>FPIC01000941.1_pt1 | contig 12284 bp, 7 predicted proteins | sample 1504481 | NCBI WGS metagenome assembly FPIC01 (sample SAMEA4475357, study PRJEB15587) | soil metagenome | biome: Soil; feature: Field | place: India | collected 2015-03-11 | depth 0 m
TTTGTCCAGCGAATGCGAAATCCTTCCAATCGGGCTGATTGGGCAAAATGAAGTGAAGCCCTTTTAGCAAGGTGGTCAAAGAGTGGGCTGGGTATCGCATCAATCAAGCGAGTTGACCACTCCCTCGGAAGAAGCCTAAAAACGCTTAACCTACTTAGCGGATGCGTTAGACTCACAAGGGCGACAATCACGACGAAACAGCACGCGACCGCAGCAAAGATCAGAACAATTCGCTTCAGCCTCTTCATCGCAATCACCATCAAAATGTATCAAGCCTGATACAATTGTGTGGCTATAACTCCAACACAAGGCTTTTCATTGTCGGTGTGCTCTCGCAATTGATGGTGAAAGTTTGAGACGGCTTTGTGACGAGCAATGTTTGCTGCTTCTCTGTGCCTCCCTCTTCCCAAATGTAAGTGACCTTGACAGGTTTGAAGCCACCGAACGGCTCTCTGTAATCGGCATCAATCCGTAAACTGAACAAGCAGGTTGTATTCCTCTGCCGACCGATGAAACGAACCAGCGCTTTCCGAGTTCTTGCAGGGACATTTTCAATGGTGAAATAGTCACAATTTCCCGGTGTCGGTCCCGAAAGTTTGTGAACCGTTTGGAAAGTCTTGCCCTCATCAAAGGAAACTTGAACTTCCCATCCATCCAATTGGTCTCGTGCGCGATAATGTACCCCGCAGCGCAAACGAATCATTTCGCCTGGTGTAGCAACCGCAAAAGTTGCTTCTCCTTCGCTGCCTTGAACTCTCATCAAGTTTGGTTCAATGCCCTTGAGTTCTGGATGAAAGTCAGTGTAGACCAAATTTTTCCCCCGCCACTCCAGTTTCGTTGACGCTTGCAAAGTTATCGTGCTTTCCGGCGGACCTACTGTCACGGTCACGAAGTTTTTGCCTTGAGTGAGTGCGGGAAGCGCTCGCTGTGAATGCTGGATGTCGTGACTAACTTTGATTCGTTCCAAGCCAGTGCCTTTACCTGTAAGCACGAACCTCAATCGGTAATCGTAGCGGCGCAACACAAGGGTTGACAAATCAAACTCTCGCTTCCCTGAATTAGTGACCGTTGCAACTTCCTTCCAGTCAAGTCCATTGTTGTCGGAAAAGAAAACTCGGATTTGACCACCTTTGCCGACGACGGCGTGAAAAACTAAAGTTCCTGTCAAGTAAACATAACTGCTCGGCATGCGAAACTCCAAGATTGCAGGTTTGCTCGGGTCTTTGACTTGAACGGCTGGAGTGTTTTTCGTTTTCGTTTCTGCGGGGCAAATTAAGTTCTCAGCGACCAACATCCCTGTTCGGAAAGTTCCTTCGGCGAGTGGGACATCGTATTCACGGAGTCCGTTGCCAATTCGTCCAGGCGCAATATCCCCATAGTCGCGAGCATAACCGAGGTCTTCTTCGCCAACTCGCTTGTTCAAACAACCGGGAGCGTTTCCATCCTTCATGTTGACATGTAACCCTTTGTTGAACCAGTTGAGGATTAACCTTTCACCGGGGCGAAGTTGGTTGTTCACTCGGTAGCCCAAACTGTAGCCCGGTTCGTAGAGGAACTTGACAGAACCATCGTATTCAAGCATCGTGCTATACCAGCCATGAGTTTTTGCTGGCAGCCAACCATATTGGTCGTAGAAGGGACAATTTGCCAACAATGTGGGACCTCGTTTCCATCCAGTCCATCCATCTTGACGGTGCCATTCTCTCAACTTCGCTTCGTTGTTACGATATTCAGGATGGGCATCATACCACGCCTTGACCTCGGCGATAATTTCGTCAACGCTTGCAATTTTCCCGTCGGGTTTGCGGAAGTAGTTGATGAGGGAAGCGTCAAGCATGTGCCATTCGCCATCCCATTGAATTTCAGGGACGAGGTGAGCACGAATCGTCCAAATGCGAGCAGGTAGACCGACAAACCGTGCAAGTGCTGCGATTTTTGATGAAGCGCAGCAACACATATTGTAGCCGTAAACATTGAACACCTTGATTGGGTCGTGAACGCAACCGTCACCTTCAAGAAACTCCATTGGTGGCGAATCTTGATGCCTGAACATGACGACGGAACGCCAAATTGCTAACGCCTTTTCTTCATCGTTCATGCCCAGCTTAATGAAAGACCTTTGCCATGCCTCAAGGCTTGACACATCGGGGACTTTGTCCGAGACAACTTTGATGTTGCAAACGGTGCCGACTTGTTGCGGCGCAGCAGAGAAATTGTTCGTTGCAATAGCAAGTGCCCCCAAACACAGAGACAGCGCCATAGCCCACCCTCTCATTCCTTTTCACCTCACGAAAGAATTGACAAAGTGTTTTATCACGCCGCTCATATCAATTTCAGCCCAAATCCTGGCTCATCTGGCACGACAATTTGACCGTTAACGAGTTTATAGGCTGAGTAGTCAACGCCTTCGGTTTTGCCCGGTATTCCTTCAACGATTATGACGTTGCCGACGCCTGCAGCGAGTTGGGCGACATAATAAGGGCGCGGAATCCAACCCCAGGTGTGCGGTGATGCTTTCACGCCTGCCCGCTCAAGTTCTGGCATGATGCGGCGCCAGTTTGTGAAACCGACAATTCCCAAATCAAGCACAAACACATCAACAAGTTTTTCTTCCGCCAATGCGAATAAAGTGTCAATGTGTCGTTGTGAATAACCACCATAGCGCCACCACTTTTCAGAGCGTTCTGTCCTCGTTTCGCCATCGGCTATAAGTGCTTTGCAGCCAATCTTAGCCATGTGCTCCTTCAGTTTCAGCAAATCATCTCGGTTTTCTGGGAACGGTTCTTCAATCCAAAATAAATCGCAATCTGCTACAGCGCTTAAGTAACGCATCATGTCCTCACAAGTGTAGCCATCGTTTGCGTCAACTAAAATCAGGCAATCAGGATATTTCTCGCGGACGGCACGGGTAACTTCAACATCCCGCTTTATTCCCTCCTCTTTCGGCATCCACTTGAAGCCTCTCCCAATTTTCAACTTGAATGCGCGATAACTAGCCTCGTAATCTTGTTGGCAGGATGTCAAAACGCCCTCAATTCCTCGTGGCTTATTCTCTGGGTCAAGGTCGTCAAAGTAAATTGCTCCGCTATAAATGGGTAACTTTTTCGGTCCTTTCGCTCCGAGCAAAGCATAAACTGGCGCACCTAAAATTGCGCCTGCAAGGTCATGGAGAGGAATGTCAAGTAGCAAAGCATCCTCGTTCGTTCCCTCTTCAATGTCAAACAACTCCCTCACTTGCAAACCGACGAACTTTTGCACTTGCTCATCTGGACCGTGCGACATTCCCCAACCTCTAACTCCCTTGTCAGTTGTCAAGATGCGAATTTGGTATTGCCCTCCTCGGCCGTGATGACCGAGACGGGCATTTCGTCCGACAAGTCGTGGATATTGGTCTTGCAACAAGCGGGCTTCAATCTTTTGGATTCGGTGCTCTGACAAAAGTTTTCGTGCAAACTTTGAGTTCACGGTGATTGACACTTTTTGGTCAGTTGAACCAGCATTTACTGCCTCTTGACCAGCTACACACCCCAATACCATCGCCTGCAAGAACTCCCTTCTGTCCATCCTAAACCCTCCTTCTGCCCGCTCAAGAGAGTGTGAAACGCCAACGATTGATTTGCCCCTTCCGCAAATGGACATCAAAGGAACGATGATGTCCTTTGTGCGAAACTTCAATCCGATAACGACCGAAGAAGCCGCGGAAGCGAAATATCTCGTCCCTTCCCGTTCGTCCAGACTCTCGCGTCCACCACTCTCGCTTAATCAGTTGCGTCAACCGTTCCCATGCAGGCTTGGGTTGAAAGTTTTCGTCAAACAAACCTGTTGTTGGCTGCCATATTTCGCTTCCGACCAAGCCAAAGTAAATGATGCCAGCAACCTTTGGGTGACCAAAAGCGACTTGATAAAACTCTTCAATAGCATCTGCTTGTACCTCTGGATTCCAAAAATCGCTGCGATAGCCCCCACGAATTGGTTGCTTTGGGTCGGAGAAGTAACAAAGTTCGGTAAAGTAGATGTCCAAACCGAGTTGCGTTCCGAAGGTCTCGCAAGCATTCCAAATTTCCTTCGGCGACGGATAATAGGTCGCCTGAAGGTCATGTGCCTGAATTCCAATGGCATGGATGGGAACATTTTTTGTCAAGTATCATTTCCAAAAGCCTCAAAAACCTATCGCGGTAATGTTTGCTGGCGAAAAGGTCATACTCGTTGATGAGCAAAGTTGCTTTTGGATTGGCTTCGTGCGCCCAATGCAGCGCATCAGAAACATAAGCGAAAACTTTGTCCAACGGCTCATCAAATCTGTTGGGCTTTCTCCACTCGTCCCAAGCCCGGCAGTGAATGGGCTCATTGACGACATCCCAAACAATGTCTACATCGCTGTAGTCTTTGACTTCCCGTTGGATTCGCTTTTTCAAGAGTTCGTATTGAGTTTTGGGCTCGTAGCGGAAAAGCCACAAAGGGAGTGCAGTTTTGGGATATTTGCCACATTGGCGTGTCCAAACCAACATGTGAGCGTAAAAGTGCTCAATCCCGTTGGGAATACACCAATCAAAAATGAAACATCTTCTTTCCTCAACAAGTGGCTTGCCTTCGTCAGGCTCGTATTGACCCCAGTTGAATTCAAGCAGCGCCACGAAGCTGAAAAGTCCTTTAAAGTGTTGCAAATGACGCTGGTCATTGTAATGTTTCGGTCTATGAGGACAGCCGAAAAGGAAGTCGTGACTTTGCTGGGTTACTTGCACGGAAACGCCAACTGAGGGTGAACCGTTCAGCTGCCTAAATTCAAGAAGCTCTTCACCTTTGCGATGTTTTTCAATTCCTCTCGCTGCTTGAGACAAAATCTCATTTGAGTTATCAATGCTCGCCTTCCCAATCTCTTTCCCTTGACAGGCAGCCAAGGCGCTTGACATTGCTTTGAGAAATCCTCTCCGGTTCATTTCAACCGCCTCCAACTTGCCCTCAACAAACCGTAAAAGCAAAGTAGCACTACTTGACAACCAATTATTTGAGCCGTTTCAGTGCATCCCTTGCAATTCTCCAACGCAACACATCAAATATCTTCCCATTCTGTTCGGCAAGATATTCTGGGATAGCGGTGCTAAAAGGTTTGAGTCCTGCAAGGAATGCGTTCCGCTGCTTTGGGGGAAGCAAATTTAGGTAGCGGGCATCGTCAATACCCTCCCGAACTCCTTCCAACGCCAGTGTCGGAATTGGACCGTCAGGCGCTGACAAAGCATAATGCCAGCCAGTCGGTTGATTGTTGGCAGCAGCCTCATAAGGGCTAATTCCTCCCGACGGCCATTGAAACGCCCATTGTGACACACCTTCAGCTCCACATCGTTCCGCAAAGAGCCCAAAAACAAACCTGTCAAGTTTGGCACTCCAACCTGCAGAGCCGAGATTGTAAAGCCACAATTTATCCCTTGAACGGCGGGTGTGCTCAATCATTTCTGGGGTGATAAAGTTGTAAAGTCGCATGTCAATGATTTCGTCAAAACGCTTCTGACCCATCAAGTGAACCCCACCGTGCATTGAGTTGTCAGTCACAGATGTAAGCACACCGGCTCCTTTTGCGATTCGGTAGAAGCGAAGAGCTTCTTGCCTCCGTTCAGGTGCATTGCCGATTTCATCAACACAGGCGAAAGCAAGCGTGAAACCTTGCCCCTTCACCCACTCGTCAATCCTCTGACACACTTCGCGATAGAACTTAGCAAATTCTTCAGAGTTGCGGTCAATACCGAGGAACTTCGCAATCCACCATGAATGAAGTGATTCTGCCCCAGGATATTGCAACGGCACTTTGGGCGATAGGAATTTCGTCTCACGACCGATACGGAAGAAATCGGCGAGTGAGAATGCATCGTGACCCCAATGGTCTTGAGTGAAATCATAAGCGATTGAGCCATCGGGCTGTTTCGCCATTTTCGGCATCCCGTAGCATGAAACCATGTTGCAACCGTATTCACGAAGCAAAAGGAATTGCTTTCTAACTTGCTCAAGTGCAGTTTCACGGTCTTTGGAATAATATCCGTTCCAGCGAGCATCCATCTTCCACCAGAAGCCGTAACCTTTTGACAGTGAAGGCAACTTCAAAGGCAAAACTCTAACGAGTAAAGGAACTTGAGTCGGTTCACTGTTTTCGGGTTGAACCAAAATGTTGCCTTCATAAAACCCAGGCAGGGCTTGTGTCGGAATGTAAATCAGTAACCAGAAAACTTGGGTCTGACCTTCAGGGATGTCAATTTGCTTGCGCTTTTCATGGAAAGCGGGCAAGTTGCGGATGAAACGGACAACCCTGACTTCAACATTGCTTGATGAAATTGTCGCCTTTCCACCAACGAGGTCGCTGGCGGTAATTCGCACCGATTTGAGAGGCTTCAGTGCCCAGACCAATAAAGTTGCAGGTTCATATTCTCCCAACGAAGCGAAAATCCTGATTGATCCGAAATCATCGGGGCTAGGTCTGCTCATCCGTGAAAAGTTATCAAGCCAGTGGCGGGTGAAGACTACATAACCCTTTAGCCCCCAATTTGTCAAGTCAACATCCGGGCTGAGAGGTTCCGTTTCTGAAGGGACAAAATCGGGCAAATTGGTCGGCGCTGTGCTGCCCATAACAGTAAAAGCGCTCGGTCTCTGCCCTTCTTGACCGACAACAGAAATTTGCTGCTTCCGTTGCACCGTTGCTCCTTCCCAAGGACTTGAGACAATGTCAAGGCTAATTTCGGCACTTGCTACTTTCTCGCCTGAGTGCGACGATGCGACGCAGAGAAGTCGGTAGCGTCCTTCAGGCAAGTAAGGTGGAGAGAGTTTAAGTCCGTAAATGCCAGACAAACCTTTTTTGCTCCATCGCTTGACAATTTTGCTCTTCCCGTCCAGCAACCTGAAGTCAAAAACTTCTGGATTTCTCTTCCCATGCCAGCGAACTTCTACAGACAAAACAGGTTCATCCCGCCAAATGGCATTGTGGGGCAAATGGACTTCAAGGTCAGGTGGCGTGAAAACTTCAAGCCTTAAATCGTCCAAAAATTGCACTGTCGGAATTAAGTCTGGTTGAATGTGACAATGCAAATCCATTGCTGCTATGTCTCTATTGGGCACGATACCCGAAAAGCGAAACCGAATCCACTTGCCTGGTTCTCCCAGAACTTTTCCTTCAAGCACATCGCCGAGGAAAGTGTAGTTACCTTTTTCGTCCTTGCCGAAAGTTCTTAGCCTCACGCTGATCGGACGAACTGCCGTGTTCGGTTCAATGTAAACCCAACCGACAAGCGTAAGTCGTTGCCTTTTGAACTTTGCTACTTCTAGGGAAACTGCACCGTTGAACACCAGAGTGGTTTCCTCGCCGAGAACAGGGCGAGTGTCAATTCGCAATGACCAGTGACCTGATTTTGCTCGTTCACTTGAGCGGTGGATGCACTTTTCAATGTTAGGTCGTTGCGGATAAAAACCCAGCGACCAATTTGATGGGATTAAGTCCCTGCCTTCCTCAAAATCGCCGTTAAGCAAAAAATTGCCTTCTGCTTCAAGGGGACTCAAACTACCCAAACAAAATGTCAATACCGCAATGAAAGCTAAGGCAAAACCTACCCCAATCGCCTTTCTCACGGTCACCACCTTACCACGGCTCAAGGCACATTGCTGTGACCCTAAGGAGCTGGTGCGAGCCTATTGTCCTTGCCAAGCCACAAAGACGAAATCCAAAGTGATTTTTGATGACACATCGTAACCACTTTGCGCCTTTACCACGAGTGAACCTTGTTATGAGCGAATCACTGTGAGCAACGAAGTTGCATCACCTGAAAATGGTGCTTTCAGTGTCCTTTGGTCGTCGCCTTCAACGGTGCCACCATCGTGCCTTGTCCCCTCAATTGAGTGAATCCACTCAACTTTGAACTTACCTTTCGCATCGGACAAGTTGACAGTTACTTCACCGCCTCCGGGCACGAAGACGACATAATGTTTTCCCGGTGCGGCAAGGCAATAGCGACTTGACGCAAGTTCAGGGAGAGGAAGCATGGATGCCAAATTAATTCTCTCGGCGACTTTTCTCGTCACTCCCATTGCTTTGCGGATTTCGTCCGCCATCGGGATGTCTTCCGCTTTCCTACCAGCCCAAGTTACGACTTTTTGCGTCAAAGCGACAAGTCTATCCATAAAGAGGGGATGATGTCCTCGTGTGAAAGTTTTCCAGACCCATTGTGGATTGCCACCCTCCCCCCAAAGGTGGTCGGTGTCGTTGAGCACGACCTTGCGACCATCGCTCGGGGGCGGGTCATCGCGGTAGCCACCTTCTGGGTTAGGAGAAACCCAATCGGCCGGGCTGTTGAATAGGTCTTCGTTCCTTCCGCTCCGTTGAGCACCATACTGGAAGGTCATACCGACAGGATGTTGCTTTCGCTTCTTCGCTTCATAGGACTTGACAGAGCGAATCATGTGATATTGCCACTCGGTTGAATAATTCCCAGCCTCGTTGCAAATCTCATAGAGAACATTGTCAAGCTCGTTCACGGTGTCAATGACTTTGCGGACATAGGCTTCTTGGAGTTGCAAAATCTTCGGGTTTCTGAGGGTGTAGTAGTCTTCCCAAGCTGTCCAGCCGATGCCGTTGATGTTGTTGTCTGGATGGAAAGGGTGGAAGTTGCGACCTTCGTCTGCGAACTGTAGGCAGTGACCTTCAAAAAGCATGATGGAGACAAAGATGCCTCGCTTTGCCGCTGCTTCAACCCTTTGTCGTAACCGCTTGAAATAGTCTTCGTTGAACTTTGTCAAGTCAAACTTTGGTTTCCCGTCGCGAGCAACTCCCGGTCCTGTTCGAGCCCAAGGGTGCGGTTCGCAAAAACTCAATGTGCCTTGGCCGTAACGGTATCGCGGAGTCTCCCATCGCCATAAGCGGATGAAGTTGTGATTGTGTTGAGAGAGGAAGTCAAGATAAGCGCTGAAATCAAAACCAGATGGCGGGTCAGTTAGCCCCATGTCTTGAAGGTTGCTCCAAGTGTGAGAACCTGTCAAGTAAATTGCCCGTTTGCCATCATCGGTAAAATAGCGTGGATTTTTGGGATGAACACGAAGGGGACCTTTGATACGGAACGGTTGAGGTTCGGCGGAAATTTCTTCCATAAAGCCCATCATAGTGACCACCTCTCGTCCCAAGATTGCGCTTACTGCCGTCCACAACCATTTTCGGCGGTTCATCTCACAACGCCTCCGTTCTAACCAATCTTCCCGAGTCCGCAAGTTTGACGCTTTCAGCATCTCTAAGTTCGTTCAGGCTAAATTATGGGACTTCACTCATATAGCGCTTCTTTTTCACCAATTGGGGAAACATCTGCTCCCACTCACGAAGGTCATCCACAAGTTCGTTGAAGGTGTTGTCAACATGCAAAGGTGTTACCGAAACAAACCCGTTCGCCACTTCGCCGACATCTGTTCCGGACAAAAGTTCGCTGACCGGTCGTTCCGAACCGCGCCAAAAGTAAACCTTCCCTTGTGGGTCAATGCGCTTTTCGGGTTGACCGACATAATGTTTGAACCCGCGACGAGTGATTTTGAAGCCTTTGATTTTGTCAAGGGGTAAGTTAGGCACATTGACATTGAGGAAGACGCCGTGAGGAAGTTTTGTTTGCAAAAGCCGTTTTGCCAACCATTGAGCGACAAACGATGCACCCCCGTATTTAATGTTTTCAAAACCTGCAACTGAAATGGCGAAAGCAGTGCAACCTTCCAACGCCGCTTCACGGGCAACTGCTACCGTGCCTGAATAGATGATATCATCTCCCAAATTAGGTCCATCGTTGATACCGCCAACGACCAAGTCAGGTTTGCGAGGACAAAGGACGCGAACACCCAAAACGACGCAATCGGCAGGCATACCGTTGCAGGCGTAAACTATGTCGCCATCAACGTCCTGCCATTCAAAAACACGAAGAGGCTTGTGCAAAGTGATTGCGTGGCTGCAAGAACTTCTCGGTCGGTCAGGAGCAACCACTATGACTTCACCGATTGTTTTCATTGCTCGTTTCAAGTGAAGCAAACCTTGTGCGTGAGCTCCGTCGTCGTTGCTTAGTAAAATCAACGGTTTCTTTCTCGCCATTCCCGCACCGCCTTTCAATCTCTACTGTCGTTCAAGTTAGGGAGTCACACTTATCGCAGCTGAAGTTGCTCCTATCGCGAGTAACTGTAGGAGCAGATTGTTCTCTCAAAATTGCAAAGTCAATGCTGCTCGGAGAACGGATGCTGAATAGTCCTGTTCTGGTCGGTCACCATTTCGTTTCGTCATCGTCCAGACGACACCAAGCCCAATGTTGCGGGTGAAGTTATAAGTCAGGTCAGCTTCAATTTCGGTGACTCTATAACGCCCGCCGAAAACACCAGCAGGGCTGCGATTTTGCAATCTTGCCGCACGAACTCTCAAAGGGATGCGTTTTGTGATTGGAATTTGCAAACTCGCTGTAATGGCGCTGTAGTTCGTTTCTTCCAATTGAGGAACTCTGTTGACAATGCGCAGGTTTTGCATCCGAAGCCTTTGATAGTTGAGCGAGATGTTGAAGCCCTGATAATCGCCCCAAGTCAAACCGAACATGCCCATCAAGGTTAAAGAGTCATTCAATTCCTGAAGATAAGTTGTGCGGCTGCGAGTGAACTGGCTGAAGAGGCTGAGTTTTTTTGACACTTGCCAAGAGCCGCTGAAACTCAAATCCCGCTGTCTCAAACTTCCAACCAACTCCGAACCTTTGTCCGAATTCATTGTCAAGTCCGCAGAGAGAACAAGCCTTCGTCCAGGCATCCACTGAATTCCGAAAGTGGTGACATCGCTTGCATTGCCCATGCGGGATAGGCGCAGAGAGGAAGAAGGGGCACCAGGGTAAATTTGCCTCATCCGCCCTGAAGGAGTGTCCCAAGGGCTTGACCAACTTGTGTTATCCCAACCGCTGGTGCTTGAACCAATCCAACCACTTGCACTGCTCCAACCGTAACTTGGTCGCACTGTGGTTACGACACCGAAAGTTCCGTAGCCTCCAAAACCCGTCCCGTATCCAACCCCCAAACCTGTCCCCAGACCTGTATAGCCGAAACCAACACCACTGAGCACTCCTCCTGCTGCTCCTGTAAGCACCGTCCCGCCGAGGAGCGAACTTACACTTGCAGCACCACTCAACTTTTGGTGTGAGAAGGAAATTTGCAGGCTTTGCCATGGAGTGTAGTTGACAGAAAAAACTCGTTGCGTTGCCTTGGAGCGATATTGCTGCTCTGGGCTGTCGGAACTGTTTTGCGTCCAATCAAATGCCATTGACAATTTGCTTCCGGGTTGAAAAACGAAACTAAATCGTTTTCGGTCTGTTTCGGCGCTGGTTGCCGTTAGGGTTGTGCCTGAGGAACCTTGAGATCTCGGCGTGTAGGAGTCATCAGAGCGTTCCCATGCGCCGTCCAAAGAGAAATGCCCCAAGCGGTAACCAAGGTAGACGGTCGTGAAGGTTTTTGATGTGTCAGTGCTTGTCTCTCCGCTTCCGTACCTGCTTCTTAGCCTTTGATGGTTGATTTGCAATCGTGGCAATTTGGGGCGCTCAAAACTCAGGCTCAAACTTAAGTCTCGGTTGCGACTTTCAGAAACGCTGCCCGATGTGCCAATGCCGAAATAGCGACCGCCAGCGGTTTTGCTGTTTTGCCAATTTGCCACTATTGACAAACCTTGTAGCAACTCGTATCTCAGTTCAGCCGAGAGACCTGAATCGTTTCGGAAGAAGTCGGTGTTTTCAACACGGGTGAAGCCGCTTCCTACTCTTTGCCAACGAAGTGTATACGCAAGCCGCTGATTTTCACCGTTCAAACGAATTTCTGAAGCCCAGCCGTTCCTATCGCCGCCACTGCTCATGCCAAATTGCCAATTCAACCTTCCAACCTTCCCGAGTGCTCCATTCCAGTCAAGCCCGACCAACCTCAATGTCCCAACCGTCGCTCTCGTGGCAGCAGCGCGGTAGTATTCAACCACAACGATTGCGCCGGCAGGAGCGGGTTGAAGAAATGTGACGATTCCAGCAGTGTAATCAATTCGGTAGTGCAAGTCGCGGGTTTGCTGAACTCCATTGACAAAAACTTTTTCGCTGCCGACAGCGACTGGTCGGACTTGTAAGAGGAACGGACCTGTTGTGCCGTTGCCGAGAAATTCCTCGCGAAACCGTTCAGCCTTCTCGGTGACAGTGAAGGGAACATTTTGGGTCAGGAAAGTGATACCCAGCTTGCTGTTCGGTCCTGTTCGCCAGCTTGAACGAAAACCGATAAAGCGACCA
>FPIC01024370.1_pt1 | contig 12258 bp, 10 predicted proteins | sample 1504481 | NCBI WGS metagenome assembly FPIC01 (sample SAMEA4475357, study PRJEB15587) | soil metagenome | biome: Soil; feature: Field | place: India | collected 2015-03-11 | depth 0 m
TCCCGATCTGCGACGGAGCGGAGCTCGCGGCGCACGACGCGAAAGCCTGCCCCTTCGTCGAGCAACAAGACAACCACTCCATCATCAAGAAAGTCGAGATCGACAAGTCGTTCGTCTAGGACAAGCGTCCGCGGCACCGCCCGTGACCGGAGCTCGACGAGCGCGAGCACGGAAGGCGCGTCAGCTCGCCACAGCACCACCCAGGCTACCGTACCGCTGCGGTCCACTCGCAACGCCTTCCCACTGGCACGCGAGACGAGTCCTGCCTCGTGCCAGACAAGCAAGCTCTCGAGCACGTATCCCGAACGATCCAGAATATAGAGCACCCCCGACTCGGTGAGGACGTACTGGTACTCGCCGCTCTGCGCCACCCCGACAACCGGCGAGACCTCCGGCACCCCGAGTGCAATCAGGCGTTGGGGCGGGCTGAGCGTGACCCACCGCCGGATGACCCCGTTCGTCGGATCGATCCCCAACAGTCCCGAAAACGCGAGGGGCCAGCGACCAAAGCGGAGCCGCTCGCACGAAAGTTGCACCTCTCGGCTCGGTTGCGCGAGCAGCCAGCAGCCCGGCACCAGCTGCTGCACCCATGGCCTCCAGGCACGCGACTTAAGGTCAAACGCGGTGATCCCGCGTAACTCTTGCCCATCGGAGGACTTTCGCACCATGACAAGGATTTCGTGTGTATCAGCCCAGCTCAGCAACGCCCCAGGAGAGTCAACCCGACCGTACGGACGGATACAGCTCGGGAAGAACCACCCCGGTGGGGAATCAGCTATGATCCGCTCGAATGGACTCTCGATCGACAGGATGACAAGACCACGCTGTAGCACAGCGACCCAACGACCGTCCGGCGAAGGCGCAACGTCACAGACCGGATCAGGCGGCAAGTCTCCCTCCCACTGTTCGCGACCGTCCCGGCTGTCCAGTGCAATGAGCTGGCCAGGGCGCGCGAGGAACACAGCTGTCTTCGGCCCCGGAGCCTGAGCACATCCAACAAGAAAGGCGATCAGGCACAGCAGCCAGCGGCTAAACCAGCCAAGACGAGGCCAGGGCCTTGTACATGCGCGGCACCAAATCGACAATGTGCACATCTCAGTGTTTCATGACCCGGAGAATCGCTCCCAGCGAGAGTATAGAACCAAATCGTCACTGTGTTCACCCCGCCGGTGCTCCCGTGGGCGAGTAATCAGAGGAACTGCTGGCAAGTGCCTCTACTCCGCTGGTCGCCAGAGGTTGAATCCTTGCACTCCCACCGGTGGACGCGATATCTCGCTCCTGCCGACCTGCATCGATACTGGGATACCCCCTGTACGTCTCCGCTTGGGACACGTTCGCACGCGCCCCTCTTTGGAATCAACCAAGTCAAACGGCGACGGCTGACGATCATCACTCGGTCGGGGTACAGCATGCTTGCCACGCGTGCAATCGAAAGATGAGCGACTCATTCGGTTCCACGGAGAGGTTCACTCGCCTGCGTGGCACCGTTCCTGACGTCGAAGGCCACTCCAGCAACGCGAGCAGTGTAGTTCGTCATGGGCTCAACTGCGGAGCTATTTACTGCCCGCCTAATGCTTCCCTGGCAAGCGGCCCCACCCAGCAACACACCTCGTACTCACCCAACGTCGCGAGGATTCGCTCTGCGCCGGTGCGGAGCTCGCGGCGCACAACCTGCCGCTGCCCAGACGCCTGCTCGAGCACCATCACCACGACACCATCGTCAACAAAGTCAAGCCCGATAGCCCGGGCCGGAAACTCACCCGTCCGCGCCACACTCTGCGTCCGCAGCTCCAGGAGTGAAATTTGTAAACGATCGTTCTCTCCTGCAAGGACGACCCACGCTGCCGAGCCATCCCGCGCGAGGCGAAGGGCAATCCCGCGCGCTGGTTCCTTGAGACCAGCCTCCTGCCAGACGACCAGTGATGCCGTTTGTCTTGCCTTGTTATCTACGATGAGAAGGACACCTGACTCCAGAAGGATGTAGAGCACTCCCCGCATTTGCCGAACGGCCACCGGTAGTGCTCCAAGCTCGAGGCCTTGCTGGCGGAGCTCGGGTGGCAAATCGAGTGGAAGGCGCCGTTGGACGACTCCGTTCAGTGCATCGATACCAAGCAGACCGACGAGTTCATCTGGCCCACGGCCGCCGGGAAGTCTCACGCAACGGATTTGGAAACCAGCTACCGGCTGATCAAGTAGGTCACAGCCAAGTGGAACCTCGTGCACCCAGGGACGCCACGACTGTGAGTCGAGCTCAAAGGACGCAAGAGCCCACACGTCCGGGTAGGCAACGTTCTTGCGGAGCAACACGAGCAGCGTCCGCTCATCCGCCCATGCCAAGAGTCTTCCGCCTGCCCAGAACCACGCAGTCGGAGAGATACAGCCCGTATAGAACCAACCCTGCGGCGGCTCGATCACGAGTGGCTCGGTATGCTCACGAAGGGGCACAAGCACAAGGACTTCCCCTACCGCAGCCACCCATTGCCCACTCGGCGCAGGCACAACGTCGCAGACGAGTGTCAAGGGGATCGATCTCTCCCAGCGTTCCTGTCCATCCGTTGGATTGAGCGCGACAAGGCGCCCCGGTCGGATGACATACAGTACAAGATCGCTCCCAGGACGCCCTCCACACGCGACCGCAGTCCAGAGGAAGACGAAGAGGATCGTGAGCCGAGCAGCTATAAGCCATTGCTGGCCATCTTTCCACCGGCTCACGATTCACAGCCCCATGGCCACCCACGATGACCAGATCGGATCGGACGCGTTTCAGTGTACCAAAATGACCGGTCGGTGACGCACCGAACAAAACCGCGAGTCCCTTGGCTGGGATACGAGCTCCAACGGCTCGCCAAAGTGCCAGGAGTCCCCAGACGAACATCTGCGCGCCTGGGGTGGGAACGGCCCCGGTGCACTCCGGTCGTCGCGACAAGCCAGGAGCGTCCCCGTGTCACGCGTTCTGTTCCCAATGTGGACGGGATGTGTGCACATCCTCTCCGCGTTACAGGGAGGTCACATCACTCCCGTCGGCTGAGCCCAGTCGCGACGCGATCCATCCAATAGTGTGAGGAGCCGCTTCTCACGTAGGAAAGCACCAGGGCACTCCACCGGCCTCATCACCCGCTCACCCACCCGCACCAGATCCGGCCGTCGCGTCATCGACCGCGGCACGACCGGTCACTTCGTCGATAAAGGCGAGGACAACTTCTACGAATCCTTCCGGCTGCTCACGATGGATCGCATGCCCGCTTCCCGGGAAGCGCTCGAGGCGTGCATTCGGGAGTAACCTCAACGCTCGCTGGGCCGTCTCGTCGTCCAACACACCACCCATAAGCGGATCGGCTTGCAGAATCAAGGTTGGCTGGACGATACGCGGGAGCAGATCGAGCGGCTCCGGTTGCCGCCCCTCATCGAGGAGCGCCAAAATGGGGCCATCTGCTGTGCTGCAAAGCCAGAGTGCACTCCGCTGCCAGTCCTCGGGCGTCCCATCTGGATCGAGTTCGCGCGCCAGTTCGTATGCCGCCTCGACACCGGCTCGCTTTGCCGCCAGTAACGCTTCGAGCCACAGCCGCGTCCCCTCATCGGGAGGTGCCAGCGGAGGATCTTCGAGTACGAGCGCCCGCACGACCGTCGGCCATTCGGCAGCCAGAACAAGCGCCACGAGAGCTCCCAGCGAGAACCCGATGGCCACCACGGGCTCACCCAGCCTCATCGCCGCAAGCAGACGCGCTGCGTCGTCCGCGTAGTCGCGTAAGGTGTAGCCACCTGCCGGCTGAGAACTCCTCCCGTGTCCTCGAAGATCGAACGCGATCACCCGCGTCTTCGCGGCCAGTCCCGGTACGACTGGGAGCCAAGTCTCCCAGCGGTCGTAAAGCCCATGGAGCAGCAGCACCGGCGGCGCATCGGTCTCCCCTGCTTCGGCGACCCAAAGCCACAGATCGCCGAGAGGCTCCACGCGCTCGCGGATCTCCATCCTCGCGTCCCCCTTGTCTCACTGCTCCAGTCGGAGCGGAATCTCGACGATATTGATCTCGGAACCGTCTTTCGCCGAATACTCCCACAGCCGCAGCACCCCATCTGTCGGCTGTGGAACCGAGAAGTCAATTGTCACATCAAACGAGCCGCGCGTCCCGCTCCCAGATGTCGCCATGGCCGGCTGCTCATACAGTACCGATCCGTCTGCTGTACTCAGGCGGACCATGAACATGGCCTCGAACGTGTTCGCCGTCCCAGTCACGCGGAGCGGACTGCGCACCGTCTCACCTGGCCCGGGCGCTTCCAGAAAGATGAGCGGCAAGAGGTCTTCGAATTCACCGCGCCCCGGCGGCGGTTCGACGATCACTCCTTCGCCACCAATCGCTGTTACCGGCTGACCATCCAACCGGAAGCGGACTGCTTGGACTGTCGGAAACTGTGTCAGTGTAAAGACCACCTGGGCAACGCGAGCACGCATCGAGAAGGAACCACCACCGCTGGCAAAGTCCGACGAAAGATCCACGGTTGCCACTCCGTCCGCGATCGTCAGCTCGCGCAGCTCCGTACCAGCCGGAATCTCTGTTGTAAAACCCCAATCCGCCTCACGAGGAGTAGGCCCAGCCAAGAGTTCCTGGAGCGCAGCCGTGCCAACACGTGGCGTCTCCGGAATCGGCCGACGGACTACCGCCAGCTTCTCCCCTCGCAGGAAGTAGAGTGCGACCAAGGTGGCACGTCCAGGCGTCGCAGTCGCCTCTGGGGTCCTCGCCGGGGTGAGCAGCGGTGTCGGCTCGCGCGTCGGAGTTGGTACCACGGTCGGCTCAGACGTCGGAGTCGGCGCACTCCCGCTTATCGGTGTTGGTGTCACTTCCTGTCGGCAAGCCAGGAGGAAGGAGCCAGTAACCAGCCAGATGACAAACTTGCGGCGTTGCATGCTCACAGTCCCTTCTCCCGGGAGCAGTCCTCCGGCTGTCTCCGGAGTTCGTCCGGCGCTCCCCAAGCCTACCGCACCTGAGCCGCTCAGCGTGCTCCCGCGGCGGTCAACCGAAAGCGCCGCGCAATTTCGGCCCGGATAGCTGTCCAGTCACCCACCAGGACGGCAGCTCCGCTGGGAAGTGTCGCGTCCTGGACCATCCCTGCCAACGAGGCTGTCTCTATCTGTTCAGGTGAGAGCTCAAGGCCGAGCCGAGCCAACGCCAGGACCTGCCGGAGGCTCAGGTCGGTTCGCACAGTGTTTCCAAGCGCCGCAAGGAGCTCCGGTGCCCGCCGCAACGCGTCGATGCGCAGCGCCTGCGCCTGGAGTGCGTAGAGCACCTGCTGCTGACGCAGCCCGCGGGCCAAATCATTATCGTCGTGCCGTGTACGCACGTAGGCAAGCGCCCGTGCACCATCAAAACGCTGCAGCCCCGGTGCGAAGTAGAGCCGCTGATAAGTGAAGTTCGCTCCTGGAAACTCGTCGTCCTTAATAGGTGCCGGCACATCCACCACCACGCCACCGAGCAGGTCGACGATCTGCACGAAGCCTCGAAAGTCAACCTCGGCAAAAGCATCGATGCGAACCCCGAAATTGTGCTCTACTGTCCTCATCAAGGTGACCGGCCCACCGGTTCCGTTCGTCTCCCCGTAGGCATACGCTGCATTGATCCGGTCCCAGCCGACCCCGGGAATCTCAACCAAAAGATCCCGCGGGATGGAGAGCATGACCGCCCGCTTTGCAACCGGATCAACCTGCGCGAGGATGATTGCATCGGCGAGCGGCAGAGCCCCCTCGCCCGCACGCTCAGGCGTTGTATCAATCCCAATGAGCAGAAGCGTGATCGGCTCACTCCCCTCCCAACTTGGGAGCTCTGTTGGCGTTGCTGTCGGTGTCGGCAGATGGATTGTCGTTGGTCGAACCGTTGGGAGCGGCGGACTTGAAGCCCGCGTAGCCAGATCAGTCCGGGGAGCGGGCGTCACGAAAATGGAGCGGTAGGCCTCATTCGCCGCAAGCCCCAGCCGAACGAGGTACCAACCAGCCGAGACGATAGGAACCAGAGCCAAAAGCGAGAGCATGACAAGGCCAACACGCCACACCGGTCGGCGAGCACGCACTCTTGGACGCAGCTCGGATTCCGGCGGATGTTCTCCCGCCTCGGATCGATCCCCCACGGCTCCACCTCGGGTCGGATCGCCCCGAGTCTACCAGAACACCGGCTCACCCGCCTGCTTTCGTATGGCTCAAGAGCATACTCGCTCGTCACCCACAGCGAGCGACAAACTGGCTTTCAGCCTAAGAGGACCTCCTGCTCGTGCGGATCGCTCGTCGCGATCCCAAGTGCCTCACGCGCTGCCGCGACCATCCCGAGCGAGCCAGTGACCAGCACGAGATCGTCCGACGCGGCCCGCGCGAGCGCCTCTGCCAGCGCTTCTGACACAGAGCGGAAGGCCTTCGCCTCCCCTCCGGGTACATGGCTCTTCCAAGCCTCCAGCAGTCGCTCAGCCGTTGCCGCACGCGGTGCGAACCCCTCGACGGCGAAAAATGCGCTGGCCAGGGGCGCAAGCGCACCGACGATCCGCTCGATCTCCTTGTCCCGAAGTACTCCAAGTACCAACCAGAGGCGGTTCCAGCGGAATGCCTCGCACACAGCCTGGGCAAGTCGTTGAGCCGACTCGCGGTTGTGCGCTCCGTCCACCACAACCAGCGGTCGCTCACGCAGCACCTCTAGTCGCCCCGGCCAGGAGACACTCGCGAGCCCCATGCGCACAGCCTCCTCTGACACCGCGATTCCGGCTTCCGCAAGCCAGGGCAACGTGGCGAGTGCGACGCCTGCGTTCTCTACCTGGTGCGCACCGCGTAACGCCACGGCGAGTCCCGCGAGCTCCAGTCCAGGACAGCGGAAGAGAAAGTCCTGCCAGCTCCCCTCCACCTGCCACTCCCGCCCTCCGAGCCACAGCGGTGCAGCACGCTCCCGTGCGACCGCCTCAATCACCGCTGCAGCGTCCGGCTCCTGGGGAGACGATACGACTGGTCGTCCCGGTTTGACGATACCCGCCTTCTCACGTGCGATCGCATCAAGTGTCGAACCCAGGATTGCCATGTGGTCGTATCCGATCCGAGTGATCGCGGCCACGTCCGGCAGGATCACGTTTGTCGCATCCAGCCGTCCGCCAAGCCCTACTTCAATGACTGCCACGTCGACCTCGGCGCGGGCGAACGCCAGGAAGGCAAGGACCGTGACCAGCTCGAAGGCCGTCGCCGGGCCCCAGGCCGGCCGCTCTGCTTGCAGCGCTGCATCGACCGCCGCAAGCTCTGCCATCAGCAGGCCAAACGTTCCTGGCGCGATCGGCTCGCTGTCAATCTGAATACGTTCGCGCAGCGTGTGGAGATGCGGTGACGTGTACAGCCCGACCCGATAGCCCGCAGTGCGCAGCACCGCTGCGAGCATGGCTGCCGTCGAGCCCTTCCCTTTCGTCCCGGCAATGTGCACACTGCGGTAGTGCTGCTGGGGATTCCCGAGCGCCGCACAGAGCCACGCTGTCCGCTGCAGCCCAATCCCCTCGTCGGCGAACGGGTTCGCGACAAAGCCACGGTCATACCCAGCGCGATCGCGCAGGAAACGGAGCGCCTCGATATAGTCCACCTGTCTTCCCTCTCCAGCTATACTTCGAGCCACGTGTCAGGTGCGTCGGGTGGATGCGTGTTCGCTCGACCTCCCGCGACCAGCCAGACGAGCACCGAGGCCGAGTGTAGCGACCAACGGCAAGCGTGCGCTCGCCACGCTGCTCGCCAATGCACTCACAGCCTGACCATCATGGAGGTGGGAGAACCGTGCTGTTCGGCACTGAAACGAATCTCGACATTGCGCGTGCCCTCTTTGAACTCGGCGGGGTCATGTTCGGCGAGTTCGATCTTGGCCCCACCGCTGGCCGATCTCCGGTGTACATCAACCCGCGTGTCCTCATCAGTGAGCCAGCGCTTCTTCGTCGCATCGCGCTCCTCATCCACCATGAGATTCAAGCCGATCAAGCTCGCCGTCGGCCGCGTCTCTCTTCCTTCGCTGCCGTCGCGGGGGTCCCAATGGGGGGACTGCATCTTGCTACTGCGTATGCCTTAGTAAGTGACACCCCGTTGATCTACGTTCGGCCCGATGCGCAAGAACCCGCGCTGGAAGGCCGTATCGTCCCTGGTCAGACCGTCCTGGTCATCGACGATCTCATGACCGGTGGCACCAGCCTGCTCCGCACAGCGCGGATCCTGGAAGACGCTGGTCTCACGGTCCGCGACTTTATTGTCCTCATCGACCGCGAGCAGGGGGGCGCCGAGCGCTTGCACGCCCACGGCTATCATGTCCTGGCCATCCTCCGCTTGCGAACAATGCTGACCTATTACTTTGAGAGCGGCATGATTGACAGCCAACGCTATCGCACGGCGATGGAATACCTCGAACGGACGAACCGGCGAGGGTGAAAGCTTGGGAAGGAAGCCGCCAATGCCGTACCGCGGCCTGGTCGCTGGCCAACCAGTGCTGGTCTTCGATCTTGAGCAGCCGCGCACGCCAGAGATGCCGATCTACCCAGCACATCGTCCCGGCTACGTCCCTGCCCTCCACCGTCGGCATACCGATCCGCCCCCGAGTCCAACAGCCGGTTCCCGTACGTCGGCTTCCGGCTTGCTGATCATGATGGAACACACGGGGACACACATCGACGCCCTCTGCCACCAGGCACTCCACGGACAACTTCATGGCGGCGTCGACGCGGTCACTGCCGCGGGACCACGTGGCTTTCATCAGCATGGTGTTGAGACACTCCCACCGCTCGTTGTACCGGGAGTTTTGCTCGATGTTGCTGCCATCCGCGGTGTCGATGTTCTCGCGCCGGGAGAACTCGTCACCGCTGCCGATCTCGAGGCCTGCTGCGTACACGACGGGCTCACACTCGAGCCCGGAATGGCCATTCTCGTCCGGACCGGAAATGGTCGATTCTGGCGCGATCCGGAGCGTTACCTTGACGCGCCGGGAATTGCGCCCGACGCCTCGCGCTGGCTCGCCGCGTATCGGCCGAGCGTTGTGGGCTGCGATACGATGACCTGGGACCTACCCGGACTTGTTGACCCGGAACTAGGCTGCGATCTCCCCGGACACGTGATCTTCCTCGTCCAGTCTGGCATCCCAATCATCGAGAACCTGGCCCTGGAAGAACTTGCCGCTCATGGCGCACGACGTTTCACTCTCGTCTGCACGCCATTGCAGCTTGTCGGCGCAACCGGCTCACCGGTACGACCACTGGCTCTCGTGCCGGCCTGAAGCCAGCTCAGGGACCGCAATACCACGGAAGAAGACCAGCAAACAGCCCTAGACCGATCCTGATCATCATGCGGACACTTTGCTCGGTGCGGGTGAGCCGCACCTGCAGAGTACGACCACGGTTCAGCCAGCCCGCTCTCGGAAGGCGAAATGGGCGTCTCCACCGCGCATCCGTTGCGTGTGATAGGCTCAAGCGAACAAGGAGCAGGACAGGATGGTTCATCGATGATGGGTAGTGATGACTTCGATCGCGCGGTCCTTCTCGCAGTGGCACTCATAGTCGGCCTGTTGCTCTTCGCCTGCGTGGGACTTGCTCTCCTCGGCTGGCTGGCACTCCGGCCCGACTCAACCTGATGCTCTACCAGAGTTGACCAGATCCTGGACAGCCTCTGAACAGCACGCGGAGAACCGGTGAACTGGTAGACCCCCCTCCAATCGTTCATCCTCAGATATGTCGATCGTGTGAACGACTCGACTGGAAAGGGAAGGGCTCCGGCCCGGCACGCCTGCTCCTACCACTTCTCGGTACCACGCGTGCCCTGCTCGCAGCTCAAGCGTATGCGTGTTCTGCACAACATCGCTGTCACTGCGTGCCGGTCGACGGCTCCCCCATCCATCGATCTTGGAGGGAGGAACTCATCCATGACCACTCGCGTCACGACTCGTGATCAATCTCTTGCGACAACGACGGAGACCGCTCTCGCAACTGCTGCCCATGCCACAGGACACACGCTCCCGGCTGTCACTGTCATCATCCCCACACGGAACGAGGCGGAAAACATCGAGCCACTGCTCACCCGACTCTTGCCACAACTGCCACCTGACTCGGAAGTGCTCTTCCTCGACGACAGCGATGACGAGACACCCACTCGTATCCGCCAGGCCGCAGCCCGCGATTCACGCATTCGACTCATCCATCGGCCGCCCGGGAGTCGCGACGGCGGACTCGGCGGAGCAGTATTGGCCGGCTTTCGTTCGGCACGCTGCGAATGGGTCGCCGTTATGGACGCCGACCTTCAGCATCCGCCGGAGCTCCTGCCGCGACTGCTGGCGGCAGCGCAACTGCATCGTGTCGAGCTGGTCATCGCATCGCGTTATCGTGACAACGGCCAAGCGAGCGGCCTGCATCTGCTTCGCCTGGCGATCTCGCGAGCGTCGACGACGTTGGCACGTCTTGCTTTTCCGCTGCGCTTGCGGAACGTCACCGATCCGATGAGCGGCTTCTTTCTCGTCCGGCGAGCGCAGTTGCAACTCGAGAGTCTTCGCCCGCGTGGCTTCAAGGTGCTCCTGGAGATTCTTGTCCGTCACCCACAGTTACGCGTTGCCGAGGTGAGCTACGTCTTCGGTCGGCGTTATGCCGGGCGGAGCAAGGCAAGTGTGCGCGAAGGGTTGCGGTATCTCGGACATCTGGCAACGCTCCGTCTGGGCGAGGAGCGAGCGCGCTTCGCCGGTTTCGCCGCCGTTGGGACTACCGGACTCGTCGTCAACACGCTCGCGCTGCTCGCCTTCGTGGAGCTTGGTCAGCTGCACTATCTCCTCGGCGCTGCGGGGGCAACGCTCGTTTCCAGCTTCTGGAACTTCACCTTCACCGACAAGCTCGTCTTTCCCGATCGACGCGACGGGCGCCGATGGACGACGCGCCTCTCGCTCTTCACTGCCGCCAACATCGCTGGGCTTCTCGTCCGTGGCCCACTGCTTGTGCTCCTCACCTCGATCGTCGGAATTTACTATCTCTTGTCCAACATCCTCTCCCTCGGTGCGCTGGCCGTGCTTCGTTTCGGCATCTCCACGGCCTGGATTTGGCCCACGCACCGACGGCGCTTCTCCTACGACCTGCACGGCATTCTGACGGTAGAGTCCGCAGTGAATCTTCCTGAGCTGGAGCGCTTCCGGGTAGACCAGGTTGAGCGACCCGACATCACGATCGAGATTGGGGGTCTCCGGTCGCCAGGCCCGTTGGCTCGTTTCGGGTGGGTCGATGTCGCACCAGAAAGCGAGCAACCACGTCGGATCCGCTACGATGACGGGCTCGGCCCCTTCGGCTTCTGGTTCGAGGCAGACTTAGAGTTCCCGATCCGCATCACTGCCTCGCCCGCCTTACGGCATTCACCGCACGTGCTCTACACGAACGTCCTTGAGCCTATCCTCCGCTGGAGCTTTGTTCGCCGTGGTTACGCGCTCGTCCACGCAGCCTGCATCGCCGCTGGGGACCGCGCCACCCTTGTCACCGCTCGCACCGACACGGGGAAGACAACGACGATCCTCCGCATTCTGCAGCACCAGCGCCGCGCCAGTGACCGCGGCGCGTTCCTGTCTGACGATCTCACATTGCTCCGCTCTGACGGGCTTGTGCTCTCCTATCCCAAGCCGCTCACCATCAGCCAACACACCGTCGCTGCAGTGCCGAGTGCACAACTCACACGCCGACAGCGTTTCGGCTTATTCCTGCAGAGTCGTATCCACTCGCGGTCGGGACGTCGTTTCGCTCTCTTGCTCGCCTCGACCCGACTCCCTGTCGCGACCATCAATCTCTACACTCAGTGGCTTGTTCCGCCACCGAAGTACCATATCGAGCAACTCATTCCTCAAGTTCGACGCCAAGCCAGTGCACACCTCGCACACATTGTCGTCATCGAGCGCGGTAGTGAGGCAGCACGGCCGCTCGAGCAGACCGAAGCCCTCCACATCCTGCTCGAGAACGGTGACGATGCTTATGGCTTTCCACCCTATCCGGCAATCCGCCATCTCTTGACACGCCCGCTTGGCCACGACCTGACCGCAGCGGAACGGGCTATCGTCGCCACTGCCTTACAGGGCGTGACCTGCCAGCTCTTGCGACGACCCGCGCTCGACTGGTGGCGACTGATTGCCGAGCGAATCGGGCTGGACAGTAGCCGAGCCGTGTCGGAGTCACTGTTCACGTTGCCAATCGCTGTCGAAAGTCGGACCGGCCGATGAGCGATCTCCATCCCCTAAGAGGTACAAGCGTGCCTTCCCAGCCGCAGAG
>FPIC01008192.1_pt1 | contig 12249 bp, 14 predicted proteins | sample 1504481 | NCBI WGS metagenome assembly FPIC01 (sample SAMEA4475357, study PRJEB15587) | soil metagenome | biome: Soil; feature: Field | place: India | collected 2015-03-11 | depth 0 m
CAGCGGCTCTCGGAGCCCTCGCCGTCTTGGCGGGGTACCACTACGCAGCCTACTTCGCGGGGAGGTTCGATCTGGTGATTGTGTACATAAACGCCGCGCTGGGCCAGAGCCTCCTGGAGAGGGCGGCTGGCGCCTTGGCGACGATCCCGGGCGCTGTCCTCACAATGGTCCTCCCGCTCGCCGTGGCTGGGGTTTGGGCGAGGAGCAGGTGGCCCTTCGCCGCAGCCGCGTTGCTCCTTCTCTACGCAGCGGCTGAGAAGCCCTTCGCGACGGTAGACGACGTGTTTCCGGGATACGGCCCCGCCTCCGGCATGGGGCTAAACCCCCTGCTCAGAAGCATATGGGCGGTGCCGCACCCCGTCGCGGTGCTTGCAGGTTACGGCCTGCTCCTCGGCGGCGCCCTTGCAAGGCGGCTCGACATCTTTAAGTGGGGCTGGTGGCTCACCTCGCTGGGACTTCTGCTAGGGGCGTTGTGGAGCTACGAGACCTTCGGCTGGGCTGGGTACTGGGCTTGGGACCCCGTGGAGAACGCCCTTCTAGCCGTGTGGCTCGCCGCTACGGCGGCTATCCACCTCAAGAGCTGGGGGGCCCAGTTGGCCACGGCTGGGATCCTGCTCGGCGCCGTGGCGCTAAACCAAGGCGGCTTCTCTGCCCTACACAGCTTCGTCGGGAGCACCCCCACTCCCCAGATCCTGCTTTTCGCCTCTGCGGCTTTGACCGTCCTCGGCCTACTCCGCATCGCGGTGCCCAAGGACTTAGGCTTGGGCGTCGCCGCCGGGGGGATGTTGGCAACGGCGCTTGTCATATATGTCGTGAACGCCGCCCCTGCGCTGTATTCTGTGACGACCGGCGCCTCCATAGCGCCGCCTGCAGGCGACGTGTTCGTGGCGTGGCTCCTCTTGCCGCTGGCATCTGCCGTCTATGCGGGGACGGCGGTGATGTCTATATACTACGCCGGGGTGGGGAAATGGAAATATATAGTTGCTCTGTATGCACTATATATTTTTGTGGCTGCCGCAGTTGCGTGGGTGTACAAATACGCCTCTGAAAGCCCAACGTCTACAAACTTCTTTATATACCTCCTCTGGATGGGATCTGCCACAGCCGCATACTACGTGGCAAAGTCGCGCCACTCGCCGCTCCACAAGGCCCTCCACGTGGCCACCCTCCTCCTGTTAATCTTCATAGCGGCGAGCGGGCCCTACGCCTACAGCCAGTCCTACTACAAGCTATTGGCAGTGGACAGCATAGGCGCCAGATACTTCACCCTGCTCCCTTGGCCATACCCCCAGTCTATATCTGTGGAAAAGGTAGAGGTAGCGCCAGACGGGCGGGTGGTGGAGATACCCCCAAACGCCCCCCTCCGCAATCCTCCAAACTACTCGGCCTTTGTGGAAAAGGTCGGCGGGAGGTTCACCCTAGATGGGCTAAACTACACGGTGGTCGACGCCGGCGGCGTGAAGTACGTCGTGGTCTGGGGCGGTGGCCAGAGGCTGGGGAGCGTCGGCGAGGTGCCAGTGGTGAGGGTGGAGAGAAACGGCACGGCTGTGATCTTCCCAGCCCCCCTCGACTTGGTGGAGGCACTCTCCGAGAACCCAGCCGCCGTGGAACAATACCTCCGTTGCCACGGCAACAACAGCGCCTTGGTGCCAGGCGGCTTCATAATAAACGCCGTTCTTACAGCCGACGGAAATGAGGTCCCGCTATCCCTCCGCTTTGATGTATCCGGAGTCCTCAAAGGAGTCGGCGCCGTGGCAATAGGCGTTGGCCACTTTGAGGGCTTGGTGGGCCAGACGGTGTTGCTCCTCCCGCCTTCCAGCCTGGAGATAGGCGGCCCCGCTTGGGATCTAGCAACCGCGCTGTATGTGAAGACGCTGATGGAGCAGTGCAACCCCCGCGCCGCGCTTTTCATAATAGAGAGGATGGGGGGCAGAGGCCTCGCCGATTTGGCGCGTTATTTGCACCAAGGAGGCTCTGTTTGGGTAGTGGCCTTTAAACCCGTGCCCGCGGTAACTCTAGTGTGGACTACCTCGGCGGCAGTGCTCGTTATATCTTTCCTAATGATAAAAAGACCAGAAGAGCGCTAGACTCTTAATGTCGTCCAAAGTTCGAGTAATAAGTTTTAAATATAAGGTGATTCCCGTGAGTATGCGTCTGGTGACAGCAACCATAGTACTCGCAGTGGTGGTGATTGCTGTTGTGACGGCGCTGACCCTATCAGGCCTAGGCGGGGGAGGCCAAGCCCAAGCTCCCCCTTCCTCTACCCCAACAGCCACTCAGCAACCGCCCACGCAGAGCACCTCCACGCAGACCTCTGGGCAGGGCGGCGCGGTGCAGTACGACGCCCAGCTGGCGCAGAAGGGGGTGGAGTACTTTAAGAGCGTTGGTTGCACCGCGTGTCACTCAGTAAAATCGCTTGGGATTTCGGGCGGTGCCGTGGGTCCTGACCTAAGCAAGGCGCTATTTTCCACTGACCAGTGGCTGGGGCGCTACTACAAGGAGAACGGCCTCGACAATCCGGCGTCGGATCCCACAAAGGCGGCTCAGTTGTTGGCTCAATTCTTGTCAAATCCGCCGGACTACTCCACAACCATGAAGTCACAAGTCGCGGCCTACAAGTCGCTGTACGGCGATCAGTGGGAGAAAGACTACGTCCCTGCCCTCGTTGAAATGATAAAAATGGCCGCATCGAGGTGATGATTGACGAAAATAGGAGGAACACCATCAAGATTTTTCTAGGCGCCACAGCCGCCTTAGGAGCAGGAATGCTGGCGACACCGCTGGTGGGTAGCCTCGTGGCTGAGAGGGCGGGCTATATCGAGCCCCAAAGGACGGGGGCGATACCCATTGAGATCTGTAAAAGCCCAGATAACTGTCCCGAGGAGTACGCGGTACCTCTAGAAGAGCTGAAGAACGGGCCTGTGTTCAAGTTACTAAGAGTCAACACTATGGCTATCCCTGCGGTGTTTGGCATAGTGAGGGCAACAGACGGGAAGGAATACCCAGTAGCCTACGTCTCCATATGTACGCATTTTGGCTGTCCCCTCAACGTTTCAGGCGGCAAATATCTGATAGGCTTCAACTGCCCGTGCCACGGCTCTATATTTACGGTGTGCAATAACCCGAATGGCTGTCCAGATAAAAAAGCGGCGTTCTTGGAGATGTATGTAAGCGGCGTACCTGCCGTGAGGTCGTTGCGGTCCATTAAAGTTGAAGTTAAGAACGGCAAGGTGTATCCCTTGGTGGCGTACGTATGAGGTGGCTGGTACAGCTCTGGGAGCTGATTCTAGAGCGCTTCCACCTTAAGGAGTTCTTAGAGCACCCGGTACCTCGCTACAGCAATATAAACCCGTTATACTGGTTTGGCGACGTGGCGGCTGTGAGTTTCTTCCTACTTGCGCTTACTGGCTTCTTTCTCGCGTTGCTCTACACCCCTGGCATGGCGGTGGAGCAGGTGCCGACCAGCGCCTTGATGCCGTGGGACGCCTTGCACCCCAAGGAGACTGAGGCCGTGCAAGCCACGCAGAGCTACCTCAGCGTCTACACGATAACGTACTTGACTCCCTTTGGCTTTATCCTTAGGCAGTTCCACTTGTGGGCAGCCTACATGATGATTATGGCTGCCTTTGTCCACTTCTTTGCCAAGTTCGTGCTTGGCTCCTACAAGAGAAGGGGGGGAGGCGCCCTCTGGTTTTTGGGCGTGTTGCTAGGCTTCCTCACAGTGAACCAAGCCGTGTTGGGCTACATACTACCTCTCCACCTCGACGGCATTTTGGCCTTGCTGATCGGGCTTAACCTATTCCGCTACTTCGACTACATTGGTATTCCGGTAGGCGGGTTGATAATCGCCCTTCTCGGTAGCAACTACCCCACCGACGCCGTGATTAAGATGGTATACGTAGCCCACATACTAGTCGTGCCAGCCATTATACTTATCCTGCTTGGGCTTAAAATACAAGGCATCCTATACGGCGGCGTGTCCCCGCCACCGGTACGGGATAAGGAGCTTGCCAAGAAAATGGTGGATGACAAAGAGCCCTTCTACCCCCACCGCTTCGCTCTGATGACTGGACAAGTATTCCTCCAGATATCACTGTTGTTGTTGCTAGTTGCTTTCTTCCCACAGCCGCTTCTGGAGCCGTGGGCGCCTGGCGAGTCTGTGCCGGCAGGTGTTAGGCCGCCTTGGCCCGTCATGTGGTACTACACCTACGTCAAGATGATAGATCCCTTCATATCGGTGGGCATACCCATAATCATGGTGCTATTCGCGTTGGTGGTGCCCCTCCTTGACCGGAGAGGAGGCAACTCAATATCTGAGAGGTGGTTGTGGATTCTAATAGCGATAATCTACATGGCCATTATCGGATACGGATCGGTCCTAGGCTTCATAATCGACATTCCGAAGCAGATAACGCCGTTTACCCGCATTGCCGTGCCGCCCGACAGCGCGGTCCCATATATAGGAGCGCCAACGTCTATAGGGTAGCCATGGATCCCATAGCCCTTGCCTGGATCACCGCCGGCATCGCCGTGCCGGCCGCCGTACTGGTATATGTGTTTGTAGGCACAGACATGAAGTGGGCCGTGGCGACTGGGCTGATCTCGGTGCTACTGCTCCTCACGTTATTCGCATACACCGCAAGCATAATCACTGCCCTTTACACTGCCGTCAGTTGGCCGCCAGACCCGAAGATTGTACAGCAGGGCGTGATGTACCAGCGGGTTGCAGCTGGGCAACTGGCAGCCGCTTCTTTCATTGTGGGGGTTCTAGCTGTGGGGTACTACATGGAAATAAGCAAGAAGAGGGACCATGAATAGCGCAACACTTCTCCTACTACTTGGGGTGGTTGTTGCGGTTGGCATGGTGTTGCTAAACTACGGGCTGACTTATTCAAAAGCCGTCTACGACGCTTTTGCCAACTCCCCCGGAGACCCGGCAACGCTGAGAGAAGATCCAGTGGAGCGTACATGGATGTTACAAAGCGCAGTGTGGACATCGATTTTTGCACTATCAATAATAGCAGTAATGGCCTATCTCTACTACCTGGCCAAAGAGGAGTTCAAGTAACAATTTTTCTGTTTTTCTTTTCTGTTTTTTCATACACAAAGCTGTACTTATCTCTAGTTTTATCTATTTTTTAATATAAAGATTTATTTATTTTCACTTTTATCAACTTTTCCCGATATTTATCTATAACTATATAATAAATTAGAAAAAAGTAAAAGTAATTTGAAGAAAAACTTTTATAGACCTCGTTTTCTACTTAACATGCCTGCAGAAAAAGAATTTGAGGCCAAAGGCGCTTTGACAATTATGTTAATCTACGCGGCGATCTTCGCGGCTTTGTGGTTTGCAGTGTATGTACTAACCCTCGCAAGGGGTATAGTTGGGTAGATATGCCATTCCACGGCGAGGAGAGGATTTGGGTGGGGGTGGTGGTTGCCATGGCCGTTATATTCCTCGCCGCATTGGCCTACGCGGCGTGGGTAGTGGGGCTTCAAGTCCCGGGTGGCGACGTGCAGTTGGTTGAACCACAGAAGGCCCTCCAAGAGCTCAAACCGGGGGTGAGGGAAATAGCGCCGGGTAGGTACGAGGTGACCATAGTAGCTAGGATGTGGCAGTGGTTTCCCAACAACATAACCTTGGTGAACCCGGTGGAGGTAAAGTTTAGACTCACCTCCCTAGACGTGATTCACGGCTTCCAGATCGTTGGCACGAATGTTAACGTGATGGTGTTCCCGGGCTACGTGGCTGAGATTACGTGGAGGGTGCCTCAGGATGCGAAGGGGAAGTACCTTGTGGTCTGCAACGAATACTGCGGCCTAGGTCACCAGAACATGTACGGAGTTGTAAATATAATAAGATCTTAGATTCTGTAAAGAATAGAAAAGTTTTTAAATTAATTTCTTCTTTTTTTAACATGGAAAATCAAAATATGTTTAGAATAGAAGATAGGGTGGCCAAGGTGGCGCTTGTGTTTAGCTACGTGTTGTTGTTGCTAGGAGGCCTCTTTGGGTTTCTCCAAGTGTTAAGCAGGGCGCCAGGTATGCCGAGGTTGGAGACGCCTCAGCTGTACTATGAGGGCCTGACGTTGCACGGAGTGGCCCTAGCCATTCTCTGGACTGCCTTCTTCATAGTCGCTTTGGCGGTGTTCGTAATTACGCGTGAGCTCAAGATCAATATGAACGCCCCCCTGCTTAGGGGCGGGTGCATCTTGGCAGTGGGCGGTAGCCTCGCCGGCGCCGTGGCCATACTCACGGGCCAGGCCACGGTTCTCTACACCTTCTACCCGCCGCTTCAGGCGTCGCCTCTGTTCTTCATAGCCTTGGCCGTAATCCTAATTGGGACGTGGCTAATAGGCGCAGCTGTTATAGAGGCTGTTTGGAGGTGGAAGAAGCTGAATCCGGGTAAGGAGGTGCCACTCGCCACATACGGAGTCTTCACCACAATTGCCATGTGGTTGCTCGCCACGCCGCCTCTAGCCTATGCGGTAATAGCCAGATCTATACCTATGTCGATTTTCAACGCCCCCGTCGACGTCTTGGAGTGGAGGTTGTGGTTCTGGTATTTCGGTCACCCGCTGGTCTACTTCTGGCTGGTGCCCGCAGTGACGATATGGTACACAATCTTCCCCAGAGTTCTGGGTACTGAGGTATATAGTAAAACGGCTGCAAAAGCTGCCTTTATGCTTTATTTAATCGCCTCTGTGCCTGTCGGCCTCCACCACCAGTTTGTCGACCCCGGCGTCCACCCTGTGTATAAATATTTACACACAGTACTGACATATCTGGTGGCGGTTCCCTCGTTTATCACCGCCTTTAATGTCATAGCGACTTTGGAGAAGGCCGGCAGGATGCGCGGTGGCAAGGGGCTCTTCGGCTGGATCACGGCGTTGCCTTGGGGCAAAGACCCGGTGTTCACTGGCATTACGTTTGCCATAATCCTCTTCGGCATCGCAGGCTTTTCCGGCGTGGTCAACGCCTCGTTTAATGTTAACTACGACGTTCACAACACGGCGTGGATAGTGGGCCACTTCCACCTCACTGTGGGCGGAGGCGTCACGCTGACCTTCATCGCGACATCTTTCTTGCTGGTGCCTCTGCTCTTCGGTAGAGACTACGTGGGGAAGAAGTTCCTAATAGCGGTGCCAACGCTGTGGTTTGTGGGGCAGCTGATCTTCGGTATTGCCTACCACATCGTGGGTCTGCTACACGCGCCGAGGCGCACCTACGTCGCCGAGGCCGGCTACTTTAACGACCCCAACTTGCTGAACTCCCTCCACCTAGTAGGCCAGTGGATACCGTGGCTCCAGTTGGGCGCCATAGGTGGCGTAATATTCGCACTAGGCGGCGCCTTGTTCCTACTGTTGACATTCGCCACAATATTCAGAGGCCCAAGGATTGGGCTAAGCGGAGGCGAACTCCAGATATCGCCAACGCCTGGCCCCGCAACCTTCTTCGACAAGCTTGGCTTGTTGGCGCTCATCGCCATTGTGATAATTGTCATCGCCTACTCCCTCCCCGCAGTTGAGATCTACTCAAGGGGCCTCTCGCCGGCGCCTCCGTACTGGCCAAGCGGCGCCCCGGCCGGGTAGCTTTAAAAATTCCAAACCCCCTTTTTCCATGCGTCTTCAGTACCTCTTACTTTTCGTGGCTGTTTTAATCCCCATTGTTGTGGCGATTATCTTCACAAGCCAGGAGGGGTACGGTGAGGGGCACTTCGGCATATTTGAGAGAGTTGTACCAGTCTGCTACCCTCCGGGCAGGGAGCCCCCCGCGGCTGACTTCACCTTAATAGACCAATACAACCGCACGGTGACGCTGTCAGAGTTGTGGAGCAAACCCGTCCTAGTCACCTTTACTTACACCTACTGCCCCGACGTCTGTCCAGTGATGCACCTCGTCCTCAACAAGACGTTGCCCCTCGTGCCGGGGCTCTTCGGCGCCGTGTTGGACGTCTCGCTGGACCCCGATAGGGACACGCCGAGGAGGCTTCTGGCCTACTCCAAGGGGAATAACTATAACTGGACTTTCCTCACTGGTAGCTACAGCCAGCTCGAAGCCGTGTGGAAGGCCTACGGCGTGACGAGATACGTGGAGAATAGAGGCGGCACGCCGTATATAGTCCACGACGTAGTGTGGGCGGTGGTTCAAGACGGCAAGATCCTAGGCGTTGTAAAAGGCACCCCGTCCCCCGAGACGCTTGCCGATTTGTTAAAGAAAATAGTGAGGCGGGAATGCTAAAATTATAGATTTCTCGACGTGCACGGATCTGTGTGCCCTTGTTGGTCATCTCCGCCGTGTCTATCGCCGCCTTCATGGTTCTTGCCCACTTGAAGTATGCCAGCCTACTCAAATGGGTTTAGACTACCGCCTTTCTAGGATTATGAACTCCTCCTTGGGGTTCGGGGTCTCCTTTAATAGACATCGGGGTCGGGGGGTATGGAGTCCGCCATATTGTCGTATCTAGGCCGTTGCCCAGGCCCATATTTTAGGCAATTGGCTAAGGAGCTATCGGCGCCTGTGGGCACGCTGAGCCACCACCTCTACAAGCTGATGAGGGAGGGTCTTGTGTACAGGCTAGGGTCTAGGCCTAGGTACTTCCCCTCGGAGATCGAGGAGGAGAGGGGTTGGGCTATATACCTCCTCCGGGAGGGGCCGCGGGCCCTCGCCGAGGCGCAGCCCCTTATCTGCGGGAGGAGGCTCTGCCCCCACGTCCGCGACCTCTTGTTGTACTCTATAGAGGCGTATCCTTGTCTCCGGAGGGACATCGTGGACAACTTTATAGTATTGATGTCGATGCTCTAGAACAGCCCCGGCGTGTAGATGCGGCGTGTTGTACTGCATATTTAATAATTCCCTCTCTTACAGAAGGCTGTGAGGACAGAGTGGCTTGCGGCGGCTGTGGTGGCGGTGGTTGTGGCTGTCGCCGCCTATTTTGCGGGGCTATCTGCGGGGGGCGGCGGCGCTACGAAGACTTTGTCCACAACTATTACCCAGGTCTCTACGGTTACGGAAAGGGTCACCACCACCGCCACGGCCACGCAGACGGTTACCACCACGGTTGTCCAGACGTCGACCGTCACGCAGACTGTTGCGCAACCGTCGCTGAAGTCTGTAATTGAGCAGATGGTCTCCAACGGCACTTTCTTGCACAGATGTGTCCTCTGTGGCATGGACGTGGCAGAGGCGGAGCACATGGGTGTCTCGGCGGTTGTGGTGTTTAGCAATGGCGTGGTTGCCAAAACTGACGACATTGGCTGTGTTTTCAGAATGCGCCTCATGCCGGTGGATAAGTGGCCGTTTATGAGGAGGCTGATCGGCGCAAACTTGACGACGGCGGAGGAGGTGAGGCGGGTATTGGGTAACGTGGTGCAAGTGCTGGTGCCGGACTACGGCGCATTTATGCACGGCAACGAGTCCTATGTGGACGCTGAGAAGGCGTACTACGTCATTCTACAGGATGGGAAGACCCCTATGGGGGACTGCGTCTTCGCATTCGCCTCTAAGGAGGTAGCCGCTATGCACAACTCCACTGTTTACACCTTTGACCAGATGCTCAAGCTCTACCAGCAGGTCATGAAGGAGAAGGGGATGCCTAGGCCGATGTGGTGCAGGGGGGGAGGCGTAATGATGCACCACGGCTGATGCATATGAAAATTTCGCGCCGTTTTTTCCTCGCCGCCGCCGGGGGGGCCACCCTCGGGGCGGCTCTCCTCTTCCTCTCCCGTTTTAAGCCGGCGGAGGGGGGCGGCGTCTTCTGCGGGGAGGCGCCCCCGCTGGTGTACGGCAGGGAGGAGTGCCCCGTGTGTAAGATGGTGGTGGACTACCCGCCCTCCTCCGCCGCGATGAGGGCTAGGGTGAGGGGCGTAGAGCGGTGGTATTTTTTCGATGACGTGGGGTGTATGGCAACGTGGCACCGGGAGGTGGTGAGGCAAGGCGGCGAGGTGGTGGAGGTTTGTGTAAGGGATAGGGTGGACGGGCGGTGGCTTAAGGCTGAAAAGGCCATTTTTCTTGTCACGACGGAGTTCACGGCTATGGGCACCGGCATCGTGGCCGTGGCGCCTGACAACGTGGAGAGGTATAAGAGGGGTGAGGTTAGGGGCCCGTGGGCTGTGTGGTCGGTGGAGGGGTCCCAGCAGTACAACCCGCCGGCTAAGACGGGGGAGGTCAAGGCGGAGGTGATGTATAAATGTGTTGTTGAGAAGTTTGAGTATGGTCCTGCGTGGTCTGTTTCTCCTGATTGGTATCGTAACTGTTAGCGTGCTGGGGGCCGAGGTGGTTATCAACACGCCGGGCTACTACAGCGGTGTTGTTGCAGATAGGCTCGTGGTAAACACCAGCGGTGTGTGGCTAGACGGCGTGGTCGTGAAGGGAGGGTACAGGGAGGTGGCGCTTCCCCAGACAATGACGGCTTATAGGGTAAAGCCCGCCGTAGGCTGTTTAGTGGTTGTTGGGATCAACGTTACTATTACAAACCTGAATCTGGACTGCGCGGCGGGTCTGCTAATCTTTAACTCATCCGGCGTCGTCGTCCGCGGATTCGAGGCGCGGGGGCCTGTGGAGGTGGCCGTGTACAAAAGGGGACTAGGCATCTACGTATACAACTCCACAGACGTGAGAGTAGAGGGTGGCAGTCTGTACGGCTTCCACGACTGCGTCTACGTGGAGTATTCCCGCAACGTCTTTCTCGACGGTTTGAGAGCCCAGGGCTGTAGGTACGGCGTACATGTCATGTTCAGCGAGGGCGTCTCCATCAAGAACTCTATGGTCTCTGACAGCTATGTGGGCTTCGCGGTTATGTACACGAAAAACGCCTCTGTGGTCAACGCCTCGGCGGTTGGCAACAGGGCGTGGGCCGAGGGCTACGGCTTCTTGCTGGCAGAGCTCAGCGGCGTTGTGAGGGGTTGTAGTGTTGTGGACAACGTCCACGGCATCTACATCTTATACTGGGGAGGCACCAGGGTGTTGGTGGAGGGCTGCGTCATATCGGGCAACTACTTCGGCATCACGCTGAGGGGGAGGAACGCCACCGGCGTGGAGTTCGTAGGTAATGTGATTCGAGGCAACGTGGTTGAGGTGGATCACATGGGGGTGGGGGAGGACGCCCCTGCCGCCTTGTTTAGGGGCAATCTCTGGGGCGGCCACGCCTCGCCGTCCCCCTACTACTACGCCAGCGCCTTCTCTGACTTGATGACCGCGACGGAGGGGGCGCTTGCATATTTAGCCGCATCCCCGGCCCGCTTCGTGATTGACGCCGCCATGGGGAGGCCAATTGCCCACGACCCGGCGCCTAGGCCGGATGAGAGGGCCCCGCCGTATTTGTTGCTTTTGGCCCTCCTCCTTGTGCCGCTGATATGGAAGTCGAGGTGAGCCTCAGGAAGAGGTTTAGGGGATTCAGCCTAGAGCTAGACGCCTCGTGGAGCGGGCCCGCGCTCTTCCTCGGGCCAAATGGTAGCGGGAAGTCCACTGCGTTGCGGTGCATGGCGGGGCTGTACAAATGCAACGGCTGGGTGAAAATAGGGGGGAGGCCCGCCTCCGAGAGGGAATTCCTCTACGTCCCGCCCGCCCCCCGGGTGCCGCCCACCCTAACTGTGGAGGAGTACCTAAACCACGTCTCCGAGGTCCTGGACGTAGAGGTAAAGCCCATCCTCGGCGTGGACGGGTTTTTGAAGAAGAGAGGCTCCGAGCTCTCCTCCGGAATGGCGGCGCGGGTTGTACTGGCGGCGGCCCTCTCTTCCGGCAAGGCGCTGTTGCTGGACGAGCCCCTCCTCTACCTCGAAACCTCTGCGAGGCTTGAGCTGGTGAGGGCCTTGAGGGGAAGGCTCTTCGTAGCGGCCACCCACGACCCCTCTCTTTTCATCCCCCTGGAGCCCGCAGTGGTTCAAATATCCGAGGGCAGGGCCGCGGCAGTGGGGAGCTGGGCATCGCTTAAGGCGCTGGTGCTGAGAAGATGCGGCGGCGAGCTCTGCGTCGGGGAGGAGGAGCCAAAGGCGGTGGCGGGGTATGTTGCGTAACATCGTGTTATCTACGCTGAGGCGCGACGTCTACACGAAGCCCGTGGCGGCGTTGCTTGCCGTGGGCTGGGCCGCCTCGGTGGCCTTAGCGTCCCTGGGCTCCACCTTCGCCGCGGTGGTGACGGCGATAAACATGCTCTCGCTGATTTCCTCTCTAGTCGCAATGGTGGGCTCCGCCATATTTACGGCGGGCGACAGAGAGGGCTTACTCGAAGTCTACCTCTCGGGCGGG
>FPIC01062113.1_pt1 | contig 12241 bp, 13 predicted proteins | sample 1504481 | NCBI WGS metagenome assembly FPIC01 (sample SAMEA4475357, study PRJEB15587) | soil metagenome | biome: Soil; feature: Field | place: India | collected 2015-03-11 | depth 0 m
GAAGATGGGGTTCCCAGTAGGCGGCTGGGGGCCGACGCTGTGGTCCATTAATTCATGCACAGCCTTCTTGACGTGTACCACAGCTGTGGTGGACGCGCCCTCTATTACTAAGGTTCTGTACGACCACCTAAAGCCCTACTTCACCGGCGAGGTGAAGCTACCGGCGAAGTTGAGGATAAACGTGTCTGGTTGCCCCAGCGCTTGTGGGGGATTCACCACGGACATAAACATCGTTGGCCACTACGGCGACGCCCCCACCTACGACCCCGAGAGGATCAAGCTGTGTCTTCCGAAAAGCGCAAAGGCGCTTGAGATGGGCCACGTGCCGGAGGTTGCGGAGGTCTGCCCCACGGGCGCCATTAGGGTGTTCGGTAAGCCGGACGGCACCGTGGGCCTGGAGGTGATTAGGCCTAAGTGTATTGCCTGCGGCCGTTGCCGCGATGTGTGCGACTGGATCGACTTCGACCAGTCCAAGGCTGGCGTGGCGATACTAATCGGCGGCAAGGCCAGCAACACTGGAAGAGGGCCGTTGCCTTCCATACAGGTCATACCGTGGATACCCGCCATACCTCCCGACTACAGAGAGATAGTGGCGGTGGTTAAGAAGATTATTGACTTATGGAGAGAAAACGCCAGGGAGGGGGAGCGCATCGGCGACTGGATGGCCAGGGTTGGGCTGGAGCAGTTCTACAAGATGCTGAACATACCTGTGACTAAGTGGAACAAGCCCGTTACGCTGACTGGCGAGTTCGGCTTTAGGCAGTTCGGCCCGATTTAGCGTGAGCATATACGATGTTATCGGCGACCTTCTTTTAAAGCTCCGTTTTAGATACCAAGTCGAGGAGGTGGAGGACGCCTCTGAGCTCGCTGGGTTGATAAAAGAACAGGTGGAGGGCGAGGAGAAGACGTATATCTACTCCCCGCCGGGCAGGCCAAGGCCGTACCTGGTATCTACAATGCGCCGCGGGGAAGACGTGGCCTTGGCTTTTCTTGACCTCGACGACGTGAGGGAGGTCAAATACGGCGGCGATGCCGAGGCGATTGAGGAGGCCTCCCTAGTTATCCCAGATGAAGGCGTGGCGCCCTTTCTCTTCCCATTGAAAAAATCTGACGACGTGGTCTACGCCGCTTTGGGGTTCAAAACGGTAGTCAACGCCTCGTTGCTCACTGGGGGTTTTCTGGAATCCCTTCTGGAGGACTTTGAGCAAAACAGCGACTATTACTTCTCCCTAGTTAAAAACAAACTGGAGAAGGGCGAAAACTAATATTTCTCCCATTAAGGTTATTTTAGCCTCTTCACCACGATTTTTAGAGTGCCGTCGGGTAGCTTCTCGCTTTTAATCACTTCGTGGCCCATCCTCTTTGCCCAGGCCTTGATGTCGGGGTCTGCTGCTGGGTCTGTGGCGAGCACCTCTAGGTAGTCCCCCACTGGTATTCTCGCAATCGCCTTGGCTGTCTCCATTACAGGTAAGGGGCAGAACTTACCCCTCACGTCAAGCACTTCAGGCATACTTACACGCTGTCTTCTTTATAAAAGTTTTATTTCCAATCCTCTCTGGAATATACTGTTGTGTGCCTAGGTGCATATTTAGCACCTTTTGTCTAGTTTTTAAGGAAGCTTCCAACTTCCTTACATGTCGGAGGCCGTGCTGATCGGCGACAAGGTGTACGTGCTTGACTTAAAGGGCAGGGTCTGCCCTTATCCGCAACTGGCCACGCTGAGGGCTATTAGAGCCCTCCCTCCTGGGTCAACGCTTGAGGTGATTACGGACAACCCGCCGAGTTGCGAAAACGTGCCAGCGGTGGCGAGGCGCGAGGGGAAGGAGGTGCTTGGAGTGTTCGAGGTGGAGCCCGGAGTGTGGAAGATCGTGATTAGGCTATGAGCATGGAGAGGTTTAGGGAGAGGGTGAGGCTGTATAGGGAGGCGGGCATTGCCCTGGAGTCGCTGTCGCTGGGGTGCTCGGTGAAGGTAGACCTCTACAACGTGTTGTACCCAGCCCTCCAGCTGTTGAAAGACGAAGTGTACAAGCTCAACCTCGTCATCGCGCCGAGGGAAGACGCGGCGATAATGCCAGGTGAGGGCGCCTACCTAAGGCGGTATTTCCTCAACGCGGAGGAGCCGTGGCTAGAGCCCAGCGAGATTGAGAAGCTGGCCCCCACGGTGGCTATTGTGCTGGCCCAGCTCTACATGGGAAAGGCCGCCTCTGCAGACGTCTTTGCTAAGTACGTCGCCAAGCTCTACAAGGCGCTGGGCTCCTCGAGGCACAAGGTGTGGCTTGGCAAGGGGCATAGCATAGTCAGTACCAAGAAGGGGGCTGAGTTCTTCATGGTTGATTTCATCAAGGCGGAGGGGTCTAGGGGCTACGTCGTCGCCAACAACGACACGATACAAGTCATCGACCCTTCTGAGGATCTAGATTCGCAACTACAAATAGCCGTGGCGGTGAACAACGCGCTTAACGATCTCTTCACCAAGGGAGCCTGGAAGGACTTGCACATAGCCCCGGTATACGATGGGCCCAGCGCCTATAAGGCCTCCATAAAGGCGAAGGTGGAGGGGTACGCCTCGTCGCTGGGGAAGCTGGTGGAGGCGCCGCAGCCTGATATGGGCTACCTCCTCCTCGGCGCCACGGCTTACGCCTATCTAGACAGGGAGCCCCCCCTCTTCTACAAACAGCTAGACGAGGGCTTCGTGGTGGTCGTCACGAGACCCTTCGGCGAGCTGGCATTCTTCACCACCTACGTCGCTGTCCACACAGACGAATTCTTGTTGCAGAGGTTTGAAAGGGAGGTTATGTCACTGGAGCAATTCGAGAGGGAGAAGCGGAGGGTGCTGGAGGTCATGGCCACGCCCAACTTGGAGGTGGCTAAGGCGATCTACGAGTTCCTCCCCGACCTGGGCGAGGCCTTTGACCCCGCAAGCCACATCGCCGCCACCATCGACGTGTCGGGGCCCGGCGTATTTGTGTTTAAGGAGGTGGCTGAAAAAGCCGGCGTCGATATAAGGCTACTCGACGTGCCCCTCATGTCCGATCGAATCTCGGCATTCGCCGCGGAGAACTACATCATGCCTGACGCCACTGCCGGCACCAACGGCGCAATCGCCATCTTTGCCCACAAGCGGCTAGCCGACGAGTTGATCCAGAGGCTGTCCAAGGCGCCGCACGCAAGGCCTTTGGTAATAGGCGAAGTCGTGGGCAAGGGGGAGGGGAAGCTTGTAGTGCCCGAGTGGGCACTTAAATACATCTCCAGCAACAAGCTGAGGGAGAAGCTGGGCGCCCGCCAAATCCTCGGCGGCCTTTCCAGCGTGGTATCGAGGCCTGTGAGGGCTGTGGCGTATGTAGAGGGGAGAGTCCAGGGCGTGGGATTCCGGCCCATGGCCCGGGCCAGGGCAAAGGCCCTATCCCTCGTGGGCTACGCCAAGAACCTCCCCGACGGCAGGGTTGAGGTGGTTGTGGAAGGCGACGAGGAGAGGGTTAGGAAGTTCGTGGAGGAGCTGTGCCGCGGCTTCGACGACTGCCGCGTCTCGGCGACTTACAGCCCCGCCACGGGCAAGTTCAAGGATTTCGAAATTTCATGAAGGTGGGGATTATCGTAGCGGCGGACGACCCCATGCGCCTCTACGCTGCGGCCACCTACGCAGCCACTGAGCTGGCAAGGGGGAACGAAGTGGGTATCTTCGTCACCGGGAGGGCCGTCCCCCTCTTCGCCAAGGGCGACCACGGGGACTACCCTGAGAGGAGGAGGATGGAGGAACTGGGGGTTACCTGGGCTGCGATTCTAAAAGAGGCAAAGCAACTGGGCTTAGCCATTGCTGTGTGCGAAACCGTTGCTAAGATCTACGGCCTTGGACTAGGCGACTTCAAGGCGCTGGGCATCGTGGACGAGGTGACGTCGATGTACACCTTTCTCGAAAAATTTGGAGAGAAGGTGGTGGTCTTTTAGTTTTAAATAGAAGTGAGAACAATATGCTATGGAAATAGACCCGGTCTGCGGCATGCACGTAGATCCCACGAGGGCGAAGTACAAAACTCTGTACAAGGGCAAGGTGTACTACTTCTGTTCTGCGGCGTGCAAGGAGGAGTTCGAGAAGCAACCTGAATTCTACCTCCAACACGGCCCACAAGGGATGCCGCATCGCTAGCAAGGCTGAGCTGTGTACGACCTAGTTGTGCTTGGCGGCGGCTCGGCGGGCTTCGCCGCGGCTATAAAAGCCTCGGAGCTGGGGGCCAGGGTCGTAATTGTAAACGCCGGCCTGCCGCCGGGGGGCACATGCGTAAACGTGGGATGCGTCCCCACAAAGTTTTTAGTCAAAGCCGCCGAGGCGCTCCGCTGGGCTCAGGCCTACTTCCCAGAGGCCAACCTCAAGCCATCGCTGAGGCGCCTCTTGGCGGAGGCCGCGGAGACGTCGGCAATGTTGAGGAAGGAGAGATACGTAGATCTCCTCGACTACTACGGCATTGAGTACATAGAGGGGAGAGGGGTCTTGGCCGGGCCGGGCAGGGTGATGGTGGAGGGTAGGGGTGTGCTCGAGGGTAAGAGGGTGGTAGTAGCTACGGGGTCTAGGCCGGCTGTGCCTAACATAAAGGGGCTAGGCGAAGTGGGCTACTACACAAACCAGAGGCTTTTCGATTTGGGTGAGCCGTCTAGCGTGGTGTTTGTTGGAGGGGGCGCAGTGGCTGTGGAGCTGGCCCAGGCCTTGAATAGGCTGGGGGTCAAGACGGCGATAGTGGCCAGGGGGAGGCTGTTGAAGTACGAAGAGGAGATGGCCTCACAGTTCGTGGAGGAGGTGCTGAAGGAGGAGGGGGTCGAGGTGGTACGCGACGAGGCCGTGGCCGTTAGGAGGGCGGACGGCGGCGTCGAGGTGGAGACTAGGGCCGGCAGGAGGTTAAGGGCGGAGGCGCTTTTCGTCGCGGCGGGGAGGGTTCCCAACAGCGAGGTTGCGGGGGGCCTGCTTGAGCTCAACTCAGACGGCTCTATTAGGGTGAACAAGAGGCCGGAGACCTCCATGCCAGGGGTATACGCCGCAGGGGACGTGGCGGGAGGGGTTTGGCTCAGGGGCGGTCGCTACGCGGAAAACGCGGCGGCGAGGCAAGGCACGATTGCCGCAGTAAACGCCTTAGGCGGCCACGAGGAGTACGACCCTGCCGCCGTGCCCAGAGTAGTTTTCACCGACCCTCCTGTAGCTTCGGTGGGGGTAAGCGAGGATGAGATGATAACCTCGGGGATAGGCTGTAGATGCGCCGCGGTGCCCATTGACGTGGTGGCGGCGGCGTGGGCCTCCAAGCGCACTTCTGGCTTCATCAAGATAAACACCTACCCCGAGACGTGGCGGGTTTCCATGAAGGGGGGCAAAATAGCCGGCGCCGTCGTGGCGGCTCCCCACGCTGAGGAGTTAATACACGTCTTCGCCATTGCCGTCAAGCTGGGGTTGAGGATAGGCGACTTGGCGGAGCTGGTGCCCGCCTTCCCCTCCTTCGGCGAGGCTCTGAGGGTTGCCGCCCTCGCCTTTGAGAAAGACGTCTCTAAGCTAAGCTGTTGTGCAGGTTAAAGACATTGCACTAACAACAGGATACGTCTCCCTGTCTCCGTAGCCGTGTCTAGGATTGTTAAACCCCCTAATATGCCGCTGCGGTGTAGAGCTCCGACAACCGCCCGCCAGCGCTCCGAAAATCTGGTGTAGCCGAACAACTAATAGTAAGCCGTCTTTGATGGCACTCCCTTGAGTTAGGAGGCGGAAAAAACTCCGCCTAGTGGGCCCATCGATCCAAAATCGCGTTGAGAGGCTCAGGCCGGATCCATGTGCGTAATGCGCAACTAGCCCCGGCAGTTCTAAACGCCTTAGCTAACGTGGAGAAGGTGTTTTGGAAATTATTTTTGGCGATATCGCCAATATCTCATGGACAGAGAGGCGTGTTTGAGGAGGTCTACGTCGCCCTTTGTGTTGGATGGGCTGAGGAGCAAGGTGCAGTGGTGGGCGTGGTGCGAGGAGGCTTTCCAGAAGGCGAAGGCGGAGGACAAGCCTATATTAGTGGACGTGGGCGCCGTCTGGTGTCATTGGTGCCACGTTATTGACGAGACGACGTACAACGATGACGAGATTGCCGATATCATAAACAAGCATTTCGTGCCGATTAAGGTAGATCGGGACGAGAGGCCAGACGTAGACCGCCGACTGCAAGAATATGCGGTTTTAGTTAGCGGCCAGTCTGGTTGGCCTCTCACCGTCTTCATGACGCCGGAGGGGGAGGTGATCTGGGCCGCCACGTATCTTCCGCCGAGGGACTACGGCGGCTTGCCGGGGATGGCCAAAGTGCTGAGGGCTGTTCTGGAGGCGTACAGGACGAAGAAAGGCGATATCAAGAAGATGGCGGAGGATCTCTCTAAGGAGATAGCGGCGTGGCACAACCCTTCGGAGGCCGAGCTTGACCGCTCCGTCCAACTTGACATACTGGCGTCGCTGGCCGCCTCCTTCGACGAGGAGTACGGCGGCTTCGGCACGGCGCCTAAGTTCCCGCCGATCACCCAGCTGGATCTGTTGTTGTTGCGGCATTTCTACGACGGGAAGTCGGTCTACGGTAAGATGGCCCATGCGACCTTGAGGGCCATGGCGCGAGGAGGGGTCTACGACCAGCTTGGTGGCGGCTTCTTCCGCTACTCCACTGACCGCTTGTGGCTTATCCCCCACTACGAGAAGCTCCTAGTAGACAACGCAGAGCTGTTGTCGCTCTACGCCAGGGCATATGCCCACTTCGGCGACCAGCTGTATAGAAAAACGGCGGCGGGGATCATCAAGTGGCTCGACGAATTCATGCGCGACCCGGGCGGCGGATACTACGCCAGCCAAGACGCCGACGTAGACGGGGAGGAGGGCGCCTACTACCGCTGGACGGAGGACGAGCTTAAGGAGACCCTGGGCGATCTCTTCCCCAAAGCGGCTGATATGTTTGGCCTATACGAATTTAAGTGGCCCGAGGGGCGGGCTACCCTAAGCATAGTTAGGGTTGTGCCGGAAGCCGACTTGATCCTTGAGAGGCTGGCGGAGGCCCGCAAGGCGAGGAAGCCACCGAGGGTGGACACCACGATTTACGCCGGTTGGAGTTGCGCCATGGCTAAGGCGGAGCTGGAGGCGAGCCGCCTGGCGGGGATAGGGGACAAGGAGTTCGCCTTGAAGACTCTTGACAAGATCAGGAGGGAGGCGTGGGACGGCTCGAGGCTGGCCCGCGGGCTTAGGGGCGGGGGGCCCGTGGGGGAGGGAGTTCTGGAGGACTACGCCTACTGCGCCTTAGCCGCGCTGGAGGCCTACTCCCACACCGGCAGATACCTGGACTGGGGCGTAGAGGTGGCGGGGGCGATGGTGGATAGGTTCCTAGACCAGGGAGGGTTTAGAGATGTGGAGAGGCCAGACCCCGTGTTGAAGACGCCGCACTACCCCGTGGCTGATACACCCAACTACTCGGGGAACGCCCTGGCCATATTGGCGTGCGACCTTCTGCACTACGCCACGGGTATCCGCAAGTTTAGAGACGCGGCGGAGAGGGCTCTGAAGGCGCTGGCGGGCAAGCTGGCGAGGCTAGGGCCCTCCGCCGCCGGGTTGGCCATCGCCCTGGACGCCCACTTGGCCGAGCCTCCCCGGACGGTGGTTGTGGGCTCTGCCGAGGAGCTTCTGAGGGCGGCCCTTGCGGCGTACCGCCCCCTGCACGTGGTGATGCCTGTGGCAAGCGGCTGGGACTACCCCGAGCCCTCCATAAAGGCCATGCTGGCGGGGCCGAAGCCGGCGGCCTACGTCTGCGCTTGGGGGACTTGCTCCATGCCGATATCCGACCCGGGGAGGCTGGGGGAGGCCGTTAGGAAATTTAGGAGGGAGGCCTACGGGCTAGAATAGAGGCTTTCGTTACCTTAGGAAGCGGCTCTGCGCAGGTTGTGTAAAATTTCATTTCATAGATGTAAACTTTATTACATTTTGAACAACTTTTATAAATTCAGCTCGACTCAGAGTTATGCCACTGCCGGTGGGAACAAAAGCTCCGGACTTCGAGCTACTTAACGAGGATTTGAAGCCGGTGAGGTTGTCCGAGGTGCTTAAGAGAGGAAAGCCCGTGGTGTTGCTGTTCTTCCCGGGAGCGTTTACCTCGGTCTGCACCAAGGAGTTGTGCACGTTTAGGGACAAAATGGCGCTTCTCAACAAGACCAACGCCGAGGTCTTGGCCATATCTGTGGACAGCCCCTTCGCGCTCAAGGCCTTCAAAGAGGCGAACCGCCTCAACTTCCCGTTGCTGTCGGACTACAACAGGGTAGTGATAGGCATGTACGACGTGGTGCAAGCCAACCTCTTGGGCCTGCCGCTCTACCACTTGGCGAAGAGGGCTGTCTACATAATCGATAAAGAGGGGGTTATCCGCTACGTCTGGTACTCGGACGATCCTAGAAACGAGCCTCCGTACGACGAGGTGATAAAAGAGGCGGAGAAGATCGGGCAGTCGTAAGCCCACATTTTTCAACATTTTTAAATACATAACAACTTTTTCACATGGAATTGAAAATTGCAGTGGCGGTGGATAAGGACGGCGTAGTTTTCCCCGGGCACTTCGCACACGCCCCGTTATACAGGATTTACAAATATAGCAACGGCCGTCTTGAACTGGTGGAGGAGAGGAGAAACCCGTTGGGGGACGTGCCAGATCTAGATCATGGTCACCACGTATCTAGGCTCAATACAGACTTCGAGGGGGAGTCGCCGGAGGCGCCGCCGGCGCATGGATTGCCCAAATACCAGTGGCTTAGGAGCCGAGTGCTACCAGACGTCTCAGTGGTAATAGCAGGTGGGGCGTGCCAGACCAGCTACAGGTACTTCACCTCAGAGGGCGTCAAACTACTATTCACAGACCCTGTAGACGTGGAAACGCTTGAAGCATACGTGACCCAGAATAGGGAAGAGTTCGAACAGGCATTGAGGGAGTAGAGGGATTAACGGCATTTGAGGAATATCGCCGCATCGCGAGTATGTTGCAACCCTTTTATTCTTGTTATCTAGTAAAGCTCACGGCGTCATCTTCTTGATCTATCCACTTTAACCAGTTGTTCCATGCGTAGTAGCTCGTGCATGCACCGCGTCGTAATGGATTGTGTAAATTGCCCTAATCTGTGCGTGCTGGGAGTCGCCGCCGGCGAGCGGGCAAGAGAAGTATAGGAGTTGGCTGGGATATATGGGGGATCCTATTTGTTGATGGCCTACTTTAAATAGTGTCTTGACAAAAGCGGTTGCGCATTGTTTAGAGGCTATAAGATGGGTTGGGATGAATTGCCCCAGTGCATTAAGTGGGTGTAGCTGTTCGAATTAATTTTTAGTTTGTTATAGATTTCATATTTACTTAATACTATTTACATTGTTAATGCTTTAAAATAGATAACGAGGCTGTACCATGGCTGGTTTCCAGTTGGCCAGCTCGGCTGACGCCGTGTTTCCCTTAGCGTTAGGGTTTTTAGCCGGTATAACTGTGTTAATGGGTCTTTTATTCATGTTAGCTTTTAGAGGCCGCCTCAGCGAAACCAAGGTGGCGTTTTTGCAGGCGGTTGCAGGCGGCGTTTTGGCCTACTTGGCCATGGAGACGGGCCACAGCGCAGCTGAGTATGTGGAAGAGCTGGCCAAGTGGGAGACCGCCGGCGAATTCCTAATTGCCACCGTGGTGACTACTGCGGCCATGATGGTCACTCTCGCCGTGCTTTCCTATGTGGAACAAAATATCTCAACGTTGAGGGGCTTAAGGCCTTCGTTTCTCGTGGCGACTATAATTGCCGTGGCGTTTGGAGTCCACAACGTGGGTGAGGGCTTTGCAATTGCAGCTGCCCTCATGGGCGGATATGTCGCCCAGGCATATCTGTTTGCTATCGGCTTTGCCGTGCACAACTTCACGGAGGGGTTCGGAATAGCAGGGCCCGTAATAGCCGACAGAGGGCTAAAACCGAGGCTCAGCACCCTCACCCTCCTAAGCCTTCTAGCCGGTCTGCCGGTAGTGCTAGGGGTGGCGGTGTACTACGCAGGTGTGAACAGCGGGCTTTTCATATCAACTCTAAACACCTCCGCAACGGCGTCTATTGTCTATGCGATGCTCCACGTAAATCTCTCCGCCATGGGTAGGCTAGGCGGTGTGAAAAGCCTTCGCTTCTGGTCTGCAATCGTCACCGGCGTCGCCGTTGCGTTTTTAACAGAAAGCATAATTCTATTCTCCGGCGTACATTAGTAATTATATTTATTTTTTCTAAAAAATATCCTTTTCATGATTTATCAAAATTAAATGATAAATTAGTGATTTCTGTTTTACATGATCTGATTTGTGGTGTTGAGTAAAAACCGACGAGGGGGCAAAGACGTTGAAGGAGAGGTCTGAGAGGATTAAGGAGGTTAACAAGGAGCTTGAGTTGTACGGCGTAAGGGTGGTCCACCAATTCGTCACCTTTGGCGAGTACGATTTTGTAAACATAGTCGAGGTGGATAAGCCCGAGAATTTGTTAAAGGCCCTTATTGAGCTCAACAGTAGGGGTTCTGTGAGGACCACTACGCTATATGCATTTCCTGTAGATGAGGCTCTAAAGGCTCTTAAGTCTTAATTTTTATAAACTCCATTCTATTTTTTTCCATGGATTTGTTAGAGGTCTTCAACCTTAGGACTATCGCTGTGGTAGGCGCATCTAGAGACCCCTCAAAGTGGGCGCACGTCGTTCCGCTGTATTTAAAAAAGGCTGGATATAGGGTAATTCCCGTAAATCCCTCGGCAGGCGAGATCTGGGGGGAGAAGGCGTATCGATCTCTGCTTGAAATTCCGGATGAAGTAGAGGTGGTACAAGTCTTCCGGCCCTCTGAGGAGGTGCCGAAGATAGTTGATGAGGTCATTAAGAGGAAGAGGGATAGGGGAGATGTTAAGGTGGTGTGGCTTCAGCTTGGGATTAGAGCCCCAGAGGAGTCAAAGCAACGGCTCATGGAGGCGGGCATCGCCCTGTTTGAGGACATGTGCATGATGGAGACGCATTCAAGGCTCTTCGGCCTAAAACCGCTGGCTCCAGGTGAGTCATCTTCATAAGCCGTTTTCAAAATTTCGGCGGCCTAAGAATTGCATATGCAAGGCGGTGTCGGGGAAACGTCACGGACAGCGTAATTGTATTTTGTTGTGGGAGGCAAGGTCAAGAAGGCGTATCTTTTTACCGGCGTATTTAACGGCCTCGACATTGCTGTTGAGTAGGCGAGTTCTGGGGCCGGTGTACTCTTATATACTGGACCTGGTTTAGACATGCGGATTTTGCTCGCGGCGGCGGGGCTCGTGCTGGTATATGCGGGTATTGTCTCTTTGGTAAGTCCAGGCGAGCCCGCCGCCTCTCCACAACCTTGGGGATTCAGCAGAGGCATAGCCGTGAGGCCCCCGGAGGTGAGCTTGTCGGGTGGGCTGTACTTCAAGACCTATCTCTGGGCCCGGGGCGGGGGCGGGGTCTTGTACCTACGTTGCTACGTGTATAGTAGGTACGAGGGGGGGACGTGGTTGCCAACTCCGGAGGAGTACCCAGTCCTCGGCGTCTACTCCGTGACGGTGGGGAGAGGTCCTTTTACAGAGGGCGGAGCTTTGAACTTAACTCTGCCGCTTATGGGCGGCTGCGTCCCGGTGGCTACACCTTCTGTAGACGGGCTTCAGCTGGGGTCGATAAAGGTGTCCGCTCCCGGCGCCAACTTAGCCGCCAGCCGCACAGGCCTGTACGTAGCATACGCCGGGGGGAGATTGGGCGAGGTGACCTCTTACTACGGCCCAGGTGATTTGCCGCCTTCGCCGGATGACTTGTCGCTCCCTTCCGGGCAGGCCGGGGTTCTGCTGGCTCTTGCCCGAAACATAACCGCCGGTTGTGGAGATGTGTCGTGTAAGGTTGAGAGGATTAAAGAATTTCTAAAGGGGTTTACCTACGACGGGACAATGGATGCGCCATGGCCCCATATCCCCCCCGGCGTGGACCCCTTGATGTGGTTTCTCCAAAACAAGAGGGGGGTCTGCGTCCACTTCGCCACAGCCTTTGTAATGTTGGCGAGGGCTTCCGGGGTGTATGTCAGGCTCGTGGTTGGCTACATGAGCGATGGCCCCGTGCCGACGCAGTGGTCGCTGACGGCCTTCAGCCCCCACGCCTGGGCTGAGTACTACCAGCCGGGCGTGGGCTGGATCGGGGTAGAGGCGACTCCTCCCATGGGCGCCCCATCGCCGGCGGC
>FPIC01047199.1_pt1 | contig 12209 bp, 16 predicted proteins | sample 1504481 | NCBI WGS metagenome assembly FPIC01 (sample SAMEA4475357, study PRJEB15587) | soil metagenome | biome: Soil; feature: Field | place: India | collected 2015-03-11 | depth 0 m
TTCAAGGCCTAGGGCCACCGCCAAGGCCTTAACCGCCTCCTCAGCCGCCTTGTAAAGCTTCTCACTGGCCTGCACCGGGTCCCCCTCCGCTAGGGCCACCCCCTCCGCCAAAAACCTCTTAGCAAGCTCCAAGTGGGCAGAAGCACGGCGGGGAGGGTCAACTCCGAGAGCCTTGGATAGGAGATCTACCAGGTCAATACCTCTTTTTCTAACCTCGGCGAGTAGGAACTCTGGAATTTCCACGGGATATCGGGGAGGCCGGCTTAAATACTTGTGGCCGCCGTCCATAGGTCCGGCACTTCAGGTTCGTGGGATCTGGTGGTTTGGGGTGTTTAGGTCCTTGTGAGGTTTGTAGACCTGGGCCGACGGTATTGAGCCGCGCGTGGGGGCGCCGCAACCCCTTGCTACTGTAGTAGCTTTTTAACCTCCTCCAGCCCCCTTAGCAACCTCTCGATGTCCTCTCTGGCGGCGTCGTCGTCGGGGTACCGGCTGAAGATGCCCTCTTTATCTGGGCCGTTGTATTGGTACTCGTGGAGGTTTAGGGCTATGTCGGTGTACATCAACACGGAGTCGCCGTATTTCCTCGCCAGTATTTGGGCAACTCTCCTGACCCGTGTTGATGGCATGAAGGCCACCACCCAGTCAGCCTCGCTCAGCCTCTTGCCGCCGCGTAGCTTCCTCACGCCGACAAACGCCGTCCTTAATACCTCCTTTTCCTTCAGCGCGAGGGCGGCTAAGAGGGCTTTCCACGCCTGCCACGCCTTCCCCGCGGCGTTTCTCACAAGGCCCTCCTCGAGAAACCTCTTGGCGAGTTCCGTCTCGTATGAGACCTCTAGCAACCTGGCTTTCAAGTACCCCACCTCGTCTCTCCACGGCTTTGAAAGCTCCATGAAAGTGTACCTATATTGAGGATTTTAGCCTTTTAGCGGGTAGAGTCTTGGCTACGTGGCGTTTCGCGTCGTTGGGAATCTCCGCCTGTGGCCGAGACTTCGAAGAAATCGGCGGGGCCAAGATGTAGACGAGATTTCGCCATTGCTGGTGGAGGAGTTGATCCGCTATAGGGCGTTAGTTAATTTAAAGGAGGCCTAAGAGCTCAATGCTGGTGGCGGCCCCGTGCTGAGGAGTGCTCGGGCGCCGTAGCCATATTACCTGCCGTAGCCGAGAAGAGGTGGATGTTGTGCCTCAGAGGGCAGTGTTGACTAAGCTGTTGTTGTGAGAAACGGGGCGAAAAGCTGTTGAGGGGCTATGCCTTAGCCAAGAGGCCACATGCCGCCATTGGAGGGAGCCTTCAGACGCTGGGAGGGGGGCGTTGAGGCTGAGGCGCCTTTTCTAGGTTCTGTAGAGCTTTGCGTTTTTGGGGAGCCTTGGCACGAGGGCCATTGCCACGGCGGCTAGGTTCAGCTGGTACCGCGTAACCCTTCTACCTGTCAGCACGCCGATGATACCCTCTCTGTAGCCCACGGAGGGCTTTTTAAAATACCTCTCGGCGAGTTCGCCTAACTCCACGCCTTTAAGCACGTCGGGTAGGAAGGCGGTTGGAATCTGGAAGGCTGGGCCGAAGCCGAGGGTCACAGCGCCCCCTCTGTCGGCGATGGCCGCCACTGTGATGTCTAGATGTGCACCTCCCGCATGCACGGCGCCGGCTTCCACCCCCACTCCGTGTTCAGCGCCGGGGACTGCCTCCAGGGCGGCCTTTGCCCTCGCTACGGCGCCTTTCACCACCTCCTCAAGGCCCACCGGCTGGGGAGGCGTGCCGGCCGGCCTCCCCACGGGCACCACCTCTGCGGGGAATCCGAAAAGCCTATAGGCGTCTTTTACAGCCTTTATCTTGTTTGGGTTTTTCGTGCCTGCCGCAACGATCACGTGGGGCTGTCTATGCCCGTTTAAATTCTATACAGGCGAAGCCTGCCCTCTCGGCCTCGTCTATGGACGCCTCTGTGGGCTCCTCCTCCCCGGCGCCGGGCGGAGGGGCGAAAAGCGTCGCCACGAGCCTCACGGGTTTAAGCCCCTTAGCCATCCCCACAACTTCCCTCACCGTGTAAAACCGCGCTCTTGAATAAAAAGGATGCCCTCCTCTGCCGAGCTCTGTGTACAACCTGCCCCACGGCGACTCTCTAGGCACGATGCACGCCACTACTCTCCCAGCGGCGCGGGCTGCTTCACGTAGAAGCGCCTCGGGATCCTGTACGAAGCATATCGTAACCACTATAAGGGCACAGGGATATGCGCCGTCCTTTAAGGGGAGCATCTCCCCCACGCCCTCCACGAGGTCGAGCTCTCTTGGGGCTAGCCTAAGCATCTCTCTTACTGGGTCCACCCCGGCGGCTATGCCCATGGGGGCGGCGAATCTGCCGGTGCCAACCCCTATCTCAACACCGCCTCGACAGTTGAACGTGGAGGCTGCCATAAGCTCAGACCTGTAGAGTTGGGGATGCCTCTCGTACCAGGCGTCGTAGTCCCTAGCCCTATCCCTAAATACTTCTAACATGGGGACAACTGCCTCTTTTTCCTATCTTTACCGTGTATATGTGTTTATCTGATACTAGAGCCACCCGGCCGGCGGAGCCGGCGGGTTGAACCACCACCGCGCCGCCGGAGCCCTTTTTGATATACACGCCGTCTTCTCTCCGCTGGATCTCCCCATACAGGGCCAGGTACGTCGGCTGTATGTGGTAGCCCTCCACGTCGATGTACCTGAGTAGTAAATCATCTGGAGCGTCGACAATACAGATGACTACTCTATCCCCCTCTCTGTAGGCGTAGATAGGCCGCTCCCTAGATGCCGGTATTAGATTCACGAGGTGTGACAACAGGTACAGCCAGGTAGTCCAATCCACGTATGGATCTATGCGTAGATTAAAGTTTAAACCCCCGCCTCGGCTATGTGGTTGAAGCTGGGATGTACCAGCTCGGTTGTGGACGCTGTTGTGTGCAGGGCTATTTTGACCAGTAGGACTTCTCGCTTAGTGCCTTTTTTACCTCTTCAGCGGCGGCTGAACAGCCGTTTTTTCTAAGCCAGTCGCTTATCGCCTTGGTTATTAAGTCTGCGTTGTGTCTGCCCAACGCCTTTTCTAGGACTTCGTATACCCGCCACGGCTCCTCCAGTAGGTAGTAGTCAAATGGCTTGCCGAAGACGGAGACAACCCTATAGTGTACAAGAGCCCTAAGCGAGATGGGGGCCTCTGCGAAGAATTTAAGCAAGAGATCCTTAGTAATACACGTCATGCCCTCTCGTAGACAACTCTCTTTTTCTCCATGTCGATTCTGAACTTGAATCTTACCGGCGCCGCGTTGTCAGGAGTGTAGGCAACCAGTTGCCCGTGCCTAAATAAGAAGACGTAGTCTACCGCTGAGCCCAGCCGAGTTGCGACTCTGCGCCAGGTATCGTGCGAGTTAAAGATAAGGACGGTGGTCGTATCACTTTTTAACATAGATTGGTAGACCATGGCAGCCTCTGCCAATAGCTCAACCCCGGCAACCGCGGCGACTTGCTCGTATTGGTCTGCAAAATGCACATCGTATCCGCCGCTCTCCACAATCTTCGCGCTTTTATACCACCACGTCAAGACTTTGTGCTCTACGACGGGGTGGTAGTACCAGTCTAGGTTTGGTCTCTGCAACTTGACTCCTAGGTTCTCGGCAAATTTCACAAAGGTAGGAAAGACCTTGTGGTGGTGGTAAAGGATTCTGCGCCCCTCCCTCGCCAAGGCCGCCGCAGTTAGCACCATGAGCTTGCTGGCGAGGCCGTCGTGCGGGCCAACCACAGCGACGAGGCTCCCACTCCAAACCCCTCCGCCTAGGGCCTCGTCTATCTCCGGCGCCCCAGTTGTAAGTTTTTCTGACGGCGGCTGTCTTGACTTTGTCGTGTACGGCAATACCACGGGCCCCTCGTCGGCTATCACAAAAGGCACCTCCACCAACGGGGTAGCCACTCCGCGGGTTTTCAGAATCTTAAGACGGCGCAGAGACATTCCACCGGGCACAATTACATGTTCGAGCTCTAGGATAACGTCCGCAACGTATTCGCTGGGCGTCACATCTACCCCCTCTTTAATTAAAATCACAGGCACATCCCTAGAAATGCCGTGGTAGAAGACCGCGTGGACAAGTTCTCTCTCACCTGCCGCTGTCAAGGCGCTGACCCCGTCAACAACGACGGCGTCAGGCTTTACTTCCAGCACTTTTTCAACTATGAAATTAACAGCCTCGTCTGGCGACGTGCTGACAATGCCGAAAATGTGGGCAGGCGACCTCACCCCCGCTGACGTAAGGTACTTCCTAAGCCTATCCTCAGTCTCGTAGAAAGTGAACCACGCCACGTTGTTGTACTGCGACACGGCCTTAGCCACTAGTAGCGTCTTGCCCGTGCCGGGGTAGCCCTTCACCAGTACTACCCCCTCTCTAAATAGTTCCCCAATACTACACGACATATCCACTAAGAAAAGCAGTATACCCATTATTTACCTTACGGTAGCCTCCGGCTACTATCTCAGCTCTGCGATCGCTAGTTTTAGAGCCTCTGCGGCTGTCCCCACTTGGGAGATGTCTATGTGCTCGTCCTCTGTGTGGGCGAGCCGGGGGTCTCCTGGGCCGAAAGCCGCTATGCTCTTCGACAGCGCTATGAGCATGTTGAAGTCCGCGGTTCCCCACTTCCTGCTCAGCTTCGGCTCCACGCCGAGTTTGAGAAGCGCCCTCGTAAGCGCCCTCGCGGCTGGGTTCGTCGGCGGCGCCTCGGCGGGGTCTGTACACGAGAGGAGGCGAGCCGTGGGGGGCAACTTCCTCTTCAAGTCGTCGCAGTCGGCGCCGGGGGGTATCCTGACGTCCAGCACCATGGCGCATCTCGTCGGCACCTTGTTGGGCGCCTCGCCGCACTGCACAATGGTCGGCGTCACAGTATAGGCGTCGTACCTCTCGGCGTGGCCCAGCGCCTTCTTAACCTCTTGATACAAGGCGAAGAGCTCCTCCACCACGTTGCCGTATATGGGCGAGCTGGCGTGGCCCCCACGGGACGCGACTTCCAGCACGACCTTGCCCCCGCCCCGGTAGGCGTAGGCGATGTGGAGGTTGGTCGGCTCGCCGACATATATATGTGTAGGCCTAGGCGGCCCTCCACGGAGCAACGCCTCTGTCCCCGCGCTGTCGTCCTCCTCCGCCGTTACAAGCGCCAGCACCAAGGTGCCGCGGGGCTCGGCCTCGAGAAAGGCCTTGACATACGCCGCGAGGGGGCCCTTGTCGTCCACAGCCCCGCGCCCCCATAGCACCAACCCCTCCCTCTTCACTGGCAACGGTCCGGGCACGGTGTCCATGTGGGCGTGTAGCCAAACCACCGGCGTGCCGCTCCCCCTCACTGCCAAGACGTTGCCAGCCTCGTCTATCCAGACGTCGCTTACAAACTCTCTAAGATAGGCGTATAGGTACCTCGCCAGCTCCCCCTCGCTATGGGAAGGACTGTATATCCTAAGCAAATCTTCGAGAAGCTTGCCCACATCCACCTGCGCCATTGACAGGCGCCACTGGCATCTTAATTAATATTTACTGCTAAACCACAAAAAATATATAGATGCATAAGCCTTTTTACATGCTTTTGAGGAATGTGCTGAAGCTGGCTAGGGCCTACGGCGCCTTTACAGCTGGGCAGGCGGCCTACGTCTTGGAGATACCCCTACAAAAAGCAGTTGAGACCCTGGAGCGCATGGTGTCCAACGGATTGCTTAGTGCAGTTGACATTGCCGGCGTAAGGTTTTATTACAGAGACCCGGTTGAGGCCGCCGAGGCGATACTAGGCTCTGTCGACCTCTCCGCCTTGCCGTACGAGGAGAGGGCGAAGCTGAGTAGGCTATGAGCTGGCAGTGGGAGAAGCTAAGTGACTGCCTAGAGCGGCGCTACGTATCTGGGGAGAGGGTCACGGTGGCCCAGTTCAGAATTAGGGAGGGGTGCGTAGTGCCACGGCACAGCCACCCCCAGGAGCAGATCTCCGTGGTGTTGCAAGGCCTTCTCGAGTTTGAGGTAGAGGGGCGGAAGTTCACCGCCGCCGCCGGCGACGTGGTAGTTATACCCCCCGGCGTCGAGCACGAGGCAAAGGCCCTGACCGACGTCGTTGTGGTAGACGCCTTTAGTCCTCCTCGGTCTGACTGGGCCTCTGGACAAGACAGCTATTTGAGACGCTAGAGCTCTACTCTCCTGCCCCGGCGCCAGACCTCAAACGACGGCCTCCTCCTGTTTATCACGGCCTCCGCCACGTGGAGCCTTAGCTCGAAGACGTTGTGCACTTCCCTCCCGTCCACCCTAATTATCACGTCTCCTCTCTCAATGCCGATCTCCTCGGCGGGCGACCCCGGCACTACGTCGACTACTAAAAGGCCCTTCTCTACGGGAATGCCGTAGAGAGATGCCGCAGCTTTGTTCAATGTTGCCAGGTAGATGCCCAGCGCTGGCCGCACATACTTGCCGTATTTTCTGTACATTTCATATGCTATCCTAACGATGTCTATCGGGACTGCGAAGCCTAAGTTCTGGGCGCCGGCTATTATGGCGGAGTTTACCCCCACAGCCTCGCCTTCCATATTCACGAGGGGGCCGCCGGAGTTGCCGGGGTTGATAGCGGCGTCTGTCTGTATGAGGTACTCAAAAACCCGGTCCCCCGCCCTCAGCGTTCTGCCCACCGCGCTTACTATGCCGAAGGTGGCGGTGGGCTTATCCAGCAAGGCTAGGGGGTAGCCTATGGCCACGACGCCTTGCCCTACCTTGAGCCTCAGGGCGCTACCCATGCGGAGCGGCGGGGCGCGGAGTTCTGAATATATCAACGCCACGTCCTCAGCGGGGTCAGCCACGACGACACGCCCCTCTGCCTTTTCTCCCTCGGGAGTTACCAGCGCCATCTCCTCCGCTGAGACCACCACGTGGTATGCCGTGGCGAAGAACCTTGTGTCTATTGCAAAGGCGGTGCCGAAGCCGAAGTCGCCTGGGAAGGCCTCGTAGGGTCTTGTAACCACCGCGACCACTGACTCAGCTACTTTCTCCACTAGCCCGCTTATATCCACAAATGAGAATGGCTACAGTATTAAAAATTATATAGGGGGGCAGTGTGTGCAACATGGTCGATAGGTGGGTTGTGGCTGGCCTGGCTCTAGCCTTGGCCGTCAGCGCCGCCGCGCTTTTTGTTGCATATACACACTGCGAGAAGGGACAGACCCCCGCGGCTCCTCCGAAGCCTAAGATAGTCCTGGTGCCTATCGACTTCGTGCTAGACTCGTCCCCAGTTGACGGGGTTATACGCGACCTTGTTAGCCTTGCTCAGCGCAAGGACGTGGCTGGGGTGGTGCTGGTGATAAACTCGCCTGGCGGGACGGTGTCGGCAACTGAGGCGCTCTATTCGGCGCTGGCCGGGCTGAACAAAACCAAGTACGCCGTGGTCAACGGCCTCGCCGCGTCCGGCGCCTACTACGTCGCGATGGCCGCCGAAAAGATATACGCAACGCCGTCGAGCTGGGTGGGGAGCATCGGCGTGGTGGCCGTGATGTGGCCCGACGAGTATTTCTACGACATCCCCGACTACGTCTACACCACAGGCCCGCTGAAGTACTACGGCAAGGAGCTCACCGACTACTACAACGACATAGAGAGAGTGAGGATGAACTTCGTGCAGGCCGTGCTCAGGGGCAGGGCTGGGAGGATAAAGGCAGATCCCCAGGTGTTCGAGACTGCAGCTATCTTCACGGCCGAGGATGCGCTACGGCTGGGCCTTGTAGACGCAGTGGGCGGCGTCTTCGACGCCGTGAGGGATATGGCCCAGAGGCTTGGGCTTAAGGAATACGAGGTAAAGTTCCTTCGCGAGCTCGGCAACGCCTCGGCTTCTCCAGCCGCCGCGTTTAGGGTTGACCTGGAGAGGCTGATGAACTCCACACCGGTCCCCATCTTCTACATCCTCCCCACAGCGGTGCAGTGGCGGGTGACTACAAACGGGGCCTCCAACGCCACGGCGGCTACCCCTGCCAGGCCCGAGAAGCCCTACGTCCTGCTAGACCTGGCCCACAACAACATGGTGCCTAGGAGCTTTATAGAGGTCCTCAGGGCAGAGCTGGCGCAGAGGGGGTACGTCTTAGTAACCGCCTCTAGCGAGTACCAGCTCACCACGCTCCTCTCAAACGCCACCGCCCTCGTGGTGGTGAACCCCACAGCTCCTTTCAGCAAAGACGCCGTTAGGGCCGTGCTGAACGCCACGGCTAGGGGGGTCAGAGTCGCCTACTTCTACGACCTCAGGGCAAGCGCCATAATCACAGTCAGCGGCGTCTCCTACGTGGCCCCCTATTCGTCATATACCATCTTTGACCCCCTGCCAATGTACTACAACATGTCGGGGCTGAGGGCCGTCTACAACTTCACAGCTGGCGGGCTGAACTACACCCAGAACTGGCAGTATGTCGAGGCCAGGCCCAGGGGCGACTGGCCGTTACTGAGAGGCGTGGAGAGGCTCCTCCTCTTCAGCCCGTCGGCTGTGTCGACAAACGCGCCGTATAGGCTAGAGGTCCGGGGCTACGTCTTCGGCTACGGCTGGGGGAACTACACAGTGGCGGCGCAGACCGGCAACTTCACCTTTATAGGCGCCGTGCGCTCCTTCACACCATACTTCATAACGCTGGCCGACAACTGGCACTTCTTTAAGAACATTGTGGACTGGCTTGTCGAACCAAGACCTATTGAGAGAAAGCAGGGCCCCATCTCAGCCGTGATATATACGAGCTGAGCTCCTCTACGAAGACGTCGAAAAGGCGCTTCGGGATGCGCGCCCCCGCGGCGTTTTTGTGGCCGCCGCCAGATACGGAATAGCGCCGGGCAAAATCCCTTAGAAACTGGTTTAGGTCCACTTGGACAGAGCGGAGGCTCATCACGTATATGTCACCCCGCTCCTCCGCCGCTATTCCCACGGGCGAGTCTGTGAGACCCCTCGCTAAGTTGGCCGCGAGGCCGAGGGGGCCTGGTGGATTGACGACGAAGGCGACGCCGCCTCTCTTAGCCACGTATCTCTCAACCCAGCCCACCAGGGCCTCGTTTATCCCCGCTTGCTCCTCCGCCAGCTTCATGAGCCTCTCCATGGAGGAGGGCGTCCTGTTCTCGGCTAGGTGGTCCACCACCGCCCGCTTGAAGTCGTGGTCTTTGCGCGCCCGCTCTAGGCCCTGCATTAGGACCCCGGCCTCGAAGTATACAATACGCTTGTCCCACTTTTCCAGCGCCGACTTGACCCACTCTGTGTAGTCCATGTAGTCGCTAATGGCGCCGTACAGCGCAACCCGGCTATAAGAAGGAGGCAACAAGCCGCCTAGCTTCCTATAGGTGAGCTCCGAGGCGGAGGGGCCCTCTTCGTGGATCACCTCAGCTCCGGCCAAATCAGCTGACAGGGGGTGGTGGTCGATGTACACGACCCTGCCGCCGTAGGCTCTAAATAGTTTTTGCACCTCCTGGGCCGCCTTCTCATCTATCGCCACGTCTACTATGTAGACGTCTCCCCTTGCGTATTGCTGGAAGTCCTTGACCAGATCCACAGGGTGGGTGAATACCACCTGAATTTCGCTGTACTGATCTCTTAGCGCCGCCTTCACTAGTGCCGCCGAGCAGACCCCGTCTGCGTCGCCGTGTGCCAGTATTGTCAACCGCCTGCCCATGGATTATATATATGGACAGGATATTAAACGTGCGAGCCTTGTACATTTATTCCAGGGACTGGCGCGACGAGCGGATATACAGCCTCTACAGAGCTTTTACAGTACTACTCCAAAAACACAGGGCCTACGCGCTTGAGAGAATTCTGGAAAAGCGCCCCTCCAGGGCGCTGGTCTTCACCTACCCGTGTGGCTGGCATGGCGACGTCCTCTTCCTCGCCCCTTACGTAGTCGCCGTGGGGCCTTTTGACAGAGGCGCGTTGGTGGATTTCGTCATGTCTCTCCCCGACAGGGTAGCCCTGACGTTGTTGGAAGGCGGTTGGACAGTGGAGGAGGTTTTCAAGGAATTCGGCCCCTTCGACGTGGGGGTGGCATGCATGGGGGCGCCCGTGGCGGGGGTTAGGAGGTACGTCCACAAAATGATTGTGGTAAAAATCGGCGGGCCCCTCGGCGAGCTGATCTCAGCCCTCTACGCCCCAGAGGAGGAGGATGCAGATGAAGCGGTCATGCCGCCGTTATGAAAAAATATGTGGTGCTCATCGGCGTCGGGGGCGTAGGGAAGACTACCTTGGTCTACAGACTAGCCGGTGTCCCCATCGCGCCGTCGCCTACGAAACGCCCCGGCATATACCGCATACGGGCGGAGGCATGCGAGTACTACGTCCTCGACCCGCCCGGGCAGTACATAGACGAGGTCGTGGAGTCGCTACTGAAGATCGCGCACATGTACTTCGACCGCGCGTTGTTCATATACGACTTGACGAGGTACGACACCCTTCAAGCACTTTACCACATCGCCGATGAGATGTGCGTACGAGGCCGGTGCATAGCCGCGAAGGAGGTCTGGGTGGTGGGCAACAAGAGGGACGTAGCCGCCAGCATAGGCGTCGAGCACGAGCCGGACCTCACCCTCCTCCAGGCCGGCAGATACGTTAAAATATCCGCCCTCGTAGATCCTGTAGAAAAACTCGGGGAGCTGTTGCCATGAGCCGTCAGCATAGGCGCTGACCCTCGCTACCTCCCGTACTCTTTCCGCGTCCACCTCTACCCACCCACAAGCCACCACAAAAGCCCTAGTCACGGCCCCCCGCTCCAAAACACCTTTTCCACCTCCTCCAGGGCCTTGGCTGGATCTCCCTCTGTAAATACGATGCGCGGCCTCAGCGTCGTGAACTTCGTCCTCGCCTCGTACACAAGCACGACCCAGTCCTTTGACATCACCGACAACGCCAGCTTCACCTCAACCACGTCCACGCCCACGCACTCCCTAACGGCGTTTTTAACTGCCTCAATTATCAGCTCCCGGCGCCCTAAGTCCTCTAGAGACAGTTCGGTTTTTACAAATTCATCGCAGACGTATGTACCCGCTCACGGCCACCACACCACGTGCTCAATCTCCCCAACCGCCCTTATCACAACAGAAGAGACCTTGTAGTGCACCGCGCCGGCGGCCTTCACGGGCTCTCCGCCCAGCCTTATCCCCACTCTGCCCACCACCGGCAAGCTCTTTACGGCCCTAAACAGCTCTGCGTCCATGTAGGCCGGCTCCAGCGGCTGTTTCACCGCGGCCGTCAGCGTTGCCTCAGCCGCGGCGTCACGCCCAGACGCCCTCAGCACAACCCCCTTTCGCCTATTGGCGCCTCCACTTCGTACGGCTTATTGTCGGCTTTTTTACGCCGTAGGCGGGGGCCGGCGTGTTGTTGGCTAAGCTGTAGAGATGAACCTCGCCCTCGGCGGCTTCGGGGCGAGGAAAGAGGAGAAAAACTCCCGCCTGACGTACACGACAAAATTGCGCTGTATACAATCATGGTAGCGAAGTACGGCATAGCCGCAGAGAAAGTGAACGTCGTGGAGGATAAGATGAGGATATTCTTCAGCCGCGAATACGCCGCCGAGGCGTTCGCGGAGGCGTGGGACGAGCTGTCTTGGCTGTGGAGGTTTGACAGAAAGCAGGAGCTGTACGCCGACCACCTATTTAAGAAGTTGCAACACGTAAGAGAATACGTGGAGAAGCACATGAGGATCGAGCACGTCATAAGGGGAGCCAAGGCGACCGTCTACTTCAAGGACGTAGCCGGGAATGAAATAGCCCACATAAACATTAGTTGGGACGGCAAGAGCCTACACGCCGCTTTTGGCGGCGCTCGCAAGAAGGCGGAGAGGTTAGTCGCAATACTAAACGCCCTCGGTGCCGACGTGGAGGCTAGGGAGCACGGCGGGACTTGGTATGTTCAGCTGTACACCGGCTCCATCACGGCCATCCGCTGCCCCGAGTTGCTGGAGGCGGTTAGTGCTCTTGCGGGGGAGCTGTACAAGAGCAAGAAGATCGCTAAGGAGCAGAGGGGCCGGCTTCTTAGGGAGATAGAAGCCGGTCCCAACGTCGTGGAGGTAGCCGGCGTTGAGCTAAACGTGAACCTAAAAGAGGAGGAAATTAAAAGCGGCGCATCTAAGAGACTGATGATAATATACGAGCCGACTTCTCCCGAGGCCTTCGATGCCGCAGTCAAGGCGCTGAAGGAGGCAGGCTTTGTGGAGGGGGTGCACTTCACCGCC
>FPIC01011608.1_pt1 | contig 12192 bp, 11 predicted proteins | sample 1504481 | NCBI WGS metagenome assembly FPIC01 (sample SAMEA4475357, study PRJEB15587) | soil metagenome | biome: Soil; feature: Field | place: India | collected 2015-03-11 | depth 0 m
CCATAGTCAAACTGGGCAAAGTTGTTACGGTTAAGACCATTTAGCTCACTAGCACCCCAACCTGCTACTGGTGGTGCACCAGTTGAGTTATCGGTAGCAACCACGTTAGCATTGATCAGGTACGATACATAAGGACCTGCATGGATGTTAAATCCGGGAGTTACATGGAACATAGCCATTACAGGTAGTTGCAGATAGTTAAGGTTAAAGCGTGAGCTACCGCCCTGGTAATCGCGCTGGCTACCTACGCTTGAGTATAAAAGCTCAGGCTGAATGGCAAACACATCTGTTGCAGCTGCCTTTAAGAAGATACCACCGTGGAAGCCAAGCTTCATTCTATTGCCGGTAATACCTTGTGGAGGATTAGTAAGGTTTGATAAGTTCAAACCACCTTTAATACCGAATTGAGTCTTGCTGATGTCGCCCATGCGAGGTTGTACCCTGGTTTGAGCAAAAATATCAGAAGAAACAAACGTAAATACTAGTGCAAGCACGAAGGCTGCAGAAATCTTAAGTATTCTCTTACCTAAGGTTACATTTGTTGATTTTTCCATAGCTTTAATAATTGGTTAATATAACTATTTTAATTAAACTGGTTGCTTTTTAGAACGGCAAGGTTAAAAAGAGGTTACATATCACCAATTACAGCAAAGCAAAAACTGCCCTATCTTGCTATATAGGCCCATTCTTAAGATTATCATTAAAAGAAAGAGGGCTACAAATTAAAAATCAACATTGAACTATTTTACCAATTATAGTAAGGGGTTACCTTCTTTCGCCCAAACAATATATGCTTTACTATAAAGAGTATTTTATATATAAAAAAGTATATATATGGCAGTAAAGAAAATGAACTCTTAGCCTGCGAAGCATTTCCAATACCGGAAAGAAAGTTAAATTTACTGCCAGACACACCCTACCTGGCGACATAAAACCACCCGCAAAAGCACATTATTTTTGAAAAAAATACGAAAAACCCACAAAACATAACAAGCATAAGTTTATAACAAAAGCCATATAGTATATTCATATACCGTCTATACATATAATATTTCTCTATTTTTCATTAAAATAATACTTTATAACCTTCTTTTTCTTTAAAAAAGCTTGTGTTAAAATAATGATTCATTACATTTGTAATTAATATTTAATTAATACAGATGGAAGCCTTAAACGAACTCATAAACCTCGTTACTAAAAAGAGGATTAAAAAAGTAGAGCTCTTTGATGAGAACAGCCGAAATAAGCTTAGCAATTACTATAAGCTGTTTGAAGGCATACATCTGGAGAAATACAAAACTGATGCTGAAGCTGCACAGGACATCTACCAGTGTGAGCCCTCGGAGAAGAAATACCTCATTCTTAAAACAAGGCTAAAGCAAAAGCTTTTAAATACCTTGTTTTTTCTGGAGCCAGAGAGCAAAAATTACTCAGCCACCAAAGCTGCACAGTACGAATGCAACAAAACCCTGTTTTATGCAAAGGTTTTATTGCTGAACAACTCAAAGCGTATAGCCATCCCCTCACTGGAAAAAACCCTGAAAAAAGCCCAGGAGTTTTATTTAACAGAAATTGAACTGGAGGCTGCACGCTTATTGCGCCAGCACACCAGCAACGCAGGCCCTTACAAAGACTTTTTAAGCTATCGCGATCTTGTTGATGAAACTGAGAAAAAATGGCATGTAGAAAACCTCGCTGAGTGTTATTTACAGGAAAGCCTTGCTCTCTTTAATAAGTCAAAATCCAATCGCGACAAAGCCAGACAACTGTCTTACACCCAATACACAGAATTAGAAAGCTACCTGGAGCACTTTAACAGCCCCACCTTGTGGATGAACTTCTACAACCTTAAGGCTTTACACTTCCAGCTTTCAGATAATTACAGGGAAACGATTGAGGTAATTAAAGTAGCCGAGCAGTACATGGCAGATCATCCTTTGTTCTTTACAAAGTCTGACCTGGCTAAGATGGCCATTAAAAAAATGAACTGCTATCTACACCTTCGTGATTTTGAAGGTGGCGAAGAAGCGCTTCAAAACAGCTTACCTTACTTTACCAAAGGAGGCATAAACTGGACCAACCTGCATGAGTATTACTTTTTGCTGGCTATGCATACCGAGCAGTATACCAAAGCCGCAGAAATATTCCAGAAAGTAGTAATGCAGCCTAAGTTCCGTACCCTGGCCAAAGCACGTAAAGACCGCTGGAAAGTTTTCCAGGCTTACCTACACTTTATCTATAAGGATGCCGGCATTAAAGAAATAAGGCCTCTTACCCAGAACTCAAAAACCGGTTTTAAACTAAATGAGTTTTTAACAGAGGTTCCTGGCTTCTCTAAAAAACAAAGAGGCATTATTGTAGCAAAACTATTGGTACAGGTACTTTTCCACCTGGAAAAAATGAACATTGACCAGGTAAAGAAATGTACAGAAATGATAGCCCGCTATTCCAGAAGGTATCCTAAAAAAGACATCAACTACAGAAGCGAATGTATTATACTGTTGTTGATGAACATGATGCAGGAGGAGTTTAAATTCTACCAGACCCGCAAACTATCTGAGAAGCACTTTGATGATATGTCGCAAACCCTGATGCAGTACAACGGTGGCAACAAAGGCCTGGAAGTACTACCTTATGAGGTAATGTGGAATATAGTACTTGAAAAATTAAAGAGCTACAAATACGGTTGATAGCCTTTACAGGGCTTACACTTACTAATCAAGTTTAAGTGTAAGCCCTATATTTAATACACCCTTAAATTGCACTGCCGGACCCGGCGGACGGCCATCATCTCTTGTTATATTAATATCCCTGTCCCAGATAAGCTGCGTAGTTATAGAAGTATCTATATAGCGGTTCACTTTTAAAATAGACAGGCTTTCCCAGAATACATCAATAGTACTTAGCGTTCGCCAGAAACCTGGCTGCGTTCTATATTGATCGTATGCACTAAAAAGCATGATCCTGTTTTGAAGGGTTACGTTTTTCATTACTTCCTTGCGGTACATTCCATTAAACTGCGCCCCAAACTCCCAACGGGTATTATTGCCTGGCCTTACACCGTATGCCCCGGCATTTGCCAGCGAATCATTGAGCACAATTGTTAACTTACCGGTTATAGGCGATACCCTGACTGTATAATGATTCTTCTCTGAAAGCTCACTACCCAGCGAAAGCAGAACATACCCTGGCGACAGGAAGTCGGATATAAAAATAGCCCGCTGCTCGTCTGTATTAGGAATACGCTCATACCGGTAGCCCGGCCTCATCTGGGTTCTTACATCAAGCATGGTAGATACCCGCCACTTATTTTTTAGTGTTCTGCCGTATTTAGACAGGAAGATCAGGTTATCGTCTGTTTTTCTGAAACCATGGATCCTGTTCTGCCTTACAAGGCCGTAGGCAAGATCCAGGGTATTTTCCCAGATGGAAACTTTATCGTCACGTATACCTACTAAATTAACCAGGCCACCAATTGCAATAGAATTTACACCGCCACCAGCCCAGTTGCGAAACTCCGACTGAGCAAAATTTAAGTTATAGCGCGCACTCCTTTTCCAGTAACGTATGGTATCAGGACGTACCGAGTTAATGGCCTGGTCAAACACCTGCTCCAGGGTTTTAGGGTTTACAGCCTTGGCAGTATCAATATAGTTAAGTAAACTTGGGGCAACAGAGTAAGGGATTTGCTGAGCATATGACGCGTTTGCGTAAAAAAAACAAACCAAACACAAAGCAAAAAGGCGGATCTTATAATTCATATACATTACAAATCGCGTAAAAATTATAGGCAGCAGGCCTTAATAAGCATTAAAAATTAATATATTACATTATTACACTACAAAACTCCAAAAGAATAATTGATTTTTGTAGCCCAAACTTACACTTAAAAAATTAGTAAATAGAGTAACAACAAGCAAAAAACACGCTCATTTTTTGCAACTATTTATCTTTTTTAAAGTTTAAGTAAAAACAATTGAATTTAAGTTCATTTTATTATGAATATAATATGAATTTAAACTACATTTGTTACCTTTAGCAGATAAAGCGAATACATACATGTTTTCCCTTAGCAAACTAAACATTTCATAATGCCAGTATCTCTTTACTTTGTACTTTGCTCCATGCTCGCCCTAGGCGGTGTGTTACTAGGTTGTGCGTTTTTAACATTCGCTATGCTTAAGAACAATTTACGATACATAAGAAATGCTTTTTTAATTAACCTTGCTACAGTAGCCTGTATTGTTGCTCTATCTCTTATTACAAAAGAAATTTTTTATTTACCCCTTAAGTTTAAATCAGATTTTGCAGAAAGCATTGATGTAATCATGCTGGGGCTGTTTGTGTTTTTAGGCTTGCTTGCACTGATAGGCATTGCCTATTATACACGTTCCTCCTATTTGCCAGAAGCTATTGTAAAATCTTCATTTATGGTTTCTGCCACTATTATTTTATCACTTTTTACTATAGCTTATAAAGCTTCTCCAAAGAAAAATTTTACAGCCTCATCCAAGCATAAATTTGTACTGGTTGACCAGCAGTATACCATGGAAGGTATTAAACCTTCTTACAACGACTAATCCTGGCCTGGATTTAGCTTCTTGTTCTGTTTATGGCGATCTGCGTCACGCAGTGTTTTCTTTTCCAGGTTCTGCTTTAAAGCCTCTGTTAAGTCTACACCCGTTTGGTTGGCAAGGCATATTAACACAAAAAGCACATCGGCCAGCTCATCACCAAGGTTTTTATCTTTGTCTGTAGCTTTAAAAGATTGCTCACCATATTGCCTTGCAATGATCCGGGCCACTTCACCAACCTCTTCGGTTAGCATTGCCATGTTTGTTAGCTCATTAAAGTAGCGAACCCCGGTAGTTTTGATCCACTGGTCTACCTGCTCTTGCGCTTCCTGCAATGTCATGTTGTAAAGGATTATTGTAAAAACTTATTTTTTAAAAGGGCCTCTGTCAAATCGTTCAGGCTACTTCCTTGCACAGGCACATGCACCTGGGCCTGCTCATACCACTTGGCCCGGGCTTTTAGCAAAGCATACAGTTTATCCCTGGCATTGCCTTCCTGCAAAAGAGGCCTGCGTTGTATTTCTGCAGGACTTAAGCGCGCCAGCAAACCATCAGGATCAATTTGGAGGTAAATAGTCAGGCCTTCACGGTTCATAAAAGCCATATTTTCAAAAAAACATGGCGTACCGCCACCAGTAGCTATAACCGTATTGCTTACTTGTACCGTGCCTGCAAGTGCTGCAGCCTCACACTGCCTGAAATAGGTTTCTCCTTTGCTTGCAAATAACTCGGTTACTTTTTGTCCTTCGGCCTGCTCAATAAGCACATCCAGGTCTGCAAAGGCATAACCAAGCCGCATGGCAAGCGCCTGGCCCAGGGAAGATTTACCTGCACCAGGCATACCCACCAGGTATATCCGGGACGCTGGCATATTAAAAGTGTACCCAGCCTTGTGCAGTAATAGGATGCGTATTGCCTGCATTGGTTAACAGAAATATTCCATCCTTCTTTTCCTTTACCACACCAATTGCTGAGATATCGGCATGGTTCTTTATTTTTTCATAATCTTCCGGACGTACCGTAAACAGGAGCTCATAGTCTTCGCCACCATTTAAAGCGCAAGTGGTTGCATCCAGTTTAAATTCGTCTGCAGTAAACCCGGTTTCACTATCTACAGGTATTTTACTCTCCAAAACTACAGCACCTGTACCAGAACGGGTACAAATATGGAGCAACTCAGAAGCTAATCCATCCGATACATCTATCATAGAGGTAGGGATAACGCCTGCTTCGCGCAAATCATGAATAATGTCCATACGGGCCTCTGGTTTAAGCTGCCTGCGCACCACATACTCGCGCTCGCTAAGCTCTGGCTGCATATCGGGGTTAGCCAGGTATACTTGTTTTTCGCGTGCCAAAACCTGCAGGCCCACATAAGCACCACCCAGATCACCGCTTACACATATAATATCCTTAGGAGCCGCAGTATGCCGGTATACTACGGTATCTTTGGTTGCAGTGCCAATAGCAGTTACAGAAAGAATTAACCCCGAAACCGATGAAGTGGTATCGCCACCCACCAGGTCCACTTTATAATTTTCACAAGCCTGCAAAATACCTTCGTACAGCTCTTCTATGGCTTCTACAGAAAACCGGTTGCTCAAAGCCATGCTTACAGTGATCTGGGTCGGAGTACCATTCATGGCAGCGATATCGGATACATTAACCGCTACTGCTTTGTAGCCCAGGTGTTTTAAAGGAGTAAAACCAAGGTCAAAATGCACCCCTTCTACCAGCATATCAGTAGTTACAAGCGTAAGCAGATCTCCACTCTCAAGCACAGCTGCATCGTCTCCAATGCCTTTAAGTGTAGAGGCATTAGTAATCTTTACCTTGTTACTCAGGCGATCAATCAGGCCAAACTCACCTAACTCTTTTAATTCTGTTCGTTTTATATCACTCATTTGTCTAATTATCTTAATTTATTACACCTACAGCACTTTGTATACCTTCTACCGCTTTAATAAAGTATATTTACAAAATGCCAGCGCCTCGGGTTAGAGGTGGCAATTTACTTTATTGCCAGAGAACAATGAAAAAATGTGCTTTTATTTTAGTGATGTTGTGCCTGCTTGTATTGGAAGCCTGCGGCCCTAAGCCTCAATATCAAACAATTAAGGGAAAACGAAAGCTTAATAAATATAACAGCATACAATACAAAAATTATAAGTAATTTATATGTTGCTGTAACGTAATAGTCTGCATACCTGCCCCGTAAAGCCCTGCCAGCCTGCGTAAGCGTTTTCCTGCTGAGCAAGGCCTGCTTTTTATTCTTTTGCCCCCTGCTTGAAACAACTCCTCCAAGCATTACTCAATATAGTATTTAATAAAGCAATTTACCAGACTTAACTGCTTTACCACATTGAATAATAAGCCTCTTTTACATACAAGTATTGGCTTTAACAAGGAAGCTGTATATTTACTGCATTATCATTATCCCTACTTCTAATGCATCTAATTTTACGGTTCTCTTTACACATTATCGTTCTTTCTGTATTATCCTTTACCACCACTCTTTCAAAAGCTCAGTTAATAGCCGAAAACTTTTCAAACTGCAGCACAGTGCCACCCTCCGGCTGGACAACCTACAACGTAACAGGCGCCCAGGTCTGGACGTGCTCCAGTCAGGGATTTTCGGGTAATGGCATGGAAATAAATGGTTTTGCCAATAATACCCACCATCTGAATGAAGACTGGCTTATATCACCTGCTTTGGCCTTAACCCAGTTACAAAACCCAACGCTATCTTTTCAGGCATATACAAGGTTTACGGGCCCAGCCCTGCAGGTGGTAGCCTCTATGGACTATCCTGGCACCGGAGATCCACGCAATTTTACTTGGCAACCATTACCTGCCGCATTGCCAGCCAGCAACAGCAATGCCTGGGCGCTGGTACCTAACATTAACCTTTCTTCTGTAAAAAGCGAAGCTGCTTATATAGCCTTTATATATACATCTTCTGCCAGTACCCGTGCTGCTTTATGGCGGCTGGACGATATTATAATAGATGAGCCAACCCCGGCCTTGCGCACCAGCCTTCAGCCCCTAGACGATTTACATTTTGGGTATATAGCCCCCGGAGCCGTTAGTGCTTCTAAAAGCTTCCGTTTTACTGCTTCGGCACTTTCCGCGCTTAGCCTTTCTGCACCGGCAGGCTTTGAGATATCCAAGCATAATGATACCTACAGCAATCAATTACACTATACCTCTACAGAGCTTAGCCAGGAAAGAACAGTATACATCAGGCTATCTCCACCTGCAGGACAAAGCAGTACATTTGGAGGCAGTATTACATTTTCGGCACCAGGCTTTACACAAAAAGAAGGATATTTTACAGGATCGTCCCTGCAAAAAACGCAAAGCCTGGATATTGCTACCTGGAACATTGAGTGGTTTGGTGCCAGCACCAACGGCCCCACCAATATTTCCTTGCAGGCAGAAAATGTAAAGCGCATGATCGGACTGATCGATGCAGATCTTTTTGCATTCCAGGAAATTGCAGACCTTAACCAGTTTTATGCATTGGTAAATGACTTACCAGGCTACAAAGGCTTTCATTCTCCCTTTACTAGCGGTGGTAGCGGCACCAAGCAACACCTGGCTTTTTTATACCGCACCGCAGTACTGGATTCTGTAACAGCCAGGGCTATGCTTCTTTCTCCCAGCAACCCATCTAATTTCTGGGCAAGCGGGCGTATGCCTTACCTGTTTGTAGCCAATGCTACCATTCAAGGCCAAAGCAGGCAAATCCATTTTGTAAATATCCATGCAAAAGCCAACGAGTCGGGTTCCAGTGCTCAAACCGCTTACGACCGCCGCCTCAGAGATGTTAATGTACTTAAAGATACACTGGACCAATATTATAACCATGTGCCTTTGGTTATGCTTGGTGACTACAATGATGATGTAGACTTTACCGTGGCAAGTATTAGCTCTACCCTTTCTACTTACCATCGCTTTACTGAAGATAGTGAGCGCTACCGGGTAACTACCCGCCCCCTAAGCGATGCAGGACTACGCAGCTATATTACCATGGATAATGTAATTGATCATATTACCATTACTGATGAACTGTTTGATAGCCACCTGGCCGAGAGTGCCCGCATTGTGATTCCGTTTAACTTTATTCCGGATTTCAGAACAACTACCTCAGATCATATGCCTGTTAAAACCCGGCTTTACTTCCAGGCGCCACTTTCCACACCTCTGCCTAGCCCTACCCGTATTGATGTGTATCCAAACCCTACTCTTGGTACAGTATCCATCAAGAGTTTAGGCGCAGGCAGCTTGCACCTAAGCATGTTTGGCCTGGACGGGCGGCTGCTTACCACCGCCAACGGCAATGCCGAAGAACTGAGCCAGGTAATAACAAACCATTTACAGAACAGCAAACCTGGCATGTATGTACTGCGCCTCCAGCAGGCAGGTGAAGTAAAAATCATTAAATTAATAAAGATATAAGTGAGATAGGAATTTGTATACTTGCATCCTTATTCCAGACCAAGCATGTCCCTAAACCGCCTGTTATTTATACTGCCTGTACTGCAGTTGCTCTTACTTACAGCAAGCCCTGCCCAGGCTCAGCAAGACACGTATGTTCCTGAAAAAAAGGCAACCACCGAAGCACCTGCAGATACCATTCAGGAAACAAAGGGGTTTGTGCCCCTGCCACTTCTGTACTATACCCCCGATACCCGCCTGGCATTTGGGGCAGTAGGTGTATATTATTTTAAACTACAAAGCGATACGCCAGGCGCACAGCCTACCCGGCTCTCTTACACCCAGCTTTTGGTAGACTATACCATGAATAAACAGTTTGATGTATGGGGCTTATGGAATGTTTTTTTCAGAGAAGAAAATTATATATCGAAGGGCGAGTTCCGCTACCGGATTTATACAGACCGGTTTTATGGCATTGGCAACAGCTCGCCCTCTGTAGCCATGGAAAAGTATAGCTACGATTATATAAGCCTAAAAAAGCTCATGCTACGCAAAATTAGGCCAGGCATGTTTTTGGGAGGCGATTACCAGTTTACCTACCTGTATAACCTTAAACTTCAGCCAGACGGGCAACTGGCAAACCAACACATTACAGGAGCAGCAGGAGGCATAAACTCTGGCTTAGGTGCCGTATTTCTTATTGATACCCGCGATAATATTGTAAATGCAACCAAGGGCGTACTTCTGGAAGCTTCTTCCTATTTTTATGGAGGTGCTTTAGGCAGTGATTTTTCATTTACAAATTTAAACCTTACCTATAACCGCTATTTTGAGTTAAAGCCAAGGCATATACTGGCCACCAACATGGTAATGAACCTGAACTTTGGCGAACCACCCTTTGTAAACCTGGCCACCGCAGGGGGAGACCAGATCCTGAGAGGGTACCCAGCCTACCGCTATCGCGACAAGCATTTTACGGGCCTACAGGCCGAATACAGGTTCCCTTTATTCTGGCGGTTTGGGATGGCTACTTTTGCCGGGGTTGGTGATGTGTTTAAGCAAACTTCTGATGTAAAGCTCAACACCCTTAAGTATTCGTATGGGGCGGGGCTTCGTTTTGCCTTAAACAGGAAGGAGAACCTGAACGTACGCCTCGACTATGGTATTGGCCGCAACAGCAGCAGCTTTTATTTTACGGTAACAGAAGCTTTTTAAGCATGCTTCCAGAAAAAGCAAACAGCATCCATTTTAAGCAGGGCCACCTCCATTACATACAGTGGGGTAATGGACCAAAGGTGCTGCTTGCTTTTCATGGCTTTGGCCAGACAGCACATGCCTTTAAATCACTGGCGAAAGCCATCGAAAAAGAATATACCTGTTATAGTTTTGATTTGTTTTACCATGGCAACAGCCAGTGGTACCTCCCCGGGCAAGTACTTACCAAAGAGACCTGGAAAGAAGTTGTACAACTGTTTCTGGCAGCAGAAAATATCAGCAGGTTTTCCGTATGCGGCTTTAGCATTGGATCCAGGCTTGCACTTGCTACTTTAGAAGCCTTTACCAACCGTGTAGAGCACCTGTACCTGATAGCTCCAGATGGTATTTATACAAACCCCTGGTACTACATAGCTACATCTACACAGGTAGGAAAAGCTGCTTTTAAAATACTTATGCAATACCCGGCCCCTATTACCAGAACAAGCCTGCTATTACAAAGGCTGGGCTTATTGCATAAGAAGCTAGGGCGCTTTGCCGAAAGCCAGCTACAAACACCCGCCCAGCGTCATCAATTGTATCATACCTGGCTGGGGCTCTCTAAACTACGCTTTGTACCAAAGGCATTGGCTCATTTACTTAATAGCAGCCCTATTACACTTACTGTTTTTTTAGGCGCTGATGATAAGGTAGTTACCCAAAAGAAGCTTCAATTATTTTTGAAGCAGGTAAAAAAGGCAGAAGTACACGTGTTACGAGCCAGCCATACACGGCTTATCCAGGCAACTGCTGCCTTTTTAACACCAGATAATAAACCTGACTAACTTTATTATTTAGATACTAACTGGCATTATTAAAAATTAAGCCTTACCTTTGCGCCTTCATTTATGAAATGCGTTGGGCTTTCTAAAAATTGGTTAGCTTACTACATCATAGACAGTATTAAGTTTGAACAAGGCTAAAACAAGACTTATGTCATCCGTAAAGTTATTCTCCGGTACTACCTCCCGTTACCTGGCAGATAATATTGCAAGTTGCTACGGTAAAGCATTAGGCGAAATGACTGTCCAGAAATTTAGTGACGGGGAAATGTCGCCAAGCTTTAACGAGTCTATCAGGGGAGATGAAGTGTACCTGATCCAGTCTACCTTCCCTCCTGCCGATAACATGATGGAGCTACTGCTTATGATCGATGCGGCCCGCCGCGCTTCTGCAGCCTATGTTACAGTGGTAGTTCCTTATTTTGGTTATGCTCGCCAGGATCGTAAAGATAAGCCTCGTGTAGCCATTGCCGCCAAACTGGTAGCTAACCTTATTTCTGCAGCAGGTGCCGACAGAATTATGACCTGCGATTTACATGCAGGCCAGATCCAGGGCTTCTTTGACTTTCCGGTAGATCATTTGGATGGCTCGGCCATCTTCTTCCCTTATATCAGAAACCTGCAGCTTGACAATCTTATTTTTGCTGCGCCTGATGTAGGCGGTGTAGGCAGGGCCAGAAGCTTTGCCAAGCACTTTGAGGTAGAAATGGTAGTATGCGATAAGCACCGTAAACGAGCCAATGAAATTGCCTCTATGCAGGTAATTGGCGATGTAGAAGGTGCTAACGTAATTCTGGTAGATGATATGGTCGATACAGCCGGTACTATTTGCAAGGCTGCCGAAATTATTATGGAAAAAGGGGCTAAATCAGTAAGAGGCGTATGTACGCACCCGATCTTATCTGGCAGAGCTTACGAGAATATTGAAAGCTCTGTATTAACCGAGCTTCTTGTTACAGACACTATTCCTCTTAAACGCGAATCGAGCAAAATTAAAGTACTTACTGTAGCCAATCTTTTTGCCGAAGCGATCAAAAGAGTTCACGGACACGAATCCATTAGTTCATTATTTGTATAAATCAATTATTTTAAAAACCATCTTATGAAAACTGTAGAGATTATAGGGTTTAAAAGAGCAAATC
>FPIC01009930.1_pt1 | contig 12170 bp, 12 predicted proteins | sample 1504481 | NCBI WGS metagenome assembly FPIC01 (sample SAMEA4475357, study PRJEB15587) | soil metagenome | biome: Soil; feature: Field | place: India | collected 2015-03-11 | depth 0 m
CCCGGGGCATAGCCCCGCCGTTGGTGTCGCAGAGCACGATCCAATCTGCCCCTCCTTCCTGAGCGGCCCGCAAGGTGGCAAGGGCATAGTCCGGGTTTCGCTTCCAGCCGTCAAAGAAATGTTCGGCGTCGTACACCACCTCCCGCCCGTGGGCCTTCAGGAGCGCCACGCTCTCGCGGATCATCGCCAGGTTCTCCTCCAGCGTGGTCTCCAACACCCGATGGACGTGGAGGTCCCATGATTTGCCGACCACCGTGACCACCGGGGTCTCCGCCTCCAGCAAGGCCCGCAGGTTCTCATCCTCCTCGGCCCGACGGCCCGGGCGCCGGGTCATGCCGAAGGCGGCGAGGCGGGCGTGGCGCAAGGACAAACGGCGAGCCCGGCGGAAATACTCCGCGTCCTTTGGGTTGGAGCCGGGCCAACCGCCTTCAATGTAATGAACCCCCAGCTCGTCGAGCTTCTCCGTGATCCGAAGCTTGTCCTCAACGGTGAACGAGATCCCTTCCCGCTGGCTGCCATCGCGCAGGGTGGTGTCGTAAAGCCAAACGGATTCCATCGCGCACCTCCTCGACCGGTATGGGATGGAAAGCAGGATGCATCGTCCGGCCGAACATGGCGGCGATGGCGCGGGCAACCCCGCTTAGGGCCCCAACCCAACGGCCCCAGCGCGGGGCGACCCGGGTCCACCTCCTTTCCCAGCGACGCATATGACCTCCTCCCTGGAACAGAGATTCAAAGCCATTGAAATCCACTTCGTGGGGACCAGGTGGTCCTATCCCTGAGGAAAGCAAGCCGAATGATCCCATTTGAAGGATCATCGAGCCTGGGCGCTGCCCGCCTGCAAACGGGCCCGAGTGTAGGGAATCAGCCCGCCCGCGCGGATCAGCTCGAGCATGAAAGGCGGATAGGGCTTCGCCCGGAAAACCTGGCCGGTCCGCAGGTGGCGGATCTCCCCGGTGTCCAGGCGGACCTCCAGTTCGTCGCCGGGCTGGACGGCCTCCACGGCCTCAGGGCACTCCAGCACCGGGAGGCCGATGTTGATGGCGTTCCGGAAGAAGATGCGGGCGAAGGATTTGGCGATGACGCAAGAGACGCCGGCCGCCTTCAGGCTGATGGGCGCGTGCTCGCGGGAGGAGCCGCTCCCGAAGTTCCGGCCCGCCACCACGATGTCGCCGGGCCGTACCTTGCGGGGGAACTCAGGGTCCACCCCCTCCATGCAATGCGCGGCCAGCTCCTTCGGATCAGTGGTATTTAGATACCGGCCCGGGATGATCACATCGGTATCGATGTTGTCCCCGAACACCCAGGCATGCCCCTGGAAGCGCATTTCCCTCCTCCCTATTCCCCATCGGGTTCCACGAAGTTGTAGCACCCCATCATGCAGTCCACCACCCACTCCATCGAGCGGTGAACGCCGTCCGGGCCGTCCGCGCTCTCCGGCTCCCAGGACGCGACGGCCTCCTCCAGAACCTCCTCCCAGATCCAGCGGCGCTCGTCCATCACAGCTCCTCCATCCCCGAGTGGGAAACACCTTTTACGCTCTTATTACGCGGCGACCGCCTCCACCCCAACCTCCTCCGGGCTGGCGATGCGGCCCATGATCGCGCTGGCGGCGGCCACCGCCGGGTTGGCCAGATACACCTCGCTGGTCGGATGGCCCATCCGGCCGACGAAGTTGCGATTGGTGGTGGAGACGCAGCGCTCCCCGGGCCCCAGCACCCCCGAGTAGCCGCCCATACACGGGCCGCAGGAAGGCAGGCCCACCACCGCGCCGGCCTCCACAAAGATGTCGATCAGCCCCTCCGCCAAGGCCTGACGGTAGGTGGGGCCGCTGCCCGGGATGATGATGCACCGGACCTCCGGGTGGACCTGCCGGCCTTGGAGGATCCGAGCGGCCACCCGCAGATCCTCGATGCGCCCGTTCGTGCACGAGCCGATGAACACCTGGTCAATCGGAACGTCCGCCAGCTCGCTCACCGGCCGCACATTAGAGGGCAGATGGGGCACCGCCACCACCGGCTCCCACTCGCTGACGTTGAAGTCCAAATCGACTGCATACTGGGCGTCCGGATCGTCCGCATAAACGGTGAAGGGGCGCTTGGCCCGCGGGCGGACGTAATCCAAAGTCTTCTCGTCCACTTCCATCAGCCCCGCCTTCGCCCCCGCCTCGATCGCCATGTTGGTGATGGTGAACCGCGCATCCATCGAGAGGGATCGGATCACTGGCCCCGTGAAGAACATCGCCATATAAAGCGCGCCGTCCACGCCGATGCGCCCGATGGTATGGAGGATGAGATCCTTGGCCATCACCCACGGCCGGAGCGTCCCGTGGTAGAACAGGCGCATCGTGGGGGGCACCTTCAGCCAGATCCGGCCGGTCGCCATCGCCACCGCCGCGTCGGTGGAGCCGACCCCGGTGGAGAAAGCGCCCAGGGCGCCGTATGTGCAGGTATGGGAATCGGCTCCGATGATGATCTCCCCGGGCAACACCAGCCCCTGCTCCGGCAGCACGATATGCTCGATGCCGCCGTCGCGCCCGCCCTCAAAGTACAGGATCCCCTTCCGCCGGGCCCAGCCGCGCACCGCCATGCATTGCTCGGCGGCCTTGATGTTGGGCGGGGGGACGAAGTGATCGGCCACGAAAGCGACCCGCCCCCGATCGAAAACCCCCTCCACCCCAAGCTTCTCAAACTCCCGGATGGCCAGGGCAGCCGTGATATCGTTGGCCATCACGAAATCCACCTGCACCTCCACCAGCTCGCCGGGCTCCACACGTTCCACCCCTGCATGGGCGGCGATGATCTTCTCGGCCATCGTCATGCCCATCGGTGAACCTCCGATTCGACGATTTGGGTGGTGAGCACCTGGAAATGCGTTCAGGGTTTCCCATGAGCTCTGCAAGAGAGCTGTGGAGCTACCTTGCACAGGCCGCGGCCCAGGTCATGGCGCCGGGATCGACAGCTCCACCTGGACGTTTGAGGCGGTCCGCATCAACCGCAATAGGGCGTTGAGATAGGCCTTGGCGGCGGCCACTACGATATCCGTGTCCACGCCGAATCCCCCCGCCAGCTCCCCCGTCTGGGGATCCTCGGCCTGGACGAAGACCCGGCCCATCGCATCGCGCCCGGGGGTCACCGCGTGGACGTTGAACTCCAAGAGATGGGCCTGCACCCCGAGGGCGGCTTCGATGGCCCGGTAGGCCGCATCCACCGGCCCGTTTCCGGTTCCCGTTCCCACCCGTGCCTCGCCATCCGGCCCGATCAGACGAACGGTGGCGGTAGCGATCAACGGCGTGCCGCAGGTCACCTGCAAGGTGTCCAGCCGCCAGGCCTGCCCGCTGCTTTGCGCGAAATCCGCCATCAGCGCTTCCAGGTCGAAGTCCGTCACATACTTCTTGCGATCGCATAACGCCTTGAACCGGTTGAACGCCTCCTCGAAGGCGTCGGGGGGGAGATGATACCCCATCTGCTCCAGCCGAACCCGGAAGGCGTGCCGGCCGGAGTGCTTCCCCAGGACCAGACGGGACTCCGGCACACCCACCGTCTCCGGCCGCATGATCTCGTAGGTCAGCGGGTTCTTGAGCATCCCATCCTGGTGGATCCCGGCTTCATGGGCGAAGGCGTTGGCCCCCACGATCGCCTTGTTGGGTTGAACCGGGATGCCGGTCAGGGCGCTCACCAGGCGGCTGGTGCGGTAGATCTGCGTGGTATCGATGTAGGTGCGCACCCCGAACACATCCCGCCGGGTGTGAAGGGCCATGACCACCTCTTCGAGGGCGGTGTTCCCCGCCCGTTCCCCGATGCCGTTGACCGTGACCTCCACCTGGCGGGCGCCGTTGCGGATGGCGGCCAAGGTGTTGGCCGTGGCCAACCCCAGGTCGTTGTGACAGTGGGCGGAGAGAACCACCCGCTCCACCCCTGGGACCCGACGGCGGATTTCCGCGAAGAGGCTGCCGAATTCCTCAGGGGTGGTATAGCCTACCGTATCCGGGATGTTCAACGTGGTGGCCCCGGCCTCCACGGCCACCGTCAGGGCCTGCATCAGGAAATCCCGATCCGTGCGCCCCGCATCCTCGGGGGAGAATTCCACATCGTCGCACAAGCGGCGGGCGTAGGCGACCATCTCTCGGATCCGGGCCAGGCATTCCTCCCGCGTCATGCGCAGTTTGTATTGCAGATGGATGTCCGATGTCGCCAGGAAGACGTGGATGCGGGGACGAGGAGCCTCCCGCACCGCCTCCCAGCAGGCGTCGATGTCCTCCCGGTTCGCCCGGGCCAGCCCGGCGATCACCGGTGGCCCGTTGGGCCGATCCTTCCCCATCGGCCCGACCTCCCGGGCGATCCGGCGCACGGCCTCGAAATCGCCAGGCGAGGCGATGGGGAAGCCCGCCTCGATGATGTCCACCCCCAGGCGGACCAGCTGGCGGGCGATCTCCAGCTTCTCCTCCACCGTGAGGGTGGCGCCCGGTGATTGCTCGCCGTCGCGCAGCGTGGTGTCAAAGATCCGAACGACATCTTCCTCCATAACCTGCCTCCTTGTGTCGAGTGGGGTGGGCTCTACACTTCCTTGGGGTTCAGCCAGGGCATCATCGCCCGGAGGCGACGGCCCACCTCCTCGATGGGATGCCGGCGCTCCTCCTCCCGCTTTGCGTTGAACCAGGGGCGGCCCTTGGCGTTCTCCTCGATCCATTCCTCAGCGAAGGCGCCGCTGCGGATCTCCTCCAAGATCTGCTTCATCGTGGCCCGCACATGGTCATCGATCACCCGCGGTCCGCTGCGGTAATCGCCGTATTCCGCAGTGTCGCTCACCGAGTAGCGCATATACGAGAGGCCGCCCTGATACATCAGGTCCACGATGAGCTTCAGCTCGTTCAGACACTCGAAATAGGCGATCTCCGGTTGATAACCGGCTTCCACCAGGATCTCGAAGGCTGCCTTGATGAGATGGGTCACCCCGCCGCACAGGACCACCTGCTCGCCGAAGAGGTCCGTCTCCGTCTCCTCCGCAAAGGTGGTCTCCAGCACCCCAGCCCGCGTGCATCCCAGGCCCTTGGCATAGGCCAAGGCCGTTGGCAGGGCCTTCCCCGTGGCATCCTGGTGCACGGCCACCAAGGCGGGGACCCCTCCTCCTTCCCGGAAAACCTCTCGCATCCGGTGGCCGGGGGATTTCGGGGCCACCATGCTCACATCCACATCCGGGGGCGGGACGATCTGGCCGAAGCGGATGTTGAAGCCATGGGCGAACATCAGGGTTTTGCCGGGAGATAGATGGGGAGCGACCGCCTCCCGATAAAGGGCCGGCTGGGCCGGATCCGGCACCAGCATCACGATGATATCCGACCGCCGCACCGCCTCCGCCACCTCATACACGGGGAAGCCATCCGCCTCCGCCTTCTCCCAGGACTTGCTGCCCCGGTAGAGCCCCACGCACACATCGCAGCCGCTGTCCCGAAGGTTCAGGGCGTGGGCATGGCCTTGGCTGCCGTAGCCCAACACGGCGATCCGCCGACCGTCCAAAAGACTGAGATCCGCGTCAGCGTCGTAGTAGATGCGCGCCATCGGATACCTCCTTAGGAAAAAGATGGGCGGGAACCAGGTCTTCCGATGGGCTCAAGCGGCCTCGGCGATCCGATCCGCCGGTGTAGCCTCCGCCTGGCCCCGGATCATCGCCATCGGCCCGGCGCGGGTCACCTCCACCACACCGAACCGCTGCAGGCGGGCGATGCACGAATCCACCTTGTCAATCGACCCGGTTACCTCCACGATGAGGGTCTCCGGTCCCACGTCCACAATCCGGGCCCGATAGAACTCCGCTAGCTGGGCGATCTCCACCCAGGTTTCTGAGGGGGCCCGGACCTTCACCAGCGCCATGTCCCGGATCACCAGCGGGCGCTCCCCCCAGTCCTCCACCGCCTTCACGCAGAGGAGCTTCTCCAAATTCGCCCGGATGCGATCCGGATCGGCCTGCCGAGGATCCACCGGGATCAACAACCGGAGATCCTGGGGATCCTCGGTGCGGCAAACCGAGATCGTGTCCACCGGCAGATGGCGCCGGCGCAGCAGATGGAACACCCGGTTCAAGCTTTCCACGGAGTTCTCGATCGTCACGGCCAACCAGTGGGGCATCTCTTCCTCCTCGCCGGTCATGGCGTCGCCTTCACGCCGGGGGCGACCATCATATCGAACACCGTCATCCCCGAGGGGATCATCGGGAAGCAGTTCTCCTCGGGGTCCACCAGGATGTCAACCACCACAGGGCGATCCGTGATGGCCAGGGCTTGCCGGATGGCCGGCTCGACCTGATCCGGCCGCTCCACCCGGATCCCCGCTGCACCCACCGCCTCCGCCAGGCGGGCGAAGTCCGGGTTAGCCAGGTAGACGGCCGAGTAGCGTCGGTTGTAGAACAGCTCCTGCCATTGGCGGACCATGCCGAGGTACTGGTTGTTGATGATGAAGACTTTGATGGGAAGACGCCACTCGACGGCGGTGATCAAGGCTTGGAAGGTCATCTGGAAGGAGCCGTCGCCGTTGATGTTGATCACCAGGCGATCCGGGCGTCCGAACTGGGCCCCGACCGCTGCCGGCAGGCTGAAGCCCATCGTCCCCAACCCGCCGGAGGTGATGCAAGTCCGCGGCTCCGTCCATGTGAAGAACTGGGCCGCCCACATCTGGTGCTGGCCCACATCTATGGTGACGATGGGCCGGTATTCCTTCGTCAGCTCGTAGATCATTTGGATGGCGAACTGAGGCTTGATCACATCGTCGCCCTGTCGATAGCGCAGCGGATAGCGCGCCTTCCAGTCCTGGATTTGACGCCACCATGCTTCGGTGTCGGGTGGCCGGACCATGGGGAGCAACGCGCGCAGCACCTGCTTAGCGTCGCCGATCAAGGCCACATCGGCCTTCCGGTTCTTGTTGATCTCCGCCGGATCGATATCGATGTGGATCACCTTCGCATGGGGCGCGAAGGCGGAGAGCTTGCCGGTCACCCGGTCGTCGAACCGGGCGCCGACGGCGATGATGAGGTCGGAGAAGTTAATGGCGAAATTGGCGTAAACGGTCCCATGCATCCCCAGCATCTTGAGGGAATAGGGATGGTCCTCGGGGAAGGCACCCAGGCCCATCAAGGTGGTGGTCACCGGGATGCGGGCCTTCTCCGCCAGGGCGCGAATCTCCGGGGCCGCGCCGGAATGGATAGCCCCTCCACCGACGTAGAGGATGGGGCGCTGGGATCCAGCGATGAGATCGGCAGCGCGACGCAGCGCTTCCTCGTCAGGGAACGAAGGACGTGGACGTGCAGGCCGGAAGGCCTGGGGGTCCTCAAAGGCGAACTCCGTCTCAGCGAGCAACACATCGCGGGGGAGATCGACCAGCACCGGGCCGGGGCGCCCATCGGTGGCCAGGCGGAAGGCCGTGTGGACGGCCTCCACTGCCTTGGCCGGTGTTCTCACCAGCCAGTTGTGCTTGGTGACGGACATCGTGAGGCCGATGACATCGGCCTCCTGGAAGGCATCGCCGCCCATAAAGAACGTGGGGACCTGCCCGGTGATCGCCACAACGGGTGTGGAATCCATCATGGCATCGGTGAGGCCGGTAACCAGGTTGGTCGCGCCGGGGCCGGAGGTCGTGAAGCATACCCCGGGCCTCCCTGTGGCTCGAGCATAGCCCTCGGCCATGTGGATCGCGCACTGTTCGTGGCGGACCAAGACGTGGCGGATTTGGGGGTAATCGTAGAGGGCGTCGTAGAGCGGCAGGGAGGCGCCGCCGGGTACGCCGAAGATGACCTCCACACCTTCGCGGACCAATGCCTCCATCACCGCCCACGCCGTCTTCATCCGGCGGCGCTCCCGCCGGATCGTACGAGGAGCCACCTGGGTCTGGGCGATGGTCGTGGCTTCCATCGGATCCCTCCTTTCGACGAGCGGGGGATAAAAAGGAAGGGGGCCTCCCGTTTGGGAGGCCCCCTCCTGAGCGACCGATATCTGAAAAGATGCGCTGGGCTAACCGGGGGTGGCTCCCTCCCAAACGGGCATCGCCTCTCCGAGGCGAAGGATGCCCCGAAGAATAAGGGCGATAAGGACGAGGGAGAGAACCACCCAATTGAATGCCATTGGCGACTGCTCCTGCCTGTCTGAAGTTTGACGTTGTTTATAGCATAAACCGGGAATTTTGTCAAGACCCCTTAGACCGCTGGGCCTGGAATCCAACTGAGCCCCCTTCTTATGGCCCTATGGGCTGTGAGAAAGGATGAGCGATCACAATCAGGCGATGGGAATTGCTCCAGGGAGGCCAGCAGGTGACCAAGGTCAGCCGTTCATCCGGAGTGGGCTGGATCCATTGGGCGTTCGACTGTCGAACAGCCAGCGGCTGGCCGCGTTCCAAGAGGATGCGGAGCTCGACCACTTCATAGATGAAGACACGATCGCGGGTATAGATCCAGATCCGATCCCCCATCTTCAAATCAGCTAAGCGGCGAAACACAGCCCCTGCCATGTTGTTGTGGCCGCTGAGCACCATATTGCCAGACGCTCCCGCCCGGGCTGAGGTCGGATGCCACCCCGCTGCCTCACGGTCTGGCGCCAGCCACTCGCGGTAGCGGCGCCCATTGATCGAAACGATGCGCGATCCGGCCGGAACGATCGGCGCGTCCAAGGCGATCGCTGGAATCACCAGGCGCTCGGGGATCCCTCCCACGGGAGGTTTCGCAGGCCTCCCAACCCGCCTCACCTCTGCTTCATGTCCGGGTACTTCCCACCGGATCGGAACCTCAAGGGAGGTCTCAGGGAGCGCTTCCATAAAGAAAGGTTCTGCTTCCTCTGTAGAACTCAAAGGCATTCCCGCGATTGGGGCCGCTTTTTCTTGTTCCCATGCGGCGGGCATAGCTCCGGGGAGCCCTCCCAGGATCAGCCCGAGGCCTAAAATCCAGTATCCGTGAGCCCACATCCGGACGAATGCTCGGTCAAAGCGCAATTTTTCTTCCAACGCTCCATGCGCGCCCCGGTTGCTGGCCATCATCTCCTTCTCTCCACACACTACACTCGGTCCCTGCGGCGAGAGCGCCATCCTAACACCAGCCCTCCCGCAATCCACAGGGCCAGTGCCAGCATCCATGGAACTGGAAGCTGAGGGCTCTCCGCACCCGTGCGGCCTAGCAACTCCCCATTTAAAGGCTCCGTGGGAAGCGGGGTCGGATCAGTGGACGGCGGAACCGGCGGAGCTACAGGCGGAACGGCTGTCGGAGTCCCTGTAGGAGGCGGGCTGGAAGGGGGCGTTGGAGGGACAGCAACCAACGTCGGTGTAGAAGTCGGAGTCCAGGGGGGTGTGGGCGAAGGAGTGATCGCTGGGGAAGGAGTCGCCGTCGGCGAGGGTGTGGGCGAAGGAGTGATCACTGGGGAAGGAGTCGCTGTCGGCCGGATGGCTAAACAGAAGATATCCCAGGGATGTCCGGGACCAATGGTCCCCAGCAGATTCATCCCTGCCTGGGCATCAGCCTCCGTGGGATAGACTTCGAAGACCAGATCCACATGCATCTCGAAGAACCCATCGGGCCATGTCTCCCAGGCCGGATAAACGATCTCCAGGCGATAATCTCCACCCTGGAATACATCCCATCGCTGCACCAACTGACGGCCTCCGTTGTCCGGGATCACGAAATCCAGCTGGATATATCCCTTCAACCATCGGGTTCCCACATTGCTTAAGGCGACCACGTCGGAGTCGGTGCCACCAGGACAGATCATGTAGGTTTGAGGGGCCGTCAGCACGATATCGCTGATGTTCGGGTTTCCGCCATGATCCGCCTTCGCAGGCAAGGGAAACGCTTGCACTTCATAGAGCAACCCGAGGAGAAGGACGAGCAGACCCAATGTCCGTGCTTTGGGAAAATGAATCACAGTTTTACTCCTTGTTTGAGATTCAATTTGATAAATTGGGCTATGTAACCCATAATCATCGCCCAAAGTTGGAATTTAGTGAAAAGATGGTTAAGAGCACAATTTCGCCTATAGGGAGCTTTTCGAGGCAAAGATGGGGTCTGAGGGGTACAAACGTGGGGCGTGTGGTGGGTATTCCCTGGGTTTGGGAGCTGGGGCCGTTCATACGGAGAGCACCTTAGCGCCCGTTTGGGGTCACCTCCCTCAGGGAACTACCTGCCCTGTAAGTGGGAAAGGGCCCTTTCCCCCTGGATCCCCCTTCCCCACGGCCTAAAGGGCCGTGGGGAAGGGGAGAAATTTTGGGGTGGCTGAGCGACACGCCTTCGACGCGCGGCTCGGCCACCAAAGCCCCTCTCCGGAAACCCTTACACCGTCGGAGAAGACTACTGGTCCGATGAGTAGGTCGTTGCTCCCTCGGGCTCTGAAACCCCCTTTATGAGGGGCGGGCTGTGTAAGCGGCCCATCCCCCATCGAAACTCTATTACAACGTAGTCTAGGTTCGAAAGCATGCCCACCAACGCGGCAGCGTCTCCCCCACCGGGCCTCGCCAGACCTCATCCGCAAGCGGCGTGAGCGGCGTATCCTCCAGATTGAACTCGATGATCCGTGCCCCGCAGGCCCGTGCCAGGCGCGGGAGGCTGGCCGCTGGCTCGACGATCCCGGAGGTGCCGATGACCAAAAACAAGTCCGCCTCTTGGGCGGCTTGCACGGCCAGTTGCCATGCTTCCGAAGGAAGCGGTTCCCCGAACCAAACCACGTCCGGGCGGAGCAACGCGCCACACATCGGGCAGCGAGGGGGGATCTCCGGCAGTGGGACCCGGCGATCCTCCCAAGCCCGATCCTCCCCAATGCATCGCACCCGCCAGAGATTCCCATGCAGCTCGATCACCCGGCGGCTGCCCGCCCGCTGGTGCAGGCCATCCACGTTCTGGGTGATGAGAACGAAGCTTGGGAGGGCCGCCTCCATCTCCACCAATGCGCGGTGGGCGGGATTGGGTTGCGCCCGGGCGATCACCTCCCGACGCCACGCGTACCATTCCCAGACGCGCACCGGATCGCGGGCGAAGGCTTCCGGGGTCGCCAGCTCCTCCGGGCGATATCGCCCCCAAAGCCCATCGGGTCCTCGAAAGGTGGGTACCCCGCTCTCCGCGGAAATCCCCGCTCCGGTCAACGCGACCACCCGCAGGCCGAATTCCATGAAACCGCTCACCTCCCCATCGACATCCCATCAAGGACGAAGATCGCAACGCCCCGTCGTCCGGGAGGACCGTCGGGGATCGGAAAACCGAATTCGGAGCGCTTACAAGCTGTCTCCGGCAGCCCACGGACTACCCCGAAATCCCCGGCCATCCTAATGTGGCAACCGTTTCCCCCGGGTCTGAACCACCGCCCATAGCAAGCCGACGTTACGAGCCAGCACCACCAACATGACCGCGAAGGCGGCCATCACCCGCTCCGGAGGGACCCCCCACAGAACCATGAGGATCAACCCAAGGGGTAAAGCGACAATGCCCACGCTGGGCAGCCAACGGAAGCGATAAGCGGCGAGCGCGCCCAGCACATAGGCGGGGATCACCTCCCGAAAGGCCAGGGCGAACAACGCGCCCGTCGCGGGTCCCAGGCCCCGTCCGCCCCGATCCAGGCGGATGATCTTATAAAACGGCCAGCAATGGCCGATCACGGGCGCGACCGCGACGGCGATCAGCTCCGGCGGGCCGAACCCGGCCCGCAGCGCGATGGCCGTGGGGACCGCGCCTTTGCCCATGTCGAACAGGATCGTGATGAGGCCGGCCACCGGCCCGGCCAGACGCCACGCTCCACCCCCACCCGGGTTGTCCTCGAATTCGTGGGGGCTTCGGCCCGTCCTCCACCGCACGAAGATTTCCGCCGGAAGAATCGAACCCACTAAATAAGCTGCAAAAGCCAGCAAGAACCCCATCGCCGCCCCCAAGGGCTGGATGTGCCATACGCCGTTCGCTTCCTAACGAGGATTTTAGCGGAAAGGAGCGATTCGGGCGTTGACCGGAAGTTCCCCTACCGGGATTGGGTCGACCCCGGTTTCCCGCGTCGGCGTAGGCCGACGCTTGGCGCGAAGCGCCTCCTCATGCCGACTGAAGTCGCCCTCTGTAGGCCTCCGGCCGATGGTCGGCCTGCGCCGACCAGACCCCACGTCGGCACAGGCCGACGTCCGGCGCGAAGCGCCTCGTAAGGCCGATTTGAATCGGCGCCCCTGGGCGCC
>FPIC01078081.1_pt1 | contig 12167 bp, 11 predicted proteins | sample 1504481 | NCBI WGS metagenome assembly FPIC01 (sample SAMEA4475357, study PRJEB15587) | soil metagenome | biome: Soil; feature: Field | place: India | collected 2015-03-11 | depth 0 m
AACCTTCCCCACAACAGACCCATAAGGGTTTTAGACACAGGCACTACCACAAACAACTACTGCACCACCGAGTTTTACTACAAAAAGGGTAAAGACCTTCTCGGCTCTATGCTTCCAGTGGCATACATTCTTACCTTTGTGGTGCCTCTCTTTCTGGTGCTGTATGCCTGGATTACAGGAAACCACAACTATACCTTCTTTGCTCTGACCTTTCTGAGCATACTGATAGGTAGCGGTATAGAAAGGTGGTGTTTCTTCGTGGAAGGAAATCATGTGCAGAACCTCTTTTATGGTCTGTATCCTCAGGAAGGCTACAGGCTCAGGAAGGGCTACATGGAGAGAAAGCAAACTCGTATAAGCCTTTATGGCTGATATTTTCTGCAAAGATAGAGGGCAAGAAGTGGGTCTGTAAGCTCATATTTGCCCCTTGCCCTCCTTCTCACTACGCCTTCAAATTCTAAGTCTCTAAGTATCTGGTTTATCTGCTGGGTTCTTATTACACCCTTCAAAAGTTCGTACGGATTTTCTCCACAGCTCAATATCCTTACCACCTCCGCCCTGTATTTTTTTTCCTTCAAATGCCACATTAATAGTTCTAAATAGTGCCTTTCTTCTTCCAAGAGAATGCGAAGGGCTTCTTCCAAGCTGGCTTTTTCCCGTGTTAGTTTTATATGGAGTAATTTTTTAAGATAGTAAGGATGGCATTTTGTTATTTCTACTATCCTTTCCACCTCCTTCTGGTTTGCCTTTAACCTTTCCTTTATGTAGTTTTTACAATCCTTTTCCTCAAGAAAGTCAAGATAAAGGCTCCTTGCGAATTTAAAAAATACGCCCTTTGAAGATACAAAAAGGTTTTTCATCATACTTTCCTGAGAGCCAGCAAATATATAGACACAGTATTTGTGAAACTGTATAAGGCTACGGAAAAGCTTTGGCACATCCTTATGGAGCTTCACCACTTCAGAAAACTCGTCATACATTACAAGAAATCTTTTATTCCACCTTTCCGCTGTTTTTCTGGCAGTTCTATAGCTCTTCTCAGGAAATTATAATCGTCCTTTTCCTCTAAGGCTTCAAGACCAGGCTCCACTTCAAAGTCTCCAAGCTTAAGCCTCCTGACGGATTTGAGAAGTTCTGAGAGCCTCTCCTTAGCCCTCTGAACAAAGCCGTATAGCCCTGCCTGAGAATACACAGCGTTTATAATCTCCTCTCCCAGACTTCTCAGATTGGTGCAGAGGTTTATGTCTATGTATATGGAGGACATGTAGTCTTTTAGCTCTTCAGATAGCTTAAGCATCAGCGAGGTTTTTCCATACCTTCTCGGTGCTATAAAGACCCAGCTCTGACCTGCAATTAAAGAACTTTTGACCTCTTCCAGCTCTTTCCTTCTGTTTATAAACTCCTCCCCTGGAGGGCCTACCCTAATCATGTAAATAAAATTTATTGCAAGTTTTTTACTTTACAAGATGTAAAGAAATTTTCTTTAATCAAAGGGCACTATATCCACCTCTTGCCCTGCCTTTAGCTCATGCACGCCTTCATAGACCACCATGTAGCAGTTAGCATCTACATAAGAAGTGAGCATGTGGGACTCAGTTTTGGGAGAATAGTCGCACAGAAGTTTTCCACCCTCTTGCCAGAATTTAGCCCTTACAAACTCTCTTCTTTCCGCATTCCTTCTTGAAAAGTCCCTGACAAGCTCTGCCTTTAAAATAATTGGCTCACACTTTTCAAACCCCTGCATCTTTCTTATGGCAGGCTTCACAAGGAGGTCAAAAGCCATCACACAGGAGACAGGGTTGCCCGGAAGCCCAAAAAGAAGGCTTTTACCCTTTTTAGCAAAAAGCACGGGCTTGGCTGGTTTAATGCGAAGTTTGTGGAAGATAAGCTCAAAGCCAAGCTCCTTTACAAGCATATGCACATAGTCCTTTTCGCCTGCGGAGACGCCTCCGGTGGTTATGAATATGTCGTATTCCTCTACCTTCTGAAGGAGCTCCCTTATAGCCTGTGGCTCATCCTTTACAATGCCAAGGTTTGCCACCTCACAGCCACTTTCCAACGTCCTTGCATAGATGGTGTGGTGGTTGGAGCTTCTTATCTGCGATGGCTTTTCTATAGGCTCTCCTAAGTCTTTTAGCTCATCGCCCGTGGAAACCACCGCTACCCTTGGTCTTCTATATACCTCCACAAAAGCCTTATTAACAGAAGCCATAAGACCCACTTCATATCCCCTTATAAGGCTTCCTCTTTTGAGCACCACTTCATCTTTCCTTAGCTCAGCCCCCCTAAGCCTTATGTTTGCACCCCTTTTAAAGGACCCTTCTATCAGCACATAATCACCTTCCTGCCTTGTATATTCTAGGGGTACCACCGTGTCCGCACCCTCAGGCACTGGAGCACCAGTGAATATCTTTATGGCGGTTTTTGGCTCCAGCTTAAGGGTATTTTCGCCACCAGCAGACAATTCTCCAATAACTTTCAGCCTTGCAGGCGTTTCCTGTATGTCCTCCCACCTGACCGCATAGCCGTCCATGGCGGAGTTGTCAAAGGGCGGTTTGTCAGAGTCAGAGCATACATCCTCCGCCAGAACCCTTCCTATGGCTTGCCATAGAAAAACCTTTTCTGTAGAAAGCCTTTGAGTATTTTCAAGCACCAGCTTTAGGGCTTCTTCATAGGGCGTCAGGCTCATGGGGTAGATTATAATACAGACATGCTAAGGGTTGCACTGACGGGGAACATATGTTCTGGCAAAAGCACTGTGGCGGAAGTGTTTAAGAAGGAGGGTCTTCATGTGTTTGATGCGGACAGGATTATAAGGGGTTTTTATGAGGAAAGGGGGGAGGTTTATGAGAGGGTTCTTCAGGCTTTTGGTGATGGTGTGCTTGATGAAAGGCTCAGTATAGACAGGAAAAAGCTGGCTGATATGGTTTTTAAAGATGAGGAAAAGCTGAGACTTCTTGAGGAGATAACCCACAGTGCCCTTTACAGAAGGCTGGAAGAGGAATACAAAAAGCTTCCTGAAAACTCCATAGTGGTCCTTGAGGCAAGCCTGCTCATTGAAAAGGGTACGTATAAAAATTATGATGCGGTTGTGCTTGTACATTCCACCTATGAGCTATGCAAATACAGGGCTTTAAAAAAGGGTTTTACTGAAGAGGATTTTGAAAGACGCTGGTCAAGGCAGTTAAAGCCTGAGGAAAAGCTAAAATATGCCCACTTTGTAATAAACAACCTGAGTGGTCTTGAGGATTTAAAAATTTCAGCCCTAAGGGTGGCAAGGGTTTTAAAAAACTGGCTTGAGTTTCAAGATGGAAGTTATTGAAAGCTTAAAGAGTTTGTTCTCTAAAGCTAAGGAAAGTGTGAAAATTGCATCGCCATGGATTGAATACGCTCCTTTAGAGGAGTTGCTTAAATTGCTCTCAAAGGATGTGAAGGTGGAGGTAGTTCTCAGGGTAGGGAACAAAGAGGATTTGGAGATAACTGGTAAGCACACTTTTGAGGTGTTGAGAAGATACGGAGCGGATATTTACATAAACCCGAGACTGCATGCAAAGCTTTTTATAGTGGATAACAGCAAGGCTCTTGTGGGTTCTTCAAACCTGACAAGGGCCGGCACGGTGGAGGGTGGAAATTTAGAGGCGGTTGTGGAGGTAGAGGACAGGGAGAAGGTGGCGGAGCTTGTGAGCCTATTTGAAGACTTCAAAAGGCAGTCCATAAAATTAGAGGAAAAGGCTGTGGGTATTGTGGTGAAGGTGGAGTCCTCCACGGAAGCCATAGCTCTCCTCTTTGAAGACCTTCCTGAACAAACACTTCTGTGGACTTCTAAATACCTTTGCAGGCTAAAGAGGGTTTATTCACAGGAAATAGAATTACCGGCACTGACGGATAACAGAGACTATAACCTGTCAGAATTGTATGCCTTGCTTAAGCCCTCTTTAAAGTTTGGGGTGGTTGGGCTTCTTCTTGAGCTTGAGCAAACCTCAGAAGGATATTTTTCAACACCCATTAAGCCCCTTGAGGTGGGTCAGCAGCTGTTCCTTATGGAGGAGGAAAAGCTCTTGAGGGTTATGAAGACAAACCTTTCTGGGTATGCTATGGAAATTCCTGTGGCGGTGGGAAGGCTTGTGGGGTTAAGGTTGCCCGTTTTTGTAGATCTTGCCAAGATTACCACCATGCATATGGCGGTGATGGGCACTACCGGCTCTGGCAAAACCACCTTTGTCAGAAGGCTTATAGAAGGCATTCCGGAGGGCATGACAAAGGTTTATATCTTTGACCTGTTTGGAGAGTATGCTCAAAGGCTTCAAATTCCTGAGGATAGAATAGAGCATATAAGGGTGCCTTATACCCTTTTTCCCCTCTGGACGGAGGACTTTAAAGAGCTTTTAAAGGACTATGGTCTTACTATGCAGGAGAGGTCAGGGGAAGAAAGGCACTTCTTTGCAAGTATAAGAAGCCATATGAAGCCAGATATAAAGCTTATAGCATACAGAGAAAAGAGTTTAAAGGAAATTCTTTTAGCCTCCTCAAAGGGAGCTGTCAGAAAGGATATAGAGGATTTACTTACGATGCTTGCCAGGGATTATGGAGAGGATTCTTTAGAAAACCAGAGAGAAGTGTGCGGGCTTATGGAAGAGGCCCTTTACTCGGAGAAAGATATAGTGGTTTTTGATTTAAAAGAGGTGGTAAACCCTCTCACAAGATTAAACCTGGTAGGCTTGATGCTGAAAGAGCTTCTCTTTCTTGCAAGAAAGGACGGGCTTAGAAGGCTTGTGGTGCTTGAGGAAGCCCACAACTTTGCCCCCGAGCGTGGAGCCACCGAGATACCTACAGGCAGGGAAAATATAGCCATAAGCATGACAAAGAGGATAGCCTTAGAAGGAAGGAAGTTTAACCTTGGTCTTGTGGCTATCACGCAAAGACCAGCCAATTTAAGCAAGTATGTGCTTTCTCAGTTAAACACTCAGGCTATTTTCAGGCTTATAACGAAGAACGACCTTGAGGCGGTTGCAGGCTTTTTTGAGTATCCCCACGAGGACCAGCTGAGGCTCCTGCCTGCCTTAAAACCGGGGCACCTGTTCTTAAGTGGCATAGGGGTGCCCTTTAGCATGCTTGCTGAAATAGAGCTTTAAAGCTCTTTGCTGTCTAATATTATGGTGACAGGACCCCAGTTTAATATATGAACCTCCATCATGGCACCAAAGACGCCGCACTGGGTAGGCACATACTCAGACATCCTCTTTACAAAGTATTCATAAAGCTCCTTTGCCCTTTCGGGCTTTTCCGCAAGCTCAAAACTTGGTCTCCTGCCCTTCTTTGTGCTGGCATAAAGGGTAAACTGAGAAACCACAAGGGCGGAGCCCTTAACATCAAGCAAGGATAGGTTAAACTTACCCTTTTCGTCTTCAAATATCCTTAAGTTAACCGCCTTTTCCACCAGCCTGTCCGCATCCTCTTCCGTATCACCCACACCTACTCCAAGAAGTATATTGAGCCCAATACCTATGCTCGCCACCCTTTCCCCATTAACAAAAACGCTTGATTCCTTCACCCTTTGCAAAACTGCCCTCACGGTATAAAATTTTATTGTAGAATAAGAGGAAGGAGGGAAGTATGAGGAAAGGAATGCTTCTTTTAATGTGCACAGGATGGCTGTGGGCTCAGGGTTCTGTGGATATAAGGCTTATGGATGGTGTAAATCAAATGCAGAGAAGTATAGAGCAGGCAAAAAGAACAGAGCTTGATATGAGGGACCCCTACCATTTTGAAAAGGCAAGGGCTTACAGGGACGTTTCCTATGCTTACGCTTCCAACATGGAGGAGGTAAGCTCAAAGGTTTTTATGGTAAAAAGTTTCAGTGCCCTGTCAAAATTGAAGGCTGGACAGGTAAAGGCTGACCATGTCAGTTTTCTGGAACTTAAGCCCAAAAAAACCAAGAAGGTAGAATACACTGAGTATGGAGAGCCTATTGTTTATGAGGAGGAGGATAAAAGCTATGAAAGGGCTGTAAAAAGAGCGAAGGAACTGAGCCTTGACTTAGATACTTTAAAGGCGGAGATAACCCACCTTCGTGAAAATAAAGCTCTCAGCTGTGCCCCCGTGGAGCTGGCGAGGGCTGAAGCCTATTATGAAGCCCTTTCCTATGAGCTAACAAGACCAGAGGGAAGGACAGACCTGATAATGGACTTTTACGGTAAAACCGCCGCTGCTTTAAGTAAGGGTCTTGAAAAGGTGAAGATAGCTAAAGAGGGCAGTTTGGAGTGCTACACGGGAAAGCCCTTTGTGGTGGAATTGCCAAAGGAGGAACCTGTAGCAAGGAGGGAGGAAGTGCCTACTCAGGAAACACAGCAGGTGGAAGAAGAACCACTTACAGTAGGTGCAAGAATTCACTTTGATTTTGACAGGGCTACGATAAAAAGAGAATACTTACCCCTTCTTAACGAAGTGGTGAAAGTTCTGAAGGAGAATCCGAACGTTAGAGTAAGGATAGAAGGCTTTACTGACAGCATAGGTCCTAAGGCTTACAATGAAAAGCTTGCTTTGAGAAGAGCCAAAGCGGTCAGAGATTATCTGGTAAAAGCGGGCATACCGGCGGACAGGATAGATATAGCAGGCTTTGGAAAGGAAAGGTATATAACGGATAATAAAACTCCCATAGGAAGGCTAACAAACCGCAGGGCTGAGTTTATAGTGATAAAGGTGCCCGGTCAGTAAAGGCATACGCCAAACTCTTCAAACCCCCTGTCTTTAAGGGAGTCCCTTAAGTATATAAAGAGCCTGCTTTCTGAACCCGTATATAGCCTGAAGGTTCTTACGGGCTCACAGCCTTCAAAGGAGCCCCTTTTAAAGACCACTAAGGAGCCCTTCTTAGGTATCTGGTCCCTTATGATTCTTCTTTCCGCATAGAAGGGCAGGCTGTGGTGAAAGTGCCCCACCTGATAGGTGGGAAGTCTTCCCTCTGGGTCAAGGCTCTTTATGAAGGTTCCAAGCTCTCTGAAGTGCCTTTTTTCTTCCAGCTGTGGAAGGAGAAAAAGCTTCAGCACCGCCACAAAGAGGAAGCCCGCCACCGCCGGAGAGAGCCTGTAGTCTTTGAAGAAGGCAAAAAGTGGAAGCAGGACAAGGGCAAACAGATATAGGGGCTGTTTAAAAAACAGGACTGCAAAGACTATTATCAGCAAGACAAGCGTGGTTATAAAAAGGCTCGCATACTTTTTAAGCGGTTGAAAGTCCTCTGAAAAAAGGAATCCCGAGGTTATCACCGCTAAGGCTGGAAAGGCAGGCAGCACATAGACGGGAATCTTCTGTCCCACAAGGCTGAAAAAACCATATATGAAGCCAGACCATACAAGCACAAAGATGTATTCTCTTTTAAACTTGAAAAGTAGCCACAAAAGGGCAAAGAAAAAAAGGAAAGAATAGGGTAAAAAGCTCACGTTCAGGTCAAGAAGGTAGTAATAGAAGGGAGCCTTTTCCTTATGAAGCCGTGCAAAGTGTTCGCTATAAAAGACCTGCCAGAAGAGGTTTCCCTTTGTTATCAGCTGGTAGGCGTGCCACCAGAGACCTAAAATAAGAGCAAGAAGGCTTAGAAGGTAGTATCTTAGCTTTAAAAGTTCCCTTGGGTCTGTAAGAAGAAGGTATAGAAATACCACACCTGCTGGAAGGATAAAGCCCACAGGACCCTTTACGAGCATGGCAGAAGAAGAGCTGAGGAAGGCAAGGGGAAGCAAAAACCCAAGCCTGCGCCTGTAGTAGAAAAGCCACAGGGTAAGGCTCAGGGTTATGAAGAAGGTAAAGGGCACCTCCGGAGAGGCATATTGGCTGTTGGCAAAGAACTGCATGGAGAGGGTAAGGGAAAGAAAGCTAAGGAGGGCTACCTTTCTGTCCTTTGTCAGCTCGTAGGCTACAATAGCAGTGAGCACGCCCGTGCCAAGACCCAGAAGGGCATGCATGAACCTAAGCCCCCACTCCTTTAATCCAAAAAGCAAAAAGCCAAGAGAGACAAGCCAGTAGGTCATGGGAGGTTTGTTGAGCCTCAGCTCACCGTTGTAGTAGGGGTTTATAAAATCCCCCGTGCTTAGCATGTTCCTTGCACCGTCTGCATAAAAGGCTTCGTTAGGGGACCAGACCTGAAAGGCTCCAAGATGAAAAAGGTATAGAAAAGGCACTAAAAGAACAAGAAGGTAGAGCATGATAAAATTATAGCCATGAAACAGATACCCTTTATGAGCCTAAGGCTTTACGCCTACCTGGTTTCCCTTTTGCTTTTGCTTTTAAGCCTCATTTCCCTTGGCACAAGGGGATTAAACCTCGGTCTTGACTTCACCGGTGGAAGCGTGCTTGAGCTTAAGTTTCAGCAGAAAATCAGCATCTCTCAAGTAAGAAAGACCCTTGAAGAGCTTGGCTACGAGCACTTTCAGGTGCAGGACACAGCCCAGGGCACCATAATAATAAAGCTGAGGCTTGGAGAGTCAAAGGAGAAGGCTCTTGAAGGTCTGAAAAAGCTCTCAAACTATGAGCTCATAAGGTCTGAGAGCATAGGTGGAATAATCACGTCAGAACTCCGTCAGAAAGCCATATGGTCCATTCTAATAGCCTTGGGTGGCATACTTCTTTACCTTGGCTACAGGTTTGAACCCCTATGGGCTTTCTCAGCCATATTAGCTTTGGCTCATGATGTGCTTATAGTGGTGGGTGCTTATTCCATAACCTACAGGGAGGTAAGCCTTGATGTGGTGGCGTCCTTGCTCATAGTGGCAGGGTACTCGGTCACAGACACGGTGGTGGTCTTTGACAGGATAAGGGAAAACCTCCGCATAAGGAAGGCAACCCCCCTCAGAGAGCTTATAGACCTTTCCATAAACCAGACCCTTGCCAGAACCCTGATGACTTCACTGACCACCTTCGTGGTTTCTTTTGTCCTTTTCCTCCTCGGAGGTCCCGCTATTTCTAACATCATGTTTGCCTTCGTGGTGGGTGTAGTGGTGGGAACCCTCTCCTCCATCTTTGTAGCCAGTGCCATTATGCTTGACATAAAAAGCAGGCTAAAGCCTGAGCCAGCCGGTAGTGTATAATTTTTTTTGATGAAAGACATAGTACTGAGGGTCGGTGGTCTTATACTGGCAATACTCCTTATTGTAGGTGGCTTCCTTTTCTGGGACAGCTACAGGAATAAAAAACTTCAGGAGCTGTCTTACAAAGAATACGAGATAAGGAAGCTCCTGCAGGCTGGCAATTATCAGAAGGCTCTTGAGCTCATAAAGTCCTTTCCGAGCAAAGACAGAAACCTGCACGCCCTTGCCCTATCCTATGAGCTTTACCTTTCCCTTCAGGGTCAGAAGGTGGAGGAGAAAGAGGTTTTAAAAAGTATCATAGAGGGCATTAAGGACAAGGAGCTTAAGAGCCTCTACAGAGAACGCTACGCCTATGCCCTTTTTAAAGGGGGAGACAGGCAGTCTGCTTTAAAGGAGCTTTCTCAAATCGGGGAAGAGGACTTTAACTACCCCAGTAGCCTGCTGCTCAAGGCTCAGATACTTGCCTCAGAAGGCAAGAATAAGGAGGCAAGGGAAGCCTATGAGAAACTCCTGAAGATTGCACCCAACAGCTACTTTGCCAACGTGGCACAGGCTATGCTTTCAGGAGACTAAAATGAAGGACCTGCTCATAGAGATAGGCACGGAGGAGCTACCCGCCCGTGTTATAAACCCTGCCGTCACATACTTAAAAGAAAAGCTCTCTGAAATTCTAAAAAGAGAGGATATAAAGACCTACGCCACGCCCAGAAGACTTGCCTTCTTTGTCAAGGACTTTGAAAACGTGGCTCAAGAAAGGGAGGAGGTCATATACGGACCGCCTGTAAAGGTGGCTTACGATGAGGAGGGCAAGCCTACAAGGGCACTGCTTGCCTTCCTTGAGAAGAACTCCGCAAGCCCTGAAGAAGTAGAAAGGCTTCAGAAGGGAGAAGGGCTGTATGTAGCCATAAGGAGGAGGGTCAGAGAAAAAAGTCCCCTTGAAAGGCTTACGGAGGCCTTTGAGGAGCTTCTTCTTTCCGTGCCTTTTCCAAAGACCATGAGGTGGGATTCCTCAAGCCTGAGGTTCTCAAGACCTATAAGGTGGATATGTGCCTTATACGGTGAGGAGGTACTGCCCCTTAGGTTTGGAAGGCTTCAGGCTGGAAGAAGCACTTACGGGCACAGGATACTCTCACCTCAGGCGGTGGAGCTAAAGTCTGCAGGAGAATACGAAAAGCTTTTAAAGGACCTTTATGTGGTGGCGGACTACAGGGAAAGGCTTGGCATGGTAGAAGCCTTCGTAAAAGACGAGGCTTATGCCTTAGGTGGAGAGCCTTATTATCCTGAGGGCTTAGAAGAAGAGGTGGCAAACCTTGTGGAGTTTCCCTTTGCGGTGGTGGGGAAGTTTGAGGAAAAATACTTGGAGCTTCCAGAAAGGGTTATAATGACGGTGCTGGCTCATCATCAGAGGTTTTTCTGCGTAAGGTCAGGAACAGGGCTTCTACCCTACTTTATAGCCATAAGCAACAACTATCCCAGAGATGGCATTATAGTAAAAGGTTATGAAAAGGTAATAAGGGCAAGGCTGGAGGATGCCCTTTTCTTCTACAGGGAGGACCTCAAGACTCCCCTTGAAAGCCTTGTGCCAAAGCTCTCAGAGGTGCTGTTTCACCCGAAGGCTGGCAGTATGTTAGAGAAGGTGCAGAGGGTAAAAGAGCTGGCTCTAAAGGTGGGCAGGAGGCTCGGGCTTTCGGAGGAGAAGCTTAAAAAAATTGAAAGGGCAAGCCACCTGTGCAAGGCGGACCTTCTTACACAGCTCGTCAAAGAACTCGACGAACTTCAGGGATACATGGGCTACGTGTATGCTCTAAAACAGGGAGAAGATGAGGAGGTAGCTAAAGCCATATACGAGCATTACCTTCCAAAAAGCTCCTCTGACCAGCTTCCTTCCTCCGAGGTCTCCGCCGTGCTTTCTTTGGCGGACAGGCTGGACAGCCTTTCAACCCTTATAAAGGCTGGTGAGACCCCTTCAGGAAGCTCAGACCCATACGGGCTCAGAAGGCTATCCTATGGTCTTTTTGCCCTGCTTGAAGCCTTTGGCTGGGATATAGACCTTTCTGAGCTTGTGGAATTTACTCCCGAGCTTGAAGCCTTTTTGAGGCAGAGGCTTGAAGCATATCTTGACCCCTACGGCTACGACCTAGTGAGGGCTGTCCTTGAGGTGAAGAACATAAGAAGACCCTATGAGGTTATAAAAGCTGTCAAAGAGCTTGCCAGCATAAGGTATGAGGAAGAATTTTATAAGGTAGTGGAAGCCTACAGGAGGGTGGTCAGGATTTTGCCAGAGGGGTGGGATGATATGAGAGTGGATGAAGGCTTGCTCTTAGAGAGGGAGGAAAGGGAGCTGTGGGAAACTGTTAAGAAGCTTGAGGTAAAAGACATGAAAGAGCTTGCTTTTCTAAAGCCTTACATAGACAGCTTCTTTGACAGGGTTCTGGTTATGGACCCAAAGGAAGAAATAAGAAGAAACAGGCTTGCCCTTCTTTTACATATAAAGAAACTTTTTGGTAGGTTTGCAGACCTCAGCAAAGTTGTAATAGATGGAGGTGCAAGATGAAGTATCTTGTCTGGCTTGATGAGGTGGGTATAGAAGACATAGCACTTGTAGGGGGCAAAAATGCCTCTTTGGGTGAGATGATAAGAAACCTTTCCTCTCTGGGCGTGAACGTGCCTTATGGCTTTGTGGTGACTTCAGAGGCATACTATGAGTTTGTCAGGTTCAACAGACTGGAGGAGGAAATAAAGAGAATACTTAGGGGACTTGACCCCAAAAATGTGGAGGATTTGGCAAGAAGAGGACATGAGATAAGGGAGCTTATAAAGGGTGGAGAGTTTCCGAAAGAGATTGAAGAGGGCATAAAGGAATACTACCAGAAGCTCTCAGAAGGTTATGGCTCCTTTGCGGTAGATGTGGCGGTGCGTTCTTCAGCCACCGCAGAAGACCTGCCTGATGCCTCCTTTGCGGGTCAGCAGGAAACATACCTTAATGTGGTGGGTGCAGAAAACGTGCTTACAGCGGTAAAAAATGGCTTTGCCTCTCTGTTTACTGACAGAGCAATATCCTACAGAGAATCCTTTGGCTTTGACCACTTTAAGGTG
>FPIC01012554.1_pt1 | contig 12157 bp, 12 predicted proteins | sample 1504481 | NCBI WGS metagenome assembly FPIC01 (sample SAMEA4475357, study PRJEB15587) | soil metagenome | biome: Soil; feature: Field | place: India | collected 2015-03-11 | depth 0 m
CATCCTTTGTGGGATATGGCTCTATCCTTATGTTTTCCTTCCTGCTTACATCCTTCTCATAAAGGGTTAAACACCTGCTGCATTCGAGGACCACATAGCCTTCAACTTCCATGTAAACCCTATAACCGCCCTTTTCCTTTGTAATTTCTAAATAAATCTGAACGGGTTCCTTTATTTCACCCAAATCAGGAGGAAGTTTAAGCTCCTCTGGAGTAAAGCTGTAGCTTGCGGTAAATTTACTTCTGGTTTTGAATATTTCTTTAAGGTTTAAAACCACCATAATGGTTTAAAATATTTCAAGAGGGCTGTAGATTCAAGGAGGTTTTTATGAAAGTTGTAGCTATTGGAGGTGGCACAGGACTTTCCACCCTGCTGAGAGGTCTCAAGGAAATAAAAGAGTTTGAGGATATATCTGCCATAGTCACAGTGGCAGACAGTGGTGGAAGCACGGGAAGGCTAAGAAAGCTCTACAACGTGCCGGCACCGGGAGATATAAGAAACTGCATAGTAGCTCTCTCTGAGAGCGAGGACATTATAAGGGAGTTGTTCCAGTATCGGTTTAGAGGTGGGGAGCTGGAAGGGCATGCCTTTGGAAATCTTTTTCTTGTGGCTCTGACGAACATCACAGGCAGTTTTATGCAGGCAATAAACATAGCTTCTCATATACTCAGAACACGTGGTGAGATAATACCAGCCACATTGGAAAACATTCAGCTCTGCGCCCACTTTAGCGACGGAAAGGTGGTATGCGGTGAGGAGGAAATAACCGAGTATGGCAAAAGGCACGGCGTTAGAATCCAGAGGGTCTGGGTTGACCCAGAAGAAGCCAAAGCTCCCATAGATGCGGTTGCCAAGATAGAGTCTGCAGATGTTTTAGTATTTGGTCCGGGAAGCCTATACACCAGCATAATACCAAACCTTCTGATAAAGGATATAAAAGAAGCGGTCCTGCGCTCGCCCGCCCTTAGGGTCTTTGTGGTCAACGCCATGACGCAGCCTGGGGAAACGGATGGCTTTAGTGCCTACGACCATATTAGAACTTTTATGGATATAACGGGTATAGACAGAGTTCATATGGCTATACTCAACACCAAGATGCCTTCAGACCAGACCCTGAGAAGATACTTAGAACAGAAACAGGAGCCAGTACTTCCCGATGTGGCAAGAATAGCCAAAGAAGGCATAGAGGTATATGCGGAAGACCTTATTGGTGAAAAGGAAGACTTTGTGAGGCACGACCCACACAGGCTTGCCAGCCTTATCATAGAAATATGCAAAAGGCATGGAGTTATTTCTTAACTTTAACACCTCCCTCATGCCCTGCGAGGAGGTGCCTGTCCTCGTATGTGGAAGTGGCATCGGCGGTCTTACCACCGCCCTTATGCTCAAAGAGCTTGGAGTTGAGCCGGTTATACTTACAAGGGGTATAGGAAACACTTACTACTCTCAGGGTGGCATAGCCTGTGCCTTAGACCCAAAGGACAGTCCCTATCTTCATCTTCTTGATACGCAGAGGGCAGGCAGAGGTCTGTGCAGGGAGGAAACCCTTCGCATACTTGTAGATGAGGGCGTGCAGAGAATGGCGGACCTCATAAGGTGGGGTGTGGTGTTTGACGAGGAGACAACCCTTGAGGGCGGTCATTCCTTTCCAAGGGTCTATAAGGTAAAGGACTACACGGGCAGAGCCATATACACAGCCCTCTGGAGGAAGGTGGAAGAGCTTAAGATAAGGGTTATAAGGGGAGAGTTGCAGGAAATACTCGGAGATGGTAAGGTGGAGGGTATCCTGTATTATGACGGTGAGCTTCACTTTCTAAGAGTAAGGTCGCTGGTGTTAGCCACTGGCGGTGCTGCCAGCATGTTCCTGCACACCTCAAACCCGGTAAAGGTAAGGGGCGATGCTATAGGAATAGCCTTAAGAAAGACCTTAGAGGTAGAAAATGCCGAGTTTGTGCAGTTTCACCCGACGGTGGTCAAAGACACTAACATACTCATATCAGAAGCAGTCAGGGGAGAAGGGGCATACATAGTGGATGAGTTTGGTGAAAGGTTCGTAGATGAGTTAAAGCCAAGGGATGAGGTAGCAAGAGCTATCTACAGAAAGCTGAAGGAAGGCAGGCAGGTTTTCCTTGACATGAGACCTCTGATAAAAAGGGGTATAGACCTGAAAGACAGGTTTCCCACCATATATCAGATGCTGAGGGAAAGGGGCTTTGACCCGGAGAGAGAGCCCGTTCCCATAACACCATCAGCCCACTATTTTATCGGAGGTATAAGGGTGGACAGCTATGGAAGAAGCTCCATGGAAGGGCTTTACGCGGTTGGGGAATGTGCCTGCACGGGCATTCACGGTGCTAACCGCCTTGCTTCCAACTCCCTCTTGGAAGGTCTCGTCTTTGGCTACAGAACCGCCTACAGGATTTTCCATGACCTTGCCTATCTGAAGTCTTCAAGGGCAAACTTCAAAAACAAAAGAGAGGGCAGTGAGGAGCCACCTTACAGCTTTGAAGACATAAGAAGGCTCATGTGGAACCACTGCGGGCTTGAGAGGGAAGAGGGTAGTTTAAAAGAAGCCCTTGATAAGCTTAGGGGCTGGCTGGAAGGCTGGCAAAACTGGAAGCCCACCGTAGAAAACAGACAGCTATTAGACATAAGCCTGACAGCCTTAGCAACCCTTAGCTGTGCCCTGTGGAGGAGAGAGAGCAGAGGAGTTCACTACAGGGCGGATTACCCTTACGAGAGGGAAGAATACAGGCGGGACAGCCTTTTCAAACTTAACAGCGTGTTATAATAATGTTTAGGCTATGGAGGAGAAGTTAAGGAAATATTACAGGGATATAAACCTGCAGGAGCTCAGAAGGCTCTTTGAAGAGAAGCTAAGCAAGGTGCCACCTACCATGGAGTATGTGAGAAACCTTTTGCTGGATGTGAAACTCCTTTTCCGTATTCTCTACGACCAGGACTTTGACCTAAAAGAAGAGGCAAGGAGGGATTTTATCTCAGCCCTTCTTTACTTTATAGAGGACAGGGATTCCATACCGGACCGCATACCCCTCATAGGCTACTGGGATGACTATAAGCTGGTGAAGTATGTTAAAAACAAGCATAAGGAAGAGATAGACAGGTATTTCTCAGAAGTAAAACACTTTATAGCCAACTACTTCTGATGCTCAGGTTTCTTGCCCACAGGCTTTTTCAGGCTTTCATAACCCTGCTGGGCGTGACCTTCCTCTCCTTCCTTATCATAAAGCTTGCCCCTGGCGACTACCTGGACCAGCTCAAGCTAAACCCCCAGATATCTCAGGAAACCATAGAAGCCCTTAAAAGACAGTATGGACTTGACCAGAACCTTTTCCTTCAATACTTAAAGTGGCTTATGTCCGCCCTTACCTTTGACCTGGGTTATAGCTTCCAGTACCATGCACCCGTTGCCCAGCTGATAGGCGAGAGGGTATGGAATACGCTCCTGCTTACGGTAAGCTCTACCCTACTTTCATGGCTTATAGCTGTGCCTTTAGGCATGTGGGCAGGTCTTAAGGAGGGGAGCCTTGCGGACAAAGTAATAAGGGCTTACAGCTACGGCTTTATGTCCTTTCCTTCCTTCTTCTTAGCCTTTATACTTTTGGTGGCGGTTTCAAAAACTGGCTACCTGCCGGTGGGCGGAGTGCATAGCCCTGATTTTAACAAACTGAGCCTTCCTGAAAAGCTGTGGGATCTGGCTCTTCACATGTTTGTGCCTGTACTGACCCTTACCTTAGTCTCCTCTGCAGGACTTATCAGGCTTATGAGAAGCGCAGTCATTGAGGTAAAGAAAAGCCCTATGGTGGTCATGCTGAGGGCAAAGGGCGTGCATGAGCGTGTGGTTATAAAGCATATTCTAAAAAATGCCATGAACCCCTTTACAACCCTTATAGGTTATGAAATTGCTGGTCTGCTTTCGGGTGCAGCCCTCATTGAGATAATAGTGGGCTGGCCCGGACTTGGCACCCTTATGTTAGATGCGGTCCTATCTCAGGACCTGTTCTTAGTGATGGGAGGTTTATACATAGGCACCATAATGCTACTTGTGGGAAACCTTGTGGCGGACTTGCTTCTGGCTCTCATAGACCCAAGGGTAAGGGAAAGGGAAGTTATAAAATAAACTTTAAGGAGGTGAAAAGATGGCAAGGGTAGCACTTATACTGGCTGAAGGCTTTGAAGAGGTGGAAGCCATAGCTCCTATAGATGTGCTGAGGCGTGCGGGTGTGGAGGTGCTGGTGGTGGGGCTGACCCCTGAGCCCGTGACAAGCGCAAGGAACGTAAAAGTGGTGCCTGATACCACTATAGACCAGCTCAGCCCCGATGAGCTTGACCTTGTCATACTGCCCGGCGGTGCGGGTGGTGTGGAAAGGCTAAAGGAAGACCCAAGGGTAGAAAGGCTCTTAAAGGCTATGCAGGAAAAGAAAAAACTTATAGGTGCCATATGCGCCGCACCCACCGCTCTGGCAAAGTTTGGACTTTTGGAGGGTAAGAAGGCAACCGTCTATCCAAGCCTTGTGGAGGAGATAAAGCCAGCCCAGTTTATAAACCAGGCGGTGGTAGAAGACGAGAACGTGATAACAAGCCAGGGACCCGGCACAGCCCTTGAGTTTGGTCTAAAGCTGGCAGAAAGGCTTGTAGGAAAGGAGAAGGCAAGGGAGGTGGCAAGGAGGATGCTGGTCAAGTACGAATGATACAGGTAAGGGTAAAGCCGGGCGTGGAAGACAGAATACGTGGATTTTTCCCATGGGTTTATAAGCCCGAGATAATAGGCTATTCAAAGAAGCCAGAGAAGGGGGATCTTGTAGTAGTCAGGGACTTCGGCGGAAAATTTTTGGGTTATGGCTACATAAACCCTTCAGCAAACATAAGCATAAGGATACTATCCTTTAACAAGGAAGAGCCAGTAAATGAAGAGCTGATAAGGAAGAGGGTTTTTCAGGCTTACGAATACAGGAAGAGGCTTCATTTAGACAGCAATGCCTTCAGGCTCGTCCATTCGGAGGGAGACCTCCTACCCGGTCTTGTGGTGGATGTGTATGATGAATACCTGGTGGTGGAATTTACCACCTACGGTATGAACAGGCTAAGAGGGTGGGTACTGTCCGCTCTTATAGACCTGCTTAAGCCCAAGGGTATATACGAAAAGACGAGCGAGTATGTATCCGCTGTGGAGGGCTTTAAGGTGGAGGGTGGGGTCATATACGGGCATGTGCCTCAGGAGGTGCTCATCTGGGAGCATGACCTTAAGTTTATCGTCAACATTCCAGAGGGACAGAAGACGGGCTTTTTCCTTGACCAGAGGAGGGCAAGAAGGCTTATAAGAGAATTTGTAAAGCCCGGAGTAGAATGCCTTGACGTTTTTTGCCATACGGGTGGCTTTGCCCTTAGCCTCAAAAGGGCTGGTGCTAAAAGGGTAATGGCAGTGGATATATCTTCCTTAGCCCTTGAGGTAGGAAAGCGGAACGCAGAGCTTAACGGACTTTCAGATATAGAGTGGGTAGAGGCTAATGCCTTTGACTACCTTAGGGAGCTTCACAGACAGGGGAAGAAGTTTGACCTTGTGGTGCTGGACCCACCCTCCTTTGCAAAAAACAAAGCCGCAGTGCCGAATGCCCTCAGGGGCTACAAGGAGCTTATTCTCAGGGGACTACACCTTACAAAACCCGGTGGCTATTTAGCCGTATATTCCTGCTCCTTTCACATCACAAGGGAGCACCTTCTTGAAACAACCCTTTCCGCAGCCACGGACGCCAGAAGACAGGTGCGCATTGTGGGTGAGAGCTTTCAGGACCTTGACCACCCGTGGATACTGCAGATGCCAAACACTTTGTATTTGAAGGGTATATACATGGAGGTGCTATGATGGAGCTGTGGCAGGCTTTTCTGATGGGTGCGGTGGAGGGGCTGACCGAATTCCTACCCGTATCCTCCACAGGGCACCTCATACTCACCGCCCACCTTTTGGGCATACCTCACAATAGCTTCACGAAAAGCTTTGAAATATCCATACAGCTTGGCTCTATCCTTGCGGTGCTTTTTATCTACTGGAGGCGGTTTGTAAGGGATATGGAGCTATGGAAGAGGATAATGGTAGCTTTCCTGCCCACGGGTTTTCTCGGCTTTACTTTCTACAGGTTTATAAAGGGATATCTGATAGGCAACGACCTCGTGGTGGTTATAAGCCTTGTGCTGGGTGGTTTTGTTCTTCTGTTTGCGGACAGGCTATGTGAGGGCTTTTGCAAACTTATGGATGCAGGAGAGCTTAGCTACAGAAGAGCCTTTGCCATAGGTCTTTTTCAGAGCCTTGCCATGGTGCCGGGAGTGTCTCGCTCTGGAGCCACCATAGTAGGTGGCATGCTGATGGGTCTTAGCAGAAAAGCCTCTGCGGAGTTTTCCTTCCTCCTTGCAGTTCCAACCATGCTTATAGCAACCTCCTACGACCTTTTTAAGTCTCGTTATGAATTCCAGACTGCAGAATGGCAAACCCTTCTTGTGGGCTTTATCACCGCCTTCCTCTTTGCCCTCATAAGCGTCAGAGCATTGCTTAACTTTGTTTCCAAACATTCCTTTGTACCCTTTGGCATATACAGAATAATGGTGGGGCTTGTTTATGCTTACTTTTTCCTGCTATAATAAACATGATGAAACTCATAGCAGGAAACTGGAAGATGAACCTGACGCCCTCCCAGACCTCCGAATACATAAAAGCCTTTCTACCCCTGGTAGAGGGTATAGAGGACAGGGAGGTTCTCCTCTGCCCGCCCTTTACTTCCCTGTGTGTAGCCCAGGAAGCTTTAAAGGGTTCAAGGGTCAAGCTTGGTGCTCAAAACTGCCACTATGAAGAGAGGGGAGCCTTCACGGGGGAGGTATCTTTGGACATGCTCAAAGAGCTTGGCGTTTCTTATGTGATAGTGGGGCATTCAGAAAGGCGGTGGCTTTTTGGGGAGCCAGATGAGCTTATTAACAAAAAAATAACTGCCTGCCTTCATAAGGGCATAAGACCCATACTCTGCGTGGGTGAAAAACTGGAGGAAAGGGAGGCAGGACTGACCTTTAAGGTAATTGAAACACAGATAAGGCTTGCCCTTTCGGGCATTGAGGAATACACAGACAAAATAGACATAGCCTACGAGCCTGTTTGGGCAATAGGCAGCGGAAACCCAGCCAGTCCAGAGGATGCCCAGCTTGTGCATGCCTTCATAAAGGAGCTTCTCAGTCAGATAAACCCAAGGCATGAGGGAAAGACACGCGTCTTGTATGGTGGTAGCGTAAATACCTCCAATGCGGGTAGCTTTATGGCTATGAGGGATATAGACGGTCTTTTGGTGGGCGGTGCAAGCCTAAACCCTGAAACCTTTAGCCAGATCGTAAAGTGCTTTTAACATAAAGGCTGGAAGGGGGGTATATAGGAAGGAAAGTAAAAGCATACTTGCCTCCGTATTCTCTGCCGCTGACCTCAGTATATTCATCAAAAGCCAGTGGGCTGAAAAGACAATAGTAAGAACTGCAAGGGCTGGCTTTGCCCTTCTCCATCTAAGATAAGACCAACAGACACAGACAAGGAGGAGGAGCGGAAGCAGGGAAGTCAGGACGCGTTTTAACAGCTCATAGATAAAATGTCTGCTGTTTATACCCGTCCTTTCACCCAGAAGGCTCAGCATTATAAGGCTGTCCGCAGGAAGGTGTTCAGGACTTTGAGCAAGTGGTTTAACATTTTTAATGTCTATGTAGTCTAATATGATGAACCTTCTTGTGTCCTCTCCCGTGAGCAGGTTTATAACCCTCGCGTATGGTAGTTCTATCCTGCTGTCCTTCCACAGACCCTTTTCCCCATTTATAATCTCCACTATGGAGCCTTCCCTTATTCTAATAAGCTGAAAGTTATATATGTTCCCCCTTACCACATCAACCACCTGAAAGTTGTAAAACCTCAGCTCCCTGTCCGCCTCTTCCCTGAGCCATACATTTCTAACAATACCCTTTTCCAGCTCCTTTGCCTTCTTATACTCTCTCTCTATCCTGAAAAGCTTAGCCTGACTCTCCGGATACAGTCTGTAGCTGATGATAAGGTTAAAAAATAGCACGAGGATAGAAAATAACAACATGGATTTTGAAAAACCAATAGGAGAAACACCAAAACTCAACGTTATCATATCAATATTTTTATTCACAAACCTTCTTAGCGTAAAAACCGCAGAAAAACCCAGTATGAAGGCACTTAAATAAAAGTAGAAGATGGGTAAGGAATATATTATGTAGGAAATAAGTACATTCCAATCCTTTTCCTTAAAAAGGATAAGGTAGTCTCCAAGAAGATAGGCGTATATTAAGCCAAAGGTGCCAGCAAATACAAGAAACAGGGATTTTATATAATGTATAAACACATACCTTTGAAACATGCATTAAAATTTTATTATGAAAACACCCCTGTATGAGCTTCACAAAAGCCTCGGTGCCAGGTTTATAGACTTTGCAGGCTGGCAGATGCCTCTTGAATATTCCTCAATAAAGGAGGAAAGTCTCGCGGTCAGGAGGGACTGCGGTCTCTTTGATATATCCCATATGGGGAAGCTTCTGGTAGAGGGAAGGGAAGCTCTTGAATACCTTACCTCAAGGAAGGTGGAAGGCTTAAAGAAGGGAAGAGTGCAGTATAACCTCCTTATGAACCCCGCAGGGGGCATAAAGGACGATATCACCATATACAGGCTTTCAGAGGATGAGTTCTTCCTCTGTGTTAATGCTGCAAACAAAGAAAAGGTAATAGAGTGGTTTAAAAGTCATGGTCTTCGGGTAAAGGATTTGAGCCATGAGCTTGTGCAGTTTGCCCTTCAGGGTCCAGGGGCGGTGAAGGTCCTCTCTAAACACCTTCCGGTGGAGGACATAAAATACTACCACTTTAAAAGCAAAGACCACCTTATAGTATCACGCACGGGCTACACGGGGGAGGATGGCTTTGAGGTCTATATGCCTTTTGAGGCAGGTATGGAGCTTTTTGAAAGGCTCTTAAAAGAGTGCAGTCCCTGCGGTCTTGGGGCAAGGGACCTTCTTAGGATTGAGGCGGGCATGCCCCTTTACGGGCATGAGATTTCCGAAGAGATTGACCCCTTCAGTGCAAACCTTGACAGGTATGTGAGCCTTGAAAAGGACTTTATTGGCAAGAGAGCCTTGCTTGAAAGACCTGTAAGAAGAAGGCTCTTCGGTCTTGAGCTTCTGCAAAAGGGCATTCCAAGGGAGGGCTACAGGCTTTTCTTTAGAAACACAGAGATAGGCACCGTTTCAAGCGGCACCTATTCTTATGTCCTTGAAAGGGGTATAGCCATCTGTTTTGTGGAACCGCCTTTCAGAAAGGAAGGACTTGAGGTGGAGGTGGAAGTAAGAGGAAAAAGGTTAAAGGGCAGGCTTGTGAGCTACCCCTTCCTTAAGAAGGTGTGAATAGAGCTCTTTTAGTTTTTCAAGGCAGTCTTCCATGCTGGTGCAGTCTAAGGTGGCTATGGGCTTCCTTGAGAGCCTGTAGGTCCTGTCATAATAATCCACCATAAGAAACTCTGCCAGCTCCTCTATCCTTTCCTCCTCAAGCATGAGAAGAGCCCTTTTAAACTTTTCCTCACCAAGGTATTTCCTTATTTTAAAGAGGGAGCTCTTAACCTCCTCCTTCCAGCCTTCCGCTGACACATATTCTTCAAGCACACGCCTCACTCTTACCTTCAGGTCTGCTATAACCTCCACAAAAAAGCCCTCTTCCTTCCTTTTCCAGAAAGCCTCCGGAATATGCACCCTTCCTATGGTTCTGCTTTCGTCCTCCACAATTATCAGAGGGGAGTCTATACTGCGTAGCCTTTCATAAAGAAGGGCGTCAAAGAGCTTCTGGCTTACCCTGTCCCTTATGCCCACCCTTCCAAAAACTGAGCCCCTATCTCTGGCAAGCTCCTCTAAGTTTATAACAGGGTAGCCCTCCTCCTCCAGCCTTTTCAAAAGCTCCGTTTTGCCCACACCCGTCTTGCCCGTAAGGACAAGAAAGCTTTTGTCCTCAAGCAGTCTTTCCATATGCTGAAGGATATACTGCCTGTAAGCCCTATAGCCTCCCTTTAGCCTGAGAACCTCTATGCCAAAAGAATTCAAAACCTTGCAAAGCTCCTGACTTCTGAGACCACCTCTCCAGCAATAGACCACCACATGCCTGTGCCTTTCTTTTAGCCTCCGGAAGGACTGAATAAGCTCTGAGAGCTTTGAGTTAGCTATCTGATAACCCAGCTCTTTTGCTTTTTCCACTCCTTCCCTCCTGTATAGAAGTCCTATGAGCCTCTTTTCTTCATCTTCAAAGAGGGGCACATTTACAGCGCCGGGTATATGAAACTCTTCATACTCGGAAGGGCTTCTTATATCCACCAGTACCTTATCCTCAAGCTCAAAGAGCTCCCTTACCTCTATGTCCATGCTTAATAATTTAACCTCTCAAGCCTTATCTCTTTATCCTTAAGAGGGTAGGTTTTAAGGGGGCTTCCTGAAGGTTTTGAGCAGTTTATCACATATTCAGCAGAGGGTGTAAGGCTGAGCCTTTTAAGGGGCTCCCCTCTAAAAATACCCACATAAAGGCATACGCTTTTCTCCTCAGGACATTCACAGGCAATAGGGGACTTTCCAGCAAGGCTAAAAATATCCAGAGCTATCCTCTTCCTTGAAGTCTCCTTCTGCTCCCAGTAGGGGAAGAAGAAAAGCCCGTACAGAAGCCTCAGAATTATGGAAGCAAAAGCTAAGCTCAGGAAGAGCTTTTTAAAAGCCCTATCTTCAAGGGCTTTGGTAAAATAGTGAGAAAAAACTATGGCAAGGAGGGGATAAAGGGGTATTACATACCTGCCTGCGGAGTTGGAAACCCAGTAGGGTATGTAGTTAAAAGCAAGAAGAAGCAGTAGGGGTCTTATATAGGCAGGGCATTCTGTGCTTTTTCTTTGTTTGAACAGAAGGAATAAAAAAAGGGCGCTCCATGGAAGAAGGTCTTTGAAGTTTATAAGAGGATAGGTAAGCATGTGCCTTAGCCTTGAAAAATCTCCTCCAACCCTGCTAAAACTTTCACGCCACAGGTTTGAAAGGTAAAGAAGGGGCTCAGGAAGGGACAGGAGCCAGAGGGCAGGTATGAGAAGAGAGCTAAGATAGAGCAAGAGGGCTTTTATACCGAAAAGCCTTCTTATACTCTTAGAGTAAGCTACAAGGGCAAGCAGGCTCATAAGGAGAAAGGCATAAGCTGGAAAGCCCTTTATCATAAAGGAAAGACCAAAGAAAAGACCAGAAAGAAGTGCATATAGAATAAGGTCAGACCTCCACCACAGGTATAGAAGGGCTGTGCTTACAAACAGGAATAGGGTGAAGGTAGTATCCACCTCCGCCAGGTATCCGTAAAAGAAGAAAAGGCTTCCAAAAGTTATAAGGATAAAGGAAGCCATGGAAGCCTGAAGGTGGTTTTTGCTAAGATGGTAGGAAAAGAGGTATGTAAAGAGGGCAAGAAGCAATAGGGAGGTAAGGCTAACAGCCCTTGCAGTGAGCTCGCTCCATGGTATAAGGTGAGAAGATAAAAGTATGAGCCAGTTGAATAGAGGTGGCTTGTTGTAGTAAGGTTCTCCCAGGAAGGTGGGCTGAAGGTAGCTCTTTGAATGCCACATTTCAAAGGCTATTTGAGTTCTCAAAGACTCTTCAACTCTGAAGGGATATTTGTAAAGGTTTGTAAAAAGGCTTAAAAAGGCTACAAGAGCAAGAATTAAGGGCATGGCTTATAATTATACACATGGGATACAGGGTTGCGGTAGTAGGTGCCACGGGCGAGGTGGGAAGGACCTTCCTTAGGGTCCTTGAGGAAAGGAACTTCCCAGTAGATGAGCTTCTACTCTTTGCCTCGGAAAGGTCAGAGGGTCTTGAGCTTACCTTTAAGGGCGAAAGGCTAAAAGTTCAGGCTTTAAACAAGGTTTCAGACTTTAAGGGTATAGACATAGCCCTCTTCTCCGCAGGCTCTTCTGTAAGCAAAGAATACGCTCCGAAGTTTGCCAAAGATGGTGCTGTGGTGATAGATAACTCTTCCGCATGGAGGCTTGAGCCTGATGTGCCTTTGGTGGTGCCGGAGGTAAACCCGGAGGATGTAAAAGAACAC
>FPIC01046304.1_pt1 | contig 12105 bp, 7 predicted proteins | sample 1504481 | NCBI WGS metagenome assembly FPIC01 (sample SAMEA4475357, study PRJEB15587) | soil metagenome | biome: Soil; feature: Field | place: India | collected 2015-03-11 | depth 0 m
TGACGAGGGCTTCACCGGTGACCCTTGGATGCAATTAGAGGAACTGAAAAACAGACAAGCAGCACTACAGCCCGTATAGAAGATATATGCTGTTAGCAGCAGCATTATTATTTAGCATCCTACACTTGTATGTTCACCAACTGGCTTTAGTAGGCTTTTCTCTCCTGCAGGCTTAGAAAGATATAATGTTGGACTTGTAGCATTATAGTGATTTGATGTATCAATCAACAAATCAAGAAAGCCATCACCATCAATATCTCCTGCAAATAGTATATTAATCATTCTATCATCAAAAAAAGGTTGAGCTACTAATAATTCTTGTACCTCTTCACCATTTTTCCTTGCAGATATATAAAGTTTATAATTCCACAACTCATACCACTCAGGGTCACTCTGAACCTTCTTTTTACCACCAGTTGCAAAAAGAGTATATTCTAAACCCAAGTAGCTTATTTTTAATGTATCCCCTGGTATGATATAATTCTTCTTCAATGATGCCTCTGTAATCCGATGCTCGTTAAGGTAGTTTATTCCGCTAATTAGAACAATTGCAGTATCCCTTCCCACAGCCTTAACTTCCCATCCTGTACTGTCTCCTTCAATTGGGTCAAAGATTCGGGTAGTAACTATTTTAGTTTGAGAAAGATAGTATCCTGAGGTATTTTTAAATAATGCAAACCAGTTTTTTCTATCTGCATCAATTGCAACCTCATCTTCATGAAACTCACCAATAGTTAATAGCTTAGCTGTGTAACTCGCGTCTTGAGGGTAATAGTACTCATCAAAAATTATCTTTTCTTCATCTTTTTCAACTTTTTTTACATTTGAAGATGAAATGCTCGTTGGAAGAGTAGCCTTCTGTTCATCAACTCTGCCACAAGACAGCAACAATGAGAAAAGAAATGCTATGAGAATACAAGTAATGACTTTCATTTTCAAGTTTGTTGCTGCTAACATAAGTATAAACGCAACTGTTGCGTTTATTTCTTTAATATATGTAGCCAACTTTAGATGTAAAATAGGATAAAGCCTGGCGAATTAAGGTACATTATAGTAGCTACCTTTTCATATACTGGGTAAGATAAAGCAGAAAATTAACAAATCAAATTAAAAATACCATATTGCTTTTTATAAAATAAGCTTCCGGGAGTTTGTTTCGAAGCATATCAGCATATTGAGAGCAACTGGAAGCCTAATCACTTGGTTCGGTATATATAATCAGCTTACGATTAGCAATATACCAGTGTATCAAAGCCCTGCTCTGCGCTAGGAAAAACGTATATGCTGTTACCCTTCCTGTACCGGGCGCAAGTGGTTATAAACAAAAGAGCCCTACCTGTATGATTACACAGTAGGGCTATTCTAAAAAATTATGAACGATTGGTAAGCTGTTCTATCCTCTTTGCAACTCTATAATTGTAATTTCGGGTAGTATGCCTATGCGACCAGGGTAACCCAGGTAGCCATAGCCACGGTTTACATAAAGGTACTGGCCCTGGTTCTGGTACAAGCCAGCCCACTGATCGTAAATATACTGTACCGGGCTCCATTTAAGGCCAGCTACTTCTACTCCTACCTGCATACCATGCGTATGGCCGGCAAACATAATATCAATATCGCTAAACTCAGGACGTACCTGGGCATCCCAGTGGCTGGGGTCGTGCGATAGCAATAGCTTTACAGGAGCATCTTGGGTACCTTTGTAGGCCTGATGCAGGTCACCGTATTTAGGAAAGCCACTCTTGGCACCCCAGTTCTCTACACCTATAATAGCAATCTGGTCGCTGCCTTGTTTCAAAAAGCGGTGTTCATCCAGCAACAAGTCCCAGCCCATTAGCTTGTGTGCATACTTTAAGTTTTCAAGGTTCCGTACTTTATCAGCAGGTGTATCAAAGGCCACGTAGTCGCCATAATCATGATTGCCCAATGTAGAATACACACCTAACGGAGCTTTTACTTTTCCGAAAATTGGTATATAATCGGTTACTTCTTTAGCCAGGTTATTAACCAGGTCGCCAGTAAAAAATACCACATCGGGTTTCTCGTTCAGGAGCATTTCTACCCCACCTTTTACAGCGGTTTTATTAAAAAAACTGCCCGAGTGGATATCAGAAAGCTGCGCTATTTTAATACCATGAAAAGAAGCAGGCAAGTTAGGCAGTTTAATAACCTTACGCCTGATGCGGTAATCGTGTGCCCCGGCCACTATGCCCCAGGTCATGCCAATAACCGGTACAGAAGCTGCTACCAGGGCAGAGCGGGTCAGAAACTCAGAACGGCTTATTTTTTCATCGGCCGGGTCTATTTTCTTCTTCTCCTTCAGCTGGTGCACTATCCATTTTCCCATCCTTATAAAATCATCCAGCAACAGGAAAACCATGGCAAACAATTTAGAGAAGTAATTCATAAAAATTATTACCATAATAAAGTTGCGGTACATACGGGGCATAGCATCCTGGCCGGCAAAATGAAATACCATAAAGCCAACAATGGTAATAAAGGTAAGTAACCAGTATAGCCAGTACACAGTTTTCCGGGTGGTGCTGGACTTACGCCTCACAACAGATTTTACAGCCTGGAACACATAATAGTCGACCAGTATGAAAATAAGAATTGTAAGGGGTATAATTAATAGTTTAGAGTACATAATGAAGTTTACTGAAATACCAGCCAGTGGGTTTATACCGTTTCCAACTGCGACCGGCTGATCTTATGAGCAATTTTATCGGTAATCAGGTACATAACGGGTACAATTACCAGGGTTAAAAAGGTGGCGAAGGTAAGGCCGAAAATCACTGTCCAGGCCATAGGGCCCCAGAAAATAGCATTATCGCCCCCATAATATATTTGTGGCTCAAAGCGCGACAGCAGGCCAAAGAAATCAATATTCAAGCCTATGGCCAGGGGTATAAGCCCCAGTATCGTGGTAATAGCTGTAAGCAGTACCGGCCGCAAGCGGGTTTTGCCAGAAGCCACAATGCTGTTGACCACCTCATGGTAAGGCAGGCGCCCACCTTCAGCAATATTAAGCTCTTCGCGTTTAAGGCTGCGCAGGTAGTTGGTATAGTCCAGCAATACAATGGCATTGTTTACTACAACACCCGCCAGCGATATTATACCTATACCCGTCATAATTACTACAAACTCCATACTAAAAATAACAAGGCCCAGAAAAACACCAATGGTGCTAAACAATACCGAGGCTATAATAATAAAAGGCGCTGCCAGTGAGTTGAACTGCGCTACAATAATGAGAAAGATCACCGCCACTGCAATAAACAGGGCGCGCATTAAAAACTGCATAGACTTGTTTTGCTCTTCCTGCTCGCCGGTAATGCGCACCTGGTAGCCTTCGGGCATTTCGTAATCGCGGATCAGGGTACGTACCCTTTCAACAATTTCGTTGGCATTATAGCCAGCCTTTACATTAGAGTAAATAGAAATAACTCTATCCATATCAATACGCCTAACCGAACCATAGGTAGAAGTATACTCTACATCGGCTACCGAAAGTATAGGTATCTGGTGCATGGCTCCAAACTTATCCCGGAAGGTAATTTTGGCATTCATAAGTGCTTCCATATTATACCGGTAGCTATCGTCCAGGCGTAGCTGGATAGGATATTCATTTTCGCCATCCTTAAACTTAGATACCTGCTTACCAAACAAAGCAGTACGCAGCTCCATGGCTACCTGCCCGGTGGAGAGGCCAAACCGGCGGGCACGTTCGCGGTCTATGTTTACAAGCAGCTCAGGCTTACCGGTTTCAAGGTCAGTTTTCAGCTCTTCTATACCAGGAATATTAGCATTGGCTATGTACTGCTGCAGGCCTGTAGCAAGGGCCACAAGCTTATCATAATCCTCACCGCTTACTTCCAGGTTTACAGGTTTACCTACCGGTGGGCCCTGTGGGTTTTTAGCTACAGAAACCTGAACACCCGGGTAACGGTCTACCTTTTCGCGCACTTTTTCCATAAGCGCGGTGGTAGATATACCGCCCCTTTCCTGGAACTCCACAAACGAAACCGTTACCCGGGCTTTATGAGGTGTTATACCAATATCGGGGCCGCCTCCCATTGGGTCACTGGCCCCTTCTCCTACCTGGGTTATCATGGCTTCTACCACATGGTTGTAGGGTGCCAATACTTCGGCAATATCCTGCTCTATCCTGCGGATGGTTGCATTGGTTCGTTCTATATCGGTTCCAATAGGCTCTTCAACAAACACATTGATGTAGGCAGGCTCGTTATCCGGAAAAAACAACACTTTAGGCTGGCTCACGGCTAGTAGCATTACAGAACCAATAAGGAGCAGAAAAGTACCTCCAAAAAACCATAGAGGGTTGCGCCCGCGTAAGGCAAACACCAGCAGCTTCTCATAGGCATTCTCGATCCGGATCAGAAAGCTACCCTGGAACCAGGCTGCGGCAGGCGTAAGCAAGTAGAGGTACACAAGCATGAACAAGCCTATGATCATAAGCAAATTAGCTGCTGTATAACCCATACCAGGTGTAAAATAGCTTAGCACATACAGGATAAGGGCCAGTACTATAAAAATACCCGCCACCCACAGCCTTCTTCTTTTTTTACGGCCTGTAGTATGGGCCGGGTCATCTACCTTCATAAACATAGAAGCCAATACCGGGTTTACCACCAGGGCCACAAACAATGATGATGCAAGCGTGATCATTAAGGTAATGGGCAGGTATTTCATAAACTCACCAATAATGCCTTGCCAGAAGGCCAGCGGGGCAAAGGCTGCCAGTGTGGTGGCTGTAGAGGCAATAATTGGCACAGCCACTTCACCAGCGCCTTCTTTTGCCGCTTTAACAGGCGGGTACCCCTGCTGCATAAGGCGGTAAATATTTTCTACTACTACAATGCCATTATCTACCAGCATACCCAGTGCCAGGATAAGTGAAAACAGCACCATCATGTTTATAGTTACACCCATAAACGATAGCAGCATAAAAGTCATGAACATGGAGAGTGGTATGGCTATACCCACAAAGAGGGCATTGCGTAGCCCCAGGAAAAACAAAAGCACCAGCACCACCAGGATCACGCCTGAGATAATACTGTTTTCCAGGTTGTTTACCTGCATACGGGTAGCTGTAGACTGATCGTTGGTAATGGTAATTGTAAGGTCGGCAGGCAGGCGCTCGCGCTGGGCCTTCTCAACAATGGCCCTTATTTTATCAGAGGCAATAAGCAGGTTTTCGCCACTGCGCTTTACTACATCCAGTATTACCACAGGCTGCTGGCTGCTGCGGGCATAGCTGCTGCGCTCTTCGTAGGTGTCGCTTACAGAGGCTACATCGCGCAGGTATACAATAGCACCATCATCTGCTTTTACAATTACGTTGGCTATTTCATCTACATTGCTAAACTCACCGCGTATACTAATGGTCCGCCTAAAATCATCGGCCAGTATATTACCACCCGAAATAGTAACATTTTCGCCCTGTATGGCATTTTCGATATCAGAAAAGTTAACCCGCATGGACTCCATCCTGTAAATATCTGCCGATATGCGGATTTCTCTGTCCAGCAAACCACGTATGTCTGCAGACGATACTTCTGAAAGAGCTTCAATCTGGTCTTGCAGGTATTCGGCAAACTCCTTCAGGTCTGCAATTTCATAATCGCCAGAGATATTGATGAACATAACCGGCACATTGGACAGGTTTACATCGCGCACGCTGGGCTCCTGGTCCATATCGGTAGGCAGGTCTCCTTTGGCACGGTCCACAGCATCTTTTACATCCTGCAGGGCTTTGGGTATATCAACATCGGGGTTAAAAGAAACAACAATGGTAGAAAAATCCTGTATGGAGGTAGACTTCACATCCTTTATACCCGATAGTGATTTTATTTCCTTTTCGATAGGGCGGGTAATGAGGTTCTCCATGTCTATGGGCGAGTTGCCAGGGTAAATGGAGGTTACCAGGATGGTTGGCAGCACTACCTCCGGAAAACTTTCTTTGGGCATGCTGATGTAGGACACTACCCCCATTACCGAAATAATCAGGGCCAGGATAATAGCACTGGTACGGTTATTTACAGAGAAACTACTAAGCCAGAATTCTCTCTTTATTTTATTGTCTTGCATGAGTATCTATTAATAAAGCTTAACAATAGTATTAGCGCAGGCTATCTTGCACGATTTGTACCGCTACGCTATCGGCTACTTCTCTAAAACCATCCCTTATCAACAACTCATTTCCCTGCAGGCCTTCCGTAACCAGGGTCTGGTTACGGAAGGTTGGCCCCCGCTCAATATTAACTCTGCGGGCCAGGTAACGATTGCCACTTTGCCGGGCTACATATATAAAATCGCTCCGCCGGTCTTGCTGAATAAGGTTGGCCGGCACTACAACTGCATTCTCTCTAACAAAGTCACGGATCTGCACTACAGCCAGCATTTTAGGGCGCAACTGGCTGGCACCGGGCAGGGCCACTTCAACAGAAAAAGTTCTGTTCTGCGGATTAATGACCCGGCTCACCGCCCGTATCACTGCCCTACGTTCCAGGTTTATGGAGGGTACCTGTACCAGCACCGAATCGCCCGGCCGGATCCTGTCCAGGTACACTTCTGATACATCGGCCTGCACATACATATCTTCCATACCCACCACCCTCACCAAAGGGGTACCTGGCATAGCATTTTCGCCCTCACGTATCATCACCTGGTCTACAACACCGCTAAATGGAGCCCGGATATTGGTACGGTCTATCTGTGCCCGCAGAGAGCGGATGCGCTGCTCAATACTTTCCTTATTATTTTTAGCCTGCAGATATTGCACCTCAGTTCCAATGTTCTGCTGCCACAGGCGGGCCTGCCGCTCGTACACGTTAGTGGCCAGGTCCAGGGAGGTTTGTAGCTCGGCCAGGTTGCGCTGCATCACTTCGCTATCCTGGTTAATAAGCAACTGCCCCCGGCTAACTTCATCACCTTCACGCACCGGTATGCGTTGTACTATGCCGGGGCTTTCGGCACTGAGGGTAATATTTCTGCGGCTTTCTATGGTGCCCCGCACTTCCAGGTAATGGGCAAAGGTGCGTGGTTGCAAAGGCTCTACTGTAACCAGCACATTACGAACAGGCGCTGCCGCAGCTGATGGGTCCAGGGCGGCAATTTCACGCTCCAGCTCGTTAATACGAGCCTGGGCATCTTCCATTACCCTACGCTGTTTTTCCAGCTCTTCTCTTTTCTGCTCCACACTATCTCCTCCCCGGTTGCAGGCTGCTACACTTAACATGATAACGAATACTAAGGGTGCTCTCATTATGGCTATTTGATTTAGAAAGAAATACAAGGTTAAGGTTGTAACTGCCCTGTAGCCAGCTGCAGATCAACCTGTGCCACAATGGCATCATACAGGGCATTGTAGTAATTGGTCTGGGCCACACGCAAATCGTTTTCTGCATTGGTAACTTCCAGGTTAGAGCCAACACCCTCCTGGAATTTGATTTTTGACACCCGAACTACCTCTTCGGCCAGCTGCAGGTTGCGCCTTTGTACTTGCATGGACTCCAACCCATTGGCAAGGTTGATGTGTGCCTGCTGGATCTGCAGGTTGATAGAGTTCTCCAGCTGGCTAAAGCTCTGGTCTACTTTTTTAAGCGATAGCTTTGCCTGCTGGATCTGGTAATATTTCTGAAGGCCATCAAAAATAGGAATAGACAAGGTTACGCCCAGCGAGGCATTTTCGAACCAGGCGCTATTGGGCCCTGCAATACGGTAAAAAGTAAACTGGTTACTACCAGCATTGTATCCATAACTACCACTAAACATTAGCCTGGGGTAATAGCCTGCCCTGTAATTGCTAATATCCAGGCGGGCCAGCTCCCTTTGCGATTGCAGTATGGAATGCTCTATGCGCTGGTTGTAATCGATAGGGCTTGTTTGCTGCAGGGTTGCGTTAAGCGAAGGCTCAACATTTACTAACCTGTCGGTAAGTTCTATAGGTGTTTGTACCGGCATACCCATCTGGAATTTAAGCATGGCTCTGGTAAGCTCTACGCCCCGTTCTGCATTCTGCCTGTCAGACAGAAGGTTATTCATGGAAACCTCAATGCGGTCGGCATCTATTTTTTCGGCAAAGCCACTCTCATACATAGCCCTGGTTTCGCGGTACAGCGAGTCCAGCCGGGCCAGGTTGGCATCCAGCAGGGCAAGCCGCTCCTGGTTAACCAGCACAGCGTAATAGGCTTTGGTAACAGCCTCTACTACTTGTATTTTGGTGCGGGTAAACTCGCGTTGTGCCAGTTGCTTGTACGTAGAGGCAGCCCGTAAGCCTACAAAATACGACCCATCAAAAATAAGCTGGCTTATTTGCAGACTAGCCTCGCCTACATACTTTGGCTGAAAAACCACTGGCACAAAAGTGCCCGGCTCTCCCCCTGGGGTAAGTTCTGCCGGCAAAAAGGCCCTGGGTACAATCGGGTAACCACGTACCGCCACATTGGCATTTAATTGGGGCAACCCTATTGCCCTTATCTCTCCTACCCGGCCATTGGCAATTTTTGTGTCTGTTTCTGAATTGGCAATATCTACGTTATGCTGCAGGGCGAAGCGTATAGCTTCCTGCAGCGAATAAGTAGTTGCCGGTTGGGTATAGGCTACCTGCGCACAGGCAGGAGTACTCTTAGCCACCAGGAGCAAAAACAATGATAACAATCCAATAATACGCTTCATGTTGTTTATTAAAGATTGGGATTTTGAATTTGATTATTTTCCAGGCGCTCCAGCTCAAGAAAGCCTTTTTTGGTAAGGAGCCCCCGGGTAAAATGCTGCAGGAGCTGCAATTGTATTTCCCCAAACGAAAACCGGTCTTTAGGAAAAACAGTAGGATCAAAGGCCATCTGGATTTGCTCAATGCGCAGGCGGGCCATAATTTCAACATGTATATCCGGACGAAAAAAACCCTCTGCAATGCCTCTCTCCAGGTTTTTTTTCATGAGTTGTATAATTACCCCGTTTTTATGTTCCAGGTATATTTTCCAGGCCTTAGGGTGAAATTTTTCAAGCTCGTACAAGAGGCTGGGGTTAAGGTTTATGATTTCCTTGCGCAGGTGCTCACCTATTTTAATGCTTTCATCCAGTACATTTACAGCCGAAGAAGTGATTTCTTCCAGCAAGCACTTTTCCTGGTCCAGGTGCTGCTCACAAATTTGCGCCACCAGGTCGTGCTTGTCCTTATAAAACAGGTATATGGTTTTTTTAGACACTGCCAGGTGCCGGGCCACATCATCCATGGTAACACTTTTGAGCCCGTACCTCATATAGAGTTCTTTGGCGCCTGCTAAAATTCTGGCTTTTATCTCCAAAGCATCAAGGGGTAAATGGTGAATATAGCGGAAACGAAAAAAAACTTTAATGTTTCCATCGTGTAAGTAACTCCAAAGCCCACCCAATGGTTATGGTTTAGATCAAGATTTTTTTATGAAAATTTAAAGAGAAACGCCAGGGAACTAGATAATCGCTTAAAGCTTCTATATTTGCCTAAAAATGACAATTAGGCCCTGTGTGGCTTTGGTACATAGCTGCTCTTTAATGAGCTGCTTTTAACATTTATTTATGAAAAACCTCAATTTTAAGGCGCTTATTCCACACCTTATTGTATTTGCCTTTTTCCTGGCCCTGGCATTTTTATATGCCTACCCGGTATTACAGGGCAAACAACTTCCTACACACGATGTTGTACAGGCCCAGGCCGGTGCTACCGAGGCAAGGCTGTATCACGAGCAAACCGGTGAGCTCACCCACTGGACTAACAGTATGTTTTCGGGTATGCCTGCCTATATGGTTTATATTGCTTACCCCAACAGTATTTCTCAACACATTGGCAGCTTTTTAACTTCTTTTGTGCCTACCCCAGTAAGCCTCATCTTTTTGTATATGGCTTGCTTTTATATTTTTTTACTTTGCCTCAACTGCAAGCCCTGGCTTAGTGCGCTGGGTGCTGTAGCCTTTGCGTTTGGCTCTTATAATTTTATTATTATCGAAGCAGGCCATTACTCCAAAGTACTGGCCGTAGCCTATGCCGCACCCATTATAGGGGGTGTAATTATGGCCTTCAGGGGGCGCTACTGGCTGGGAGGGGCAATTACAGCTTTGTTCCTGGCACTGGAACTGTATTCTAACCACATACAAATTACTTATTACCTTTTTATATCGCTTATTTTCCTGGGCATTTTTGAACTGGTATATGCTATACGCGATGGACGTATTAAAACCTTTCTTACGGCTGCTGGAGTACTGGTGGTGTTTGCTCTTATAGGTATTGGCACACAGGCCAACCGTTTACTCACCATTTATGAGTATACCCAAAAATCAATACGGGGCCGTGCCGAGCTTACTTCAGATACCTCGCGCCCGGTGCCAGCCAGCGATGGACTTGACCCGGAGTATGCATTTTACCATAGTTATGGGTTGGCCGAAACCTTTACCCTGCTGGTACCCGAGCTATTTGGAGGTGCCTCTGCCGGCCAGCTCTCTACCCGCTCCGAAACCTACAGCACATTGGTAAATGCCGGCGTGCCAGCGGCCAGTGCCCGCGATTTTGTAAGCCAGCTTCCTCTGTACTGGGGCGATCAGCCGTTTACCTCCGGCCCGGCTTATGCAGGGGCTATTGTTTGCTTCCTGTTTATATTTTCAATGCTGTATACCCGTAACCCATTAAAGTGGTGGTTCCTTACAGTTATTATCTTCTTTATCCTTATTTCGTGGGGTAAAAACCTGGCCTGGTTCAATAACTTCCTGTTTTATAATGTACCGCTGTTCAACAAGTTCAGGGCTATTACCATGGTATCGTCACTGATCCATCTGTTTATGACAGCCACCATTATACTAGGCTTACGCGAATTGCTGGAAGGTATCCACAACCCGGAGTACAGCCGGAAGCAACTTTTAAACAGTGCTGGCATTACCGCAGGCCTGGCATTGCTGTTTGCCATTGCCGGGGGGATTTTCTTTGACTTTGCCAGCCCCAACGACCCTGGCCTGCAGCAGAACCTGGCCCAGTCTGCAGGGCCTGATTTTGCCGCACAGATCGTAAATGCGCTGCGTAACGACAGGGCCAGCATGATGCGAACCGATGCGTTTCGTTCTTTCCTGTTTATAGCGCTGGCAGCCGGCCTGTTATGGTTTTACCTGCGCCAGAAGGTACAGGCTACCTGGCTGCTGGGTGGCTTGTTGCTGTTAACCCTCGCTGATTTATGGTTTGTAAACAAACGTTATTTTTCCAGCGATGATTTTGTACAGAAGCGTCAGCTGGATGTACGTGCCCAGCCTACTCCTGCCGACCAGCAGATTATGCAGGACCCCGATCCTCATTACCGCGTAATGGACCTTACCCGCAACCCCTTTGCAGATGCTATTACGTCACAGTTTCACAAGTCGGTAGGTGGCTACCATGCAGCTAAGTTAAGGCGCTACCAGGACCTGATAGAACGGCATTTAAGCCGCAACAACATGCGTGCACTCAGCATGCTTAATACCAAGTATTTTATTACCCGTGGCCAGCAGGGCCAGCCCCAGGTACAGCGTAATCCTGATGCTCTGGGCAATGCCTGGTTTGTCAGCAACTTCCAGGTGGTTGATACCCCCGACCAGGAAATTGCAGCTTTAGACACCCTCAACCCAGCCACCACTGCTGTTATTGACAGGCGCTTTGCCAGCCAGGTAGAAGGCCTCAGGCCCGATGGTGCCCAGGGCAGCATCCGCTTAACAGAGTACCGCCCCGATTACCTTAAATATGTATCCAGCAGCCCAACCGAGCAACTGGCCGTATTCTCTGAAATTTATTATGATGAGTACAATGACTGGAGAGTGCTTATCGATGGCCAGGAAGCTGACCATTTCCGCGCTAATTATGTGCTACGCGCTATGCGGGTACCTGCCGGGGAGCATACTATCGAGTTCCAGTTTATGGCCCATACTTACAACCGCACCAAGTACATAGACCTGGTAAGCTCTATCCTTTTGATATTAGCGCTTGGTGCTGCTTTTGTAGTAGATACACGCAACCGCGATAAGGTAGAACCTGTTAAGGAAGATGCCCGGCCGGATAAACTATAATTGGTAGTAAAAAATTAAAAA
>FPIC01005665.1_pt1 | contig 12101 bp, 8 predicted proteins | sample 1504481 | NCBI WGS metagenome assembly FPIC01 (sample SAMEA4475357, study PRJEB15587) | soil metagenome | biome: Soil; feature: Field | place: India | collected 2015-03-11 | depth 0 m
GGGTGAGCATCAGGATGTAGCGGGGGTGGACAATGGGTTTCCACCGGGTGATGCCGAAGACCAGCAGCAAGGGGATGGTGAATGCGGTCAGCCACAGCACGGGCCGGGAGGGGAGGCGGCGACGCCATACGGCCAGCCCGGCCAGGAGCAGCGCCCCTGCGAAGGCCATCCCGTAGGCTGCCGAAGCGGCGACGAACCATGGCCGCGGCGGCGGCTCGCCGGTCTTCCCCAGGACTTCCCGGATACCGATGTTGAAGAAGTGCCAAGTCAAAGAGAGGAATTCAAAGAAAGTGGGGAAGGTGGCTCGCTCGTCGCTGTGCTGACCGGTCTGGCGGTAGGCCGGGGGGAGCCAGGGCCCATAGGCGAGAACCACAAGGGCCTGGGTCAGCGCCCAGCGGCGGAAATTCCATCGACGATCTTCGATGGGTTGGTGCATGAGCAATACGAGGGCGGCGAGGTTCAGGAAGGCGACGGCGACTGCAGAGAAATAATGGGTATACATCATCGCCACTTCCGTGATCCCGAGGGCGGCCAGGGTCCCTGTGGGCCAATGGCGGGCGTTGATGAGGCGACCCAGGAGCAGGAGGGCGAGCAGGTATTCCAGGGCGAAGAGGGTATACATCCGGGTCTCCTGGGAGTAATACACATAGGCCGGGGCCAGCACAGCCAATCCGGCAGCCAGGAGCCCGACCTCGCGCCCAGCGCCCTCCCGGCCGACTCGATACAGTAAGGGGAGGATCAGGATCCCGAAGATCGTCGAGAGGAATCGCGTGGTGAACTCGGTGTAGCCGGCGAATCCTCCCCAAATCGAGAGCAAGATGTAGTAAAATGGAGGATGGATATCCACCGCCGTCATCCGGATGGCGGTGAGGATGCCATGGCGGGCCAGATAAGTGCTGTAGCCTTCATCCCACCACCAGCTTTGAACCGCGATGCGGTAAAGCCGCAGGGCGAAGGCCAGTAGGATCATCCCGAGGAGCACTCGATCGATCCGGATGGTGCGCTTCATCGGTGGGATTCCACTCCTTCTATATTCATCCTAAACCTGCATGATCTGCTGGCGGGGAAGGATGGAGATAGGGTAAGCCCTCAACCCATAGTTTCCATCCCCTTGTCTGGATGTCTCAATTAATATATAATCGGCGTTAAAATGTTAAAATTTACCACGGACCAGCGAAATGCTCTTACGAGCGCGGCTCGGGGAACGATGGCGGGCCTGGCGTCAGGCGTTTCTGGAGTTTTTCTATGGGTTTGCGGCTTACGACATTGTGCAGCATCTGCTGGAAATGCGGGCTGCCGCCGAGAACCTCTTCATCGCGGCCCTCTTCGGCGATCTCATCGGCCTTCCGATCATACCACCCTACTACAGCTTGCGCCTCTTGCCCTATGTGGTCCCCATTCTGGGCACTTGGAAACGCCGCGTGCTGCGGGAGCGGGAGTTCACCGATGAGCACGATTACCATCTGCACGGGCTATGAGCTCGTTTCCATAGGATTTGGGCAGGCTGCATATCCAGCGAATGCCTGGTCCATGGCTTAGCTTGGGGGGTCGGGGGGCCTTTGGCCCCTCCTCCGCCCAGCCCCCGTGCTCCCCCCTTTCTGCAGCCCAAGGGGCCGTGGGAAGGGGGCCATTAAAAAATAAAAGATAAAATCAAAGAGCACCATGACGCTTGTTCATTTTTTCAATTCGGACCATTCTAGGATAAAAGGGGCTTGCCGTCCCTTGATGACGAAAATTAAACCATCTGGGAGGAAGAACGACATGACGGAGCAAAAGCCTCAAGAGAGCCTGTTGCGCCGGGTGCTGACTTTTGTACAGGAGTTGACTTATGGTATGGCGAGCCACGATATGGCCCGCTATGCGCTTCGCACCCGGGCGAGCATGGAGCATCTGTTCATCCTGATCACCATGGGCGATCTCATCGGTGTTCCCATTTTGCCGCCCTATTACAGCCTGCGCATCCTGCCCTATGTGGTGCCTCAGATCAGCACCTGGAAGCGCCGCATGTTGCGGGAGCGGGATGTTGCGGACGCCATGTTCTAACCCTGACGGATCAGCCAAATCCTATTGCGAGGTGAAGTGGAATGGCAACCGCGCTGGCTCAATTGATCCGGGAGAACCCGGAACGCCGTTATATTATGTTCGGTGGCAAAGGTGGGTTGGGGAAGACGACGTTCTCCGCCGCCACGGCTTACTGGTTGGCCCGGCAAGGGTATAAGGTGCTGGTTTTCTCCGTGGATCCCCAGGCCAGCCTCTCGGATATCTTCCAGCGGGATATCTTCGGCAAGGGCCCGGTGGAGATCATGCCGAACCTCTGGGCTCAGGAGATCGATGCCGACCGCCGGATCAAGGAGTACCAGGAGGAGATCCGGCGTAAGATCTTGGACATGTATGGCCTGGATGCGGTGCCCCAGGAGATCGAGGACTACATCCAGGCGGCCTCCGCTGAGCCGGCGATGGAGGAGAGCGCCATCTTCGACGCCGTGGTGGATATCGTGGTCGAGGGTCGCTACGATTACTACATCTATGATCTCGTCCCCTTGGGGCATGCCCTGTATTACCTGAGCATGGCCAAGGTCTACGACGAGTGGATCTCTAAGATCACCAAGTTGCGGGAGGAGATGCGGGAGTATGAGGAGATGGTGGCCCGCATCCGTCGCCAGCGAACGGAGGAAGATCGAATCCTGGATGAGCTCCAGTATATCCGTCAGCGGATCAATATGTCTTCCAGCATCCTGACCGATAGCCGCAAGACGGCCTTCTTCTTCGTCCTGGTCCCCGAGGAGATGGTGATCCTAGACACCATCAAGGCGGCTGAGCTGTTCCGCCGCTTCGATGTTCCGATCTCCGGATATGTGGTGAATCGGGTGCTTCCGGCGGAGCTGTTGGGCCAGAACATCCCGGAGTACCTCCGCAACCGCATCGAGATGCAGCGCCGGCATTTGGAGGAGATCCGCGCCCGCTTCGGCAACCAGGTCCTGGCCTACGTTCCCGAACTGGAGCGGGATGTCACCGGTCTGGACATGATCGCCCGCGTCGCCGACCTGCTGTTCGGCAATGACAAGGCATGAAGTTTATGCAGAGGAGGGAGGAATGATTCGCATTGAAAAGACGATGATCGATTTCCTGCGGGAGCATCCCCGTTTGAAGTATGTGTTCTTCGGGGGTAAAGGCGGGGTGGGGAAGACGGTGATGGCCGGGGCGACCGCCCTGTGGTTCGCGCGGCAAGGCCGGCGCACCCTCTTGGCCTCCACCAACCCGGTCCACAGCCTATCAGGCCTTCTGGGTCAGAACGTGTTCGGGAAGCCGACGCCGGTGGAGGGGGTGCCCAACCTGTGGGCTTATGAGATCGATACCAAGGACACCATTGAGCGCTCCAAGCGGGAGATCCGCGAGAAGATCCAGTGGTTCCTCAAGTTCGCCGAGATCTCCACACGGGCTGATGAGTTCGTGGAGTCGGCCACCATGAACCCGGCCTTCGAGGAGTCGGCGATGTTCGAGAACATGATCGACCTCATGTTCCGGGACGAGTACGAGGTCTACGTCTTCGACACCGCCCCGACCGCCAACGCCCGCCGGCTCCTGGGCATGTCCAAGGTCTATGCCCTCTGGGTAAACAAGATGATCAAGTCCCGCCAGGAGGCTCAAGCCCTGCGCCGGCTGCTCTCGTTCACCAAGAAAGAGGAGCCGGATCCGCTGATGGACTATCTCATCAGCTTCCGGGATCGGATGGAGCGCGCCCGGCGGCTGATCACCGATCCAGAGCTCACGGCGTTCTTCTTTGTGACCCTGCCGGAGGCGCTGCCGATCGCCGTGATCCGACGCTTCATCAACTGGTTCCACGATTTCGGCATCCCGGTAGGCGGGGTCATCGTCAACGGCCTCATCGACCGGACGTTCCTAGGCGAGAACACCCCCGATTTCGTCCGCAATCGCATTGAGATGCAGGCGCGCTACCTGCAGGAGATCGAAGCGCTTTTCAACGGGCTGGTGCGGGGCATGACGCCGCTCCTGGAGAACGAAGTCCGCGGTGTCCCTATGCTGGAGCGCTTCGCGAATCACTTATTCGTTTCCTGATGGGGCGCGTTGGTAGTCACTCCGAATGGTGGCGGTCAGCTCAGCGCCCGGCGAGGCGGGCGAGTCCCAATAAAAATTTCATACGGATTGGGGCGACTACCCGCGCTTTCTGAGCGGAGTAAAAGAGGGGTTGGGGTTGGCAGTGCGGTGGCCTCCCAACCCCTTTTTTGGGCCGGATAGACGTGGTGCTTCGTCCGGTTTTCTTCTCGTCAGGGCTTGCGAGCGGAGATGGGATGACCCTACTCCTCTTCATCCCTTCCCCCCACGGCCCAATGGGTTGTGGGGAGAGGGGACGAAAAATATTTTAGGGGTGAGCCAGATCCAGCGCCCGGCTCGCCCCCACCCCCCACGGAGGACCCTTTGGAGGATGTGGCGCGAACCGGTTTGCAGCCCTCGCGCGCTGATCTTCCCCTTGAGCCGGTAATGCCCTCCGGTCGCCTTAGGGGGCTATGGGTGCATTCCGTCCTTTGGGGAGGCGCTCAAGGCTGGTCACGGGTTCTGGGATTCTTACAATCTCTCCTTCTGGCCCTCTGGCTCGGGCCGGCCGATTTCGGCCGGTTCACGGTCCTTCAGGCTTGGTTGCGGCTGGCCCACCAAGCGGTCAGCAGCGGTTTATCCGCCTTGATGACACGCGATCTGACCCGCGCTGAGCACTCTCGGGTCCGGACGTATCTCCTGATCCAGATGGGATGGATCCTATTGCTCATCGCCTTGACCGTTCCTGCCGCCCTGATAGGCTGGGTCCCCTCTGCGATCCGTGGAGAGCTTCCCCTGGTGACACCCCTGTTGCTGTTGATGGCATGGATCACATGGCACGGCACGCGCCTGACCGCCGCTGGCCGCTTGGATCAAGCAGCCACCGTGTTGTTCCTCACTCGGACGGTGGGCCTGGGAGGGATGACGTTGGCGGCTCGATACGGATGGACGGCGCTCTGGGCAGGTTTCGCGGGGGCGTTGTTGCTGGATGGGATCGGGCTGCGCTGGATGGCGAAGCGCTTCAGTGCTCCCTGGAGATGGCGATCGAAAGGGGAGCGTCTATGGGCGCCGGAAGCGGCGCGGGAGGGACTGGAGATGCTGGGCTTCGGGATCGTCGGTGCGCTCTACGAGCGAGCCGACAGCCTGATCCTCCTAACGCTGAAGGGCCCGGTGGAGGCCGGCTTCTATGGCCTCGCTTATCGGTTTTACGAGGCCGGGTTGCTCCTGAGCAACGCGGTGTTTACCGCAATGCTCCCCCGGTTGGCCACCGAAGCACATCCTGAGCGGACGGTCCGGCGGGCCCTGGTGGGCACTCTTGGGATGGCGACCCTCGCTGCCCTCGGCTTGACCTTCCTCGCCGACCCATTGATCCGCCTGCCCTTCGGAGCCGCCTACCAGCCGACGATCCCGATGTTGCGGGGGCTCGTCTGGGCATGGCCCCCCGCCTTCCTCTCCAGCCTGGGGGCTGCCCTCTGGATCGCCCGGGGGCGTTCCAATCGGCTCTTCCGGGTTTTCCTCCTCGGAACCTTTTTGAACCTTGCGCTGAACGGGCTGCTCATCCCCCTCTGGGGAGGGATGGGCGCGGCGATTGCGATGTTGGGATCGACGTGGGGGATTGGGATGCTTTTCCTTCGTGCATTCCGGGATCCATAAACAGATGCTTCTATTGGAAGGGTATCGGAACAGGAACAAGCGCTGAGGGCTGCGCGGAAAGAAGCTCCTGCGTCGGGAGGTAGGGGGCGGCTAAGCCTTTCGGGAGCACGCGGCGGAAGTCCGCCACCGGCTCCGGCCAGCGTGCCAGCAGGGCCCGGGCTCGTGGGCTCTCGGTGAGCTGGAGGTGCCGCTCCAGTATCCCTTGGAGGAAGGCAATCTCCTCCGGGCTCCCCACGGGATCGATACGCACGAGCTGGGGGTTGTAACGCCGCTCCAACTCCCGGCGCTCATCCAGGACATAGGCCACCCCGCCGGTCATCCCAGCCCCGAAGTTCTCCCCCACCGGGCCGAGGATCACCACACCGCCCCCGGTCATATATTCGCACCCGTGATCGCCCACGCCCTCCACGACCGCCCATGCTCCGCTGTTGCGCACGGCGAAGCGGTCGCCGGCCCACCCGGCCACGAAGAGCCACCCGCCGGTGGCTCCATAGAGAGCAGCGTTGCCGATCAGCACCGGCGAGGGGTCCCGCAGGTCGTGGGGCGGGCGGATGATGATCTCGCCTCCTCCCAATCCCTTGCCCACACCATCATTGGCGGCGCCGATCAAGATCAGCCGCATGCCCCGGTGAGCGAAGGCTCCAAAGCTTTGCCCCGCCTCGCCGATGAACATCAGGGTGATGGTCCCCTCCGGCAGCCCCGCCTCACGGTAGCGTCGGGCGATCTCCCCCGCCAGCCGCGCGCCCACAGCGCGATCCGTGTTCCTGATCCGATAGATCCGGCGGGTCGGACGGCCTTCCATCAGGGAATGAACCGCGTCGCGGACGATTTGGTCGTTGAGGGAGAAGGACCAGACCCGCGGGATGGATGGGACCTCGGGCGGCGGCGCGGCGGGGCGAAGCACGGCCTCCCAGTCCACGGTATCGTCCAAGGCCTCCAGTAGATCCGCCCGCCCGATGATCTCCCCCAGGCGGGCGTATCCCATCGATGCCAGGATCTCTCGGACCTCATGGGCCACCATCTGGAAATAGGCCATCACGTGCTCAGGGCGTCCCGCGAACTTCGCCCGACGCTCCGGATCTTGGGTGGCCACCCCGGTGGGGCAGGTGTTCTGGTGACACACCCGTGCCATCACGCACCCTAAAGCGATCAGGGGGACGGTCCCGAAGGAGAACTCGTCGGCCCCCAGCAGGGCGGCGACCACGACATCCCGGCCGGTGCGGAGCCCCCCATCCACCCGCAGCCGTACCCGGTCCCGCAGCCCGCACGCGACCAGCATCCGGTGGGCCTCCGCCAGCCCGATCTCCCATGGAATTCCCGCGTTCTTGATGGAGGACCACGGGGAGGCACCGGTGCCCCCGGCATGCCCGCTGATGAGGATGATATCGGCCCCCGCCTTGGCCACCCCTGCGGCGATCACGCCCACCCCGACGGTGGAGACCAGCTTGACCGAGACCTGGGCCTGAGGGTGGATGGCTTTGAGATCATAAATCAGCTGGGCCAGATCCTCGATGCTGTAGATGTCGTGGTGCGGCGGCGGCGAGATCAGATCGATGCCGGGTTGGGCGAAGCGCAGGCGCGCGATCTCCGGCGTCACCTTCGTCGCCGGGAGATGCCCGCCCTCTCCCGGCTTGGAGCCTTGGGCCATCTTGATCTGGAGCTCCTCGGCCGAGATCAAATAGTACGGCGTGACCCCGAAGCGGGCTGAGGCCACCTGCTTGGCCCGACAGTTGCGCTCGGTGCCATAGCGGGCCGGGTCCTCCCCACCTTCCCCGCTGTTGGCGCGCAGCCCCAGCCGGTTCATGGCGATGGCCAGGGCTTCGTGAGCCTCCGGGGAGAGGGCTCCGTGGGACATGGCGGCCGTGGAGAACCGGCGCAGGATGGCCTCCGCTGGCTCCACTTGCGCAATGGGGATCGGAGCTCGGTCGCTCCGCCATCGCAATCGATCCCGCAGGTCCACCGGCTCCCGATGGGCATGGGCGGCGAAATCCCGATACCGTCGGTAGGCCTGCGGGAAGCCTTCCCCCAACGCATCCGGGGTGCGGACGGCTTCTTGGAGCGCGCGGATGGCCTCGGGGTTCAGGGCGTGGAACTCCCCACGGGCGCGGTGCTTGTAGAAGCCGGGGGAGGGGAGCTCCAGGGTTTCGGCTTCGAAGGCCGCCCGGTGCCAAGTCTGAGCCCGCCGGGCGATCTCCTCCAGGCCCACCGGGCCGAAGACCCCAGGGGTCCCCTCGAAGGCCCACTCCACCAACTCCCGCTCCAGGCCGATGCATTCGAAGATCTGGGCACCGGTATAGGCATCCAGGGTGGAGATGCCCATGCGGGCCATGACCTTCAGCAGGCCTTTCTCGACCGCCTGGATGTACCGGCGGACCGCCTCCTCGGGATCCTCCGAGCGTCCCCCTTCGCGCTCCCGCGCGGCCATCGCGGCCACTGTCTCGATCGCCAGATATGGGCAGACGGCCGAAGCCCCGTAGCCCAACAAGCACGCGAAGTGGTGCACCTCGCGAGGCTCCCCGGAGGCCACGATGAGGCTCGCCCGGGTCCGCAGGCCGGCTCGGATCAGGTGGTGGTGCAGGACGCCGACGGCGAGCAGCGCCGGGATTGGGGCGTGCTCGGGATCCACCCCTTCATCGTTCAGGATCAGTAGGTGACATCCGTCGGCGATAGCCTGTTCTGCCGCCCGACACAGATCCTCCAGGGCCCGGCGCAGGCCGGCCGCCCCCTCGCGGATCGGCCAGCGGATGGGCAATCGGACGGATCGGAAGTTGGGGTCCGGGAGGCACTCCAACGCCTCCAGTTGGGCAGGGGTGAGGATGGGACCGGGCAGCTCGATCAACCGGGCGGCTCGCTCATCCGGCGCCAGCAGATTGGCCCGCTCCCCCAGGAGCACCGTCAGGGACATCACCCGGGTCTCCCGCAGGGGATCAATGGGCGGATTCGTCACCTGAGCGAACCGCTGCTTGAAGAAGTTATACAGCGGCCGGGGCCACTCGGAGAGCATCCCCAGTGGGGTATCGTCCCCCATCGATCCGATAGGCTCCTGGCCGGTCCGGGCCATCGGGCGAAGGATCAGGGCCAGCTCCTCGGCTGTGTAGCCGAAGGCGATCTGCCGTCGGAGAAGGGATTCGGGATCCGAGAGCGCGGGCGCCCTCGGGGGTTCTGAAAAGTGCACCCGATGGCGGCGGATCCACTCCGCATATGGACGGCGGGCGCTGAGCTCCGCGCGCAGGGAAACGGGATCCTGGACCCGGCCGGTGCGAAGGTCGGCCGCCAGCATCTGGCCGGGCCCGAGACGGCCGAGCTGGAGGATGCGTTCGGGGGGAACCTCCAGGGCGCCAATCTCCGAGCCGCAGTAGAGCAGGCCGTCCACGGTGCGCAGCACCCGCAACGGTCGGAGGCCGTTGCGATCCAGCAGCGCGCCGACGAAGCGGCCATCGGTGAACAGAACGGCCGCCGGGCCATCCCATGGCTCCATCAAGCCCTGATGGTATGCATAGAACCCGCGGGCCGCCTCCTCGAGGTCCGGGGACTTCTCCCAGGCCTCCGGGATCAGCATCCGCAGGGCATGGCGGATGTCATAGCCGGAGTGGACCATGAACTCCACGACGTTATCCAGCATCGCCGAGTCGGAGCCACTGGGATCGATGATCGGCCGCAGATCCGCCAGCGTTTCCCCCCATACGGGTGAGGCGAGGGCGGCCTCCCGGGCGCGCATGCTGTTGATGTTCCCTTGGAGGGTGTTGATCTCCCCGTTGTGGCAGAGGGTTCGGAAGGGCTGGGCCCGCGTCCAGGCCGGAAGGGTGTTGGTGCTGAACCGCTGGTGGAAGATGACGAAGTCCGTCTCGAAATCGGGATCCTTCAGATCCGGGTAGAACCGGTCGAGGTCACGGGCCAGAACGAGGGCCTTGTAGACGATGGTGCGGGAGGAGGCGGAAGCGATATACATCGTCAGCCTCTTCTCGGCCGCAGCGCGCTCGATCCGACGACGGGCGCGATACAGGCGGCGGTCGATCCCCTCCGGAGTGTCCCCTCGCTCATCGGCTAGAATCGCCTGAACGATGAAGGGGCACGTGGCTTGGGCCCTCGGGCCCAGCGCCGTCGGTTGAATGGGCACCGGGCGCCAGGCGAGGAGGGCGAAGCCTTCCCCAAGGAAAGCTTCCTGGGCCAGCGCCCGGGCGGCCTCTCGAGCCTCCGGCTCCGGAGGCAGGAACATCATCCCAACCGCCAGGCGGGTGGGGGCCGGCGGGCGGATCCGTTGCGACTCCAGGAAACGAAGGAACAACCGGCGAGGGAGCGCGGTGAGCACCCCCGCGCCGTCCCCAGTCAACCCATCATCCGCCGTCGCCCCCCGGTGCGACATCCGTTGGAGCGCCCAAAGGGCCATGGTGAGCAGCTCATGGTCCGCCGGCCCGCCCGGGCGGGCCAACAGCCCGATCCCACACGCATCGCGTTCCCGTTGCCCCCATCCTCCCACAGTCCACCTCCAGCGTTGGGCAAACGTCTTTAGGGTAGGTAAAGCAGCGCCTGACCTGCCTCTCCTTCTGTGCTCTAGGGTTGCTCTTGATTTTGGGAGGACCAGGCAAGCTTGTCATCCCCCATTTGGGCCATTTTGGGTCCCCTGAACAGGCCATTTTGAGGAGCGGTGCCAAGGGAGCCCTTAGAGTGGTGAGGGAAAACGGTCGAGGCGCGGCCTAAAGAATGCAAGCTGGTGGGAGCGCCGTGAGGTAGGTGGGAGCAACGCAGAGAGGTTGTAGGGAGGATCGACTGCCCGTCCCGCGCGGTCCTCAGGATCTTCCCATCCACGTCCAGGGCGGCGGGGAAGCCACCCGCCCCTCTCGGGTCAGGTGTCGGGGGTCCCGCCCCCTGCTTCATCGAGGACCTCGATGACGTGTTGGACCGGGATCGTCAGGCCGGCCTGGCGGAGGCCCATCGCGAGCTGGAGCATGCAACCGGCGTTGGCGGTCACCACCCGCTCGGGGGCGATCCGACGGATTTGGTCTACCTTCTCCGCAAGCAGCGCGCCCGCGATCTCCGGGTGGGTCACGTTGTAGATCCCGGCGCTGCCACAGCAGAGATCCCCATCGGGCAGCTCGAGGACCGTCAGCCCGGCGGCTTGGAGCAAGCGCCGGGGCTGGGCCCGCACGCCCTGGCCGTGGGCGAGATGACACGGATCTTGATAGACGATCCGTCCGGATAGGCATCGTGGAAGGGGCCGGAGGCCGACGGCGTCCAGGAACTCGGTCACGTCCCGCACCTTGGCGCTGAAGGCTTGAGCGGCCTCCGCCCAGCGCGGGTCATCGCGGAGCAGCTCTCCATATTCTTTCATCGCTACGCCGCAGCCGGCAGCGTTGACCAAGATGGCGTCTACTTCCTCCCGCATGAAAGCGGAGATGTTCCGTCGGGCCAACGCCCGGGCGCGTTCGCGCTCCCCGGCGTGCACATGGAGGGCGCCGCAGCAGACCTGGCCGCTGGGGATCACTACCTCGAACCCCTGGCGGGTGAGGACCCGGATGGTGGCCTCTTGGGTCGAGGCCAACAGGGTGCGCATCACGCACCCCGCCAACAGGGCGACGCGCCCCCGCCGCTCCCCGATCGCCGGGTAGACCCGACCGGTGGCCAAGAACCGTGTGGGGATGCGCTCCGGCAGCATGCTTTCCATTGTCCGAAGGGCGCGCGGCATGCGCTGTATCCAGCCGGTCCGTCGAAGCGCACGCTGGAGCCCGGTGGCCTGGTAAACCCAGAGCCCGCGGGAGAGGAGGCTCAAGACGGTGGGATGGGAGAGGATCAGGCCGAAGGCCAACGCCCGCAGCAACCGCTCGGTGGGGCGCATCGGGAGGGTCTGCCGGATCTGCCAACGGGCGGCCTCCACCAGACGGCCGAACTGGACCGTGGCCGGGCATGCGGTTTGACACGCCCGACAGGCGAGGCACACCTCCATATGCTCCTGAAAGTCCGGGTTGATCTCCAGGCGCCCCTCGGCCACCGCCCGCATCAGGTAGATGCGCCCGCGGGGGGAATCCGGCTCCCAGCCCAGCACCCGGAAGGTGGGGCACTGATTCAGGCAGAGCCCGCAATGGGTGCAACGGAGGATTTCCGCGTAATCCGGCGGGTGGTCCAAGGTGAACCCCACCAGAGCCGGAGCAGGGCGATGCGCTACAGGCGCTTCGATGGATGAGGCCATCTTTTTCACCTCCTTCGAATGAGGGAGGCTGAGAGCCTAGGGTGCGTCATCGCGTTGTTCGTTTTCCGCATCGGCGGTTCTAAGGTTCCCGAACGGGATCTTTCCAGTCGCCCCTGATCTCCCGGAACGGTTTTCGTCCTAGGAACACCTGGGACCAACCCTCTGCCTCTTCATAGCGTTTGATGGCCGGGAGGGCCTTTCACGCGCCATT
>FPIC01124435.1_pt1 | contig 12053 bp, 11 predicted proteins | sample 1504481 | NCBI WGS metagenome assembly FPIC01 (sample SAMEA4475357, study PRJEB15587) | soil metagenome | biome: Soil; feature: Field | place: India | collected 2015-03-11 | depth 0 m
CCTCTGTCTGTACAAGACAGAGGTTTTTTTATTTATATACCTTTTTGCCTGATTTGCAATTTCTTTTTATTTTTTGCGTATAAGCTGTACATTTACTTATCACAGAGTATTAATGCATTTACCATTGGTGTTTCTGTTAGTATACTTGTGGTAGCAATTCACCTTAAAACTTATATATGTCTGATTCACCAAAATCTGATCTTTTAAAGTTATTGGTTGCAGGTACTATAATATCTGCTGGAGCTTTACTTGCTTATGGTGTTACAGCTTCAACTAAAGAACGTAAAACAGATACATCATCAAAGCTGGGCAAAAGAAAAAGATTTAAAAAAGCATATGCGCCTATTGCTATTGCTTTAGTGAGCGGTATCGCATTTGGTGCAACACAGGTAGCCGTTCGTAAAATGATAGCAAATCGATGGGATGATTTTCTGGAAGGTGAGATACCTGGAAATTTTTAATATATGTCAGCTTATATCCATAAAAAAAGGTCTGCTTCTTGTAGCAGACCTTTTTTTATTAAAGTAGACCTTAATTAGGGTCTTGTAGTTCCAGTATTATTACGGTTGTTATTATTTTCGTCTGGATGTTGTGTATCTCTATCAATTGATTCAGTTCTGGTATTAGTGTCAGTTTCTACAATAGTCTCTTGCACCTCATACTCAGATACGACAGTGTCGCTACGAACTACTGTTTCATCAGCATCAGTACCAGTACGACCTTGGTTATCACAAGAAGAAAGGCTAAGTGTTCCAAAAACAACTGCACCTACAAAAAATAACTTTTTCATGTTCTAAGTTTTAAGTGTTTATTTCTACATTAATATATACTGCAAATATTTAAAGGAAATCCTAATGCAGTAATAAGTTAAACTCTAGTTATTCTACGAGGCTTCTTATAGAAAGGATTGGATTTTTTAAACTTTTATCGATTAATTTTAAAAGATAGCTCTGTAAAGCTCTTGGTATTATGCTGTAAATTACTCTATTATTAACTATAAATACCTGCTTCACAGTGTTATACAGAAGGGTTGTCTATAAAAAAGTATACCCCGGTACTTGTTGCCAAATACCAGGGTATTATAAATCCTCGATTAAATTTATTTCAGTTAACTATAAGGATTTACCTTATGTCATCTTAAGAAGCCGCTTGATTTACGGTAATTAATAATGTAACTGAATAAACTAGGTTGGGACTAGACATGATACCTCCTTTCTTTTAGTTGAACATCAGCAGGGTATAACACACTTAAACGAAAAATATACGTCTGCCAGGATACGCTCTGAATCCATATAAATAACATAAACAAGGTATTGAAGGTTCTGCCATACGTAAATTGTTTTATATAATTATTGGTAACTGCGTATTGATGTTATCAGTACAAACTATAACAACCTGTATATAGTGTACCATGATCGAGAAATTAAGAATTCGAAATTTTCGCAATCTGCAAGATGTAACTTTAGATTTAATACATGTAAACCTGATTTATGGCAACAATAATACAGGTAAAACTAATTTATTAAAGGCAATTCAGTTTCTGGGTGATTTTTATTCTAACACCTATAAACTTAGAATGCGGCAGGATGAATTTGAGCGTTTAACATTCAGGCACCAGAAAATTGATGTAAGTAAAGGGTATACACCAATTATGTTCCAGGTGTGGTTTGAACACCAGGATATCAAGTTTTTTTACCAGATAGAGTTTTATAGTGTAAACAGTTTTGCTGGCGTAATTGGTATTCCTAGTGCTGACATTGATACATTACAATTAAAAAAGGTAATGTACTTACAGCGTTTTTTTAGTAAGTATATCAGTTTTAACGAAACAGGTATTGATTATAATCCATCAAATCAAAGTATCAGAAAGTCTTTTAAGCATGTAGAAAATATATTTAAGCATACTCTGTTACTTAAACCTGAGCCAGACTTACTGCTTATGCCTTCCGCTTTGGCTGTACATGATAAGCTTTTATATGGTGCGGCCAATCTTACTACATTCTTGTTTAATTTAAGTCAGAATGATAAAGAAGCCTTTGCTGAGTTAGAATCTAACTTACTGGAATGCAGCAGAAGCTTTAAACATATTACTACACCAGCCATACGAGTGCAAAATGAAAGCAGGCTTGTTCTGAAGCTTCAGGATATACATGGTATAACCTATGAAGGACACGAGGTATCTGAAGGTACGTTGTTGTTACTTTCAATTCTAGCTGTTTTTTATCAAAAAGAAATTCCTGGGCTAATATTACTAAGAGAGCCAGACCAGGGGCTGGATCTTTATAGCTTAAAACAACTCACAGAGCTTATTTTTAAAAAGGCTCGTGAAAGAAAAGTACAGGTCATACTTACATCGCATAGCCCTGCTATGGTGCAAGACTTTATTGATAATGATGATAACTTTTTTGTATTTGAAGAAGAGGATGGTCACATCAATGTAAAACATAATCAAAAGCCATTTTAAGGTGGTTTAACATATAATTTATTTGCAGGTTATTTGATTTATAGTACTTTGTTTTTATGTTTAGGTAGTACAGAAATTGTTTATCTACATTTAAAATATGTACAAAATCAAATTATTTGCTACCCTGCTCTTTCTTTTATCTGTTGTATATATACTAGATACCAGAATTGGTAATGTACCTCCTTTGGGTAAGTTTATGGATCCTTTTTCAGGGTTCTGGCAACAAGCCGAGGGAAGTGCCATACAATATCCATCACAACAACTTTTAACCGGCCTTCGGGATAGTGCTGTAGTAGAGTTTGATGACCAGTTAATTCCGCACGTATTTGCTTCTAACGATTATGATCTTTACTTTATACAAGGGTATACTGCAGCAAAGCATAGGTTGTGGCAAATGGATTTTCAGACACGCCTGGCATCTGGAAGGTTAAGCGAAGTTGTAGGGGAGAGGGCTATTGAGCTTGACCGGTATTATCGAAGAATAGGAATGGTTTGGGGAGCTGAGCGCAAAATAGAATACATTCAGAGAGACTCAGTATCGTGGCAGATTATGCAGGCTTATGCCGATGGCGTAAATGCGTATATAGATCAGTTAGATCCCAAAGAGTACCCCTTAGAATTTAAGATATTGGATTATAAGCCTGAAAGATGGAGCCCACTAAAGTCAACTCTTACCTTAATGCTTATGGCCTATGATTTGACCGCACACACAACAGATTTCTATTTAAATAATATAGCTAGAGCATATGGGCATGATGTGGTACAGGAGCTGTTTCCAGATGTTCCTTTTCATCCCGAGCCCATTATTCCTATAGGTACAGATTATAATTTCAAGCCTTTAATAACAAATCCAGAACCAGAGTTATCAAAGGTGTTAGCACAAAGTCCAAATCATAATTTTTTACCAGACCGTGATAATGGTAGTAATAACTGGGCTATAGGGGCTGCTAAATCTTCTACCGGATTTCCCATTTTAGCAAATGATCCACACTTGCAACTAAACCTGCCTTCCATTTGGTACCAGGCCCATCTTAATGCACCTGGCGTAAATGTTACCGGGGTTACATTACCAGGTACTCCTAACGTTATTATAGGATTTAATGATCAGTTGGCCTGGGGTATAACCAATGTAGGGGCAGATGTGCTTGACTGGTACCAGGTAACTTTTAAAGATTCATCGCGACAAGCATACTTGTACAATGATACTTGGGTGCCTACCAGCAAACGCATAGAATGCATAAAAGTGAGAGGCAAAAAGGAGGTATCTGATACGGTGATATATACTCATCATGGGCCTGTAGTGTATCTTACAACTCAACAACCCTTTAATAAAGCAGTTCCGCCTGGTTATGCCATAAAGTGGATTGCTCATGAAGGTTCTGATGACTCTAAAGCCTTTATTCTTCTAAACAGAGCTAAAGGTTACGATGATTATGTTCTTGCGTTATCATATTTTACAGCACCTGCCTCTAATGTGGTTTATGCAGATAAATATAACAATATAGCATTATGGGTAAATGGAAAATACCCATTAAAAACCAGGGGACAGGGAAAGCTGGTAATGGGTGGGGCTGATACCCAGTTGGAGTGGCAAGGCTATATTCCTCATGAGCAGGTGCCGCATGTAAAAAACCCTCAGCGGAATTTTGTAAGTTCAGCAAACCAGGTGCCTGCTGATACTTCTTATCCCTATTACCTTGGATGGAACTTTGCATCTTATGAGAGGGGAAGACGAATTAATGAGCGTTTAGCCCAGATGAAAATAGGCAATGCTGATAGTATGCGCGTGCTGCAGAACGATAACCTGAACTTGGGTGCGCGCGATGTTCTACCTACACTACTTACATACATAAAGCCTGAGGAGCTTTCAACGCAGGCAACAGAGATGCTTTCCTTAATACAATCCTGGGACTACATGCATAATAAGGAGAGTAACGCTGCCAGTTTATTTCAGGTATGGTGGGATGTATTGAATAAGTCTATATGGCATCAGCGCTTTGGAAAAGAAGGTTTAATGTACCCTCCCAAAGACGTAACAATGTACCTGATGCTAAATAAACCAGATTCAAAATGGTTTGATGATACTACTACTGTATATAAAGAGAAACTTGATTATCATGTGCAAAAATCATATCAAAAAGCAGTAGACTCACTGAGCAACCGCTGGGGGACTGATGCCACACAATGGGAATGGGGTAAACATAAAGGAACTTCAATACAGCATATAGCCCGTATTCCTGGTTTAGGAATTGAAAAGATAATTATGGGAGGTGGCAGGAACATTATAAATGCTACTTCTGAGCGCCATGGCCCATCCTGGAGAATGGTAGTTGAAACAGGTCCGGTAGTGAAAGGTTTTGGTAGTTATCCTGGGGGGCAGTCTGGCAATGCTGGTAGCTATTATTATGATAACCAGGTTTCTAAATGGAAAGATGGCGAATTAATTCCTTTGGTTTTCATGGATGCCCCAGGCAAAGGTGATCGTTCAAGAATTAAACACATTGTGAAATTTAGTGCCTCAAAATAATTAATTATGGTGTTTTTACTGATCTTATTGATAAGTCTGGTTGTGCAGTTATTTGGCCCGTGGTATTTTATAGTTCCTGTAGCATATCTAGCAACTCTGTTTTTTGGAAAAAGTGCTTCTGGAAGTTTTTGGCAAGCTTTAGGAGCTATAGCAATACTATGGGGCACATATGCTACTTATTTACATCTATACGGTGAAGGCATTATCACACACAGAATAGCAGGTATGTTTGGTTTGCCCATACCTGAATTATTAATACCCATTACCATGCTTACAGGTGGGTTGGTTAGTGGTTTAGCGGCATTATCCGGTTATTATACCAAGTATGTAATAAACAGAGGTAGCTGGAAATTTCGTTGATTATGTTAAATAGGTTGCTAAAGTATTTCTTTGCCTGCGTTGCTTTATAAATTAACGTACAGTCAGTTATGTTGAAACTATATAACCAACTTTAACGCTATAGCTGTTATAAATAGTAATGCTGATGCCATAGTTCCAAGATTTATAACCTTGAAGAAAAGATCGGCCTGAGCTTTAAGAAGTCTGAAAGAGTTTATAAACATTACAATTGCAAAGATTACAAACATAAAACTGTAGAAAGCAGTTTTTACATCCTGCATAACTTTAACATCTGGATTGACAATTAAATGGAGGCTCATTCCAGTAAAAATAATAATGATTAATAATCTAGTGGGTAGACTTATTTTTAATTGTTGAGCACTGGATGTCATAGCATATATTTTTGGAGTTAGAATAAACGTACTACATAGTAAAATGTTAAAGTAATGCTTAAGGTAAAGCTAAGCAAGTTATATCTTAGATATACCTCCTTCTGTTGTATAATTTACATTATGTTAAATAACCATCAAGGCATTCCCCTCTTTTCTGCTTTTGAAGCTTTTTACCCTGAAAATTAAAAGTTGTAATTTTAATTTTCAGGGTAAATGACTTTGTTTTTGCTATGTTTAGCTGAATAATTACTGAGGAGCTTCTTAAACTTGTCTCATATTTTTCTGCCGTAGCCGCGGAGGGAGCTTTTAGCTTGTATAGAGATAAAGTATACTTTAGCTCCAAGGATAAACAAGGGCTACTGCATTGCCATAGAAGATCTAGGTTCAGAGCTTAATTCTATTGTTACCCTAGCTTCTGACTACTACCGGGTCGATACTCATATTCGTGTGTGCAGCCTTATGGACTTTCTAACAAAGTATTGACCACCAGCCTTTAACGCTTAATCTATAGGTTTATAAAAGCAAAAAGCAGCTGGTATCTCACCCCCGGCTGCTTTTCTATCTCATTTGTAGCTCTATCACGGGCTGCAAACTTCTTGCTGCAAAGATACAGGATTTAGATAGGAGTGCTCAAAGTTCTAAGCTTTATGTTATTGAAATTTGTAGCTAATACCCATTGTATAAGCATTCATTTTTGTTTTAAGTAGAAGTGGACGATTTGGGTACAAATCGTTTAAGCCGCGTAGATAACCAAACTCTATACCTAGTTCTTTACTAAGATTATATTGGGCTCCCATTTTGGCTGCCAGTTGCCAGATAGAATAATTTTTCCGATCCTTTTCTTTTACTGTTTCTGTCCAACGGCGGTTTATTGTTGATACTTCGCCAGGGCGAAGGGGTGGCTCATTTTGGTTAGGGTTATATTCTTCATATAACACATCCCTGGTGGTAGTGGCTCTAACCAATACTGCAACCTGTGTCCCTGCAAAAATACTTAGCTTTTTAGAAATGTTATATTCTAAAAGTAGTGGTAAGGAGGTATAGAGCATAGAACGTCTTATGTTATCAGCATCTATAGGCCTTTTATTGTCTGAACCTGACCAGTCCTCGCGAGGCTTTGATGGATCAGAGCCGTAGTATACCCGATAGCTATCATTTATTGAAAAGGCAGATCGGAGCATCTGCAAATTTAATCCTGTTCTAAAGTAGAGTCTGTTTATTAGTTTGGCCTTCATGTCTATGCCAGCCTCATATCCTGGGCGCATAGTCGAGTTAAAGGCATAGGCATCCCAGATCCGATAAGCATATAAGGGATGATAAGCTGATTCAATATAATAAACTTGTGTAACATCGCTGAAGGTAAGATATGAAGCTGTTAAATTTAACCGGGCGGAAAACTCAATATCTTGAGCGTTGGAGCTAAATACGATAAGATATAATGTACTTATAAGTAGTAGTCTTTTCATAATGATGATATGTGGTGTGTAGTAGCGCCCTTCTCGATTTTTAAAATGATTCTTTTCTCAACTAACAAAAGAAGTGAAGTTAGATTACCTGTGCTTTGAGATTTCAGATTCATATTTCAGATAACTTATTACTGAATCTATTGCAGCAGCAGTAAGATGGTCATTGGAAGGCATATATTGTTTAAACTCCCTGTAAAGAGCTACGGCTGCACTGTCTCCGCTTTCAATAAGCTTAGCAGGGTTGCTGATGAAAGCTTGTAGCCAGGCTTTGTTTCTTATATCAGTTACCCCACCAAGCGCAGGTCCCACTACTTTTACCTGAAAAGCATGACACTGGCTGCAGTTCTCTCTGAAAAGTTGTTTGCCAGTTATATTGTTTGTTATACCCAGCTGCTCAGCCAGAACTTCCTCACTCCAGAAGTCAGCCACAGTCCCGCATGCTAGGAGTTTATTCTCTCCTTCTGCTTGATAGTGAGTATGAAGCAATACCGCTGCCAGTACTGCGCAGACAAACACAATCAGTGAGGATAAAAGCAGTATGTTGCGTACAGAGGTTATCAAGTGAATAGTAATTAAGCGTATGGCCAGGGCATTATCTGAAGATCCGGATTGTCTGGTATAAAGGTAAACAAGCTGCCTGTTTTATGCCAATAGCAGCAGCTATTTATAAAAGCTGCCTAGTATCATTGTCAACTATCGTAAACAGCTGCCGGTTATCATCATCAAAGAATATCTCCAGGATAGTGGTGCTCGTGCGGCTAGTATCCTGAGTAGCTTCTTCTAAAACTTCAAGGAGAAAATACAGCAAAGGCGCGGAGCTTTTGTGCTTTCTTTTAATTTAGCCTAAGATTAACATACCATACCCTTGTAAAACTACATATTAATAAATTAAATTATAATCTCTTTCTGGTAGTATAAATATCAATACTTCCATCCCTCTTTTTGAGAATTGAACTGTTAAATATCCCTTTAGTTTCACTACTAAATATGCTCTACTTATAGTATGTTTGTATACCATAAAGAATTTATAATAGCTCATTTCCTTTAAAGTTTAATATGAAACATAAATTTTACTTCATCTTCTTAGTATTAATAATTACAGCTTGTAATGATGATAAAGTAAATCCTAACTTAGTAAAAGAAAGAATGAGCTTGTTGACAGATAATTCCTCAAAGGCTTGGCTTAAAACTGCATTGATCTATGATGATGATTCGACAAAGAAAACGTGTGATATTTTCGATAGCATACCTCATCGTTTCTTTGCTGATGGACGTTATGTTGTATTATCACATAAAGGTTGGTGTTATTCCTCAACTGACTCTTTTTTCGAATTTAGTGCTGATGCTGATTGTGTTAAATTTGCCGGCATGACAAGGAAAGTTATTGAGCTAACAAATGATAAATTTGTTGTTAGGTTTAAAGGCTATACGGTTGATAATAATGGTACAGTAAAAAGGCCCATAACTACACAGGTCTATTCAAGTATAAAATAGATACGCTATTACTATAAACTGAATTACAAATACTAAGAGGTGTATTCCCTGGTGCTATTACGGGTCAAACTAAAAGAAAGTACCAAAGCAGCCACGTGAGTTAATTCCCCGGAAGAAATTATGCAGCAAAGTCACGGATCTTTTTGGGCTTTATTTTGAATTTGGTTTCTATTTTCATTTTGGCCCGCTTTGGAGGATGGGCAGTATAAGTATTTACATTCCTTTGGTACTAGATTCTGATTTTTTAAATGACCTCTATGTCTGACTCTTTACTTTTAACTATTTCGTTTTTGTTCTTAGTAGTGGTTCTTGCTATGATCCTGTATCATGCCTGTTGGTTGTGGAAGACTACAAGGCTCGAAAATAAGATCGGCAAAATCCACCGGAGCAATCTTGAATTAATAAAGCAAGCTCTACCACTCATCGAGAAGAAGCTTCATGCAGCAGAAGAATAGAGGAAACAGAGAACTGGATGGTATGAGCTGATCCAAGATGCTCAAAAGAACAGGATTTAGTTCTTTCAGGTGAGCTACTGTAAAGCTATTCCAGAAATAGACATTAAGTTATATAAAATATTATAGTTATGCTAACTAAAATAACACCCTCTCTCCTCCCCTGTTCCAAATGCTGCGTTTCATAACAAAAGTACATCCGTGCATCTTGGTGTGCAAGAGTTAAACGAGTCTAAGGGATTTTGCACATTTATATATATGTAGTAATGTTAATGCTGCTGCAGTACCAGGGTTGCGACTGGTTTTGGTACTTTCTTTTAATTCAACCCGCTATGCTGCCAGTTCACTGCTGAATACTGCCTGGGGGCCTGCAGATTCTTTCTTCATATATGCTTTTTTGCTAGCACTGCTTGCGGCTGACTTAAAGAGCGAGTCAATGATTTGCTCCGACCCAGATGCCATCGAACAGGAAAGCGGTGCAGAGAGCGCTCCACAGCCCTGTACAGAATTTGATCAAGCTTAAGTAATCTTTGGAATCAAACCATAAGTATAGCCCTGCCAAATTTGGGTTGAATTTATAAGGGAGATGGAGTGGCCCGGGTTTTATTTAAATCTACTTTAAGCACTTAGTGATTTTAATAGTTCTATCAGCTCCAGAGGGTCTACCCTATCGCTCAGGCTTGCTCCGATATATTCTTTTACTATTATACCCTTCTGATTTATTACATAAGTAGCCGGAAATGGAAGCTCCATGGCTCCCTGTCCATTATGGTGCTGTATACTTATACCATACTCTTTGTAAGCCTCGTTTAAATAAGCAGGCAAGGTATAAACCAGGTTAAAGAGCTTTCCTACTTTATTATCTATATCACTAAGTACTTCAAATGAAATATTAAGTGTTTTTATGGCATTAGCCGAATGGTCGGGCAACTGAGGCGAAATTGCTACAAGGTTGGCAGGGCTACCAGAAATCCTATCCAGATAATGTTGCATACTTTTAAGCTGCAGGTTGCAGAAGGGACACCAAAGCCCCCTGTAAAATACAAGCACCAGAAATTTATCTTTATGTAAATCCTGGATATTAATTAATTCACCCCGCGAATTAGGCAGACTAAAAACAGGGATTTTACTCCCTTTACGGAGAGCTTTTTGAAAAGCTTCGCTCTCAGAAAGTTTTTTTTCAAATTGTTCAATCACAGAAAACGCAGGCGCATTTGCCTGCTTCAGCTCATCTTCTTTTAAAGAAACAACCTTATTAAAATCACTCATATCCATACTTGTTTCAAAGTGTAACCCGACCAGTATAAATCATTTACAAGGTAAGCACCTTAACTTTTAACAGCCTAACTCTTTAATTGTTAAACAAGATGCAATTTAGAAAATAACTAAATATAGTTACAATCTTAATTTAATTAGATATTTTCCAGATACACCCCAAGAAGTACAGGTATAGAAATACCTGTAACTGAAAATCCTATTCATTATAGTAATATGTGATAATCAGGATTGTAATAAATTTTAGTCTCCCTATACACACCTATAAGTTAGCAAAAGAAAAGAATTAAATCATATGTAATAATTCCAATAAATACGAAGTATTATATTACCTATCAGCTAAGTAAATTTATGACAAAATACCTAAAACACAGGCAGCACTATATTTAGTAAACTATTTCTTTTCTTCCCTTGAAACTCTCTACAAGAATAGTAATTCTTTCTCTCGTTTCTTCGCTGATTATTTCAGTGCTTTTGCTTGTGTTCAATCATCAAAAAAGAAACATACTAGAAACAACAGATTATATAATACATAGCCAGGAACTTTTAAAATCGTCTGCCGACCTTCAAAAACTGGTATTAGATATGGAAACCGGGCTACGCGGCTTCCTGCTTACTGCTGATGCTGTTTACCTTGAACCTTATGACTCTGCCCTTATTGCTTACCCTGCAACGCTGGCCCGTTTGGAGCAGATTGTAGATATACAACACCCCAATCGTAAGCATGTAGCACAAATTACTCTAACATTTGGCAGATGGCAAGAAAGGGCTCATCGCATTATTGAAGCAAAAAAGATAGGCGAGAACCGCTATGACGGACAAGGCAAGATTATGATTGATAGTATTCGTACATCATTTGCAGAAATTGAAAAAGCTGAAAGCCTGATGTTGGCCCAAACCCTTGCCCAACAAAGCAACTCTATCTCTGCCTACAACCGGTATTTCAGCATTTTGGGTATTAGCTCAATTGCATTTATAGCGTTGCTTTCCTTTGTTATTATCCGTTCGGTTTCTGCTCGTGTACAAAACATGGTAGCCCTATCGCAGGCTATTGCTGCCGGAGACCTGACCGCCAATATGGCAAACCGGGGTAATGATGAATTGAGCGCTCTTACCAGTGCACTCAACACCATGGCCATGCGGCTTAAAGATGCATTTAACAGCCGTATAGCTGCTGAAGAAGAAGCTATAGAAAGTGAAAAGCGCTTCAGGCAGATTGTAGAGGATGCTTCTGATATTATTTACAGAACAGATGAAAAAGGCTACTTTACCTATGTAAACCCAATTGCAGAGCGCATAACCGGTTATAGTGCCAGCACTTTGCTCAACATGAATTTTCTTCAACTGATTGTACCTGCCCAGCAAGAAGAGGTGAAAAGCTTTTATAAGCACCAGGCCCAGATACAAGATCCTTTTTCTTATAAGGAGTTTCAGATTACTACCCAGGACGGGCGCAAGATATGGGTTGGGCAAAACGTACAGCTATTATTTAACAAAGACCAGGGCAAAGGGTTTATGGCTGTAGCCAGGGATATAACCAAGCTCAAGGAAATTGAAAAAGAACTGATCCACTCCAGGCAGCTGGCAGAAGAATCAGTGGCAGCAAAAGAACTGTTTCTGGCCAATATGAGCCACGAAATACGC
>FPIC01025382.1_pt1 | contig 12023 bp, 10 predicted proteins | sample 1504481 | NCBI WGS metagenome assembly FPIC01 (sample SAMEA4475357, study PRJEB15587) | soil metagenome | biome: Soil; feature: Field | place: India | collected 2015-03-11 | depth 0 m
GCACCGAAGGCGCGCGGCTCGGCCCCCAAAAGCCCCCACATGGGGCTCAAGAAACCCCTCCTCCCAGGGCGCCGACATCCCACAGCCAGCGTTGGATCTGCTCCCGGCGCGTATCTGCCGCATCCGCCAGCCGAAGCGGGCGGCCTCGCCCATCCACGATCAGCCCGAGCAACCCTCCTACAATGCGGATCCGCCGCGGGGCTCGACGGGGCCTCCAGCCCAAATCGACCGGGCGTCGCATGCGGAACCGCCGAAGCTCTGTTTCACCGGTCTCCGGGATCGGAACCACTTCCAATCGTCCCCCGCGCGCTTCGATCTCATACACAGACTCGGAGCCATCAGGCCCCCGATGATGCACCTCAACAGTGAACAGCAACTCATCCAGCTCCACAGGGCCATCTAAAGCCGGGGCCAGGACCGTGGCGATCGGGATCCACGGCCGGCCACTGATCACCTCGATCGCCAGCGAGGTATCGGCCGCAGCCAGCGCCCCCAGACTGGGAGTGAGCCCGACCGGATCCCAAAGCAAGGTGGTCAGCCCAATCGGTTGCAGCGCATCGAGCGCAGCCAGGACAAACGCCCCTGGACGGGCGTGGGCGGCGAAGGCCCCGCCGCTCAAGAGGATGGGCTCAAAGGCCCGGATCGTCTGCTTCAACTCCGGCCAGAGCTCGTGCAGCTGTTCCCACGCTTCGGCAAGGGCCTCCCGCACGAAAGCCAACTCGATCCACATCTCCTCGAGCGTCTGAGGGATCGACAGGGGATGCATTGCCTTCGTCCAGACGAAAGCCTCCAGGGCTTCGGGTTGAATCTCCTGGGGCAGCCATCGGGCGATCCGCTCATACCCCCGGCGTTGGTATAGACTCAGGATCCCTTGTCCGATCCCGCTTTGTGACCGCACCACTTGAGCCAACAACCCCCCACGGGCGGCTGCGACCACGGTATGATTCCCTCCTACATCAACCACCAGCGTTCCCCGATCCGGAGCCTCCACGCTCAGGTAACGAGCCACATGGCTCAGCGCCCGCGCGGTTGGCAAGATATCCCCACGAGCCCAGCTTTGCAGAAGGGAAACCCCGGGGAGGCCCGTCGTCCCCAGCTCCACATATTGCTGATCCATCGCCTCGACCACAGGGCCGATATGTTCCAGATCCAGCCGCGGGCGCACGTTTGGCAGCACCCGCAAGGGGAGTTCACGACCGGCCAGGGCGACTGCTTCCTCGCGGAGGATCGAGTTCCCCGCGAAGAGAAGCCACGGACGCTCGACCTCAGGACGCAATCGGCATGCCAACGCGGCTGTCTCTAAAAGCGCCTGAACCGGTCGGGTTGCTCCTCCATCGACGCCCCCGGCGATGGCCACCATATGAGGTTTGCAAGCGATCAAGGTTTCCAGCCACTCCTCTTCTGTCTGACGCTGCCCGTTGAACGGAGCGACGGATAAGGTCGCCACGACCTGGGTATAGGAGCTGGCTGCCGCGCGTTGGAGGCTGGCAAGGCTCCACCCCGGCGAGAGGCCCCCCAGGACCACCCGGATGGGAGGCGCAGCGCTAAGGGTCACCAAGCAAGCATCCACCCCAGCACCATTGGAGAGCTCCGGAACGATCAAGTTCCCCTGGGGGTCCAAAAGGGGACGCCCGCAGAGGGCGCTCAGATCCTCCAGCGCCCGGATCACCCCCAGCGCAATATCCGGACGGGCGGCATACAGGCGGGTGGGAGCGGTAGCGGCCGCCACGAAACGGAAACGATCCTCCACCCGCGCAAACAACAGCGTGCGGATCTGAACGCTTCCAATATCAATTGCCACCAGGCTTTTCCAGCTCATTTCCACCCCGCTACCAAGAGCCCTTGGGTCTGCCCGCGCTTCCCATGCACGCTGCCGCTACGGCCACCACTGGCCCAGCGCTTGAATCAAGAACTCCGCACGACCGATTAGGAGGGAGATCCCCGTGATCAGCGCGCCGCCGAACAAGGCGCCCAGGGCGAACGCCCATACCGCGCGCCCCAGCGCTTGCAACCCAGTCCCAACGGCGCTGGGGATACGCGCCTGAATTCGCGGGCGATAGAACTGGGCCGCCAACAACGCCAGGAGGGTCGCGATCAGCCCGAGGGTGATCCCGCGGCCCGCCCCCGCGGCGATCTGAGGCCCCAACGTCCCCAACACCACCCCTGCCCCGGCAGTCCCCAAACCGACCCCTAAGGCGACCGCCAGCCCGAGATCCCCCAGGAACCCGAATCGAGGCACCCCCTTCGCCAAGATCAAAGCCCCTAACCCGACCTCCGCAAACAGCAGATCCCGCCGCAGCGGATCGGTCGTTGTCATGAGTTCCCGCCATTGAGGGATCAGAACATTCCAGAGCATCACCGCCATGAAGTAGCCCACGCTGAGCCCAACCAGCAGGCTGGCGGCCAGACGATAGATCGCCGTGTCGTCAATTAGATAGCTGAGGATCATCAGGGTGAGGAGCAACGCCACCATCATCCCCATCGATTCCATCGCGCCCTTCCCCCAGAACAAGAGATCCGATCGCTCCCTCTGCGGGTGGAGGCTTGAGGGTGGGCCAGGTGCCTTCGGCGCCCGGCCCACCCCGGATATCTTTTATCCCCCTCTCTATGGCCTGTGAGTTGCGGAGGGATCCAAAAGACAATCTGCCAACGAGCGCCCCAAGTTAAACAGCTTTCGAACCTCGGAAGAGCTGGATCACCAGCCCTACTCCGATCAACAGCACAACGAAGACCTGAAGGGCTGCTTGCGTTTGAAGATCGAAGAAGGCCGGGCTGTCCTCCGAGATCGGACCATCCATTAGAAGCGCATCCCGCAAGCCCACCGCCACCGCCTGGAGTTGTCCGCTCTCCCGATATAGGGCCACATAGGGCGCCAGATTGGCGCCGACAGCGGCGATCCTGGGCACCTCAGGAGGAAGCATCCCATGGATCTGCTGGATCCATCCCCGCAGCGCATCCGGGGACCCGGTGATCAGAACCACCAAGTTCAACCGAGCGGCCAGCGGCTCATCCCCGAAATCCTGAACGATCGGAAGCTCCCGCAGCGGCTGCCCGCGATAATCCACCCCCAGCTGGCGGATCGGCTGAGCAAGGAGGCGAGCCGCCCCGATCTCCTGGCCCGGATAGTATCCGAGATGGACCACACGCTCCCCGTAATCCGGACGCGCCTGAACGACCTGGGCCGCCTGAGCAGCCCCCCACGGGGAGAGGCTCACCGTGAACACCCGAACTCCCCGCGCGGTGAGCCGCTCAATCACCATCTGGAGATAGCCTTTTTGGAAATAGCCTTCAAGCTCCGCGGCGCGGTCCGGTCCATAATCCACTGCCACAAGGGCGACGCCTCCTGAGGGAGCCTGATCCAGGGCGGACATGAAATCGGCCGGTGGGGTCAGGAGGGCCACTTGAAAGAAGGGCAAGGGCCAGTGCAGCCCAAGAATCAGTACACCCAGAAGGAGGGCGAAGAGCAGCCAGCGCTCGAGCGCAGCGCTCAGGCCGGCCGGCGCACGCTCCGCCGCCCGTTCCCCTAACAGAAAGGTCAAGCCCTGGTTCAGCAAGCCTTGCCAGGCCTGGGCCCGGGTCCGTAGTTCGGGAGCGGGTTCCGCCCGAAGCCGGGCGGCCGGCCCCTGGATCTCGGCCACCCGCAGGTTCAGGGGAAGCACATCGACCAACCCGGCCAACGGCCCCTGGGTCTCCACCACCGCTGGCCCGATTGAAGGGAGCGCCTCAGAAGGCGCTTCCGCTTCCTCCTCTGAAACCGGCTGCAGGCTTTGCAGCCACTCCGGCATCCCGATGAGCGCTTCCTCCAGATCCGTGAACGGGGGGACTTCAGCAGGCGCCGGAGGGGATTCCACCGGGAGCTCCTCAACCAGGAAGGGGCTCACCTGCGTCGGCATTTCCTCCGCTACAGGAAGCTCCCTCGGGATTTCCAACGCCATCGAAGCCTCTTCTTCGGGCTTCCAGCCCTCGAAAGGCACAAAGGGCCCTTCGGGGAGGGCTTCCTCATGAGGCTCTGAGGGCTTCTCCTCCTTGTCTGGTTCCCCCAGCCACTCCGGAATCGCCTCCATCTCCGGCCAGACAGGAGGTGCCCCTTCGAGCTCCTCTTGCACTTCAGGGGAGAGCTCAAGGAACGGCGCTGCCCCGAAAGAAGAAGGGCTCTCCGCTTCCCACTCGGAAGGCAATCCGATGAACGGCGCTGTCTCCGGGGAAGAAACCTCGGGGCCCTGTTCCAACGCCTCGCCCGAGGTTTCCAGCCAAGGGAAGGCCAAGCCCAGGTCACCTTCCAAAGCGGAGGGGATCTCCTGGCCTTCCTCCTCAAGTGAAATACCCGGGAGGCCTGGGAATGGGAAAGCTTCCTGCTCTTCTCCCAGGGGTTCCGGCAGAGGCCCCGGCGCGGCGATCTCCGAAGGAATGTCCTCGAAAGGAGGAACGTAGGGTTCCGTCACTCCCGGTTCAAAGGCCCCGAAAGGCTCCTCCATCGGTGGCGTGAAAGCAACGGGCTCCGGCGCCGATGGGATCTCTCCCTCCGGCCCTTCCCCTGGTTTGAAGGGGGGAACTTCGGGGATCTGGGGTTCTTCCGACGGAGCAGGCGCTTCCTCTGCACCGCCGGTTTCCAGCGCCAACGCCGTTGGAGCAGCAGGTGGCACCGTTGGAGGAATCCCTGGGAGAAGATCCTCCAGCGTCGCAAGCCAGTCCGGCTCCGGGCTTTCAAGCGCCTCCTCTACGGGAAGCTCCTCGATCTCCGGAATAGCCACGGATTCCAGACGAGCACCGCATTGCTCACAGAAGATTGCTGTGGAGGGGTTCCGGTAGCCGCAGACGGGACAGAGCACTCCCCCCTCGATTTCGGGGGCAGGGATCAAGCTGGCTCCGCACTGCTCACAGGTCCGCCGATCCTCCGGATTCAACGCTCCACAGACCGGACAGGTTTTCATCCCCTACCTCCCAAAACTGAACCCCAAACGATCCAAGGAGCCTCTCGAGGAAGCAGCGGCTGCTTTTCCCCCGTTTCAAGGGGCAGGTCACCGCCGCCCTAAAGGCTGATCCATCCAGAGGAGCGTCCGCACCACCATCACGATCACCCCCACCGCCACACCCATTAGAAGGCCGCGGACCCCTCCGGTTGCCAGCGGGGCCAGGAAGGTTTCATAAAAAGAACCGAACAAGCTGGGAATAGGGATTCCGGGCGAATGAATGATGAGCATCGCCAAGACGCCAGCCACAAAGATCAAACTGTAAACCGAGCGGCGGGCGCGCAACATGCGCCAAAGGGCCAGAACCATAAAAAAGGGCAACAGAGCTCCCAGCGAGGCCTCCAAAGGCAGCAGGCCATATCGGTAAAGCCAGCCGGTCCACGGTCCAACCAATCCGCCTTCTAAGAGGGAAAGGAACAGGACCGCCAAGGCCGTGAGCGCGGCGATCAGGCTATACGGCCAGCCTTCCCCTCGCGCTCCTACCCGACGGAAATGGGCCTCGAGAAAGGAGAGGAAACCCACCACGGTCGCGTAAGCGAGCAATGTGGAGCCCACCTCGGTCAGGACCTGGCGGAGGATGGGTTGAGGCCATATGTAGGGCACAAGGATCAGGACGATGACCAGGCTGAGGATTCCGGCAGGCAACGCGCGTCGGAGCATCTCGATTCCACCTCTTAACCACGCAAGGCCAATCCCAAGGCAGCGGCCACAAGGAGCACGGTCAACAGCCATCGGATCAGATCATGGGTTAGAAGGAGAGCCGATGGTCGCTCAGGTATCTCCTCTTGAGGGGAGAAAGCGAAAGCCTCTTCTCCGACGGCTAGGGCTGGATCCAACGGCCATAGAACGGCGGCTCCGGTTGGATCCGGCATGGTAAAGATGGAACGGACCCCATGTCGCTGGCTGATCTCCCCCACCAGCACCCCCTCTTCCCGAAACCGTCCGCTCATCACGCTGGCCGCTACCGGCTGTGTCCTCAAGAAAAGGGTAAGGCCAGCTGCATAAGCCATTGGGCTGGCCCCCATCCACCCCACGCGATCCGGAGGCACCGTGGATGGGATGCCCTGGCGCCGATAGGCCTCCTGGAGAACGTGTCGAGCGTAGAGCAAGGCCACGGGGTCTGCCACTGTCACGAAAGGAGGAACCTCTCCGGCCGCCACATCCCTCGCCAAGCGCTCCAGCGTCCGTCCGCCGCTCAGCGTCAGCGCCGCTTCGCTGTCGACCAGCCCTCCAGAGCCTAACGCGAGATGGAGCGGCTGCCCGGTCTCCAGGGATCGCCCTACCTGTCGAGGAATGAATCGGAAGGGCTCCAGCTCGCGGGGAGGGATCCGAATCCAGCGTGCCATTCGAGCGGCCAAAAGCGCCAGCAGGACGGAGAGAAGCAGCAATCCAACCGTCATGGGGAGCTCTCCTTTTCATCCTGGGTCGGGGGGATACCCTCCAAGCTCGCCACCCAACGGGCGATCCGTTCGGATCCTAACCAGGGACGCAAGAGCCAGAGCCCCTGGGCCAGAGGGAACCGAAGCGGAGCCAAGGCCTCCAGAAGCCAGCCGAAGTCCCCTGGAGGGGCAGCCTCTTCATATCGAGGGGCTTCGAATCTCTTCCACAGCTCCTTCACGCGAACGGCATTTTCTCTCCGGTTCAAGCGCATGCTCCTCCGATTTGTAAAAGTGGGAGCTCACGAACCCACACCTCGGCGCTCCCATCTGCTTTGAGTATAACCCAAGTTCGACAGATCGTGAGGGGCGGGCAAGGGACTGCCTGAGGCTCAGCGATCCCCCGCTGCCCAATGGCCCACCCCCTATCCTCCAAGGCACTGTATGTAAAGGCACTCACAAGGGGTGCCCTTAACCTCACCCCACTGAAACCCCTTAGGGGAAGATCACCCCTAACTTGATTCAGCCGTTCCCACGCAGCACTGATATGGGATATCGGTGGTTTCCTCCTGGGGGCTTTGGGAGCCCTTCCGCCTCCTTACGAGAGCTCCAAACGGAATGGGACCGGGCTGAATCATTACCCCTACTTGTTTTGAAGGGACCTTCCCTTAATACAGATAGGACACCAGCAACTCAAGCAAGAGCCGCGCCGGGCACGGGGACCCGGTTCATGATCTCGATCAAGACTTGCTCCGGGGTGATCTCCCGCATGCGGGCCTCCGGATTCAGGATCAGCCGATGGGCCAGACACGGCAGAACCAGCGCCTTGACGTCGTCCGGAAGCACATATTCCCGTCCCCGCAAGACCGCACGAGCCTGGGCGGTTCGGAACAGGGCGAGGGCGCCGCGCGGGCTGGACCCCAGATAAACGTCCGGATGCTCCCGCGTGCGCTCCACGATCTCCAAGAGATAGCCCTTGACCTCGGCCGACACATACACACCTCGAATCTCCTCCTGAGCGCGGCGCAGCTCTTCCAGCTGCACCACCTGCTCCAAGGTTTCAATGGGATGACGGAATTGCTGGGCCTCCAGGATCGCCAGTTCATCCTTCCGCGAGGGATAGCCCAGGCGGATCCGCAGCATGAAGCGATCCAGTTCTGCCTCCGGCAGCGGGAACGTTCCCTCGTATTCGATGGGGTTCTGGGTGGCCAACACCAGGAAAGGTTGAGGAAGCGCATAGGTCACGCCGTCCACACTGACCTGATGCTCCTCCATCGCCTCCAGCAACGCCGCCTGAGTTTTCGGAGTGGCTCGATTGATCTCGTCCGCCAAGACGATATTGGCCATGATCGGGCCGGGGCGGAACTCGAAAGCCCGGGTCCCGGGGTTGAAAATTGATACACCGGTGATATCGCTGGGGAGCATGTCCGGCGTGAACTGAATCCGGCGGAAAGTTCCTCCAATGGAGCGCGCCATCGCCTTGGCCAGCATCGTTTTCCCCACCCCAGGCACATCTTCAATGAGAAGATGGCCTTGAGCCAGCAAGCCGATCACCGCCAGCTCGACCGCGTCTCGTTTCCCAAAGATCACCCGCTCGATGTTTTCAACCAGGCGACGCGCAACATCCTGGGCCAAGCTAGTCATCTCCACAACCTCCTCGAGAGTTCGTCTCAAAACCCCCATTGCCCTCTTATGGAAGCGCTTGAAATCTCCTCCTGTTGGTCTTCCCCTCGCCACACCCCACAAAGTGGTCTGTTCCTTATGGATTTGATATAGGTGGGGGAGAGACCGGTGAACGGACCGTGGGGGATGGCGTGGGGGGCTTCACATCCTGATCCATTGGCGTGGCCGTTGGGGCTTCCATCTGGGGAGTAGCGGTAGGCCCTTCAGCGGCCCCTGTTTCACCAGGTTCTGCCCCTGATTCCATCGACGAAAACGGCGGAAAAGTTGGAGAGGGCGTGGAAGGCAACGGTTGTTCGGCTTCCCTCATCGCAGGGGTCGTTTGACGGGGGCGGATCTCGATGACGATCCATGGTGTTTCTGTGGAGGCTGAGATTGGGCCTGCCATGGCCGCGGAGGCTTCCTTCCCCATCGACAGCCAAGCGACCCCCCCGATCGCGATTCCGAACATCAACCCAAAGCTCCCTCCGGCCATCAGCGCTCGCTGCCAGCCCTTGAGCGGTCCCGGCAGGGTGGCCCATGTGAGCGCCGCTCCAGCTAAGGTGAAAAGGGGGCCTTTTCCGACCCATTGAATCGGGTCCGGGGCATCCGGCGGAACGGCTTGCCAGGCGGTGATCCATCCACCGAGGGCCCCAACCGCTGCGATCACGGCCAGACCAGCCAGGATCGGATAAGCAACCGTCGTCTCACGAGCTGCCCAGGGCAACAGCAATGCGGGGATTCCAATCAGGAGGACCAGCAATCCCCAACCGTTCAGACCGTGCGCTTCAGAGGATACACCCCATGGCAACATCACCCCCAGCACCATCAGCCCGGGGCCTAACATCTGCAATCCCAGTGGCAACGACCTCTCGTTCATGCTCGAACTCACAACACCCCCCTCCTGCGATGGTGCCCCGCTTAAACACGACCAGAAACCGTGTTGGGATTCTATTTGAGCTCCGGGGAGAGGGCTGAAACAAAGTGAGGAGCCTCCCGTCCTTCCACCGAACACCCTCGAGATTCCGATGGACCACGCATTCCTAATTCTACGAAAAAGTTTTAGAAAAGCCAACCATGGAGATGGATCGAGCGTGTCCCAGCTTCGCAGGGAGAAGTCGGGGGTAGCGGCCTATCCAACGAAATTGGGGCACAGCGAATGGATCGAGGGGGAGGATCAGTCCCTCAACGAGGGCCAACCTTTTGCATGCCTTCAATCAGCTGCCGATTGCTTCTCCACAATCAATGTTTTCAGATATAAGGTCTCCGGGATCTGGAGGATCCATGGATGATCTGGAGGCTGATACGTCACGTCGCGCACCACGAGGCGGCAGCCCACATCGGAGGCCGCCAGGCGGGTCACCTCGATCAGATCTTCCAGGCGGATGGGATACGCGCATGACGAGAAGAAGAGCCCGCCGCCCTCCTTGAGCAAGCGCAACGCCAGCCGGGCCAAATCCACAAACCGGCGTCGCACCCCTCGCTCCCACTCCATCCGGCGCTTCACCATCGCCGGGGGATCCAGCACCACCCAATCGAAGCGCCGGCCCTCCGCCAGCAGTGCCTCCATCATCTCCAGGGCATCTCCCAGACGCACCGTCACCCGTTCCGCCAGGCCGTTGCGAGCCGCATTCCGTTCCACCTGTCCCAAGGCCCATGGGTCCTTATCGATCACGATCGCCGTGGCTCCCGCTGCTGCCGCATGGAGCGCGAAAGCTCCGATATAGCCGTACACATCCAGCACCTGATCGCCCGGTCGGATCCATCCGTGCAACCGTCGCCGGTTGTCCCGCTGATCGAGGTAAAATCCGGTCTTCTGCCCTCGCACGACACTGGTCTCGAAAACCAGATCGTCCTCCACCACCTCCAGAGGATCCGGCACTTCCCCCCACAGGAGTCCCACCCGGGGCTCAAGCCCCTCATCTTCCCGGGCTTCCACATCGCTGCGCTCGTAGATCCCCCGGGGGGCGAACAACGCTCGCAAGGCCTCCACCAAGCGCTCCCGCCAGCGCTCCATCCCCAGGTTCCGGATCTGCACGACCAGCACCTCACCATAACGGTCCACAATGAGGCCCGGAAGGCCATCCGCTTCCCCATGAACCAGACGCACGGCGTTTGTCCCATGGATCCCCTGTCGGCGGGCGGCTGCTTCCATCAGGCGTCGACGGAGCCATCCCGCATCAATGCGCTCCTCGCTCCGGGTCAGCATCCTCAGAGGGATGGAGGCGTCGGGGTTATAAAACGCCTGTCCGACCAGCGCCCCCGAGGCATCCCGGACCAGGACGATGGCTCCAGGCTCCGGATCGCCTCGAACCTCAGCGATATCGTCGTGAAATGCCCAGGGGTAGAAATTCCGAAGCTTACGTTCGGCATCCGGTTTCAGGATCACGCTCGGCCGCATTCGACGCTTGTCCTCCACGGTCACAGTTCTCGTTTTTCTCACCGCAGCTTGACGAAGGGAAAAGGCGATGCCTGGGGTGACTACGGCTCTGCCCATTTTTAACTTTGGGGTTTTCGGGGGCTTTCAGCCCCAACCCAGCCCCCGAAGGATTTTTCTCCTCTCTCTCAGTGGCCCTCCGGGCCGCGGAGAGAGGAGAAAGGGGAGAGGGACCATCGGTCTTCCCCAGCGCATACCCCACACGAAGTACTATTGCTTCGCCGGGGAGCGGAGTATTGGGTTCAGCTCAGGGGATCTCCCGCCGACCCACAGAAACAATGAACGTCTCCAATGCGACCACATCGGGGATCTGCCCGGTCTTAATCGCCACATCCAGCTCCGCCAGGTTTCGATAAAAAGCTTCCAGCTGAGAGATCGAGAAGGCAGTGACTGCCTCAGCGATCTTACGGGCTGCGTAAGGATGGAGCCCCAACAGGTTTCCCGCCTCGGCTGGCGAGAGGCCGTTCTCCAATTGCTCCTTCATAAGGAGCATGAGTCGGAACTGACGGACGATCATGCCGAACAGGCCTAAGGGATGTTCCCCTTCCGCCAGCAGCCGGTGCAGGGCCGCCAGAGCCCGATGCACATCCCGACGGCCCAAGGCTTCCGTGAGCTCAAACAAACTGATGGGCGCCGCGTAGGGCACCAATCGCTCGACATCCTGCGGCGTCACGGGCCGGCCGGCCGCCCAGATGACCAGCTTGCGGATCTCCTGATCCAGCAGCCGTGGATCGGTCAGGAGGGCAGCCAGGGCGGAGGCGGCTTGGGGCGTAACCGTGCCGCCATAACGCCGGGCTCGGGCCATCACCCATTCCGGCAATGCCCGGGGGGAAGGAAGCGGGAAATGCCGCACCTCTCCAAGGTCGGGATGAGCGGCGATCCAGCGCAACAAGGGGTGATCCTCAGGGAGCGTCTTGGGCTCCACCAGGACCAGCCAGGTCGTTGGAGGAACCGCGGACAACGCCTCCAGGAGGGCGTTCTCCTCCCGGGCCCGACGGCGTTCGCGGGCGAACATGCCTTCGACAATGATCAGCCGACGGGCGGCGAGGAACGGCACGGCGGCGCACGCCGCTTGCAGTTCGGCCGGAGAAACCCGTCGCCCATCCAGCACGATGACATTCATGGATTGAGCGGCGGCATCCCCAACGGCTTCCCGTAGCTCCCTCAGCGCTTCCTCCAGCTCCAGCTCGTTCTCCCCATGCAATACGATCACCATCCCCCTTCACCCGCCACGGGTCTCCACAAAATACCCACGAACCCATCCGCCTGGAAGCGCCCGCACCCCCACGATTTCCAAATCCCCCGGGTCCGCCTCAGTGGTCAAGTGGGCCTGGAGCCAGGGCCCTAACGGTTGGGCAGCGATCAGGCTCAGCACGGTCGCCAGGATCACCAGCGGCAGGACATCCCGGCGCCGGCGGTGAGGGACCAGGCCGAAGGTGAGAAAGGCCGCCAGGCCCGCCGCGGTGCCCGAGGTCACATAGTTCGTGCCGCATCCTGGATGGATGGCCCAATGATGTTCCCCGCGCCGTAACCGCTCCAGCGCCTCCTGGGATGCCGCCACCACCGCTTCCATCGGCACAT
>FPIC01090009.1_pt1 | contig 12010 bp, 11 predicted proteins | sample 1504481 | NCBI WGS metagenome assembly FPIC01 (sample SAMEA4475357, study PRJEB15587) | soil metagenome | biome: Soil; feature: Field | place: India | collected 2015-03-11 | depth 0 m
TCCCATAGAAGAACCCATAGGCAATATGGTGGTTGATATAGGTGGTGGCACTACAGAAATAGCAGTCATATCTCTGGCGGGCATAGTGGTTTCTAACTCTATAAGGGTTGCGGGCGATGAGATGACAGAGGCTATCATACAGCATGTAAAGAAGAAATATCATTTGTTCATAGGAGAGCAGACGGCGGAAAGAGCAAAGATTGAGCTTGGCAGTGCCATATACGAAGAGGAAGAAAGGCAAATGGAAATAAAAGGTAGAGACATAACTGGCCTACCAAAGGTAGTAAGAATAAGTAATAGGGATGTAACAGAAGCCCTGGAGGATGTGTTATCTTCTATAGTAAATGCGATAAAATCGACCCTTGAAAAAACCCCTCCAGAGCTTGCCTCTGATATAGCGGAAAGGGGTATAACACTTGCGGGCGGGGGTTCTCTCCTAAGGAACATGAACATCAGGATAGAGAGGGAAACTGGCATAAAAACTCAATACTGTGAAGACCCGATAACTGCGGTGGCAAGAGGTGTAGGAAAAGTGCTTGATAACATAGACCTTATAAGGAAAGTATCCATGATATGAAGTCCTATTTTTGGCATATACTTTTCCTTTTGCTAAGCCTTTTAGCATACTTTACAAACCTCTCCTCCTTGCCTTTTGTAAATTCTTTGAGCAACGCAGTTAAATTTTTTATATACCCCATATATGAGCTGAAAAGCTTCGTATATGAGAGAGCCAGAGAATCAATAAATACATATGTTTATTTAGTCCATGTAAGTAAGGAAAACCAAGTAATGCGTAGAGAACTTGAAAGGTATAAGCTGTATAAGGCGGAGTTAGAAGCCTGTCAGTATAACCTTCTTCAAATAAGCAGGCTTATGGACCTTTCCGGAGAATTTGAAAAATACAATATGGCTTACACAAGGATAATAGCCTATGACCCATCTGGACTTGATACCTTTATACTGGTGGACAAGGGACAGGAGGCAGGCATTACAGACGGCATGCTTGCACTTTACGATAACATGCTTGTGGGTATAGTGGAAAAAGCTTATGTGGGCTCTTCAAGGATAAGAACGGTTTATTCTAACGATTTCAGCATAAGTGCAAGCGCTGGAGGAAAGGCATACATATACAAGGGCGGTTTTCCTGAGGGTTATCTTTTGCATGTAAAGGTAGAAGACAATATAAAAAAGGGCGAGGAAGTATATTTACGTCTGCCTGATAAAAACCTTCCCATGTTGCTAATAGGCGTAGTAGATATGGTTTCATCGGACAGTAAAGGCTTCTTTAAAAAGGTGAGCGTAAAACCCTTGGCGGATATTAGAAGCCTTTCCTTCTGTCTTATCTTAAAGGAAAAGCCATGATGTTTTACCTAATAGCAGTAGCATTAGCTTTTGTGCAAAGTTCGTTGCTTACAGCCCTTTTCCAAAGCCTTCTCATAGTACCAAATCTTTTGCTGACATACCTTTTCCTGAATATGTTAAAGGGGGACTATTCTATGAAAAAGCCTCTTATATCGGGTATGCTCCTTGACATCTTCCAGAACTCTCTTGGTCTTCATACTTCTGGTTTCTTAATATTTTCTTTGCTCTTTAAGCTTATCAGCTCAAGGTATGAGTTCCCCACTCCCGCCTCTTTGACTGTGGTTTATGGTGTCCTGTCCCTTATAGAGAAGTTATGGGTCTTTGGCATATTCAGAGTTAAATTTCTCATCTATATTAACCTTCCTCTACTGCTGGCATCTTTGCTAATAGAGATGCTTATCCTATACTTTATATCCAGAAGGCATCTTAAAAACGCAGAAACATGAGCAGACGTAGGTTTGTATTCCTGCTTTTTACAGGGCTTATAGCATACATGGTCCTGATTGTCAGGCTTGTATATGTTCAGTTAGTAAAGGGAAAAGACTACAAGGAGCTGGCGGAAAGGAACTATGTTAGAAGAAGGATAATATATCCGCAGAGAGGAGACATAATTGACAGAAAAGGGGTAAAGATAGCATACGACATTCCAAAGTATGTGCTCATGCTGGACCATCAAAAACTAAAAGAGTCAGGAAGCCTTAAGGATGTGATAAAGGCGTTAAAGGAACTTTTTGGTATTGAGATGAGCTATGAAGATATAAGAAAAAGGAAAGCATTAGAGCCCATACTACTCACGGAGCTAAAGTCTCAGGAGGAAATAGACAAATTTTACAACTACAGCTATAAGCTACCCGGCGTGTTTATAAATACTGTGCCTTCAAGGGTTTATCCCTATGGAGATGTATGCGCTCATGTGGTAGGTTATACGGGCTATCCCTCTGAAAGGCATCTTGAGAAGTATAAGGAAAAAATTGGACCCGAAAGCCTTGTGGGTATGTATGGGCTTGAGGCTATATTTGATGAGGACCTTCTGGGAGAGGTGGGTGCTGAAGAGGTAATGGTTAATGCGGTTGGCAAAATAGTGCAAAGGCTTGGTCAGAGGGAACCCACAAAGGGATACAGCCTTGTCCTCAGTCTTGACCTGCGTATTCAAAAGATAGCCTATGAAGTCTTTAAAGATTCAGGGCAGAAGGCTGGCGGTGTGCTTGTGCTTGATGCAAGAAGCGGTGAGGTACTTGCCCTTCTCAGCTATCCTTCCTTTGACCCTAACCTCATATCCGAAAGGTGGCAAAGCTACATAGAAGACCCATTAAAACCTCTTTTCAATAGGGTGCTTCAGGGCAAGTATCCTCCAGCCTCCGTAATAAAACCCGCCTTAGGCATAGCCCTGCTATCAAGGGGCGTATCCGAAAGAGAGGGAATAGTCTGCAGGGGCAGCTTTGAGCTTGGAAACAGAAATTTCTTCTGCTGGAACAGGCACGGCCATGGTTGGGAAAACCTTCGTGGAGCCATAAGAGACTCCTGTGATGTTTACTTTTATAGCATGGGCTATTATAAGCTGGGACCAAGGGAAATGGAAAGGGCTTTAAGAAACTTCTCTTACGGAGAGCCCGTTCCCTTTGACCTTCCCCATAGTAGCGGATTCATTCCTACGCCCGAATGGAAAAGGAAAAGGCTTAAAGAACCATGGTATGGTGGTGATACTATAAACATGTCCATAGGGCAGGGTTTTATACGCTCCACCCTGCTGGAGCAAACCCTGATGATGCTCGGAATAGCGAACGATGGAGTAATATACAAACCTATACTGGTTAAGGAAAAAAGGGATGCGGAAGGAAAGGTGCTCTGGAGGGCAAAGAGAGAAGTATATAAAGTGGTAAGGGCAAAACCGGAACACTTTGCCCTTGTGAGAGAAGCACTCAGAGATGTAGTAAGGCGTGGAACAGCCACTTCCGCCTTCTCTCCCATCGTAGATATTGCAGGCAAGACGGGAACCGCTCAGGTATCAGCTCACAGCACAAGAAGGAAGAACTTGCCATACCATCTTAGAGACCATGCCTGGTTTGTAGGCTTTGCACCATACAGAGACCCTCTTTTTGTTATCGGCGTCCTCGTGGAACACGGAGGCTCTGGAGGTGCGGTTGCTGCACCCATAGCAAGGAGAATATTAGAAAGGATATACATGGAAGGCATACACAAGGAGCTTATCTGAGCTTTTTCCCCACAAAGGTTGATATGTTGAAGCTTTCGCTGTAGTGTAGCACCTCAAAGTCTCTGAATAGCTGAAGAAGCTCACCTTCCTTAAGAAGATACTCAGGGTTAAAGTCCTTTTTTACTAATGTGTGCTTTTCGTTGTATGTTTCAAAGATGATTAGACCCTCTTGCTTTAGAGCCCTTTTTAGCTTAGGTATCAGGCTTCTGTTAAGGTAGTAAAAATTCACCACAAGTTCGTAAGCATTTTCTTCTGGTACAAAGTGGTCAAGGTCCGCACATATGAAATTAACATATACACCTTCCTTCCTTGCAAGCTCCTTTGCCTTTTGAATCGCTATATCTGAAATATCCACCGCATCCACCACAAAGCCCGCCTTTGCAAGAAAAACCGCATTCTCACCTGTTCCGCAGGCAACCTCTAAGGCTCTTCCCAAAGGTGCGAACCTGTAAAAGTCCAGAAGAGTTTTGTGCAGAGAGCTTTTCCATCCAGCCAGATACTTCTGGTTCCACCTTTCTCTGTCTTCAAGAGCCATGATAGAATTTTAGTTTGTGAAAAGGGTTTTAGTGTGGGGTCTTGGAGTTAGTGGAAGGTCTGCGGTGGAACTTCTCAAGGCAAAAGGCTATGAGGTCTATGCTGGTGATGATGCACAAAAGGACAGCTGGGAGGACTACTTAGAGCTTGTAGACACAGTGGTCCTATCTCCTGGTATTCCTCCAAAACATCCCTTGTGGATAAAGGCGGAAGAAAAGGGCATAGAGGTAATAGGTGAGTTGGAACTTGCATGGAGATTTTTCAAAGGTAAAGCTATAGCTATAACAGGTACAGATGGCAAATCTACCACTACAAGGCTCACATACTTAATGTTAAGAGAATATTATGCCAATGTGGAAGAAGGTGCAAATGCAGGAACACCTCTTTCTCAAATAGTTTTGAAAAACCCTTCTTGTCTTGCTGTCCTTGAAGTCTCCTCCTTCCAAGGAAAGACTTTAAAGACTTTCAGACCACATATAGGAGCCTTTTTAAACTTTTCTGAAGACCACCTTGACTGGCACGAAAACCTTGAAGACTACCTCAAGAGTAAACAAAATATTTTCGCACAGCAAAAGGAAGAAGACTTTTTGCTACTTAACGCTCTTGATGATAGGATAAAGAACTCTCCTTCAAAAGCCAGAAAACTCTTTTTACTCTCTGAAGATGGAGAAGGGTATATCAAGAATGGAAACGCCTACTTTCTGGGAGAGAAGCTCTTTCATGTGGAAAAACTAAAGATAAAGGGAAAACACAACTGGGCAAACGCTCTCTTTGCCAGCATCATAGCAAGACTTATGGAAGTGCCTGTAGAAGTAATACAAGAAGTCCTATATACCTTTAAAGGGCTTCCTTACAGGCTTGAATATGTGGGAAACTTTAAAGGTATTGAAGTATATAATGATTCAAAGGCTACTACTGTAAATGCTCTCAAATCCGCCTTAGAAAGCTTTGAAGATGGAAGAGTACTTCTTATAGCAGGTGGAAGAGACAAAGGAGGAGACTTTGAAAGCATAAGAGAGTTAGTGAAGAAAAAGGTAAAAGCCTGCTTTCTTATTGGTGAATCTAAGGAAAAGATAGCAAAAGCCTGGCACGATGTAGAAATTTGTCTTTGTAAAGACCTGCAAGAAGCTGTATTTAAAGCTTTTGAAAAAGGAAGTGAAGGAGATGTGCTTCTATTTTCTCCAGCCTGTGCCTCTTTTGATATGTTTAGAGATTACAAGGAAAGGGGAAAGGCTTTTAATAGAATTCTTCAGAGCCTCTCCGCTATGGCTTGAGCAAAGTCCATAGTAGAAAGCTCTTTCGCCTCTATGCCCATCTTCCTAAAGCCATTGGCTATATCTGGAGTACCGAGCCTATCTCCTATGGCACGTCTGACCGCTTCGTATATGAGCTGTGCAGCTTCCTTCCAGCCCAAATACTCAAGCATCATAGCACCGGAAAGGGTAATAGAAAGAGGATTTGCAATACCTTTTCCTGCAATGTCATAAGCAGTTCCATGTGTGCTTTCAAAGAGAGCATATCCATCTCCTATGTTTCCACTTGGTACAAAACCAGGACCACCTACAAGAGCTGAAGCCAAGTCGGAAATATAGTCTCCATTTAAATTTTGCGTTATTATCACATCATAGGCTTCAGGCTTTAATACCAACTGCATAAGCATCTGGTCTGTTATAACCTTTACGAGTTTTACCTGACCTTCCTGAGGCTCACCTTCTGTGATAACCTTTCCTTCGAATTCTGGCTCTTTTGCCACTTCAAAAGCCCAGTTCATAAAAGCTCCTTCTGTAGCCTTCATAATGTTTCCTTTACCTACTACCGCCACTGTCTTTTTACCATTTTCCAAAGCCCAACGAAGAGCTTTTCTTACATGCCTCTTAGTTTTATACTCGCTCATAGGCTTTACAGTGATACCACAATCTTCTGGAAGAGCATATTCAGACACACCCATTTCTTCAATAAAGAATTTTCTTACCTTCTGTACTTCAGGAGTTTTTGGCATATACTCTACGGACATATAAACGTCATCAGAGTTCTCTCTGAAAACTGCCACATTTACTCTCTCAGGATTAGGTATAGGAGAAGGTTGTCCAAGCCAATATACGGGACGAATGGCAGAATAAAAATCCATAGATTGACGAAGTATAGCATTTAAAGACTTTCCACCCTTTCCTACAGGCGTGCCAAGGGGTCCTTTTATAGAAACTATGGCTTCCTTTAAAACCTCCAGTGTTTCTTCCGGCATACGTTTTCCTGTTTTTTCTTCCGCCTTATCTCCCGCCAGAAGCTCTACCCAGTATATCCTTCTTGAACCCTTATAAGCCTTTTCAACCGCGGAATTTACCACATGAATCATAGCAGGTGTTATTTCAGGACCTATACCGTCTCCCTCAATGTAGGGAATTATGGGATTGTCAGGCACTTCAATGCTTTTGTCTTCCTTTAGTTTTATAAACTGCCCTTCTGAGAGGATTCTTGCCTTTCCTTCCCATACAAACACATTGTCCCACTTCATGAGCCACTCCTTTCAAAGTTTTGTAGTATTTTAGCATAAAAAGTTTATGATATGTATCATGTTGAATTTTATGTGAATTTAGCGTTATAATTATATGAGGTGGTGCGCCGCGTTCCCTCATGCGTCCTTCATAGCACACCCTTTTGGGCTTTCGCCCCTTTTATAAATTGACTTGACTTTCACAGTTATATAACGTTAAAATAAGTAAAAACTCACGGAGGTTTAGCATGAAGAGGAGCTATCTTTTGACAGCGCTTCTTGCGGGAACCGTATTCTCAAAGGAAGTGCAGGTGGAAGAGGTAAGCGTGACAGCCTCAAGGCTGGAGAGGAAAACAGAAGATGTTCCTTCCAGCGTAAAGGTGGTTGGAGAGGAGAGAATTAAAGAGACCAAGATGTTTAACCTTCAGGAAGCTCTCAGCGGTGTGCCAGGTGTTTTTATTCAGTCAAGAAACCAGGGATATGATACAAGGCTCATAATAAGAGGTGCAGGGCTTCAGGCACCTTACGGCATAAGACAGATAATGATACTGCTTAACGGCGTTCCCATCACAGACCCAGACAGCCTTACAAGGCTTGATTTTGTAGATACACAGCTTGTCAAATCCATTGAAGTAAATAAAGGACCTAATCCCCTCTGGGGTGTAAATGCCGCAGGTGGTGTGATAAACGTTCAGACTATAAGCCCCTTTGAGAGGAAGGGGGGTTTTTTCAAAATTGGAGGTGGTAATTATGGCACCTTCTTTTCCCACTTTAACTATACTACCAGCTTCAAAAACTTCTACCTGACCCTTTCAGCCAGCAGAAGGCAAACAGATAACGGCTGGAGGCCGTGGAACAGGTTCTGGACAAACCAGATAACCCTTCAGCCCGCCTACATGTTTTCAGATGGCTCTACCCTTGAAACCTACCTTGGATACACAAAAGCAAGCATCCAGCTACCAGGTGCATTGGTGGTAGACCCCACAAGAAAAATAGACCAGTGGAAAGTTTTCAAAGAGACGGGAGAAGTTCAGCAAACGGCGGACCCATGGAAACACATGGGCAGGTATTCAGAAATATGGTTTTTCAACGCAAAACTGACAAAAAGTATAGGAAACCTTGAGCTAAAACCTATCTTTTGGATAAACCACTGGACCCATTACCACCCGGTTACTGGAAGGATAAACTCTGCTGACAGCTGGATATACGGTTTTGACCTTCAAGCCAACTGGAAAAACCCTCTTGGCACCCTTGTGGCAGGAACCACCCTCAGGCACGATAGTCAAAAGACAGACTACTACAAGTATGCGGACATAGTAGTGCAGAACGGCAGGATAGTTTCAACCCTTTCTGACAGAGCTGGAGACCTTTCTGAAAAGCAAGACCAAAAGACTACCCTTTACGGTATATACCTACAGCAGTCCTTTGAATACAAAAGGTTTATACTTGACGTAGGAGCAAGATTTGACAGAGTAAAGTTTGACATTTCAGGATACAAATGGTCAGATTATGACTTTGCAGGTGGCAATTACAGAAATTGTCCAAACGCCACCATAGAAAACTGTTTTAGCTATTCAAAGGAAAGGACATACAATGCCATAAATCCTAAGATAGGTATAGTTTATAAAGCTTTTGATGGTATAAACATTTATGCCACTTATGCAAGGGGTGCTCAAACGCCAACTTCCTCCGAACTATCCTCCAACCCAAACCTGAAACTTGCGAAAGTGGAAAACTATGAAGTGGGTTTGAAAGTGAGAAAAGGCATACTTAATCTGGATACAGCCCTTTACTTTTCGCCTGTAAAGGATGAAGTAGTCAGATACTTTGAAGATGGTCAGACAAGGTTTATCAACGCAGGAAAGACGGAAAAGAAAGGCTTTGAGCTTGATGCAAACATCACACCCACGAAAGGACTTTCTCTTGGTATGTCCTACAGCTATCAGGATTACAAGTTCAAGAAATTCTATGAGCCTATCAGGGTTGGAAATACCACTCAGAACTTTGACAGGAGCGGTAAAAGGCTTCCTTACATACCCCAGCACTACTACTCCATATACGCCATGTATAAGCATGAGTCCGGTTTTAAGGTGAGGCTTCAGGCGGACACATGGGGAAGCTATTATATAGATAACGCCAACTCAGAAAAGTATGGAGGTTATAGCTTCATCACCAACCTTATGGTGGGGTATGAAAAGGGAAGGTGGGACTTATCACTTAATGCGGACAACCTCTTTGACAAAAAGTATGCAGTAGAGGTTACAAAGGATGCTTCCGCAAATCCAAACACTGCAAGGAAAAGATACACACCCGCACCACCAAGAACCTTTGTAGTAAGGCTTAACTATCAATTTTAGGAGGTTGTGCCATGGCGGTAAGCAAAGTGCATTTTATAGCCAAAAGGGACAAAAAGGACATATTTGGCATACCACTTCTTGCTTTTTTCTTCAAAAACAAATACATGCTTCTCGCTTACAGACTCACGACCCTCTTTTTACTTATATACGCCATAGCCTATGGTTTTTTAAACCCTACAAAAGATAACCTTTTTACCACTGCAGTCTTCTGGGGACTTTTCTGGCCCTTCTTCATGGTTGTTTCTCTTTCTACTCTTGGCAATGTTTTCTGTATGGTGTGTCCCCATGGCTTCGTAGGAAAATACCTGACAAAAACAGGCTTGAAGCTTAGACCCCCAAAGTGGCTGGCAAACCCCTATATAGGCATAATAGGTAGCAACATACTCGCTTACTGGTTTGTGCTTTACACTTTCCCAAGTTTATTGAGAAGCCCTTTTATAACCGCCCTGTTTTTCCTCTCTTTCACACTACTTGCAATATTTGTTTTCTTTCTATTCAGAGGCATGGCTTACTGCAAGTATGTATGTCCTATCGGCTCTGTAAACACAGCCTTTTCAAGGGTAGGTACTTTATGGCTTACCACTTATCAGGAAGAATGTAAGACCTGTAAAAAGCCAGACTGCGCCCTCGCATGCCCCTATGAACTTAACCCTTCAAAGTTTGGAGAAAGAAACTCCAGTGCAAACTGCACCCTGTGTATGGAATGTGCCCATGCCTGCCCTGCGGTAAAACTGGAAGTGCGTCCTTTCGGAAGTTCTCTATACAAGCCTATAAAGACACCAAAAGAGTGGGAAGTATGGGTATATATACTGCTTGTAGGTGTTATTACTTTCACCATGAGGTTTCATCATGGACTTTCAAGAAGCGGAATCGGAGAACACATGCCTTGGGTTGTGATAGGTAATGCTGTTCAGAAATCTTTTGGACTTCCCAAGTGGATAGATATGTCAGGCTTTATAGCCATGCTCATGGGACTCACCATAGCACTTCTTCTCTCTATAGGGAGTTTTAAGCTCATAGCATGGCTTATTAAGGAAGATTACAAAAAAGTTCTCCTAACCCTTGGTTATGCCTTTGCTCCTCTCATGATAGTGGGAAGCCTTTCACATGTGCTGGAGTTTTTCTTCATTGAATACTACCATCATATAGTAAATGGTTTCTCTCAGGCTTTTGGTCTTGGTCTGCATGTGGAACCCTTAGCAAAAAGAGGTGAAAGCTGGCTTATGGTCTTTAGAGTTTTCCCCTTCATAGCAGGTTTCTGGAGCCTTCACATACTGTGGAAAAGGGCTTCTATGCTAAAACCAGAAAGAAGACTAACGGTCTTTGCCTTAGCTTCTTGGCTACCGCTCTTTTACCTCCTTCTGTCAGCCCTTACTGTGTGGGTCATGTTAACTTTCCCACCACATTACCACAAACATTAACTTAAAATTAACATCATGGAGTGGCTCAGACTTGCAGTAGATTATGGAGTAATAGGACTTTTACTTATTCTTAGCTTCATATCGGTAGGTATAGCCTTAGAAAGGCTTAGCTTCTATAGAAAGATAGAGCTTTCTGAATTCAAAAGCAAACAGGAGCTGGAGATAGAACTCACAAAAGGTTTGTTTGTAATAGCTTCTGTGGCTTCTAACGCACCCTATATTGGACTTCTGGGAACGGTCCTTGGCATAATGCTTACCTTCTACAGCATAGGTCAGGAAGGTCTTGTAGATACAAAAAAGATAATGGTAGGTCTTGCGCTGGCTCTAAAAGCTACCGCGGTAGGACTTTTAGTAGCTATTCCCTCAAGCATTCTATACAACTACCTGCTCAGAAGAGTAAGAGAGCTTACAACCCTTTGGGAGGTCAAAAATGGAGGACAAGGAATTTAGCTCCATAAACGTAATACCGTTGGTAGACATAATGCTGGTACTTCTGACCATAGTGCTAACCACAGCCGCCTTTATGGTGCAAGGTGCTATTCCGGTCAATCTTCCAAAAGGTGGTAGCTCAACTCAAACAACCATTAAAAGCCTTGAGCTTGTGCTTACAAAAGAAGGAAAAGTTTTATATAACGGTAAAGAAGTAAGTTTTAAAGAGCTGGAGGAAATTTTAAAAAGCCTACACCCATCTACAAATATAAACCTGTATGCAGACAAATATGCCAACGTCCAATCTTTGGTAAGCCTTATAGACCTTCTTAAAAAACACAATTTCGAAAAGCTTTCCATAAGGACGGAGGCGTTAAGATGAATCAGAAGTTAAAAGCCTTTGGAAATTCCTTCCTAATACATCTTGGAGTAGCAGGTATTATTTTGCTAACTTCCAACTTGAAAATAAAAGAAGAAAAGATACTGGAGATAGACCTTAGCACCTTCCACATATCAGAAGAAAGACACACAACTTATAAGTCAGGCAATAAAGAAGAGAAAAGACAAGAGAACCCCTATTCACAACACAAAACACACGTAGCTTCCACAAAAGTACAGAAGGAAGCCAAGCACATACAATATTCAGAAAGCCAAAACTTAGAGCCTCCACAAAAACCACTCACATCACCTAAGGTTATAAACCCTGACACAAATCAAACCGAAAGCTTAGCTCAAAAGGGCGAAAACACCTCAAAGGCTCAAGCAAACACAGGAGCAGAAACAAAGCTTAACAAGGGACCCTTGCAAAGCTTGTCCTCTGAACACAGCCCTTCTGAAATAGCCCCGCCCAGACAGGGTCAAACCAAAGCCTCACAAGAAAGCCCCAAAGAAGAATACATAAAAACACAGTTTTCCGTAATATCCTCCATAGTGCAAAAAAACATAAGCTATCCGCCACTGGCAAGAAGGATGGGATGGGAAGGAAAAGTAGTTCTGCTTATAAAACTTTGCGAAGACGGCACTTTAAAGGAAGTGAGAGTTTTAGAAAGCTCAGGCTATGAGCTCTTGGACAGGAATGCTGTAGAAACTGTTCAAAAAGTTTCAAAGTATTTTCCAAAACCTTCTGTGGAAGTGGTTGTAAAACTTCCTGTAGTTTACAGGCTTGAGTAATTTTAAAACCCCCGGGACGACCTACTTTCCCGTG
>FPIC01039689.1_pt1 | contig 11963 bp, 7 predicted proteins | sample 1504481 | NCBI WGS metagenome assembly FPIC01 (sample SAMEA4475357, study PRJEB15587) | soil metagenome | biome: Soil; feature: Field | place: India | collected 2015-03-11 | depth 0 m
CCAGTCCCGGAGGTTGCTTTACAACTGATGTAATTGAGGTAATTACATTGCCATCCAGTAACCCAGAGGTTTTAGGAAGCAAAACGGTATGTCCGGAAGCAAGAGAAGTAGCCTACAGGGTAGCACATATAAATTCTGAATCTGAATATGAGTGGTTTATAGAAGGAGGTAATATTGTACAAGGGCAGGGTACCGGCTCCATAACAGTAAATTGGGGCCCTGTGAATAACAGAGCTGCTGTAAGCTTACATACTACCTTTAGAAATGGTTGTAAACGCACCTTCCGGTTACCTGTACATGTAACGCAGAACCTGGCTGCCGGGAAACCTGTTGGCCAGGATACCCTTAACTGCAGTACAAATGTATACCAATACAAGGTTTCACCAACCAGTGGGTCATACTACCATTGGCAGGTGCTTAACGGAACAATAGTAGAAGGGCAGGGAAGTGCCCATGTAACGGTAGCCTGGCATAAAGAAGCCGCAAATGGCTACCTTTGGATCAATGAAACTGCACAGGTAGCCTGCATGGGTAGCTCTGATACGCTGGTAGTACATAACCCATTGGCAAAAGCTTACCATGAACTACAAATAGGGGCTGTAACTGCAATTTTGCACAAGCCTTCTATGTTCCGGCTGCAGTATAAGGTAGTTTATCCTCATTTTATTAAAAATACGCTTACTGTGTTAGCCAGGCCCTCTGGCGAAAGTAATGGTGCCTGGAAAAATGTGGCTTCTGTGCCTAAGCATATAAATGTAATAGAGTTTTCCGTTCCAGGTTCTGACAAAACCTCCTTTGACTTTAAGCTACAGGCTGAAACTACCTGTGGTGAAAAAATAGAATCTGATCTACACAGAAGTGTATTTGTATCGGCCCGCATTGATGAAGCCAAAGAACAAGTAAACCTTACCTGGAACCATTACCTGGGCTGGGAAAATGGAGTGTATAAATATGAAGTGTACCGGAAAACTGAAAATGAGGACAGGTATCAACTTTTACAGACCGTTTACGACAGCAAAGGGTTTACCTTAACTAATATTGCAGATGGATTTAGCCATTGCTTTTATATTAAAGCTTTTTATAGCGGGGGCAAAGAAATTTATACAACTTCCAATGAAGCATGCATACTCTATCAGCACAGGCTAAAATTTACCAATGTTTTTACACCCAATGGAGATGGTATTAATGATTATTTTGTAATTGATAAAATACACCTTTTCCCAGACAATGAACTTACAGTGTACGACCGGCATGGTAAAGTTGTGTACAAAACTACTGGGTATAATAATGACTGGAACGCACACCACTTACCAGAAGGGTTATATTATTTTTATTTTTACATTCAGTCATCCCATAAGCAATACAGGAGCTGGGTGCAGGTATTGCGTTAAAAGCGGTGGCAGCCATAGTAACTTGATTTTACGTAAGCACTGCTACAAAGGGCCAAAAAAAGGTTCCTGCTAAATTACACACCATCCCAACCAACGGTTGGGATGGTGTTTTTCTGGATACTGTAGCCTAAGCTGCAATTTGTTTTTCTGGACTTTTTGTTCTTAATGCCAGGGCAATTACAATGCCTGCTGTAAAAAACATGATTAAGCTGTAAATAGCCGGGGGGATGGTCATTGCGGTATTTTGCAGCATGGTGGCCGCTATGGCAATGGCTAGGGTGCCGTTTTGTATACCCGACTCAATAGAAACTGTAATGCTTTGCCTGTAGCTTAAGCTAAGTACTTTTGAGCTTACAAAGCCTACTACCAAGGTTGCTGCATTTAAGGCTAAGGTTACTGGCCCGGCCAATATAAAGTACTCAGTAAGGTGTGACCGCTCCTTAACAATTGCACCTACAATAATTAAAACAAGAAATATGGCAGAAAGAACCCGAACAGGCTTATCAGCTTTCTGAGCCAGCCCCAGCGCGAACTTTCTTATAATCATACCCAACACAATAGGTACAATGGCAATCGCTACCAGGCTAAGAATAGTATTTGCCAGGGGCAATACAACTGCTTCGCCGGCAGGCATAAACTGCACTATCGAAAAGTTAACAATAAAAGGAATGGTAAACATCGAAATTACTGTAGAGATGGCAGTTAAGGTTACAGATAAGGCAATGTCTCCTTTGGCAAGGTGAGTGATGAGATTGGACGTTGGGCCCCCGGGGCAGGCCGCAAGTAGCATTATGCCAACTGCCAGCTCTGCTTGCAATGAAAATAGAATAAGCAGCAGGTAGGCAATTGCCGGTAGCAGAACAAGCTGATTAATTATACCAATGGTTACTGCTTTAGGATAACGGATAATGCGCTTAAAATCATCAGGTACTAAGTTGAGCCCCATACCCAGCATAATAATAGCAAGGGCAAGCGGAAGCAGGGTGGTGGTAATGATATTTTGTTCCATAAGTAGGTGTTTTATCTTTTCAATATATGAATTGTTTAGGAACCGCTACCATGTGGCGCCCAAAAATTATCTGTGTACCACAATGGTAATTTAATTGGCGCCTGGTAGTTTGTTCTTTAGTTTTTGCTGTCTAGTTTTTGTTTTCTTAAAAGGGCTTCCAGGTAATAGTAATCCGCATAAATTAGGGGCACATCTACTTCGCTGTTATGGGGTTTAGAGCCAGTACTATGCGAAAGTATAAACCCATTATTTTTACCCGCTGGTGAAGCGTACTGTTCGGAAAGGCTTGTTAGTATTTTATCTGCTGCTGCTTTATAGAGCTTACCATTTTTACTGAACGTGCTTAACTCGTATAAAGCAGAAGCCATAATGGCTGCTGCAGATGCATCTCTGGAAGTATTGGGGATATCGGGTGCATTAAAGTCCCAGTAAGGCACCAGGTCAGAGGGCATGTTGGGGTGCTGCAACAGGTAGGTAGCCACTCGTTCTGCAAGCTTCATGTAGGTATCATCCTTGGTTTCTCGATAGGTCATGGTGTAGCCATATAATCCCCAGGCTTGCCCACGAGCCCATGCCGACTCATCATTATACCCCTGATGGGTGTTTTTATGTTGAATGGCGCCAGTGGAAGGGTTGTAGTCAACAACATGAAAGGTACTTACATCATCCCTGTAATGGCTTTTAAGAGTAGTATTGGCATGATTTACCGCAATATTGTAATAGCTGGAATCTCCGCTTAGCCTGGTAGCAGCAAAAAGCAGCTCCAGGTTCATCATATTGTCAATAATTACCGGGTAGTCCCATTTGTCTGTATTGTGGTCCCAGGAGCGTATGGCGCCTACTACCGGGCTGTAACGCGATGCCAGGGTTTTTGCGGCCGTTAAAATAGCTTCGCGGTAGGTTTCATTGTTGGTTAGCCTGTAGCCATTGCCATAACTGCAATAAATCTTAAAACCAATATCATGATCATTGCCATTGGTTTTTTCATTTTCAAGGCTGGCAGTAAATTGCTCTGCATGTGCCTGCCATGCCTTATTGCCAGTAAACTCATACAGGTACCACAATACACCAGGAAAAAAACCGCTGGTCCAATCTGGGGAGGCAACTGTATACAGCTCGCCGGTTGGGGTTAGCGAACGGGGCAATTGTGTAGTTTGGGTAGTGCCTGGCTCAGCTTTTTTTACCTGCTCCAATAAAAGCGTGGTTTGTTGCTCTGCATGCGAGAAGGCTTTGTTTACAATTGGTTTTTGCCTGGTGCATGCCAATAAAGTAAAAGCAAGCAATAAAGTAAGGAAAGGATAATTGGTTTTCATAGAATGAATAAAGTGTAGGAAGTACAATATATAAATTTTTTCTTTTCATAAATATTGAATCGGGTGCCCTGTAGCAAAATAGATTTACTGCTACCTTTGCGGCATGCTTACCCGCGTAAAACAGTTTATAACAGGCTCAGATTTTTTAAAAGCAATAGTTACCACCTTTGCCATTGTTACACCTGTAATAGTTGGCATACAACTGGATAAATTGCCTTTGTTCTTGAGTATTGCTATTGGGGCACTGTTAACAGCCAGCAGCGATGTGCCGGGTAGCCGCAAACATAAGGTATGGGGTATCCTTATTTCAGCTGCTATTGCCATGGTGGCCAGTATTGCAATAGGGCTAGCATCTTATAGCTTGTTTTTTTTGCTGCCGGTAATGGCTATTCTGGTATTTGGTATCTCCTTTATTTCGGTTTATGGGTTCAGGGCTTCGCTGGTTTCTTTTGCAGGGTTGCTGGCCATTATTTTAAGCTTTGCTCATGAGCAGGGCGAGGTTAGTGCTATTTTGTTAAATGGTTTGCTGATTGGCTTAGGAGGGCTTTGGTTTTTGTTGCTTTCCACTATATTTCATACCGTGCTTCATAAGCGGCAAACCGAAAACCTGCTGGTAGAGTGCCTTCGCAATACTGCCCTGTATATTGAACTGCGAGGTAAACTGGCTTCTGAAAGTGAAAGCCCAACGGTAAAAACAGAAGAATTGTACAGCCTGCAAATACGTATTAACGAGATTCATGAATTGTTGAGAGAGCTTTTGCTAGATGAAAGGCAACACTCAGGCACTTCGAATTACAAGCGTAAGATGCTGCTGATCCTCATTGACTTGATCGATATACTTGAGCTGTCATTAGCAAATCCTGCCAATTACCAGCATACACGTGCCTTGTTTAAAGCGCCTTACACGGAGGTTATGCCTTTTATCAAACTGGTGTTCGAGCTTTCGGCCAGGCTTAATAACCTGTCAGTAGCTATGGAAGCAGGTAAAAGGTTGCAAAGAGATAACAGCCTGCAGCCTCTGATTGAGGAATGCCTCCAAAACATTCAGCAATATATACAGGAAGCCGGTATGCCAGCAGCAAGAGAAGGGGCTTTACTGTTGCATAACCTGCTTGACTATGAAGAGAGGATTCTGCAGAAAATAGAAGCTATTGAAAGAGTATACGGAGACCTGGAAGAGCAGAATGAGGCAAAGCTTCCGGGCAGAGAAGCGAAGCAATTTATTACCCAGCAAGATTATGATCTACACATACTTAAAGAAAACCTGGGATTTAAATCGCCAATTTTTAAGCATGCTGCCCGCTTAACCCTTGCAATTTTAATTGGCTACAGCATCGGGATAATTTTTTCAATTCAAAATGCTTACTGGATATTATTAACCGTGGTAGTTATAATGCGTCCGGGCTATACATTAACCAAAGAGCGTTCCAGGCAGAGATTGTATGGTACTCTGATTGGGGCAGGTATATCGGCAATAGTGATCCTGCTTTCGCAAAATGCATATCTTTTAGGGATACTTTCCATCCTGTCTTTTATGCTGGCTTTTACCTTTATACAGAAAAATTACAGGACATCTTCTGTTTTTGTAACTACCAGTGTAGTGTTTGTATATGCGCTTATTGAACCAAATGCCTTTGAAGTCATTCAATACAGGGTACTTGATACCCTGGTCGGAGCCGCTATATCCATGGGAGCTATCTCGTTTTTATGGCCTGCCTGGGAGGCCCTACATATCAAAACTGTTGTGTACAGGGCACTGCAGGCCAACCAGAAGTACCTGGCAGAAATTAACCGGTATTACCATGATGCATCGCAGGCAGCCAATACTGATTATAAGCTGGCCAGGAAAGCTGCCTTTCTGGAAATGGGTAATTTAAACGCTGCCTTTCAGCGCATGAGCCAGGAGCCTAAAGGCAGGCAGCGCAATGCTATGAAAATCTACGAAATTGTAGGGCTTAACCATACATTTTTGACAGCTGCTGCTGCTTTGGGTACCTTTATACGCGATAATCCTGCAAGCACGGTCTCTCAGCATTTTGAGTTTATCATAAAATCAATTGATACTAACCTTACCCAGGCCCTCCAGATTTTACAGCATGCAGAGTTAGAGCAAGGAGTAGCCAGGGGCGATCTGGAAGAAGCCTACGAACACCTGGAGGAAAAGTATGAAGCACTGGTGGCTATCCGTACACGCGAACTGCAGGGCGGGTTTAAACCCATTGACCCTCACTTGCGCAAAAGCCTTCAGGAAGCCCGCCTTATTACAGACCAGTTAAGGTGGCTGGCCAGCATTTCTGCTAACATAAAAAAAGCAGTTGAAGAACTCGAGAAATTATAATTATTAATAGTACTATAGCAAAGCGTCAAAACCGCAATGCCTCAAGCATTAAACAACATAAATTTTTACGAACCCAATGGAAATAGTTGAATACAATGAGTCTTTAAAAGAGTATATAAAGGTGCTTAATGTAGAGTGGCTTGAAAAGTATTTTTATGTGGAACCCAGTGATGAAATACAACTGGCAGATCCCAAAGCCTCTATTCTTGATAAAGGTGGCGCCATTTACTATGCAGCCCTGGATGGTGAAATTGTAGGTACAGCTTCTTTGTTAAAGATAGATACTACCACCTTTGAGTTGGGCAAAATGGCGGTTACCGAAAAGTGCCAGGGAAAAGGCGTCGGTGAAGCGCTTTTAAAGCACTGCATTGCCCAAGGTGAGCAATTAGGTGCTACAAAACTGATTCTTTACTCCAATACCAAACTTGCACCTGCTATAAAGCTTTACCAGAAATGGGGCTTTACAGAAATACCTTTGGATAGCTCGCAATACAAGAGGGCCAATATTAAAATGGAATATATATACCCGTAGTTTGAGGCAGGCTTGGGTGCTAGGAGAGGTTCGTTTTAAGCTGTATAGTAAAGGTGGTGCCTTTGTTTACTTCGCTATCAATTTGTATTGCACCACCCATGCTTTCTACCTGGGTTTTAACCAGGTATAAGCCAATGCCTTTTGCTTCGGGGTGGTGATGAAACGTTTTATACAGGCTAAAAATCTTGCTGCCATGTTTGTTAAGGTTTATACCCAGGCCGTTATCACTAAACCTGAGGTAGGTGTCGGTATTGTCATGGTAACTGGAAATGTATATCTCGGGCTGTCGGTCGGGATGCCTGTATTTAAGCGCATTTGATATTAAATTGTGCATGATACTTTGCAGGTAAACTTTGGGAAACTGCACTACCGGGGCTGCAAAATCGGTAATAATACGTGCCCTGGAGGCTTCTATCTGAGAGTTGAAATTGTTAAGCTCATTCTGCACAATTTCCTTTAACTGCAGGCTTTCTATTTCAAGGGCATCTTCCTGGTTTACCCTTAAAATTTCAAGAAGCTCGTCCAGTGTGTTTTGCATTGAATTGCTTACCGTTTCCAGCTTTGGAAACAATAGCTCTGCACTTTTAGGAGAGGGGTCTTTTTTATAAAAAGAAAGAAGGAGCTTAAAGTTATTCAGAGGCGACCGCAGGTTATGCGAAGAAATGTAAGCAAAATCCTGGAGCTTATTCTTTTGTTGTTTCAGTACTTTTTCCTGGTATCGCAGTTTTGCTGTTATAATTTCTTTGCAAAGCATTTGAGCCAGGGCAATTTCTGCCCGGGTCCATTCCAGCGATTTATTTTCCACTACTTGTTCCCAGCGCTCAAACGATTTGCGTGGATGCAGGTAGCTTTCATCTTCTTTATCAAAAGGTTCTTTAACAGGTTTGCCTGCCCAGGTAATGGTTTGCCTTATTTCTGGTTTAAAAAGTAAAAGGTAGGTTTTTGAGTATTTTGCAATTTCAGTTACCAGAACACCACTAGCCTTCTCGGTATGACCAATGGCTTCAGGCAGTAAAAGCGAAACTTCATCAGTATAATACATGCCGTCTTTCTGGAGCTGGTCAAAACGATCTGCTAAGGTTATAATTAAGGTATCATCCGGACAATTGCCTGCTTTATACAACTGGTCATCATGAAAAAGGGCGGCACCGGTGGCTTCAGTAAGGTTAAAGATATTTACCTTACCATATAACAATGCTTTGGGTAGGTTGTACTCTGCCTCCAGTTGCCTGGTAATGGTTTCTAATGCTTTATGGTAGGTATTTTGGAGCATTGTATGCTCTTGTTCCTTAATAATCGGGATATAGAGCGAATAGGTATGCACTATACTCTCACAAAGCATTTGCTGGTAAATGTCTATGTATTTTGGGCTTAGGTGATGGCACGTAACTATGCCCCATAGCTTTCCATGTACAAGTATTGATAAAGATAGGGTAGCCTTTACTCCCATATTAGCAAGGTACTCCAGATGAAGTTCAGATGGATTCCTGAGCTTGGTCGCTATAATATTTGAGGGCTCACCGGTAGATGGATTCAGGTAAGGCACGAGGGCTATGGCCGGCGCTGCTACATCGGGTATCTGCCTTACCTGCTGTATCATCAGCATTTCACGGGCCTGGGCCGGAATATCGGAGGCAGGAAAGTGATGGTTTAAATAAGAATGGGTTCCGGGTGAAAGGCTCTCGGCTATAACATGGCCGTTCCAGTCTTTATCAAATTTGTAAATCATTACCCTATCGTAGCCTAAAAACCATCTAAGTTTTTCGGTAAGTATACACGAAAGCCTAGTGCTGCTTTGGGCATTGCGCAGCTCATTACTGATTTTGGTACTTACGCCTTGCTGATGAAAAAGTGCGGTAAGATCTGTACTGTTTACAGGCTCAAACTCCAGGAATAGCTTGGAACCATGTGTGTTAATAAAACAAACATAATTTATCCCTTCAAGTTTAAGGAGGTTGCCCTGCTGTGGCCCTGTATTCAGGTATTGATAAATTTCCTTTAACAAAGGAGCCTCTGCTTGAGCCAGAGTAGTGGAAAGCAGGGTCTGCGGAGGCAACCCCACCAGGTTTTGAATATTCTCACTTACCTGTTCAATCTGCAGGCTTTCAGCATCCAATAAAGCGAAAAAGCCATGCGATTGAATCCTGCCAATAATATGGATAGGTTCTTTATCGCATGATGCAATATCTACTTTAATACCTTTATAATTACTTCTTAGTGGTAGCATGCCAGGGAGATTCTAAAATATATGCAGCTCTTGCCTGTAGTACCACATATTATGTTTAGAAGCTGATAAAATTTTACACAAAAAATAAAATGACCTGGTTCCTGTAAATGCCTCTAAAAACACAGGGTGTACCAGCCATTTCTAAAAGTAAATAACTATTCAGTTTTCGAAGCATAGTTAGGTATAATACTGAAAATTTTAAAGCTTGGTTATGCTTAATGCCTGTTTAAGGTAAGGTTGCTAGCTTACCAGTAAGTTTCTGTATTGCAGAAAGGTTTTGGTTTGTTTAAGCATTATGTATATTGGCAGGAGTAAAAAAATAACGTTTACCGAAAACCAGTATTATCTATATGCGCTTTAGCTCTTTCTTCTTCAGGCTTTTTCTGTTAGTGTTCTTGTTAATGCCTGCTTTTGTGTACGGACAGGTAAGGCTACCTAAACTTATTGCGGATGGAATGGTTTTGCAGCGTAATGCTCAGGTGCGAGTGTGGGGATGGGCCGCTGCAAATGAAAAAGTTACTTTGCAGTTTATGGGTAAAACCCATGAGGCGGTAGCCAATAAGGATGGTAATTGGGCGCTTATGCTTACGGGCCTGCAGGCCGGAGGCCCTTATACCATGACTATTAAGGCCAGCAACACCATTACTTTACAAAATATACTCGTGGGCGATGTATGGCTTTGCTCCGGGCAATCGAACATGGAGCTGCCAATGAGAAGGGTGTGGCCTCTGTACCAACAAGAAATTGAGAGTGCCGATAATACGTTTATCCGGTATTTCGAGGTGCCGCAGGTATATAATTTCAATACCCCGGTAACAGACCTTGCTTCCGGCCAATGGAAACCTGTATCCCGGCAAACCATTGAGTCTTTTTCGGCAGTAGCTTATTTTTTTGCAAAAGACCTGTACCAAAAGTATAAGGTGCCGGTGGGGCTTATCAATGCAAGTCTGGGAGGCTCGCCTGCAGAAGCCTGGATGAGTGAAGAAGCCTTAAAGGCATTTCCATCGCACTATGATGAAGCCCAGCGTTTTAAAGATGCTTCTCATATTGAACAGATTGTAAGCAAGGACCAGGCCCGTATAAATGCCTGGTATAAAGAGTTAAGGCAAAAAGACAAAGGCTACCAGGAAGGGCAGAAATGGAGTGACCCGGAGCTTTCTACAGCCGGATGGGAAACCATGCAGATACCAGGTTACTGGGCAGATACAAGACTTGGTGGTGTAAATGGTGTGCTCTGGTTTAGAAAAGATATACAATTGCCTGCCGGTTCAGGTAATAAGGCGGCCTTCCTGAACCTGGGTACCATAGTTGACTCGGACTCTGTTTTTGTTAACGGGCAATTTGTAGGTACAACCAGTTATCAGTACCCTCCGCGCTGGTATAATATACCTAAAGGAGTTTTAAAAGAAGGCCGTAATACCATAGCTATTCGAATTGTTAATGAAACAGGCCGGGGAGGCTTTGTGCCCGATAAACCTTATGTTCTGGAGCAGGATGGACAGAAAACAGACCTGAAAGGAGAGTGGCAATTTAAGGTTGGAGCTACAATGCAGCCTCTTGCAGGACAAACCTTTGTAAGATGGAAACCAGTAGGCTTATACAATGGTATGATATCGCCAATAACCAATTATAGCATTAAAGGTGTTATCTGGTACCAGGGCGAGTCTAATGCCGGCCGGCCTGTAGAGTATGCCTCTTTATTTCCGGCCATGATCAAAGATTGGCGCAAGCAATGGGGGCAGGGCGATTTTCCTTTTATTTATGTGCAGTTAACTAATTTTATGAAAGCCACAGAACAACCCACAGAAAGTAACTGGGCTTTACTACGGGAGGCACAGCGTAATACCCTTACATTGCCTAATACGGCTATGGCTGTAACCATTGACATTGGTGAGTGGAACGATATACACCCTCTTAATAAAAGAGATGTAGGCCACCGGTTGGCACTTGCTGCTCAAAAAGTAGCCTATGGCGAAAAGGTAGTATATTCTGGCCCAACCTATCAATCAATGAGCAAAAAAGGAAATAAAGTTGTACTTACTTTTAATAATACAGGGAGTGGGTTAGTAGCCCAGGGAGGCCCCTTAAAGCAGTTTGCCATTGCAGGGCCAGATAAAAAGTTTGTTTGGGCTAATGCCAGGCTGGAAGGTAACAGGGTTGTAGTTTGGAGCGACCAGGTGCCTAACCCGGTAGCTGTACGATATGCCTGGGCCGATAACCCTGCAGGTGCAAATTTATATAATAAAGAAGGCTTGCCTGCCTCACCTTTTACAACAGAAACAGAGTTTGGTTTTTAAGTGTGCAATTATAACAGTATACCTGTACGTTTCGCTTTGTGATATCAGGCAATACAGACGCAGGATCTTAAACTGGTTACCAGCTAAAGGCGGAGCTCAATAAAAAAGCTTTGCCTTAATGTAAATAAAAAGGTTTGATTGTTAAATTTTTAGTACTTTGTATGTGCAAATTAATCTGTGAAAAATAAAGGAAATTGGTTTGTAAACATATCAATTCCGGCCCCGTTACCAAATTGCCGGTAAAAGGGTATCGGTACTAAATATTAGCCTTTTCTGCTATGGAAATACGACAGGCTCAAAACAAGGATGTTGAAGGTATTTTGAAACTGCAGCTTGAAACAGCAGCTTTTCATAGGCGGCTGGACGAAAACTATGAGTTCCGGGAAAATATAGCAACCGAGTTCAAGGCCAAAACCTCTTCTTTTCTGGCTGATGAAAAAGCTGCTGTGCAAATTGCTTTGGTAAAAGGTGAAATTATTGGCTATGCGATAGGAGTGTTATCAGACGAGAATACCTTATTTAAATTTCCGAAATACGGAATGATTGAAGAAGCAGGTGTAACTGAAAAATACCGTTCCAGGGGCTATGGAGAGTTAGTAGTAGCCAGTTTATTTGAATGGTTCAGATCTAAGGGAGTTGAAGAAGTAAAGCTGAAAGTTCATGTTAAAAACAATGATGGTATCCAGTTTTGGGAAAGGATAGGTTTTGAAAAAGAAATGTATGCAATGCGTATGAAACTTTGATCTTGCTAAAACCAATTAGCTTATTGAACCATCATTAAAATAAAAGGGGAGGTATCTTTACTTCCCCTTTTATTTTACCTTAAATTAAAACCGCTCATACTCTGCATCCAGAG
>FPIC01047151.1_pt1 | contig 11947 bp, 6 predicted proteins | sample 1504481 | NCBI WGS metagenome assembly FPIC01 (sample SAMEA4475357, study PRJEB15587) | soil metagenome | biome: Soil; feature: Field | place: India | collected 2015-03-11 | depth 0 m
GCTTGTTTTTGACCTTGGTGGTGGCACATGCGATATTGTTGTTATGGACGTTGTTCAAAGTGGAAACTGTCTGAAAGTTGAAGAGAAAGCTGTTGGAAGATACAGTGAGCTTGGTGGCATTGACTTTGACTTAGCAGCAACCAGGTACTTGTTACAGAAGTTTTTTGTTGACAACAAGATAAAAGAAGGAGATGTTGAGCCTGTAGAGCAGAGTCAAATGGTAAACAAGCTCATGGCCTTCTGTGAAAAAGCAAAAGAGTTCTTTTCAAACCAGATGATGTTAAATCCAGAGATTGAAAGTACCAATCCATCGTTTAAGATGAACATTCCAGAATTTTGGCGGGGCAAGTCCCAGCTTTTTAGCATCACTCTCAAAGAGTACAACACTGCAACCCGAGATTTGTATCACTCATCAGGCATAAAAGCAAAGACAATTGAAGATTATGAAAGATGCAAAAACATTGTTGACCCAATTTATGAAACCTTGGAACGATACGAGATTGATAAAAATTCAATCGATTACATCTTTGCCACAGGGGGGATGAGCCTTTACTACAAAGTGGTTCAGAGATTAAAAGAGCTATTCCCGAAAAGTCAGGTTATAAAGGCCTCAAATCCACTGGAGGCTGTTTCAAGAGGAGCGGCTATCTTTTCGTTCTATGAAGTTGAAATAAAAAGACAAAATGAAAAGGCTTCTATTTCAAATCCAACTATCAGAGAACCTTCCTCTGCCGAGATGGAAATTGTTACAAAAACAGTTTTGGCAGAGGCTATAATGATTGACGTTGAAGAAGGGCTGCCAAGAGAGATTATATCTAAAAACCAGCCTGTTCCATACAAAGGAGTGATTAGAGACTCATTCAAGGTAACAAGCCCGAGTGGGATAAAGATCGACATCTATGCAGGAGAAGACCCGTACGACTGTAAAATGAGAATACAAAAATCTTTTACAGGGAACTTCAGATCCCCTGTTACACCTGGTACGCCTCTTGATATCGAATATGAAATAGATGAAAACAAGTATCTCAAGCTCAGAGTCGTTGTTAAAGACAATATGAATCCTCCAATAGACTTGGATGTGGACTCTGATGTGAAGACAGTTGGTTTAGAAAAAGTAAAGGAGTGATTTTTCAAGATGGACAAGGTATTTAAGGATTTTAAGGAGATTAATATAGATCTTTTTGAAAACATATTTATTCCAGAAATGGATAGTTTAGAAAAATCAATTGTGGGGACGTCGAACATAAACTATGTTTCGAATAGACTTTTTATGTGGATGTTTTCAAAAGAGGATGTAAAAGAGTTTGAATCAATCTTTGGACTTCTGCGCCAACCAAAATATGGATATGTCCGTTCAGAATTCAAAAGAAAACTTATATCTCAATGCAACAAAATGCTAAAAGAAGGAATATGTCCTATTGAGCCCATGCTGTATGCCTCAAAAACTGTCAACAGAATAATCTCTAATGATGTGGAGGATCACGAGGACATTTCAGATGTCATCTGTGAAGTTGAAAAATATGACAGAAATATGGTTGTGAAAACATTGGAGCACATAATAACAAGGTGGAGCTGGTATCCGCAACTGAAGATTGCCCTTCTGGCAGCAGGTAAAGTTTCTGATGATGACCTTATCCAAATGGCATATAACAAATTTTCAGACAATAAGTACTTGAACTACCTAAAACCTGAACTTTTAAAGATGCTTGTTTATTCAAAAAAAGCAAGCTTTGTTCCCCAGATGGTTTCAATTCTTTCAACTTTAGAAAGAGATAGTACATCTGATAGAGCAATTGCAAATTTCTTTAGAGAAAATTTTGATAAATACGTGGGCAGAGAAGGCGTGACAGAACTGAATATATATTATGAGATGAACTACAGTTTCATAAAAGATTTTGCGAAAAGCATAATTCAGGCAGTTTTGAAAGATTGTCCGCTTCCTCTTCAAGACGGTCCTGATAAGAAATTTACTTATTTCAAGCAACTCTGCATTGCATATTCAAAGCAAAAGCAGAATGAAAAGCTGAGAGAAGAAATTTTAAAAAACCTGTTTGATAGTAGCTATTCCGCTTTTTCTTCAATGGTTTACTGTTTGAGATATACAAAAGACAAGGCTCTTGCAACATATTTAGAAGATGCAGTTTTAAGAAGGAAAGATGCAAAGATAGGTGACTACAAGAACGCAATCTTAACATTGGGTTTTTTGGGTGCTGATAACCACGATTTTGTAATGGAACTTTCAAAAAGAGATAAAGACTTGAAATATGCCATGTATGGTTTTTTCATTGTTCAAGGTTCAGAGACATACTGCACTCTTATGGCTGATGAATTGATCTTTTGCAAAGATCTCTCAGAACTTGGATCTATTCACCGCGTCTTGAGAGAGGTTATAAATGTCAGTCCAAAATTGAGAAGTATAATAAAAGAAAAGCTCAAAGCTGCTTTGCTGGATGACAGCAAAGAGGTCCGAAAAATAGCTCTGTTGAACATACAGCCCTACTGGAGGCACATAATTGACAAAGATATCCTCAATTTCTTATTTGAGCAGATTGGATATCCTGATAAGCCAATAAAATTTTCTATCGAAGAGCAGTCAATTGTCTTGAAGATAGCAAAAGATGTTATAAACAATTTTGGAAGAAATATATATAAGTATTTAGATTATGTCCGAAGAAGAAACGATTTTGATCCTAACATTAAGCAGTTAGCAACACGTATACTCTTGAATGACTTTGAACCTGCTCCACCTCAATAATTGTGGGGAGAGTAGGTGGAAGAATGCTGTTGGATTCACATGAAAAGTACATTGCCTTGAAAGAAAATAATGTTGATGTGCAAAAGGAACTTTGCAGAAACCTATACAGGGCAGGAAATTACCTGACCTGTTTTCTCTTATCTTCAAAGTTGGTTGAAATGGGTGAAGAGAGAGAAAAGATTGTCCAGCTTTCTTCACTTGCCAGGTTAGGCTATATAGATTTAGTCTTTCATGCTTTTGAGTCGGATAAGGAAAAAATCGAGAGGCATATACTTGCTTTTGCTGATGAGGATTTGGACATAGCAGTGGACCTTCTTTTTTCGGTTGATACAATTGATGAATGTGAAAGCGAGCTTGCTAAAAGGATTGAGAATGCTTCAAAAAGCTATGAAAATTGTCGTCTTTGGCTTGATCTCAGGAGATTGAGTGAAAAGTTTAGATCAAAAAACTATATTGTTTGTAACAACATAAGTTGTATTTTGGAAAAGATTGAAAAAACAGAAGATTCTTTTATCAAAACGCGTGCAAGCTATCGTCTTTACGATTTAGGTATTGAAAAGTGCAGAGAATACTTGAATGAAAAATATTTGAAGCACGAAGAGAAGCAAAAAACAGGTTTTAATACTTCTGATGATATATATTGCTTTGAAATTCCAGAGAATATTGCCAAAAAGATATGGTATTTCAACTATCAAGACCATCATGTGCACTTTTTCACTTATCCTGACCACAATATTCACTTTTTGAGGTTTGAAAATGAAATTTTAGTGTTGGACTGCGGCAGCAACCCGAAAGAGTTTTCGATTGTCGACATAGAAGGATTTTTAACTCAAAAAGGTTACAGCACAAATATGATAAAGGCGGTTTTGATCTCCCATGCGCATTATGACCATTACAGCTGCCTTCAGTATCTGCCTCATTCGATCCCACTTTATGCGACAAAAGAGACAATTGATCTTATATTCATAGTTAACAGAGAACACTTAGAAAGCAAAAAGATTAATCTCGTAAAATGCAATGAGGAGTTTGAAGTTGGAAAGTTTAGAATAACTCCATTTTCAAATGGGCATATTTTGGGGTCGGTAGGTTTTGACATTCAATTTGGGAATAAAAGACTTATATACACAGGTGATTTTTCTTTGCACAATCAAATGACTGCAGAGGGCATGAACCTTCAAGACATTTTGAAGAGAGGAAAAGTGAACTACCTTGTCTCTGAGCACACATATGGTCAAAAAGATTTTGCAATAAAGTATGAGGATGCTGCTAAGTGTCTGGCATATGCAGTAGATTTTTTAGTGACTTTGGGGATAAAGGTTTTCATACCAGCATTTTCAATTGGAAGGGCTCAGGAGGTTATAGAAATTATATTCGCTTTTTGCAGAACAAAACCCATGGTTGTTGTAGACGGGCTGGCAAAGGACATCAGCCTTTATTATTCAGCAAGAAGCGGAAAGAATTTTTTCCACAATGTAATTTTGGGCAGTTCAAAGGATATTGAAAATAATGTACAGGGTGCAGATGTCATAGTTGCAAGTTCAGGTATGCTGCAGTCACACAGCACCGCAGTGAAATACCTTCAGATTTTAAAAGATACAAAATTTGGATTCATCAAAACTGGGTATATAGAAGATCAGCACTATATCCATGAGATGGTAAAGGTTATGATGAATTCTGATGTGTATTACTTTGACATCCCGCTTTCTGCTCATTCCAATTACTTTGAACTTTTACAGACTTTCAGAGTTCTTGAGCCAGAAAAGATTATCCTTGTTCATGGGCAAGGTATAAAGGGGCTTTGACAAGCCCTTTTTTTGTCGCTTTCTCCCAAAAAAATCACTATCTAAGTTGAGAGTAGGGAAAAGAAAATGATATAATGAGTAAAAACAAATCTTTGTTAAGTTCAGAGAAGGGAGGTAAATTTAATGAAAACCGCAAGGTTACTAGTTTGTTTTGTACTAGTTTGTTTTATTTTAACAACCACGATATTACTAGACAATAATAAGGGAGAAGCTGCTATGTACAACTATGGGGAAGCTCTACAAAAAGCAATAATGTTTTATGAATTCCAAATGTCAGGTAAATTGCCAAAATGGATAAGAAACAACTGGCGTGGAGATTCAGGGCTAAACGATGGAAAGGACAACAAGATAGATCTAACAGGTGGATGGTACGATGCAGGCGATCATGTTAAATTCAATTTGCCAATGTCATACACCGCTACGATGTTAGCTTGGGCTGTTTATGAGTATAAAGATGCATTTGTAAAGAGTGGACAACTTCAACACATATTAAACCAAATTGAATGGGTAAACGATTATTTTGTAAAGTGTCATCCTGAGAAATATGTGTACTATTACCAAGTAGGCGACGGCGGTAAAGATCATGCTTGGTGGGGCCCTGCAGAGGTAATGCCAATGGAGAGACCTTCATATAAAGTAACAAAGACTAACCCTGGTTCTACAGTGGTGGCAGAAACAGCAGCTGCTTTAGCTGCAGGTTCAATCGTTATAAAACAAAGAAACTCAAAAAAAGCAAGAATTTACTTAAAACATGCAAAAGAACTATATGACTTTGCTGCTGAAACAAAGAGTGATGCAGGTTATACTGCTGCTAATGGATACTACAATTCGTGGAGTGGCTTTTGGGATGAGCTTTCATGGGCAGCAGTGTGGCTGTATTTAGCAACCGGGGATAAGTACTATCTTAGCGAGGCGAAAAAATATGTGTCCAATTGGCCTAAAATAGCAGGGAGCAATACTATCGATTATAGATGGGCACACTGTTGGGATGATGTTCATTATGGTGCAGCGCTTCTGCTTGCTAAAATTACAGATGAAAATACTTACAAGCAAATAGTGGAGAAACATCTGGACTACTGGACAATTGGGTATCAAGGACAGAGAATCAAATATACTCCAAAGGGATTAGCATGGCTTGATCAATGGGGTTCTTTGCGATATGCTACCACGACTGCGTTTTTAGCATTTGTTTACAGTGATTGGAAAGGTTGCCCTTCCTCAAAGAAAAAAGTGTATCGAAAATTTGGAGAGGGTCAGGTAAACTATGCGCTTGGTTCTTCTGGGAGAAGTTTTGTTGTTGGATTTGGCAAAAATCCACCTAAAAGACCGCATCATAGAACGGCTCATGGTTCTTGGGCAAACAGTCAAAGCGAACCACCATATCACAGACATATTCTATATGGTGCATTGGTTGGTGGGCCGGGCTTGGATGACAGCTACAGCGATGATGTGGGAAACTATGTAAATAATGAGGTAGCATGTGATTACAATGCTGGCTTTGTCGGAGCATTAGCCAAAATGTATTTGCTTTACGGTGGCAAGCCGATTCCTAACTTTAAAGCTATTGAAAAGCCTTCAAATGATGAATTTTTTGTAGAGGCAGGTATAAATGCGTCTGGAAGCAACTTTGTAGAAATTAAAGCTATAGTGTATAATCAGAGCGGTTGGCCGGCACGGGTAACAAATAATCTTAAATTCCGATACTACATTAATTTGAGTGAAATTGTTTCTCAGGGATATAAGCCTTCACAAATATCATTAAACACAAACTATAATCAAGGGGCTAAGGTTTCAGGGCCGTATGTGGTTGATTCAAAGAAACATTTGTATTATATACTGATTGATTTTAGCGGCACTCCCATCTACCCTGGAGGTCAAGATAAATACAAAAAAGAAGTTCAATTTAGAATTGCTGCGCCTCAAAACGCAAGATGGGATAATTCAAACGACTATTCGTTTAAAGGGCTTGACAAAACAGGTGGTGGTCAGGTTATCAAAACAAAATATATACCGCTGTACGATGGGAAAAAATTGGTGTGGGGCATTGAACCAAACACTAAAAACTTAACTTTGAGAACCTCACAAATACCTGCTAATGGAGATGCTGATAAAAAATCCAAAACTATTTTATCTAAAAATACTTCTTCTGCTAAAACATCATCTAAGCAGAACAAAGAGGTTAAAAATGTTGTAAAAGTTTTGTACAAAAACATGGAGATTAATAAAACCTCGAATTCAATAAGGTTGTATTTGAAAATAATCAATAATTCTCAAGAAACTATAGATCTGAGTAAGGTTAAAATAAGATACTGGTACACGGCTGATGATGGGGTTATGAAACAGAGTGCTGTATGCGATTGGGCGCAAATAGGAGCAGTTAATGTTACATTCAGATTTGTAAGGCTACGCAAAGCAGTGGCTAAAGCAGATCATTATTTAGAAATAGGGTTTACAAATAATGCGGGTAAGATCCAACCAGGAAAAGATAGTGGCGATATTCAGTTAAGATTTAACAAGAGTAACTGGGGCAATTATGATCAATCAAATGATTGGTCGTGGGTTCAAAGCATGACATCTTACGGAGAAAATAAAAAAATAACACTATACATTGATGGTAAACTTGTTTGGGGGCAAGAACCAACGAAAGATACATAACAAATATGTAGAACTAAAGACCAAAACAATTTTTTAAATAAAGGGGCTGATCCGAAAATTTAGACAGCCCCTTCAATTTTTGTTGTGAAAGTCAAAAGGTTTTGCAGTTTACTGCTGTATGCTGTAGGTATTGCTTTCTGTTGTGCTATGATCGAAAGGAATATTTTTTTCAGATGCTTGCTGATTGCTCTGCCTAGTTGATGGTGGTTTTAGCTTCTGGAAACCAGATGGCTCATTTTGCGATGTATTGCCTTCCTGCGGCACAACCACCTCTTGCGGTGCTTTGTGAATATCACAATATTCTGTGGGTGCCTGGTACATATAATCATCAGGTGGTACAACTGAGGAGTTTTTGCTTGGCCAAATAGGATTATCTCTTTTTATAAACACCTTTTCGATTGTGGTTGGGCAGTATTGTGTTGCAAGCTTTTTAGACTCTGTACAAACTTTGAGTTTTACATGCCTGTCGCAGTACTCTGTTGGTTCTGTTCCCTCGGCAAATATCTCTTTTATAACCTGGCTTCCGCGGGGGTCTTGTTTGCAAAGGCTTGTTGCAAGTTTTCCAGACTCTTTGCAGATGTACCTCTCAACAATCCCGGCAGGTCTTAAAAACTCTGGGCTCACACCCTTTTTGCTAACAACCTTATCTATTATCCCCTTGAAAATTTTCAAAGCTGGGTTTGTGCCGGTAAGATAGTTCAAAGCAACAGGCTTGTCTTCTCCAACCCACACGCCAAGCGCATAGTTTGGGGTGTATCCCACAAACCATCTGTCTTTGCTATCATCGGTGGTACCGGTTTTCCCTGCAACAGGGTATGAAAATCTGACGCCAACTGTTATCCTTGCGGTGACAACACTTTGCAACATATTTGTAAGTATATATGCATTCTTTTCGTCCATCACTCTTCTTTTATAGGGTGTTCTTTCAAATATTGTGATACCGTTTTTGTCTTCAATTTTTGTTATAAAATATGGCTTTATATACACACCACTGTTGGCAACTGCGGCAAACGCGGCAGTCAGCTCAATGGGTTTCACACCATAGGTAAATCCACCAATTGCAATTGAAAGACTGTTCATATCCTGTGGTGCTAAGGTGGTAAACCCAAACCTTTTTAAGTTCCTGTAGACATTTTGAATTCCCAGGTTATATGCAACCTTTACAGCAGGGACGTTTGCCGACCACTGCAGAGCTTCTCTTACTGTCATAAACCCTTTGTATCCACGCTTGCCAGACACAACATTGCTTTTATACCAGTTTCGCGGTGTGTAGCCACCAATGGAAAAAGGTACATCGTCTATAACAGTTGCAGCAGTATATCCATTTTCAAGCGCAAGAGCATAGTCAGCAATTGGCTTTATGCTAGATCCCGGCTGGCGCACAGACATTGTTGCGCGGTTTAAAAGCCGCACGCCTTTTAAATTTCCTCTTCCGCCCATGATACCTTTCACAGCACCTGTTCTAAAATCAATCAAAACAGCTGCTGCCTGTGGCTGCGGTACGCCGGATGCATCGTAGTGTCTTATCTTTGGCATGATTGACGGGTCTGAAAAGACATCTTCCATTGTGCTTTGTATAGCTTCGTCCATTGTTGTGTAGATTTTAAGCCCGCCACCATAGATTAAGTTTTCTGCCTCATCCTCAGAAATTCTTTTCTTTTCAGACAGAATTTCAATGGCTTCATCAATCACAGAGTCAACAAAGTACGGATGTTTGTATGCGTTTTGAGCAGATATATCTTTTTTTACATAAACAAGAGGCTGATTTTTTGCCTCTAAGTACTCTTGTTCGGTTATATATCCAAGCTCAAGCATCTTCTTGAGAACAATTTCCTGCTTTTTCTTTGCATGGTCTGGAAATACATAAGGGTTGTAATATGAAGGGTTTTGGGTAATTCCTGCAATGAGAGCGCACTCTGCCAAGGTCAGCTGCGATACATCCTTTCCGAAATAGGTGTACGCTGCCGCCCCAACACCGTATGCTCCGCTTCCAAGGTTAATTGTGTTGAGATACTCTTCCAAAATCTGTTCTTTTGTCCATCTTTTTTCAAGCTGGATGGCAAGGTACTGCTCTTGAATCTTTCGCTTGAAGGACTTTTCAAAGGTTAAAAGTTTGTTTCTCACAAGCTGCTGGGTGATTGTACTTGCACCTTCTGAAAGAGAGCCGGTTTTGATGTTTTTGAATATTGCACCGAATATTCTTTTGATGTCAATCCCGTTGTGCTGCCAGAACCTCTCATCCTCGATTGCAACAAAAGCGTTTATAAGGTTTTTTGGAATCTTGCTGTACGGCACTCTTATTCTGTTTTCATTCCCATGAAGCCGGGCAATTTCGTTTCCGCTCTGGTCGTAGACAATTGTTGTCTGGCTATCTGCTGAAGAGGTTATGATATCCAGAGCGTTTGGCGGTATTGCCTTTATGTATCCTGTGACCATTCCAAAACCGGCACCGATTAAAACTGCCATGCTTGCAATCAAAAGCGCAAGAAGAGTTCTTAAAAAGCTTTTGAGAAAAAGCCTAAACGGCGTTTGTTTTTTTACTTTTTTATTTTTGCTTTGCAACGAATATTCCTCCCCTCTTTCCTTATTCAATTATACCACAAAAATAAATATGTATACCATTCTGGGAAAAGGTGGATGGAAATTGACTTTTAAACCTGTTTAAAATGTGGTATAATAAAATCAATACCGGCAAAGTAGATAGAAATACTCAAAATTTTCTTTATGACAGGAGAGAGCCGATAAGATGAAAGTGAGAGATATTTTAGAAAAAGCGTGTCATGAGAATATTCTTACAAAGGATGAAATAAAGCTTTTGCTGATGGCAGAAGGTGAGGATAAAGATCTTCTTTTTAAAACAGCAGACAGGGTAAGGAAAGAGCATGTTGGCGACGAGGTCTTTTTAAGAGGGCTTATTGAGTTTTCAAGCTACTGCAAAAACGACTGCTTTTACTGTGGCCTGAGACGAAGCAATAACCAAGCTCAGCGATACAGAATGCAGGAAGATGAGATAGTAGAGGTTGCAAAAAGGGCATATCAAATGGGATATCGAACTGTAGTTCTACAGTCTGGTGAGGATATGTATTACAATAAAGACATGCTGTGTTCAATCATAAAAAAGATAAAAAGCAGCGTGGATGTTGCTATAACCCTTTCGATTGGTGAAAGGTCATATGATGAGTACAAAGCTTTCAAAGATGCTGGGGCGGACAGGTTTTTGATGAGGTTTGAAACTTCAAACAGGCAGCTATATGAAAAATATCATCCCGGAATGAGCTTTGAAAACAGGATAGAATGTCTCAAATGGATCAAAAGCCTTGGGTATGAGCTTGGAACAGGTTTTTTGATAGGTCTTCCGGGGCAGACTATTGACGATTTGGCACAGGACATACTTCTTGTAAAAGAGCTGGATGCAGATATGATAGGCATCGGACCTTTTATTCCTCATCCGCAGACGCCTCTAAAAGATGCAAAGGAAGGGTCGGTTGATTTGACACTCAAGAGCATTGCCATTTTGAGGCTTTTGATTCCAGATGCCAATATTCCGGCAACAACTGCGCTTGGCACTTTAGACCCTCTTGGAAGACAAAAGGGACTTATGTGCGGTGCAAACATTGTGATGCCAAATGTAAATGACCTCAAGTACAAGCTCAAATATGAGCTATATCCTGGCAAGATTTGCATAAATGAAGATGCGACAAAGTGTAGAGGCTGTATTGAGTCAATCATTGTTTCGCTTGGAAGAAAAGTAGGACAGGGGAAAGGACAGAGCAGGCACTACAAAAGAGCTGCTGCGTCTTAAAATTCCATTGATTTTGCTTTGGCTTTGCTGTAGACTAATAGGTATAAATTAAGAATGTGGGTTTGTTTTTTTTGCAGCCGAAAGGGAGTTTGGAATGTCTATGAAAAGAGGTAAAGACAATACCAAAAAAGTTTGGCTTGTGGTTTTGATCGTGGCAGTATGTGCTCTTGGTATTTTGGCTGGATATTACATGGCAGGACATTTTGCTAAAAAACCTGCTACTGTCGACCAAACTTTACAGGGAAATAAGCCGTCCCAGCAATTGCAAGAGGAAAATGACCAGAACGCAACCAGCCAAGCGCAAAAGGAGCAGACTACAAACTCGCAGCCATCCGAACAGCAACAGCAGGATACAACAGTTTCATCAGAGGTTTACAAAGCTTTTGCAAGATTTGATGGCGGTATTGATGCTCATACTATACAGCTTTCGCTTCTTAATACTGAGTTTGACTACAAAGAATTTGAGATTGATGAGAAGGTCAAACAAGGGGTAGAGCTTTCAGAGGGTGAGATTGTTGAAATTGAGTTTGAAAAACCCCAAGATGGTGGCAACCCCCGAATTGTAAGCTTAAAAAAGCCTGACAAGGTGACTCTAAAGGGTAAGTTTGTGGGTCTTGCAGACAACAACTTTGCAGAGTTTGTGTTTGACCAAAAACATGTTGTTCTGCAGATAAGCAATGTTGCAGACAAGGTCTCTTATCTTGATGAAAATACCGATGTTGAGGTTACTTTTAAGACAAATCAACAAAATCCCCAGTCAAATCCGGTTGTTGAGGATATAAAGATTCTAAAATGAAAAGGGGCAGTTCACTTTTTTCAAAGTACTGCCCCTTTTTCTGCTCAGCTATTTCTACTATATATGTTACCTCTCTTGTACGACGCAACAATTCCCAGAATGGAAAGACTTGCAAACACCAAAAAGCTTGTCTTCAT
>FPIC01130263.1_pt1 | contig 11936 bp, 11 predicted proteins | sample 1504481 | NCBI WGS metagenome assembly FPIC01 (sample SAMEA4475357, study PRJEB15587) | soil metagenome | biome: Soil; feature: Field | place: India | collected 2015-03-11 | depth 0 m
GGATGTGGAGCCTGAGGGCATAATGCTTGTGTTTGAAAACAGAGATGTGCCGGGCGTGATAGGAAAGATAGGTAGCATACTGGGTAATGCGGGCGTCAATATTGCAGGCTTCAGGCTCGGCAGAGAAAAGAAGGGGGGGATAGCCTTAGGCATTCTAAACCTTGACGACCCCGTGCCTGAGGAAGTTCTTGAAGAACTTAGAAAACTCCCCCATATAATCTTTGCCAAGCAGGTGGTGGTGTAGTAAATTTAAAGCATGGAGGTAAGGACAAAACTGACCGTACAAGAGCTTTTTGAAAGCTACCCACCAGAAAGCAGAGTAGAGCTAATTGACGGGGAGGTCTACGAAATGCCAGCTCCTGAGTATGCTCATCAAAGAGTGGTGGGTCTTATATACAGGAGGCTAAGCTCCTTTGTTGAGGATAAGGGTCTGGGTGAGGTTGTCTTATCTCCAATAGATGTGATTTTGTCAGAGGACGCGGTGGTTCAGCCAGATATTGCCTTTATATCAGACCTGAGCAAGATAAAAAAGAGGATAGAAGGCACTCCAGACCTTGTGGTGGAGGTAGTCTCTCCTTCAAGCCTAAAAAGAGATATCACGGACAAGTTCAGGCTTTATGAAAAGCATGGAGTGAAAGAATACTGGCTTGTATTTCCTGCGGAAAAGAGCGTGCTTGTATTTACTTTGACAGACAAAGGCTATGAGCTTTTCTCGGAAGCTCATGAAAAAGGTAAGGTAAAGTCTAAACTTTTGGAAGGTTTTGAACTTGAGGTGGAGGAGTTATGGAGCTAAAAACTAAGCTCACAGTAAAAGAGCTTTACGAGATATACCCACCAGAGAGTAGAGTGGAACTGATTGACGGGGAGGTCTATGAAATGCCCGCTCCTGAATTTGAACATCAACGTGTAGTTTTAGAGCTTGCTGTTATATTAAGGAGTTTTGTAAAACCCAGAGGTTTAGGCGAAGTGGTCATACCACCCATAGATGTGATACTGGCGGAGGATACTGTAATCCAACCAGACCTTGTTTTTGTATCAGACTTAAGCAGGATAAAGAAAAGAATATATGGCACTCCAGACCTTGTGGTGGAGGTGGTATCTCCTTCAAGCCTCAAAAGGGATATCACGGATAAGTTCAGGCTTTATGAAAAGCATGGAGTAAAAGAATACTGGCTTGTTTTCCCTGCAGAAAAAAGTGTTTTGGTCTTTACTTTGACAGATAAAGGTTATGAGCTTTTTTCAGAGGCTTACGAGGAGGGTAAAGTAAAGTCTAAAGTTTTGGAAGGCTTTGAGCTTGAGGTGAGGGAGCTGTGGAGCTAAAAACTAAACTCACAGTAAAAGAACTTTATGAAATATACCCACCAGAGAGCAGAGTAGAGCTAATTAACGGGGAGGTCTATGAAATGCCAGCTCCCACGACAAGCCATCAAAGAGTTTTATTCAGAATAGCTAAAAGGCTTGATGAGGCTAAAGGAAAGGGTGAGGTGCTTATAGCTCCTGTTGATGTGATGTTAAGTGAGGATATACTTTTACAACCTGACCTTGTTCTTGTCTTAGACACTACAAAAGTAAAAGACAGAGTGGAAGGTGTTCCAGACCTTGTGGTGGAAGTAGTCTCTCCTTCCAGTCTCAAAAGAGACGTGGTAGATAAATTCAGACTTTATGAAAAGTATGGGGTAAAAGAATACTGGCTCGTTTTTCCAGCTGAAAAGAGTCTTCTGATTTTTACTCTCACGGACAAGGGTTATGAACTTTTCTCAGAGGCTCATGAAAAAGGCAGAGTAAAATCCAAGCTTATTGAGGGCTTTGAGCTGGAAGTTTCAGAAGTTTTTCAAGAAGCTTCTTAACTAAGAGTTCCGCACCGAGCAGTTTTGATGATGCATAAAGCTCTTCCTTTGTACCATCTTTGAAGAGAAGTACAGCCCTGTATTCCTCACTTCCCATCATTTGAAGAGGGTTTGCCACTAAAAGGTCTAAATTCTTCTCCTTCAATTTTCTTAAGCCTTCTTGCAGAAGCCTTTCTTCTTCTTCAAGAGCAAAGCCCACAAGAATTTTGTCCTTCTTTATCTTTCCAAGCTCTGAGAGTATGTCTGGGTTTTTTACAAGATGAAGGGTAAGGCTTTCCTGCTTTTTGAGCTTTCCCTCATAAAAGCTTGCTGGCTTGTAGTCGGAAACCGCTGAGTTCATTATGACCATGTGAGCCCAATCAAAAAGCTCAAGTACCTTTTGATACATATCTTGAGCGGAAACCACCTTATGGATTTCCACTTCAGGAGGCTCTTCTACACTTGTATAACCAGCTATTACTTTTACTTCAGCCCCATACCATCTCAAAACCCTTGCTAAGGATAAGCCCATAAGACCCGTAGAAAGGTTAGAAATAAACCTTACCTTATCTATAAACTCACGCGTAGCTCCCGCAGTTATGAGAACTCTGTAGCCTTTTAATGGTTTAGGTCTAAGTCCCCATTCTACCCAATCAAGAAGTCTCTTTATAGAGGCAAGTTTGCCTTGACCTTCCTCCTCACATACAAGTTTTCCTTCTTCTGGTTCTACTATAATTACACCTCTTTCTTTTAGCTTTTGCAGATGTTCCTGTGCCACAGGATTTTTATACATCTCCACGTTTCCAGCAGGAGCCAGCATCAAAAGTCCCTTGTGAGAAAGAGCGCATGTGGTAAGAAGGTTATCTCCTATACCCATTGCTATCTTAGAAAGCGTGTTTATACTACAGGGAGCTATTAGAAATAGGTCAGACCATCTTGGTAAATTTATATGAAGAAGTGGGTCATCTTCCCAATCTACATATGCTTTATTACCAGAAAGGGTATGAAAGGTAAGCCTACTTATGAAACGCTCAGAAAAGGGCGTCATCACTACTTTTACTTCATGACCTGTCTTTTTTAGCTCCCTTACAAGCTCACAAGCTTTATAGATGGCTATACTGGAGCTTATTCCGAGAAGAATTTTACCCATCTTTCAGAGCCCAGTAAAGAACAGCCATTCTTACATAAAGTCCATTTTCCACCTGTTTTAACACTAAGGATTTGTCTCCATACAGCACTTCACCGTCTATATCCACCCATACATTCACAGGTCCCGGATGCATAAAATAACCTTTGAGTTTTGCATATCTATCCTTTGTGAGACCAAACTGTAAAAAGTAGCTTTCTTTACTGGGTATGTAGCTCTCTTTAAACCTTTCTTCCTGAAGCCTCAACCATATTACAAGGTCAGACCACTCTATAGCTTCTTCTACATTATCAAAAACCTTGATTACTCCGAAGGGAGAAAGGTCTTTAGGTATAAGAGTTCGTGGTCCGCATACTCCAAGCTGTGCGCCAAAGAGATTAAAAAGATACGCACCTGAGCGGAAAACCCTGCTATGAAGTATATCGCCCACATATACTATTTTAAGACCCTCTATGGAAGGATAGTATTCCATAGCAGTAAAGAGGTCTATAAGACCCTGTGTAGGGTGTTGATGCGTGCCATCGCCTGCATTTATAAGTGATATTTCTTCCTTCAAAAGGTCTTCATAAGGAAAGAAGACAAAGGGCACCCTGAAAACAAGAGCTTTGAAGCCTAAAGCTTTCAGTGTTTTTATCGTGTCTGAGAAACTCTCTCCCTTTTCAATGGAGCTTTCCCCAGCACCTGCATGGTAGGTTTGCAAACCCAAAAGCCTGCAAGCCCTTTCAAAGGAAAGCCTCGTCCTTGTGGAGCTTTCAAGAAAGAGCAAAAAGACATCACCTTCCAGCCTTTCTTTCTTACCAGTTTTGAACTGCTTAAAAAGGTCGTACAAATCAAGAACATCTTCCTCAGTCAAATCCCTGACAGAGATTAGGTGTTTTTTCATTGCTGGGAGTATAATTTTAACATGGACAGAAAAGAACAGATACTGGAGCTTATAGCTCAAGGTTACAGAAGCGTCAAAGCCTTAGCTCAGCATTTTGGTGTATCTCTTATGACCATCTACAGGGATGTGAGGGAGCTGGAAAAACAGGGAAGAATTGTAAGAAAACATGGAGAACTTCTTTTGAAGGAGGAGGCTGGTGAGGTACCAGAGGAAGGCGTACCCACCTGTGCATACTGCACAAAGCCCATAGAAAAAAGGCTTGAGTTTGTCTATAGATTAAAAAAGGGAAGGCAGGTTAGAGCCTGCTGTGCCCACTGCGGACTGCTTCTTTATAAGAACCTAAGGCAAGAGGATATAGAGTCTTGTATGACGTGGGATTTTATAAACTGTAAGCCTATAAGTTGCTTTTCCGCTTGGTATGTGGTGGGCTCTTCCGCCATACCCTGTTGCACACCTTCCGCCATAGCCTTTGCTCTTAAGGAAGATGCGGAAAAGTTTGCCAAAGGTTTTGGTGGTGCTGTTTTAAACTTTGAAGAAGCGGTAGAGATGGTGGAAAAGTTAATGAGGAGAGGAAGTGCTGTAAAGTTGGAATTGTGAGGAAGGCATGTTAGAAGAAATAGTTGGTAATAACGGAGAACTTAAGGAACTTGTGCCTTCTGTGGTAGTAGATGCAAGCTATCATATTGTTGCTTTAAATAATACAGCAAAGAAGATGTTTGGCGAAGCGATAGGTAAAACTTGCTATAAAACCCTCTATGGATTTGATAGAGCCTGTTTTGAAATGGGTATAAAATGCCCAATTCATGATAAAACTTCTGGCACGGATATAATGAGTATGGACTATGAAACTTATGTGAGGAGCTATGGTCAGCTACCGATAGGTGGTATGTATTGGGAAAGCCTTGTAAACATAACAAGCATTGAAACAATAAGGTCAAGCGTACTTGACCCCCTGTCTGGGTTATACAACAGAAGGTTTGCAGAAAGCTTCCTAGAAAAGAGCTTTACGCAATGGAGTAGATATGGGCAACCCTTTTCCCTAATGTTTATAGATATAGATAACTTGAAGAACATCAATGATACATACGGACATATAGTGGGTGATAAAGTTATTGAAAGACTATCCACTTGTTTGAAGACAATGATAAGGTCTTCGGATGTGGCTTCAAGATACGGAGGAGACGAGTTTCTTCTAATACTTCCCAATACGAACATAAACTCTGGTGAGCAGGCCGCTGTTAGAATAATGAAGTGTATTGAGCTTATAAAACTTGATGTGCCCATCACAGTAAGTATAGGGCTTACACAGGTTTTGAAGGAAGACACGTCATATAAGGATATTGTAAGGAGGGCAGATAAAGCTATGTATATAGCCAAAAGGAGTGGTAAGGGTAAGGTTTGTGTAGCAAAAAATGCTGAAGACCTTTACCTAATACAAATTGCAGAAGGAGGTGCTGAAGATGAGTAAAGTCAAGGTTTTTATAGATGGCATAGAGTATGAAGTAGATAAAAATAAACCTCTTCTTCAGTCCCTTTTAGAACTTGGCATTCAGGTGCCTTACTTTTGCTACCACCCGAGGCTGAAAATAATAGGTGCCTGCAGGATGTGTATAGTCTATAACGAAAAGACCCAGAGGCTTATGACTTCCTGTAATGCTTACCCCGAAGAAGGCATGTCCATATCTACTCAACACCCTCTGGTAAAAGAAAATCAAAAGTACCTGCTTCAAGCTTTTATGACAAGACATCCTTTGGACTGTCCCATATGCGACAAGGCAGGAGAATGCGACCTTCAGAACTTTGGAGCTCTTTTTGGACCTCAAAAACAGATAGTGCCCGTTTCAGCCTTAGAAAAGGAAAGGCATCAATTAGACTGGGAGAGCGACTTTTTAGAGTATTACTCAAACAGATGTGTGGTGTGCTACAGATGTACGCGTGCTTGTGATGATGTGGTAGGTGCAAGAGCTCTGTATGTGGAAGAGAGAGGCTTTCAGGCAAACATAGCCCCAGCGGTCAGACCTATGGATACTTCCACCTGCGAGATGTGCGGTCTGTGTGTGCATGTATGCCCTGTGGGTGCTATCATTTCAAAGCCCTTCAAATACTGGACCAGAAGCTGGCTACTCAAGAGAGAAAAAACCGCCTGCAACCTATGTCCAGTAGGCTGTGAAATCCAAATAGAGTATGGTGTGGGAGACTGGAGGTCAAAGGAAAAGGTCTACAGAACCAAACCCACCGATGAGTTAAACATCTGTGCAAAAGCCTTCTTTGGATATGATGTCCTTAACTATGAGAGGCTCAAAAGCCCTAAGATGTTTGGAAAAGAAGAAACTGCAGGAAATCTGGCAAACTTCCTGTCCTTGCTTTTAAGAAGCAGAGCTCAGGACACCGCCTTCCTGCTCTCAAACTACCTTACTGACGAAGACTATGAGCTTATAGCTCAGCTTGTAAGAAAAACGGGTGTAATGATTACTTCACCCATGGTCTTTGACCTACTTCCCTTCCTTGAAGAGTTTGGAAAATACGAAGCACCTACCTTTGAAGAAATAAGGTCTGCGGACTTTTACGTGCTTATAGGTCAGGATATTACTTCTACCGCTCCTGTGCTTACTTACTACATGAAAGGTAAAGTTTATCGTATAGGAGAATGCAGCAGGGACAAAAAATTGAAACCTACTGACATATCGGAAGAAGACCTACAAAAACTGAAAGGGAAAGCCCTCATAGTTTTCAATGCGGTAGGCATGAAAGAAGAAGAAGCCAGAAGGTGGGGAAGAACTCTTAAACAGTTAGCCTCTGAAAAGGGATGGAAGGTGCTTGTTGTCTATGACGGGAATTTTACGGGACTCTTGAAGCACATGCCCATAGAGTGGTTCTCTTCTCTCACACGAGTGCTAAAAGAGGCTAAGAACCTGATTGTCTTTGGTGAAGACCTTCTGGACTACATAAGACTTGAAGAACTGGAGAAATACATAAGAGAGCTTGAACATCTTGTAGCTTTTTCACCTTTTGAAGATGGTCTCTCTTCCTATGCGCAGATAAAGGTGCCTATGGCTCTTATGGGTGAGGTAGATGGAAGCCTTTCAAGTTATATGGGCTCTGTAAGGATAAGAAAGTTCTTGCCAAAAGCCTTTGAGCATACGGACTTTTTAAGAAGCCTTTTGGACTACATGCCTGCGGAGGAAAAGGAAGTAAAGGTGCTAAAGGGCAAGGAAGAGCTAAAAGCGGAAAGAAGGGTGCATTTATACAGGAGTAATTGGCTTGCATCCAGGAGTGAAAACCTCACAAGGCTCTACGAGAAAAACGCTTTTGTTGAGGAGGCTTTACGGTTGGGAAGTTGATAAGGTTTCTTATAGCCTGTACTATATGCCTTAGCATTGCAGTTGCTATATACCTTCTTTTGTTCTAACTTTAAAAGAATGGACCTTTTGAATACACTGAAGGAGTTTTTGAATTTTTTAGGAGAGGAGGGTATAAAGGAGAAGGCTTTAAAGGCTATCGAAGGGGGGAAAGATGCGGAGAAGGTTTTAAAGGAGCTTCTTTTTGAACATGGCCTTCTTGAAAAATATGAAGATTGGGTAGCGGTTAAAGACAGGCTTGAACTTGTAAAGAGGTATGTGAACCTTGAAGACTGGGAAGTCAGGGAAAACAGCAATATGACCTACTCCCTTCAGGGTCTTAACTTTTATATCACATCCCATGTGAGCAGAACTTACTGGCTACACCATGTATATCCAAAAGATATAAGGGATGCACATATTAAGGGCGACTTTCACATACACGACCTTCAGGTTCTGAGCGTCTATTGTGTAGGGTGGGACCTCTGGGACCTTCTCTATACGGGGTTCAGGGGTGTGGAGGGAAAGGTGGAAAGCAAACCTCCGAAACATTTTACATCAGCCCTCGGGCAGATAGTCAACTTCTTATACACCCTCCAGGGCGAATCCGCAGGAGCTCAGGCCTTTACAAACTTTGATACACTGCTGGCACCCTTCATCAGATACGACGGTCTTAACTACAGGCAGGTAAGGCAAGCCATACAGGAATTTATTTACAACTTAAACATTCCTACAAGGACAGGCTTTCAGGCACCCTTCACAAACCTCACCTTTGACCTGAAAGTCTCCCCCGTTTACAAAGACCAGGCGGTTCTCATAGGCGGCGAAATAAAGGATGCCACCTACGGTGAGTTTCAAGAAGAGATGGATATGCTCAACAGAGCTTTCTTTGATGTAATGTTAGAGGGAGATGCCAGAGGAAGGGTCTTTACCTTTCCTATACCCACCTACAACATAACTCCAGACTTTGACTGGGATAACCCGGTATATGAAGGCTTGTGGAAGATGACAGCCAAGTATGGCGTGCCCTATTTTGCAAACTTTGTAAACTCGGAGATGAAGCCAGAAGATGTAAGAAGCATGTGCTGTAGACTAAGGCTTGATGTAAGCAAGCTGGAAAGGAAGGGTGGTAGCTTCTTCGGAGCAAACCCGCTGACAGGCTCCATAGGAGTGGTCACCATAAACATGCCAAGAATTGGATACCTTTCCAAGTCTGAGGAGGAATTTTTTCAGAGGCTTTCTTATCTTATGGAGCTTGCTATGAAAAGCCTTGAAATAAAGAGAGAAGTGCTTGAGGAGCTGACGGAAAGGGGGCTATATCCTTACTCCAAGTTTTACCTGAGACACATTAAGGAAAGGTTTGGAGAGTATTGGAAAAATCACTTCTCAACCATAGGGCTTGTAGGCATGAACGAAGCATGCCTTAACTTCCTTGGCATTTCCATAGCAGAGCCTGAGGGTAGAGGCTTTGCCCTTAAGGTTCTTGACTTCATGAGGGAAAAGCTTTTGGAATTCCAGAAGAAAACGGGGAACAATTACAACCTTGAAGCCACACCAGCGGAATCAACCGCCTACAGACTCGCAAAAATTGACAAGAAACACTACCCGGACATTATAGTGGCTAACGAAGAGGGCTACAGAAGGGGTGCTGAGCCCTTCTACACAAACTCCACACAGCTACCGGTAGATTATACGGACGACCCCTTTGAGGTGCTTGAGCATCAGGATGAACTCCAGATAAGATACACGGGCGGCACAGTCATACACTTCTTCGTGGGAGAGCGGATAGACGACACGGAAGCCCTTAAAAGCTTTATTAAGAAGGTATGTGAAAACTACAGGCTTCCCTATTTTACCATAACACCTACCTTTAGTGTATGCCCCAATCATGGTTATCTGCCGGGTCAGGTGGAAGCCTGCCCCTACTGTGGTTCAAAGACGGAGGTGTATTCAAGGGTTGTCGGCTATCTAAGACCAGTGCACCAGTGGAACGAGGGCAAAAGGGAAGAGTTTAAACTAAGGAAAACCTTCAAAAAGGAGCTTATAGGATGATGGAGCTTGCGGACATTTCTCCAGCACAAGGCAACCCCATATGCATGTTCAGGATAGGAGGCTTTCAGAAATTCACTTTAATAGACTATCCTGCCAAGGTCGCCTGCATAGTATTCACGCAGGGCTGTAATTTCAGATGTAGATACTGCTACAATGTGGAGCTTGTCCTGCCAGAAAAGTATGGTCCTTTGATAGAAGTTGAGGAAGTTCTTACCTTCTTGGAGAGCAGGAGGGGTATGCTTGAGGGTGTGGTGATAACAGGGGGAGAGCCCACCATACAGAAAGGTCTTGAGAAGTTTATTGAGAGGGTTAAGGCTCTTGGTTACAGCGTGAAGCTTGACACGAACGGCAGCAAGCCTCAGGTTATAAAGGAACTGATAGATAAGGGTCTGGTGGATTATATAGCAATGGATGTGAAGGCACCCCTTTACAAGTATGAGGAGGTCTGCGGTGTAAAGGTGGATACGGAGAGGATATTGGAGAGCATTGAGTTAATAAAGTCTTCCTCCGTGGATTATGAATTCAGGACTACAGTGGTGAGGGAACAGCTCACACCGGAAGATATAAGGGCTATAGGGGAGCTCATCAGAGGGTCAAAGAGATACTACTTGCAGAAATTTATACCCGGCAAGACCTTAGACCCAGAGTTTTCCAGCAAAAGCACCTATTCAAAAGAAGAGTTTGAAAGGATAAAAGACAGCATAAAAGGTTATGTAAAGGAAATCGGTATTAGATAACAGCCCTTCCGCTTACAAACTCCAGCACGCGCCTTTTTATGCCCTCCGCATCCATACCTACTAAATTTCTGAGAAGGTTCTGATTCCCATGCTCAATAAACCTGTCAGGCACACCTATTAGAAGGACCCTCTTCATGTAGCCCCTGCCAGCAAGCCACTCTAAAACTCCTGAGCCAAAACCACCCATAACTACGTTGTCTTCCACTGTGATGAAAAGGTCAAATTTTTGAGAAAGCTTTTCTAAAAGCTCTTCATCCATCGGCTTTACGAAACGCGCATTTACTACTGCAAAATCAAGTCCTTCCCTTAAGAGTTCCTCAGAAGCCCTAAGAGCCTGATAGACAGTATAGCCCACCGCCAGAATAACACCATCTTTACCATCTTTGAGAAGCTCCCAAGAACCTACTTTAATCTCTTTAAAGCCTTCCGTTGGTACGCCGTAAGCTGGTCCTCTCGGATACCTTATGGCAAAAGGTCCGTTCCCTTTTAAAGCGGTATAAAGAAGGTCTCTAAGTTCCTGCTCGTCCTTTGGAGCGGAAACTACCATGTTGGGTATGCATCTAAGATATGACAGGTCAAAAACACCGTGATGAGTAGGTCCATCATCACCTACAAGTCCGCCTCTGTCTATGGCAAAGACCACAGGTAGGTTTTGAAGTGCTATATCATGTATAAGCTGGTCGTAAGCTCTCTGCAGGAAGGTAGAATAGTAGCAGGCTACGGGTTTGAGACCCGCACAAGCTAAGCCTCCCGCAAAGGTGCAGGCATGTTGTTCCGCAATACCTACATCAAAAAACCTGTCCGGAAACTTTTGACTAAATTCTACAAGCCCTGAACCTTCCTTCATAGCTGGAGTTATTACTACCACATGCGGGTCCTGCTGTGCCAGTTCTACTATAGCCTTTCCAAAGACAGAAGTCCATGTAGGTGGAGAAGGCTTTTTAATAAATTCACCAGATTCTCTTTTGTATGGTGCCACGCCGTGCCATACCACCGGGTCCGCTTCCGCAGGCTTATAACCTTTGCCCTTCTTCGTATATACGTGCAGAAGAACAGGACCCTGTATGCTTTTCACATTTTCTAAAGTTTTTTCTAAGGCTGGAAGGTCATGCCCGTTTACTGGTCCTATGTAATTAAAGCCAAGCTCCTCAAAAAGAACTCCCGGTGAAAGAAGCCCTTTTAAAAACTCTTCAGTAAGCTTCATAACTCTAAGAGCTGGAGTGCCAAGATGCTCTAAAATATGCTTTACCTTTTGTCTTGTTTCTTGGATAAAATGTCCGCTCAATATCCTGCTTAGATATGTAGCAATAGCACCCACATTTGGAGATATAGACATTTCATTATCGTTAAGGATAACAATAAAACGGTCCGGTCTTAAGTGTCCCGCATTGTTTAGAGCTTCAAAAGCCATGCCTGCGGTCATAGCACCATCGCCTATAACAGCAACCACATACCGTTCCTTCTGTCCAAGGAGGTCATAGCCCTTCCTAAAGCCAAGTCCTGCGGATATAGATGTGGAGCTGTGCCCTGCACCAAAAGCATCATAAGGACTTTCTTCCCTTCTTAGAAAACCAGAAATGCCACCATACTGCCTGAGTGTAGGAAAAAGCTCCTTTCTGTCAGTTAGTATCTTCCATGGATATGCCTGATGTCCTATATCCCAGATTATAGTATCCTCTGGAGGGTCAAAGACACGAAGCAGAGCTATGGTTAGCTCAACCGCACCAAGTCCCGGAGCCACATGCCCGCCGTTTTTTGCGGTAACCTCTATAATGTAGTCTCTTACTTCTTCCGCAAGCCTTTCCAAGTCCTTATAGCTTAGAGCCTTAAGATGGGCTGGACCGTTATAATCCCTTAAAAGTTCATACCTGTCAAGCATGCTTATAAAACTTATTCACTTCCCTTTACCTTTCAATAGCCTTCAGGAGAAAAAGACAAGCCTTAGCATCCAGC
>FPIC01070290.1_pt1 | contig 11917 bp, 7 predicted proteins | sample 1504481 | NCBI WGS metagenome assembly FPIC01 (sample SAMEA4475357, study PRJEB15587) | soil metagenome | biome: Soil; feature: Field | place: India | collected 2015-03-11 | depth 0 m
CCGAAAGGAACATTAGGATTTAGGCTCACATATCCAAAAGATACATGGAATGACATCATTGTTGTTTATAACTCAACAAAGAAGGTTCAAGAGGTGACACTGCCAGAAGGAAACTGGGTTGTTGTTGCAAATGGTGATGAAGTAGGCACAACACCAATTAAGAATCTGACAAACTTTGTTGCTGGCAAGGCATTGGTTGCACCAATTTCCATGTTTGTCGCATACAAGAGCGATGAATTCCCAAAGGGTTTTGTGAAGGTTGTTGGCAAAGACCCAGTTTCACTTGAAACAGCGCAATCTGTTTTAACGCCAAAAGTCTATGGAACAGGAAGTGTGGCTGTTACATTCAACGTAAAAGTTCCAGCTGGCACAGATGATGATGTTATCTACTTGGCAGGTTCGTTTGGAAAAGCTGGACTTTCTGATTGGAATCCAGGCGATAAAGATGGTGCAATAGAACTTGTAAAAACACAAGATGGAATATACATTGTCACTCTAAAACTCAATAGTGGTGAGACTTTTGAATACAAGTACACAAGAGGTAGCTGGTCAACTGTTGAAAAAGGTGCAAACAAGGAAGAAATTGAAAACAGGAAACTTACAGTCAAGGATGATGGTAGTGGAAAGATGACAGTCAATGACACTGTTTTGAACTGGGCTGATAAGTAAAGCAAAGAGTTATTCTTACCCACCTTGCGTACCATCCAAGATCTAAAAGATGGATGAGTGTGCAGGGTGGGTGTTAATCCTCTAAAACCCAAATAAGAAAAGAGGAGGCTAAGGAAGGATGAGAATGATATTAAAAAGGTCTCTTGCTTTTCTGGTAAGTGTTGCTTTAGTATTTTCACTAGTTTTAAATATTTTGCCTCAACAAGCAAGAGCCGCAGATACTATCAAAATTGTAGGTAGCTGGCCTGATGCTGGTAATTGGAATTTTGATAACTCCAAAATTGTTTTGAGCGAAACTTCTGAAATTCCAGGGCTTTATTATGGTGAGTATACATTTACAACTGGTGGTTCTTATGAGTTCAAAGCAGCTATAAATGGTAGTACATGGTACACAGGCGTTCCAAAAGTAGCGGAAAACAATACAAACATACCACTTAATGTTACAGATGGTCAAACAGTTAAGTTTTGGTTTTTTAAAAATTCTCAGCTTGTGATTGACAGTACTCATTTTCCAAATGGTCTACAGGATCTAACGGGGCAATATTCTTTTAAATTTGTTGGCGTGAACAATGAATGGGATCCAAATGACAACAAATATCAGTTTGTGAGGGTACCTGATGCTGTATATACATATATTTACGACAACACATCAAATGATTTTTCAATACCGTGGGGGTTTAAAATTGTAATTGGCGGATTTGGAAAACTTTCTTGGGCATGGAACGGTGCAAAAGAGGGGTCAGTTGTTAAATTTAAAGAAGGTGGAGACAATATTGATTTGGCGCAGTTAAAAGAGTCTAATGGCAATCTCCTCAAAACCAAATTTTACCTTGATACCCTAAACGGTTGGTTATTTACTGAGAAAGATTTAATAAATATTCGACCAGAAGACTTTTCAAACAATGGTTCAGTAATAGGTGGAAGTTCAATTCATCTTAAATGGGAGCCGTATACACCAAATGCAAATCCGCTTTCAGCCAAGCTTTACTACAAGATAGTTGATGTGAGCACTAACAGTGAATTGGTTAGCCTGAGTGATTACAGCACGAGCAACAAAATAGATATTCCAAGAGAGTGGATAGGAAAAACAATTAAAATTGTTGCAAATGCCAAGATAGGTGAAATAACAGGACCTAATGTTGAGTTTACATTAAATGTTGTTGATTTACCACAAAACTTAATAGTTGAGGCAGCTAACTATATCACGTATAACTCTATAGATGAGACATTTTTAAATCTGGCTCAAGGTGATACAATTCAAAGCATAACTTCAAATTTCTCAGTTGTTACTTCATACGTCTATAATGTCGTGTACGAAGGGAATAGTTATCCATTAACATTTAATATTGACTGGGAGAGCAGCAATTCATCTATATTGGCAATAAGTGGAAATACAGTTACAGTTACAAGGCCAACACAAGGTGACCTTCAGGTTGAGTTGAGAGCAAGAGCAAAGTTTGGTGCTACATTAGCAGATGGGCAGAAAATGTTTACTCTTACAGTAAAGAAATTCTTATTAGGAGTAGATGGTGGAATACCTGTTACATTTAATGTGACAGTTCCAGATTATACTCCTGCTAATGACAATATTTATATTGCTGGAGATTTTAAAACTGACAAACTACCATACTGGAATCCAGCAGGAATTAAACTTACAAAAATAGGAGATAAAACTTACAGTGTGACATTATACCTTCCACAAGGAGCTGTAGTTGAATACAAATACACACGAGGGAACTGGTCAAAAGTTGAAAAGAATGCTTACGGCCAAGAAAATCCGAACAGGGTGCTAATTGTCACAGGACCAAGTATGACAAAAAATGATGTAGTTGAAGCATTTGCTGACTTAGGACCTACAAAGCAAGGAGGACTTCCATTAGTTAACTTAGTTATTAACGTTCCTCAACAGACAGTAATTGATACAGGTGATGGTGGAAGGGTAATAAAAGCAGAAGGCGGTGCTATTTCAGTTCCAAATGCTAAGAATACTGTTTTGATAGATAGTCGAAGTGCATTAAATGCTATTGTTAAAGGAGAAAATTATACTATAGCAGTTAAAAGTTCTCAACAAGCTTATCCAGTAGTAAATATTGAAAGACAAGCAGTGGAAACTTTAAAAGAAAAGGGAGTAAAAAGGATAGAGATAAAATATCCTGACACATCAGTTTTTGTTGATATATATAAGTCAGTGGCGAGTGACATTCAAGTTAAGGTATTTCAATCTTCCAAAGAAGAAATTAAAACAGCTGAATCACAACTTTTAAAGAATGTTGATGATTATACAACTGTAAAAATCATAGCTATGAAAAAGTTTAAAATAATAAGAGGAGAAGAGTTTGATACTTCAAATACCATCTATGTATTTAAGTTCAATTCTCCTATAGAAGATGGAGTTATACCATGCATAATAAATAATGATAATATTACACCAATGAAAGATTATTACACAGAAGATAACTACTTAATTGTTAAAGCTAAAGGTAGTCAAAAAATTGCTTTTGCAAAGGTAGAGAAAAAATTTGATGATAGTGACTCACTCAGCCACGAGGTTGCTACACTAGTGAGCCTCGATCTTGTTACAGGGGACAATACAAACAGGATTAATTTGGACAGACCGATTTCTCGAGCTGAGTTAGCTGTACTTATTGGAAAGGCTTTTGACTTGTATCAGAGATATTACAGAAATTACTTTGTAGACATATCAAAATATGAGTGGTATGCTCCATATGTAGAAGCTCTCAAGGAGAACGGTATTTTAGATGGATATAACAACAAGTTTAATCCTAAAGGTCTTGTAACAAGAGAACAATTAGCTAAAATTGCTGTAAATATAGCTGAACGATATACCAGCAAAACACCAGAATCAAAAACAGTAACAGACTTTGATAAAGTTTCTTCATGGGCAAAGGAATATGTCCAAAAAGCATTGGCATATGGAATCATGAGTGTAGATGCTCAGGGGGATTTCAGACCACAGGACTATGCTACAAGGGAAGAGGTATTTAGCACGCTTTATAATTTAATAGTGATGAAAAATAAAAATCTAAAAAATTATATAACTGCTGATTTAAAACCATATGGTGTTGAAGTAACATTCAAAGTTAAAGTTCCACAAAATACACCGGATGATAACATTCATATTGCTGGAACGTTCAGTTCAATTGGCTACAGTGATTGGGAGGCTTCTGATAACAACTTGAAGCTTACAAAGAATGCAGATGGTACTTATTCAATAACAATGTATATTCCTGAAGGAACAACCATAGAGTATAAATATGTCAGAGGTGAGTGGAGCAAGGTAGAAAAAGGACCAAATGGCGAAGAACTTTCAAACAGAAAGGTAACAATAACAAAAGATGCAAATAACAAAATGCTTATTGAAGATGAGGTAGCAAAATGGGCAGATAAATAATTCTAAAAGAAAGTTTTGCTAACTTATGAATTTAAGTATGGGGTAGGATTGGAGTGTGTTGCTTCAATCCTATCCTGTTTATTTATTAGAAGAAAAGGTTTAATAAACTTGAAAAACGAGGGTGTAAAATATATGCAGAAGAACAAAGTGGAGGAAGCTTTAAGAATGAAAAAAATAAAAGCTTTTTTGACACAGCTATTTGCTAACAGATTGGACACTACTAAGTACATAAGCCTTGTTCTAATAGCTACTATAGGGATAATAATTGTATTTGGTAGTTATGAATTAGCACGTGAGATAGCAATTTCAGCTGAAGTAAAAGCAGCAAAGAATTTAAAGCAGTCGATTGAGGAGTATTTGAGATATAAACTTATGCTTGTTGAAGTACAGGCTAATTCATTTGCAAATAATAAGCAAATAGTAAAACTGTATTCACAGTATGATTCACTTGACGATTTCGAAAAGTATTCTATTGATAATGCAATTCAGCAGTATTTGAATTCAATATCAGATACAAGCAGAATAATATCTTTTATTGTTTGTATTCCAACTAATCCAAATATTACACCACAACTTCGCGGACAAAGTCCATATACAACAAATGGATTGGCTTCTTCAAGGGATGTTGTTAACTTGCTTAAAAAAGAGGGATGGGGTTATATTCCCAAAAATGTTGAATTAAAATTAGGAGCTTCTGAGGAAGATACGGGTAATTCAATTTCGTATATTAAGTTTATTACTAACAATGGGGAAAAGAACGGTGTTATAATCTTTGGCATAACATATGACATATTGAATGAGATATTGAGTGAAAATTATCAAAACTTCGAAGACAGGTTTTTGATCAGAAGTATAAAAGGAGATTCAATTTATGAAAGCGGAAAGTTAAAGCAAATAAACTTAGAAAAAATCAGCGGCAACATTTGTAAAGTAATAGGGAAGAAATTAATTTACAAAGAAAAGTTTTCTTACTTACCTTTAGAAATTGTTATTGAAAGAGATGTAAATTTTAAAAGTAGAATATTTATACCTCTCATAGTCCTTATAGCTGTTTTACTTCTTTCATGGTTTGTGCTTTCGACACTGATTGGTAATGTTAAAAAAGAGCTAAAGTTAATAGGTGAATTTTTAGTTAAGGAAGAGTTACCTGCAACCAACAAGAATTTAATTTTGCAAGAGTTTTTTGACTCTGCACAAGCACTTGTTGCGTCAAAGCAAGAGATGATTAGAAAAGATAGAGAAATTACCCAAAAATTTAATAGTTTTGTAGAAACATCACTGAAAAATATAAATTTAATGCTTCGCCGAGTTCGAGAAATAGAAAAGGAACTAAAAGGAATAGAAGGTATTTGGTCAAGGTTTAAGGAGTTGTTCTTAAGCATATTTGAAAACATCAATAAGATGAAAATTGGTAATGAGAAATTTGAGAACAAATTTAACGAGAGCATAGGCAAAAGCCGTACAGAAATTCAAGTTTTAAAAGAAAGTTTAGATTTGTATTCAAAGGGAATGGAAAGTGTTGAGACAAACAAAAAGATGGTGTTTGAAAAACTAAATAGAATAACAGAACAAATGGGAAGGTTAAAAGAACTTATTAATTTTAAAAACGAAAGTTTGAAATACGTAGAAGAGATTGATATTATTTCACTAGCAAAGAGTTGAATTTTAGGATTAATATAGTCAATTTACTTTCGTTCAAAAAAGTTGGCGAAATAAATCTTTATATTCCAAAATCCAATTTGGAAAGACGATTAGATCAGTTTAAAAAAAAATACAATGTAGTATTATTAGCAAACGATTCAGAAATTGTTGGTAAATTTAATAAGAATACTACTTACGTTAGCAAAAGTGTTAATACTTTAAATAGAAATTTTGTAGTATATTTACAAACAAGCAAAAACAATATGTATAATGGCTTGAAAATTATTCAACTGTTGTTTGTTATTATGTCAATTGTTTCTATAATATTAACTGTATTCTTAGCCTTTTTTGTCGCTCGTATTGTAATGAATCCGTTATTGCATTTGAATGGTTTATTTTTAAGTGTGGGAGAAAAAGATTTTACTTTTGATATTTTAAAATCAGATTTCAAGGATGAAATTGAGTATGTTTTTGATAATTTTAAAAAGATTGTTGATTCTTTGAAAAAATCTCTTAAAATTTTAAGAGATTTAACCATAAGTGAATACTTTGATAAGGAGAATTATACAAAAATTTCCTCAGAAAGCAATGAAGTGTATAACAGTATTTTTAAAACTTCAAATATGTTGGTGGAAAGCTTTCAGTATCAAAATAAGCTTTTGAATAAAATTTTAGACGAGGCAAAAATGTATTATACAAGCTTGGATCATTTTAAAGATAGCATAAGGTTGCAAATGTTAAAGTTAGATAGGTTGAAAGAAATTAACAGCAAAATAAAATTAGAATTTAATAAATCAGAAAAAAATATTTCAAATGTAAAAAATGTCATCAAACAGTTCAATGAAATGGTAATTGAAATAAATTCCACATTTAACGAGTTGAAGAGATTGACAAGCGATATGGATTTGAGAGTAAAGGCGCTAAAGCTTGTCGAGCTTTCTGCAAAGATTGAGGTTATGAATGAGGGGAATACACAACGCTATAATATAGCTAATGTTGAAAATTTAACAGTTAGCATTCAGGATTTAGTTGACAACTTTAGATCTATTCTTCTTGAGAATGAAAGTATGAACCAGAAAATAATTGAAGAAATTAATACGATAAGCAAAGCAATAGAGAAAAATCTACAATTTATTGTGAGTGCAAACAATATACAACGAAAGAATTTGACAAATATTGAGAATTTATTTTTGCTTCTGCAAACTGTTATTGAGGAAGTTGAAATTTTAAAACAAAGAACTGACAAATTGGCACAAGAAATAGAAGAAAAGAGAAAAGATTTGATAGAAGCAATTGGTACTGTTGAAGATGTACTGAATAAATGTTTTGAACTAAAATATCAAATAGAAACTATAATTAAAGAAACCAATACAATGAGCAAACTTATTGAAGAAGCAAAAGCCTACATTTCAGTGTATAAAATATAAGGAAATCAAAGAAATGTAAAAGGGCAGAAAGTAATAAAATGATTACTCTGCCCCTTTTTTATTGTCAATAAAAGTACCTGAATAGTAGGCACATAAATATTTTAAGCAACACATGTCACATTTTGCATTTTTCTTAACACACAAATGTTTGCAATGTTTAACAATTAAAGCATGAAATTCATTAAAAATATAAGTATCATGCTTGATATTTGTCATAATTAACATTTGCAAATCATTGTATGAAATTATTTCACTTTGGATTAATCCGAGTCTGAAAAAGAGTCTTTTTGTATAAGCGTCAACGACAAAAATAGGCTTCTCTGCGCCATACAGTATTATACTATCAGCAGTTTCATATCCTATACCTTTCTGGGAGAGCAATTTTTCTCTTAGCTTAGAAATCTCGAGGCTAAAAAGCTTTTGCAAGTCAGAGTCAAATTCATTTTTCAAAAAATTACAAAAATCTTTTAATCTTTTGACCTTCTGATTGTAATAGCCTGTTGGGCGAATTAACTGTGCCAAAATTTGGTCGGGAGTTTGTAAAATTCCTTCAATTGACAGAATATTAGCTTTTTTGAGATTGAAAATGGCTTTTTCAACTGAACTCCACGATGTATTTTGAGTCAAGATTGCGCCTACAACCATTTCAAACTTTGTTTCAGCTGGCCACCAGTTCTGAGGCCCCCAAAATTCGTATAGTCTTTGAAATATTTCATGCAACTTCCTGGAAATATTCACATCCTTTGGTTGGAAAGAGTCTTTTTCAAGATTCATGTGTCTGTCTTCACTCTTCTCCTTTCTTTGTAACAGTAAATTTGTAGACAGATTTTAAAAAGACATTGAAAAAATCATTTGAATAGTTTCCCTTTATAATGGAAAGTAGAGAATACTCTTCAGGAGTCTTACTTCTATCCACATAAAGTGTCAAAACAATCATTTCTCCTTCAATCATCGAGGAATTTTTGGCTTTCGCAATTTCTTCAAGCGGATAGAACATCACAGCAGCGTTTATATATTTTGAGGAAAGGTCAATTTTCTCAATATAGATGTCATATACTCCTGCTTCAAATACATTTGATTCTAAAATCTGCTGCTTAATAAATCTTATCACTGGATTATAATATTTCATCTCAGATGCCGAAACTTTATTCTTGTAATAGATTTTCTGCGATGAGGTCCTATCCGAACTTTTACCGCTTACAATGTAAGTGGCATCTGAAACCTTTTCTGCTGAAGTACCACTGTACACTGTTGAATATACATTGCTTGACTGGCTACTTTTTTTTGTAGTTTCTTTGCTGGCTGAGGTAATGTAATACTGTCTCTGATTGTTTGAAGAAGATATCTTTTTAGTTTGCTGGGTATTGTCCACAATAGCCCAGATAATGTACATAGGGACAAGTAAAAAAGCTAAGATTGTAAAGAGCTTGACTAATGCTTTATTCATTTCAAATCAAACCTCAAATATTTTCTTGTGTAATTAAATTATAAAGCATTTTTTCAGAAAAATCAGCAGCTGAAAGTAAAAAAGCCCCATTTTTAAAAGCTTACTTTACGAACCTTACAAATCTTTTGTTTTAAAATCAGCAGTTCATATAATAATTATTTTACAAATTAACCCCCTTATTTTTATAGATTTTATGTTTAGATATGCTAATTTAATAAATAAGTCAAGAAGGAAAATAAAAATTTTTGGCGAAACAATATAATTAGTTTATTTAATAAACAAACAAAAAGGAGTGATTGGTGTGAAGAGTTTTAAAAAAGGACTTACGTTATTGTTAGTTGTTGTATTTGCTTTGAGTGTATTTTTTGTTTCATCACTTAACTCTGAAAAGGCTTACAGTGCTTCAGGTGCCACAAAAAAGATTGTATTTTGGCACATCACAACTGATGACGTTGGTAAAAAGATGATTCAGAACCAGGTGAATCGCTTTATGAAAGCAAATCCCGGCTTCAAGGTTGAAGTTGTCCCTCTTCAGAATGATTCCTTCAAGACAAAGTTAAAAATTGCTATGGGTTCGAACCAGGCACCAGATGTGTTTGTTACATGGGGTGGAGGACCGTTCTTCGAATATGTAAGAGCTGGTAAGGTAAAAGATATCACTGCATACATGAATGAGAAGAACTACAAGAGCAGATTTGTTGATGCAGCGTTTGGTCCAATTACTTATAACAATAAGATTTGGGCAGTTCCGGTTGAAGGTGCTGGTGTTGCACTTGTATGGTACAATAAAGAAATATTTAAGAAGTATAATTTAAAAGTTCCAGCAACATATGATGAATTTTTAAATATAGTTAAAAAATTGAAATCAAAAGGAATAATTCCTATAACACTTGCAAATAAGACAAAATGGCCAGGATGTTTTTGGTATTGGAACCTTGTCAATAAATTGGGTGGAGCTTCGGCATTTGAAAAAGCAGCTGAAAGAACCGGAGGAAGTTTTGCTGATCCACCATTTATAAAAGCAGGTGAGATGCTTCAAGAATTAGTTAAGATTGGTGCATTTCCTAAGGGATTTAACGGGCTTGATTGGGATACAGGCCAATCGAGAATGCTTTTGTATTCTGGCAAAGCTGCAATGGAATTAATGGGAACATGGCAGATACCTATTGTTAAGGCAGAGAATAAGAAATTTTATGAAAAAAATCTCGATTTCTTCCCATTCCCACCAATTAAGGGAGGGAAAGGAGATCCGACAAGTTTAGTCGGAATGGCATCTTCAAACTACTATGCTATAACAACAAAATGCAACTATCCTAAGGAAGCGTTCAAGATGATTCAATATTTGATTGATGATCAGGCAGTAAAAGAAAGGATTGATTACGGACAAATACCACCTGTGAAAGGCTTGAAATTTTCAGACCCGATGCTTCAAAAGGTTTACAACATAGTTGCAAAAGCAAAGAGCATTCAGCTATGGTGGGATCAGTATTTACCGCCTCAACTTGCCGAAACTCATAAGGATATTGTTCAGTCTCTCTTTGGTTTAACTCTTACACCAAAAGCTGCTGCAGAAAAGATGGAAAAAGCTGCAAAAGATTATTTCAAGAAGTAATTGAATAACAATGATTGTTCGAATTGGTATTAGCTGTGGGGTACCTCACGGCTAATACCAATTCACTTTTCTATTGGTATAAATTTTAGATGGCAGAGGAGGAAGAAAAATTGCAGAGAGATAAATCGGCCAAATTAGTACAAAATATAGGAATAGTGCTATTTTTGGCTCCAGCTTTGATTCTGATAGGTATTTATATTATTTGGCCAATTATTTCATCGTTTGAGCTTAGTATGTTTGAGTGGGACGGAATTTCACCACAAAAATTATATGTGGGCTTGAAGAACTGGAAAGACTTAGCAAACGATTCTATATTTTGGCATGCGTTATGGAATAATATAAAGTTTATAATCTTGTCAATAATTATTGAAATGCCGATTGCTATATTACTTGCTGTTTTGCTTGATAGAGGTGGTAAAAAGTTTGATGCATTCAAATCATTATTTTATCTTCCAATGTTAATGTCATCTGTGGCGATAGGTGTATTGTTTAAATATATATACGACCCATCTTTTGGTCTTTTGAGCGGTATATTAAGCTTTTTACATCTTGATTTTTTGAATCAAGATTGGTTGGGTGACCCTAAAATAGCTTTTTATTCTGTTGTAGCTGTTATATGTTGGCAATACATACCATTTTACATGATATTCTTTATAGCAGCTCTCTCAAATATTCCACATGAACTCTATGAAGCTGCAAGGATAGATGGAGCAACACAAGGGCAATATTTTTGGAAAATAGAACTTCCTCTTTTGACACCTTCTATTAAAACAGCTTGTATTTTATCTTTAATTGGATCACTCAAATATTTTGATTTAATTTACGTTATGACAGAGGGTGGACCATCTAATGCAACAGAACTTATGGCAACATATATGTATAAAAATGCTTTTGCCTCATTTAAGATGGGATATGGGAGCACAGTTGCTTCAGCAATGTTTATTATAATCACTACAGCTGGGATTTTGGCATATTTTGCAACAAAGAAGAAAGAAGATTAATTTATTAAATTTGGTTGCATAAAGGAGGTAAGGTATAACAATGGTTCAAACAAAAGAAATTAAAAAATGGTATTTTATATTTTTGGCTGCATGGACGTTAATTGCTGATATACCTTTTTTGTTTATGTTTTTTACCTCAATTAAAACACAAACAGAGCTACTTATGGGTAATACATGGCAAATACCAAAACAACCTACAATTGGGAATTATTCGACAGTAATTCATGGTAGTTTTTTTAACTATCTGAAAAATAGTATTATTGCTGTTTCTATATCTGTTGTATTAATATTGATAGTTTCTTCTATGGCGGCATATGTATTTTCTAGAATGAAGTTTATTTTAAAAAATTTACTGTACTCTCTAATAATTGCTGGGATGGCGATACCTATACATGTTACCCTCATACCAATTTATATACTTACAAACAAGATAAAGCTATATGACACAATTTTTGCGCTGATAGGGCCTTATGTTGCTTTAAGTTTACCAATGTCAATATTCATTTTGACAGAATTTATGCGAGAAATTCCTGTTGAACTTGAAGAAGCAGCTAAAATAGATGGCTGTTCAATGTTTAGGTTATATTCTGACATACTTCTTCCTCTTTCAAAACCTGCTTTGATTACAGTTGGCATATACAATGGAACATACCTCTGGAATGAATTTGTTTTTGCTTTAGTATTGACAAGCTCACCTGAAAAGAGAAC
>FPIC01015836.1_pt1 | contig 11884 bp, 14 predicted proteins | sample 1504481 | NCBI WGS metagenome assembly FPIC01 (sample SAMEA4475357, study PRJEB15587) | soil metagenome | biome: Soil; feature: Field | place: India | collected 2015-03-11 | depth 0 m
CGGTGGGATTCGAACCCACGACCTACGGCTTAGGAGGCCGCCGCTCTATCCTGGCTGAGCTACGGGCCCTACCCGCAAGGTATATTCCATATTTTTAAGCTTTGTCCAGTTTGTTTTGAAAGGGTAAGTATCGAGTATGGCGTCCGCGAATTGCATGTTGCATATACTCACCTCTAGTGGCGTGGGGAAAGTTTATAACTGCGGTAGCTTCTGAAAGCTTATGGGTGGTAAGAAGAAGCCTACTTTAAGCCAGTTGGCTAAGAAGGCCGAGAAGGAGAAGGCGCAGCAACCGCAGAAGGGTAAGAAGGAGGCGAAGAAAGAGGAGTCCCCGGCTAAGAGGACTGTGCAGACTCTAGATGAGAAGGTGTTTCAGACTATTGCAAAGGAGGTGCAGTCGGCGAAGGTCGTGACTCCTTACGAGATTGCGTCGAAGTACGGTATTAAGATGTCTGTTGCTTTCAAGGTGCTGAGAGCTCTGCGTGACAGGGGGGATCTGGTGCTTGTGGCCAAGGGGCACCGAACTGAGATCTACGTCCCCGCGAATAGGAGCTAGAGGGGGATCTCTCCTTTTTTAAACAATTTTTTGAGATTTACGACGCCTTCTTCTCGTAGCTCTATGGCATCTGCAGAGCGCAGGATCTCGAGGGCCGTTCTGACCGTCTTTTGGTCTGTCTTGGCTATGCGGGCCACGTCTTCCACCAGCCTGATCACGCCGACGCTGGGATAGACAGCAAGGTAGGAGGACACTGCCTCGAGCACCGCCTCGGCCTTGGCTTTGTCTATTTTGGCATCGTTTGCCAAAAGGGCTACTAGCACCTCCCAACCTGGGGCGACGCTCTTGGCCTCTTGTTTCTCCTCTCGCTCCGTCTTGGGGGGCTCCTTGGGGGTAGCCTGAGCGGGGGGCGGCTTCTCTTGCTTCTGCTTCGGCGCCTGGGGCTTTGCGGCGAGGGGCTGGGCTATTTTCTGCTGGGGTTTGGGCTTCTGGGCCTGGGGGCGTGGTTGCGGCGCGATGGCCACCGCCTCTGCCAGCTGGATTTTTACGTCGCCAAGCGCCACCTCAGGCCCCGTGGCTAGGCAACCTGTTTTTATGCAGATGATGGTTTTTGCGAGGACACCAAGCGCCTCCTGCCTTATCTTGCCGGCCTTGTACAGCTCAGAGAGCACTTATACTTCTTGGTGGGTGGTTATAAAACTAAGCCTCCTTCGCCTCTACTAGTTTCCAGTAGGCTATTTTTCCCCTTTTTACCTCTTTTATTATATTTTCTTTTTCAAGTAGCTTAAGGACATAGAAGATCTGGGAGTGGCTGAGACCTGTGAGCTGTATCAGCCTGCTAGTTGTCAACTCGCCGTATTTTTTTAGAAATTCAATGATCTGCTCCTTGCGCTCAAACACCTTGTCCGTCTGCCTTCTTGGCATGTTAAATTTTGTCTGGTAGCTTTTTTTGCTGATGTTTACTGTAGGTATTACATGTATATTAGTCAAATAGTTTGATCATTTTACGCATTTTGAGGTACTGGGCGTAGTCGACGTAGATCTTGTCTCTTAGCATGTCTTCCACCGTGGGGACACCTGTCTTCTGCCGCTCCTGCACCACGTCGGTGACGGTGAAGACGAAGGCGTTTGACCCAGCGCCGCTGCCGAAGGGCACTAGGAGGATCTTGTCGCCGGGCTTCGCCACGTCCAGCACCTTGGCAAAGCCCATGAGGGCAGAGGCGTTGTAGGTGTTGCCTATGTGAGTCACCACAATGCCGGGCTTTATCTTCTCCATTGGTATGTTCAGCATAGATGCGGCGCGGACGGGGAACCTCCCGTTGGGCTGGTGGAACACCACGTATGCAAAGTCGGAGGGCTTGTAGCCGTATTTCTCCATAAGCCCCTTCGCCGCACCTATTATGTGTCTAAAGTAGGCCGGCTCGCCTGTGAAGCCCTCGCCGTGCATGGGGTAGGGGGAGCCCTCCCTCCTCCAGAAGTCGGGCGTATCCGAGACGTAGGAATACACGGCCTCAAGCTCGGCGGCGACGCCGTCTCTGCCCACTATCAATGCCACGCCCCCGCTACTTGCAGAGTACTCCAAGTGCTCCCCAGGCTCGCCTTGGGAGGTGTCGGTGCCGACGGTCATGCCGTACTCCACCTGCCCCGCCTTGACCAGCCCAATGGCTGCCACTAACCCCTCGCTACCGGCTTTGCAAGCGAACTCCATGTCAACCGCGAATACGTTGTTACTGAGGCCAAGGGCGTCTACGAGAATTGAGGAGATGGGCTTCACGGCATATGGCTTCGACTCGGTGCCGGCGTATACTGCGCCGATCTTCTTGGGGTCTATGCCGGCCCTTCTTATGGCCCTCCTCGCAGCCTCCACGGCTATGGTCACCGCGTCTTCGTCTATGCCCTCCACGCTTTTTTCATCTACGAGGTAGACGTCGACTATGCGGAGCGGGTCATCGCCCCAGATCCGCGCAACCTCCTCGGTCCGGATACGGTACTTGGGGATATATGCTCCCCAGCTAACTATGCCGACTTTCATAGTCCCACCGGCCTGAATTTGTACCCGTACATTACAAGGCCGTGTTTGCCGTCGGCCACTACTCTCCTGAATACAACCTCAACCTTCGCCCCGGGGGCAAGCTTCTCCACCTGGGCGTCCACGATCTGGCCTACTACCCTTACCCCGTTGCTCAACTCCACAAGCCCTACCACGAGCGGCTTCTGCTTCAGAAAGTCTGTGCCCACCTGGTGGAGGACGGTGAACTCTACCAACTTCCCCTCTTTTGGTAGCTCTAAGTCTTCAAGCTCTTTTGAGCCGCATCTGCACCTCACGACAGGTGGGAAGTGCACCGCGCCGCACTTCTTGCACCTTTTCGCCACGAGGCGGTAGTACTGTGGAATATTTCGCCAATAGATTGGCACTGACTCGTGTTTCATGGCCTATAGTTTCTGTGATATTTTATATTTTGTCATAATCCTACTACAATAACTGTCGAAACCCTATCTACGCCGCCCATGCTGTGGACAACTCCGTAGTTGCCCTCAACCCGTTTAAACTCCCGGCCCATGAGTTGCCACGCCAACTCCACCACTTGGTACACGCCGGTGGCGCCTAGAATATTCCCCCGGGCCTTAAAACCGCCGCTGAGATTCACCGGCAAGTCCCCTTCCCTCAACGCGGCCAGAGCGCCTCCCCTCTTCACAATGCCAAGCCCCTCTAACGCCAATGCGCCGAATATGGAGAAGGAGTCGTGGACCTCCGCCGCGGCGATGTCCCTAGGCGTAACGCCGGCTTTTTTCAGCGCGCTTCTCGCCGCTTCTTCGAGGCTGTAGAGGACGTCGTATTCGTTCCTCGCGTTGAAGCCCACAGCATTTGTCGAGGTCGTCACTGAAAGTATCCGTGGCCCATCTTTCTTTTTGTTGTTGCACAACACGGCGGCCGCCGCCCCGTCGGCCAAGGGGCCTACGTCGTATAGGCGGAGAGGCTCGCTGACAACTTCGCTGTTCACGGCGTCTTCCAGCTTGACGGGGCGTCTGAAATAGGCGTAGGGATTCCCAGCTCCGTGAGCGTGCATTAGGACAGCCCACCTGGCCAAGTCCTCGTACTTGTACTCGTACTTCTTTAAGTACATCTTCGCCATAAGCGCAGCGTAGGAGAGTGGGGTGAAGCCGAAGTACCGCTCGAAGTGAGTGTCGAGCGTGGTGGCGTATATGTCCTGTTGCTGGTTGCTCAAGACGTCGTTTGGCTTATCCACGCCCACGACGGCAACGCAGTTGTACTCCCCGGCCCTTAACGCGTGGTACGCCGCTACCACTGCGGCGCCGCCGGATCCATCGCCGTTTTCAATCCTAAAAACCGGTATCTTATCCAAGCCAAGCGACTCCAACACGTAAACGCCGAGTAGTTGTTGCTTGTTGCCGAGTTCGGCGGTGGAGGAGGCCAAAAAGAGGGCCTCTATATCCGCCTGGGCGTCTGCGATCGCCTTGTCTAACACGGCGGCAGCGAGATCGTCGATATTCTTGTCGTAATGACGCCCAGCGGGGTGGAGGGCCCCGCCTACTACGTATACGTCTTTCATCGAAGAGTTATAAAGCCAAATTATTAAAATGTTTCTAATGGAAGTGAAGCTCCACGAGCTGGACAAACTATACGGCGACGCCAACAAAGCCGCCGAGGCGAGGCGGCAGTACCTAGAAAAAGCCACCGGCGCCAAGCTGGAGAACATAGGCAAGACTATCATAGATCTCAACACCGTGGTGGGGCGCAACATCGAAAACGTAATAGGGGCTGTGCAGATACCAGTGGGCGTCGCCGGCCCCCTCTTGGTGAGGGGGGACTACGCAAACGGCTACTTCTACGTGCCCCTTGCGACGACGGAGGGGGCCCTCGTGGCTTCGGTAAACAGGGGGGCTAAGCTCGTCACGGAGTCCGGCGGCGCGAGGGCCAAGGTGCTTAAAGACGGCATGGCAAGGGCCCCCCTCTTCAAACTACCCTCGCTGGTAGACGCCGTGGAGTTCGTGAACTGGGTCATGCAACACTTCGAAGAGGTTAAAAAAGCCGCCGAGTCCACAACCCGCCACGGGAGGCTGAAGGAGATCCAGCCCTTCGTGGTGGGGAACTACGTCTGGCTCAGAATGGTCTTCTCCACGGGAGACGCCATGGGTATGAACATGGCGACAATAGCAGCAGATGCCGCGGCGAGGTACATACAGGAGGAGTTTCCCAAGGCCCGCCTCGTGGCCCTAAGCGGAAATATGTGCGTCGACAAGAAGCCGAACTCCGTGAACTTCCTCCTAGGGAGGGGGAAGACCGTCGTGGCCGAGGCGCTGATAAGGCGTGAACAGTTAGAAAAGCTCGGCACGACGCCGGAGGCGGTGCACGAGGTGAACATCTCGAAGAACCTGGTAGGATCGGCGCTGGCCCACTCCTACGGCTTCAACGCCCACTTCGCCAATATAATTACTGCTGTTTTCATAGCCACAGGCCAAGACGTGGCACAAGTTGTTGAGTCCAGCATGGGCATAACCACGACAGAGCCGAGGGAGGAGGGGCTCTACATCTCCGTATTTCTACCCAGCCTCGAGGTGGGGACTGTGGGCGGCGGCACCGGCCTCCCGACGCAGAGAGAGGCGCTGGAGTTGTTGGGAGTGGCTGGGCCGGGCAACCCGCCGGGGACAAACGCGCTTAAATTCGCAGAGATAATAGCCGCCGCAGTGTTGGCGGGGGAGCTGAACCTTCTGGTGGCTCTAGCCAGGAATGAGCTGGCTTCTGCCCACAAGAAGCTCGGGAGGGGGGCTAAGTAAGGCTTTGGCTTATTTTATGGGCAAACTGGCGTATCTTAGGCAACAGATTTTCAACGTGCCAAAGCGGATTGACAAAGACTATTAGCCAACCTTTTTTGTTTGGAAGCTCGAAAATTCCAACTTTGTAATTTGCATATTTCACTACGACGTAGTTAAAGTCGCCGAGCCCTTCGTCTTGGTTCTGTTTGATAATATTTATGATCTCTATGAGGTTTGTCACCTGTCGAAGTGTCTTGGCAGTGAGGGTGTTGGGGAGGTGGTGGATAAGCGGTACGCCCATCTCGTCGAGAATAGTCACGCCGTGGATGGCCTCGTTGATGATCTCACTGACAATAACTCGTTTCAAGTCTGTCGCCATGGAAGTTTTGTTTTCTTTTCGGTGTGGCGAAATGTAAATTACCACGAAAATTACTGATAGAACTCTTTATAAGCTTTTATGATCGGATATTACGTCAGTTAGTTTTTAACTCCCGCACCACAACCATTAGCGTGGTGGAGTTTGAAGAGGAGTTTGAGGAGGTTGAGGAAGAGGTTACAGAGTATGAGGGGGAGGCGATAGAAGAGGGGAAAATAAAGGGTGTAGTCTCAAACACCATTCCCCCCTCCATCGTGTTGTCGGTGGTGTACGACGGGGCGGAGGGCAAGGCCTTGGTCAAGCTATACGACCCCGCCTCCGACGTGGTCTACTATTGGTACGACAATACGGGGCATAAGCCCTACCTAATTACCAACAAGACTCCTGAGGAGATAATAGAGAAGTTCCCAGAGGTGCTCCGCCACAAGGGCTTTAGCCACTTCGAGGTGGTGGAGAAGTACGACGCCCTCCACGACAGAAACGTCGTGGTGACCAAGGTCTACGCCAAGGACCCCCTCTCCGTAGGCGGCGGGAGGAACTCCCTCAGGGACATCCTAAAGGAGACTTGGGAGTCGAGGATTAAGTACCACCACAGCTACCTCTTCGACCGGGGGATAATCCCAGGGATGTGGTATAAGTCAAACGGCAACGGCCTAGCCCCCGTGGAGATCTCCATACCGGACGAGGTGAGGAGCTCTCTGGGCGCTGTGTTTAAGCCCGAGCACGCCAAAGTCGCCGAGGAGTGGATCCCCCTCTTCCAAGCGCCAATTCCCCACATAAGGAGAGTGGCCATAGACGTGGAGGTCTATACGCCGCAGGAAAACAAGATACCGGATCCAAAAACCGCGGAGTATGAGGTGATTTCCGTGGCGCTTGTGGGGAGCGACGGGCTGAGGCGAGTCCTCGTCTTGAAGCGTCCCGGGGCGGAGCCCGAGCTGAGGTACAGGCCGGACTATGAAATCTTGTTCTTCGACAGCGAGTACGACCTCTTGATGGAGGTGTTTAAGACCATCGTCCAGTACCCCCTTGTCATCACCTTCAACGGCGACAACTTCGACCTCCCATACCTCTACAACAGGGCGGTGGCCCTGGGCGTACCCAAGGAGGAGATACCCATAGCCGCGAGGAGGGACTACGTCGGCGTGGCGCCGGGGATTCATGTGGACATGTTCAAGTTCTTCGCCATAAAGGCAATTGAGGCGTACGCCTTCGGCGGGGTTTACAGGGGGGAGAGGGGGCTAGACGGGATAGCCTACGCCGTGTTGGGGGTTGGAAAGGTGGAGAGGCAGAAAAACGTCTCTAGAATGGGCTACTGGGAGCTAGCCGAGTATAACTACCGCGATGCGTTGATCACCCTCTACTTCACCCTATACAACAACGAGATGGTTATGAAGCTGATCGTGCTCCTCTCAAGAATCGCCAAGATGCCGATAGAGGACATCACCAGGTCCCAGGTCTCGGCGTGGATCCGCAACATGCTCTACTACGAGCACAGGAGGAGGGGGTGGCTCATCCCCAACAAGGAGGATATCTTAAGTGTCAAGGGGCAGACCCACACCAAGGCCATAATCAAGGGGAAGAAATATGCCGGCGCCGTCGTACTCGACCCACCCCTCGGCATATTCTTCGACGTCTACGTTCTGGACTTCGCCTCGCTGTACCCCTCTATAATCAGCAAGTGGAACCTCTCCTACGAGACCGTTAACTGTAGGCCAGACGCCGAGAGGCCAATACCGGAGCTCCCTCACACCGTGTGCAAGGACAAGCCCGGCATGACCAGCACCCTAGTCGGTGTTTTGAGAGATCTCAGAGTCCACGTCTACAAGAAGCTGGCAAAGAAGGCTCCGACCCCCGCCGAGAGGCAGCTATACGACGTGGTGCAGAGCGCCATGAAGGTCTTCATAAACGCCTCCTATGGCGTCTTCGGCGCCGAGACCTTCCCCCTCTACTGCCCTCCCGTGGCTGAGCTGACAACAGCCTTGGCCAGATACGTCATGACCAGCACTGTGCTCAAGGCCACGGAGCTTGGCTTAATACCGGTGTACGGGGACACCGACTCCCTCTTCCTCTGGAACGTCTCTGAGGATAAGTTGAAGAAGCTCATTGACTACACCGAGGAGCTGGGCATTGACATAGAGCTCGACAAAGTGTATAAATTCGTGATGTTCAGCGGGAGGAAGAAGAACTACCTCGGCGTCACCAAAGACGGCGGCGTCATCGTGAAGGGCATCGTTGCGAAGAAGCGCAACGCCCCGCCCCTCGTCAAAGAGTTGGTGGAGGAGATAATAGAAAGCCTAAAGAATATAGGCTCGCTAGACGACATTGTAAAGGTAAGAGACGCCATAATAGCCAAGGTGAAAGACGCCGAGATGAAGATTAAGGAAAAGAAAATCACCCTAGACAAGCTTGGGATAAAAGTAGTTTTAAATAAAAACCTAAATGAGTACACGAAGAATAAGCCCCAACACGTAAAGGCGGCGGAGCAGTTGCTGAAATACGGAATTCAGATAGGGAGGGGCGACGCCATTGTGTTAGTAAAAACAAAAGACCCAGTAGGGGTAAAACCCATACAGCTGGCCAGGATCGACGAGATAGACGAGAAGAAGTACCTGGAATACATAGGAACCTCCCTGGAGCAAATACTAGAGGCGATGGGCGTGACGATAGAAGAGCTACGGGGCGCCACCAAACTACTCTAAATCCTCACCCGCCTCTTCTTCCCCGCCGCCGGCCAGACTCTCTACAACCCCTCTTAGAACCTCGTCTGTCGTCGCGTCGTCAACATATGGGAAGACTACAACGGCCTCCCCCACGTTGATCCCCTCACCCGACCACTGGGCGCCGTGGATTATCTCGTAGACGGGAAGAGCCACCTCCACCCTGTTCTCAACACGCTTCGGCGAGAAGCGCCGGATCTTCTCCAACAGCTCCCGCGTCAGCGGGGCGGGGTAGGAGACGGAGTAGTAGTCTCTAAGAACTATAAAATCAGAGGTCGTGGGGTCCCACGCCTTTAGAAGCTCCGCCGCGACCCCCTTCACCGCCTCCACCACGTCTTTGTTCACCACCTCGCGCCTAACCACCGAGTTCTTGGAGATGTGGGCGACCACGCTCATTAACAGCAAAGCCCTATCTCCTATTTAAGCTTAGCTTCCGAAACACCACATACCCCCGGTGCGCCGCTGCCAGGCCTACGAGAAAGACATATGCGTAGAACAGAGACGCCACCAGCGGCGGGGCCAGGTCTATCACAAGCGAGAGGACGAGGAGATACGCCACGCGCTCCCCCCGCTCCATCAGCCCCACCCCCCTCACCTCCACCCCCAGCGACTCACCCCTGCAACGGGCGTAGCTTATGGCGAAGGTGCCCAGGAGCGCGATGTACATGGCCAGGGAGTCGACGCGGCCCCAGAAGTAGAGGAGGTAAGCCGCGTCTGAAAACCTGTCGAGGAAAGAGTCCAGAAACGCGCCGGCTCTAGACACCAGTCCCCTGCCGCGGGCCACTGCGCCGTCCACTGCGTCCAAGGCGCCGGAGATGAGGATAAACCACAGCGGCGACGCGCCGTAGAGTAGAACCAGCGGTACCCCGACCCACGCCACGACGGCGGAGAGAAGAGTAAGCACGTTAGGACTTATGGGGATTTTCCTACCCACGGCGTCGATGTTGACCTTACTCCTTAGACGCTCCAAAACCACGGCGCCGCCCGCGGGGACTATATTAAATTTGCCCGCCGAAGCAGATAAGCCAGATAGGCGGCGGCTTGCCAAGACATATAGGGGATAGGACCCAGAGAGATCCACACGGCGTGTTTCGCCAGAAGCTCCTCGTCCTCGTTACTCAACCCGTCGTGGTCTCCGAATACGTAGAGCCCCCCGCCGTCAAGCTCCACATCCGCCACATCTCTCCCCTCCTCGTGGAGGTAGTAAACCTTCCTGTATCTGCCAATTATCGACTTGAGATCTGTCCTAATAGGCTGAGTAGACAAAAGCCATCTAGCCACGTCCCGGGCACGCCGATAGGGGATAGACGAGGTCCGGTACGTCGTCCCGTCGCACAGCATTATATACACCTCCCTAGCCCCGCCGTTTATAGACTCTATTAGGAAATCTACAAGGACGTCGAACCTGTTCTTTACCAGCTCCTCAGCGTTTACCGACCAGGGACAAGCAACGTCGCTCTTAATTAAAAAGCTCAAACAACTTGCTGAAGCGGGATTTTCTTCTTCCGCTCCTCCCTAGCCCTTACCTTAATTATGCCGAAGAAAACGGCGCAGTTTATACAGTAGGTCTTCGTCACGAGGTAGCGGGATATAATCACACCCTGCTTCTCCAACTCTCTAGCCAAGTCAGGCGGCACGGGGGAATACGGTACCGTGATCCTAACAGCCTTAGACCTCGGCATAACCCTCCCACAGTTGTCACAATGCACAAGAGGCTCACGGCCCTTATCGCCTTTCTTCCTCCCTCGGTTCTTCCTCTTCTTAGGCACGTCGCCCCCACAGCAAGTGTTTTTAAAATTTTTGCCTCCGTAGCTTAGTATCTCTCAGAAAGCCTCAGCCAGAACTCAGCCCGCTTTTCGCCGCAAGCCAAGTCCCTTAAGTCGAAGCCCCCCACAGACGCGTCCGAGTCTAGGGGGACGCCCAAGGCATCGGCACCGACAAGGTCTTTTAACTTAATACCGCAGTCGTTATCCCCACTCCACGGCACCTCTACCACCTTCCCCTCACGGATGGCGGCCTTGGCGGCCTCCACCGTCTCGGCCCGGACGATGCGACTCCTCAACTCCTCCCACGCCCTCCTCCGCAGATTCTCCTCCACGGTTCTCATAAGCCCCCTCACAGCGTCCACCAACTCCCCCAGCCCAACGGCGTATTTCTCCAAGGTATCCCTCCTCGTAATCACAACCTGCCTCTTCTCCAAATCCCTCTTCCCAACTTCGACGCGCAGAGGCACCCCCTTCAGCTCCCAGAAGTAGAACTTCCACCCAGGCGTCTTATCAGGCCTATCATCGATGTGTACGCGCATGCCGGCCTCTCGCAGAGCCTTTTCCACTTCCCTGGCGTAAGATATCACAGATGCAGCCTCCTCCTCGCCGTAGAATATGGGGACAATAACTACTTGAATAGGCGCCAACCTCGGCGGTAGGACTGTCCCCGCGTCATCGCCGTGCGTGATGAGCATGGCGGCTATGCTCCTTTCCGAAATCCCGTAGGAGGTGGTGTGGGCAAGCCTCCTCGTACCATCCGCGGCGAGGTACGTCACCTCGAAAACCCTGGTGAAGTTCGTCCCCAGGTAGTGCACCGTGCCTATCTGCAGGGTCCTCCCATCGGGGAGCACCGTGTCGAAGGCTATTGTGTACTCAGCCCCGGCGAATTTATCCCAGTCAGGCCTCTTGTTTATCATATACGCCAGGCACATCTCGTCAAAAATTTTCTTGTAAATCTCCACAGCCTCACGAACCTGCCGCTCTGCATCCTCCCTATCAACGTGCACGGTGTGAGCCTCTTTAAACATGGAAATCTCCCTAAGCCTAATCATGGGGTGCGTCATCTTAGTCTCAGCCCGGAAGACGCTGACAATTTGGTAAAGCCTAAGCGGGAGGTCCTTGTAGTCATGAACCCACAGCTTCACCATCGGCATAATCGCCGTCTCTGACGTGGGGCGGAGCACCAGTCTCTCTCCCTCCTCGCCGCCCTTAGACACCCAAAACACCTCCTTCTCAAACCCCCTAATGTGCTGGGACTCCTTACCAAAAAACTCGTAGGGAATAAACACGGGGAACAACACCTCCTGGTGCCCAGTCTCATCGTGGCTTCTCCTAATCAGCTCCTCCACATGGCGCCTCAGCCTCATCCCATAGGGCCTCCACACATACGCCCCTTTGACGGGGTACCTCACGTCGTACAGCTCAGCCTCTCTAAGAAGCCAGTGGAACCACTCTATCAGATTTGCCCTAAGCTTCTCCCGGCCGTGGGGTCTCGCCTCTCTGATAAGCTCCATAGCCCCCACACAACTGGGGAAGAAAAATATTTCCGCCCATAGCCGTCACCACCCCCTCCTTGCCGAGATGATCCAACCGGTGTGTACCACGCCGAAGGTCTCCGGCCTCAGCTCGCCTGGCACCGGCTTCCAATACCTCACAGCCACCTCCTCCACTGAGATTTCCACAAAGCCGGCGGACCTGAGCGTCGACACGCTCTTCGCCAAGTGCTCCGCCGTGGTGGAGAAGATCACGACGCGGC
>FPIC01015304.1_pt1 | contig 11880 bp, 11 predicted proteins | sample 1504481 | NCBI WGS metagenome assembly FPIC01 (sample SAMEA4475357, study PRJEB15587) | soil metagenome | biome: Soil; feature: Field | place: India | collected 2015-03-11 | depth 0 m
AGGAGCTTACCCAGATAGACATTGCCAACCTCACACCCCTTCAGGCTCTTCTGAAGCTGGCGGAGCTTGTAAGCAGGGCAAAAGATATAAAGTCTTCAAGTCTTTCGTGAGAGTTTGCTCTTCCTATAGATTACAATATCTATACCATGCGTAAAGTCCTCATACTGGGCAGTGGTCCAAACCGGATAGGTCAGGGCATTGAGTTTGACTATGCCTGCGTGCATGCGGTCCTTGCCCTCAGAGAAGCTGGCATAAAAACCATAATGCTCAACTGCAACCCCGAGACGGTTTCCACCGACTATGACACGGCGGACGCCCTCTATTTTGAGCCTGTGGTACTGGAGAACGTCTTAGAGGTTATACGAAGGGAAAAGCCCGACGGAGTTTTTCTGCAGTTTGGCGGTCAGACACCACTGAAGCTATCTTTGAGCCTTCAGAGGGAGGGCATAAACATACTGGGCACCCCTCCAGAAAGCATAGACAGGGCGGAAGACAGAGAGCTTTTCAGAAGGCTTATAGAGGAGCTTGGACTTAAACAGCCTCCAAGCGGAACCGCAAGGACTAAGGAAGAGGCACTGCGTGTGGCGGAGTCTATAGGCTACCCCGTGCTGGTGAGACCTTCCTACGTGCTTGGTGGTAGAGCCATGAGGATAGTTTATGATGAGGAGGAGCTTCTCTCTTACCTTTCAGAGGCGGTAAGTGTCAGCTACGAAAGACCCATACTCATAGATAAATACCTTTCGGACAGCGTGGAGGTGGATGTGGATGCCATAGGAGATGGCGAGGACTATCTGATAGGTGCGGTCATGGAACATATAGAAGAGGCGGGCGTGCATTCGGGAGACAGTGCGGCGAGCATCCCACCCTACAGCCTCTCGCAGGAGGTAGTGGAGGAGGTAAAAAGGCAGTCAAAGCTGATAGCAAAGGCTCTAAAGGTAAAGGGTCTGGTTAATCTGCAGTTTGCCATAAAGGATGGAGAGGTTTATGTGTTAGAGGTAAATCCGAGGGCTTCGAGGACAGTGCCCTTTGTAAGCAAAACCATAGGCTATCCCTTAGCAAAGCTCTCAGCGCTTATAGGTATGGGTAGAAAATTGAGAGAGCTTGTGCCGGAAGTTTTTGAAAGAATTGAAAGGGGGCTATCTCACTGGGCAAGCGACTTTATGCCTGCAGGAAAGAGAATATACTCGGTGAAAGAAGTGGTTTTTCCATGGAACCGCTTTCCTGAGGAAGATCCGGTGCTTGGTCCTGAGATGAAGAGCACGGGGGAGGTGATGGGTGTGGCGGAAGAGTTTGGACTTGCCTACTACAAAGCTCAGCTTGCGGCTGGCAGCAGGCTTCCCATGGCGGGCAGTGTTTTTATAAGCGTGGCGGACAGGGACAAGCCCAAGGTGGTGGAGCTGGCTAAGGGCTTTATTGAAGAGGGCTTTAAAGTTTATGCCACTTCAGGTACCTACAGGTTTTTGAAGGAAAGAGGGCTTGAGGTTCATCAGGTTTTGAAGGTTTCAGAGGGACGTCCTCATGTGGTGGATATGCTTAAAAACGGAGACATAAGCCTTGTGATAAACACGCCAACAGGAAGGAAGGAAAGGAGCGACGCCTACCATATTCGCAGGTCTGCGGTCCAGCTCCATGTGCCTTATGCAACAACCGTTAGAGCTGGTTATGCTATCTTAGAAGCCATAAGGTGTTTTAAGAAACATGGCGGCAGGCTAAAGGTCTATGCCCTTCAGGACCTATGAAGATAGTCATAACCGGTGAGCCTGGCATAGGTAAAACCACCCTCGTGAAGAAGCTGGTAAAAGCTCTTGGGGACAGAGCCATAGGTTTCTGGACGGAGGAGGTAAGAGACCCAAAGACAAGGAAACGGACGGGCTTTAAGGTGGTAAGCACAGAAGGTAAAAGCCTTCTCTTTGCCAGCAAGACCTTTACATCAAAACATCTTGTGGGCCCTTATGGCGTTAATGTGCAGAGGTTTGAAAGTGTTGCCCTGCCTGTGCTGGAAAAGTCAATAAAGGAAAAGGGCAAGGTGGTAGTCATTGACGAGGTGGGTAAGATGGAGCTTTTTTCAAAGCCCTTCAGGGAGCTGGTAAGGTATATAGTCCGCAGTCCTTCCATGAGGGCTGTTTTAACCATACCCGTAAGGGATGTGCATCCCTTAGTGGCTGAGCTAAGAAGGTTGGAAGGTGCTGTCTTGATAGAGTTAAATAAGGAAAACAGGGATAGCCTTCTGGAGGACCTTCTTGACCTTCTTGACAGGGGGCGGTAGCTTGGGGTATAGTTTTAGGAAACGAGCTTAGGAGGGCTGTCATGAGAAAAATTGCCTTTCTTCTGGGGGCTTTAGGGCTTTTAGGGTTTTTAGCTTTGGAGCCTTCTTATGCAGGTCAGAAAAAGGAAGTAAAGACAGTTAATGCTAAAAAAGTGAAGTCTAAGAAGAAGGTCAAGTCCAAAAAGACTTCCTACAAAAGACCACGCTATGCACATCATATAAACCAACCTCAGGAGGGAGACCTGCTAAAGCTGGAGGGTATGGCTAAGGACCTTAATGAACAGTAAGGAACTAAGGCTTATTGAAGAGCTTAAGATAAGGCAGGGAGACACTTGGCGTGTGCTGAAGATAATGAGTGAGTTTGTGCAGGGTTTTGATGCACTTTCTCACATAGGTCCTGCTATCACCTTTTTTGGAAGCTCAAGGCTTACTCAGGAAAGCAGGTATTACAAGGAGGCTTACAGGACAGCCTTCATCTTAGGAGAGCTTGGCTTCCACATAGTCACCGGTGGTGGTCCTGGCATTATGGAAGCGGCGAACAGAGGCGGCAAAGACGCCGGCACGCTTTCTGTAGGGCTAAACATACAGATTCCCACCGAGCAGATACCAAACCCTTATCAAAACCTCTCCTTAAACTTTGACTATTTCTTTGTGAGAAAGGTGATGCTGCTGAGATATTCCACCGCCTATGTCATATTTCCGGGTGGCTTTGGCACGCTGGACGAGCTTTTTGAAGCTCTTACCCTCATACAAACGGGCAAAAGCCCACGCTTTCCTATAATACTTTATGGCTCTGAATACTGGAAGGGGCTCATAAACTTCATGCATGGAACTATGGCTCTATACGGGACAATAAACAGCACGGATATGGACCTTCTGTCTATCTGCGACAGTCCGGAAGAGGTGGTTAGCTTGGTGCTTGATGAAATGCAAAGGCTACACGTAAAGCTCAAAGAGGAAGACCCCTTCAACCCCATGGTGGAAAGGCTTGGAGCCATATTAGAAAGGGCAGGTTATGTATCATGAAACTGCTTCACATAGCGGACCTTCACGCGGGTAAAAAGCTATATGGCAAAAGCAGGAACGAAGACCTTGAGTATGCCCTCGAGCAGGTTCTAAACGTATGCAGGGAAGAAAAGGTATCTGTGCTTCTGATAGCCGGTGATGTCTTTGACAAAAGAAATCCAGACCATGAATCACAGGCTCTCATGCTTGACTTTTTTGCAAGGGCAAGCACTCTCAACATGCACACGGTGGTCATATCAGGAAACCATGACAGTTATGAGCTTATGAAAGCCTACTCAAGCCTCAAAAGGCTCTCGGGAAAGGTGCATGTCTTTGACAGACCCACCAAAGACCCAAGAGACTCTATATTTGAGTATGAAAGTGTAAAAATTGCTTGTCTTCCTTATCCAGACGAAAGGGTCATAACCCACTTTCATGAAGATACACAGCGTAGCTATGCGGAGAAGGTGGTAGCCTACATGAAGGCACTGGCAAAGCACACAGAGGACGCCCGCTACAGCATATTGATTACCCATCTCATGCTCTCTAACGCTCAGCTTGCGGGCAGTGAGGTCATGTATGGCTTTTCTTATTTTGTGCCTGCGGAGAGCCTTCCAGAAACCTTTTCCTACATAGCCTTGGGGCATGTGCATAAATATCAGAGGATAGAAAAGGCACCCGGCAAGACCTATTACTGTGGAAGCCCCTACCAGATAGACTTTTCCGAGAAGGAAACGGACAAGTTTGCCAATTTAATAATACTTGAGGAAGGTCTTGCGAGGGTAGAGCCTGTAAGGCTTGAGCTAAAAAGGAGTCTGGTAGAGGTGAGCCTTGGACTTGAAGACAGGTCGGAGGTAGTTTTGGAGCCCTTAAGGCACAGGAATGTTTTAGTAAAGGTAAGCCTTATGCTGAAGATGGGAGACCCTTACGGACAGCTCAAAAAGGAAAGGGTGGCTGAGCTTCTTGGGGAGAAGCTGGCAAGGCTGGAGGTAGTGCCTTACGTGGAGGGTCAGGTAAAGCAGGAACAAGAAGAGGGCATTGACCTTCTGAAGCTCTATGAGAGGTTCTACACAGAAAAGTATGGCTCAAAGCCATCGCAGGAGCTAATGGATAAGCTCACAAACCTCATGGGAAGGGTCAGCCATGAGACCTCTCAGGCTTGAGCTTGAAAACTTTACCGTCTTCAGGGGTGTGCATCATATAGACTTTTCGCCGCTTAAGTTTTTCGTCATTAGGGGGCGGACGGGTGCAGGCAAAAGTAGCCTTGTGGACGCCATATGCTATGCCCTTTATGGCAGGGTGCCAAGGTATGCAAGGGAAAGACAGCAGGAAAATTTAATAAGCAAGGGTCAAAAGTATATGAGGGTGGCTTTTGACTTTGCTGTAAGAGGCAGGCAGTACAGGATAGAGAGGTTTTATGGGCTTAAAAAGGGTTCTGAAATAAGATTTTACGAAGAGGGCAGACCCAGACCCTTCAGAAGTGATGAGCTTTTAAAACACCTGAGAGAACTCTTAAGGCTTGATTATGAGACCTTTACAAAGGTGATAGTGCTGCCTCAGAACCAGTTTGACAGATTTTTAAAGCCGGACAGGCCGGCGGAGAGGAGGGAGGTATTAAACCAGCTGATAGGTCTTTATGAGCTTTACACGAGCCTTAAGGAGCTGATAGCGGAGGAGTTTTCTAAGGTGGATGCGGAGGCAAAAGGCATTGAAAGAAGCCTTGCGGAGCTGTCCGTATATACGCAGGAGTATATGGAATCTCTAAAGGAAAGGCTGAAGGTTTTAGAAGACAGACGCAGTGAGCTTTTAGAAAGGAAAAAGGAGCTTGAGGAAGCCCTCAGGAAAGCGGTAGAGTTTAAAAAACTTCTTACAGAGCTGGAGCATTTAGAAGAGGCTATCCGTCTTCTGATGGCAAGGGAAGGGGATGTGGAGGAAAAGAGAAGCAGGCTTCGTACAGGTCTTGAGCTTATACCCTACGCACCCAAACTGGAGGAGTATGAAAGGCTCAGCACAGAGGAGGAGAAACTCCACAAGGAACTAAAGACTATAGAGTATGAGCTTTTAAAGTATGGGGAGGAAAAGAAGAACACACAGGAATATATAAGTAGGCTTGAGGAAGAGAAAAATAAACTTGAAACCTACATGCGAAGGCTTGAGAAGATAAGGGTGCTTATTGAAAGGGTAAGCCATTTAGAGAGCCTGCTGAAGGAGGAAAAAAGTCTGAAGGAGGAGAAGGAAAAGGTTTCTGAAAAACTTACCCAACTTGAGAAGGAGCTTGATGAGCTTATGTCAAGGCTTGAAAAAGGCAAGGCTCTTATGGAAGAAGTGAATAAAAAACTTGCGGAGTTGGAGAAATCCAGTGTGGAAAAGGAGTATCAGGAATGTAAGCTTTTAGAGGACAGACTCAAAAGGCTTTTAAAGCTGAAAGAAGAGCTTAAGGAGCTTGAGCGAAGAGCTTCCTCAAAGGAAAGGGAATGGGCTTTGAAAAGGCAGAGGAGGGAAGAGCTGGAAAGGAGGGGTGAGGAGCTGGAAAGAAGCATATTAGAAAAGGAAGAGCGTATAAAAGGTATGAGAAGGGAGCTGGAGGAGGAGGTAAGCATAAGGGAGCTGTATTCAAAGGCTAAGGAACTGGAGGCTTTAAAGGAGAGGTTAAGGCTCATGGAGGAAGAAGACAGAAGCATAAAGCTTGAGCTGGAAAGGGTGAAGGCTCAAAGGGAAGAGTTGGAGCTAAAGAGGCAACAGTTTTATGCCTATGAGCTTAGAAGGTCTTTAAAGGAGGGTGATGAATGCCCTGTCTGTGGTGGCGTTTTTCATAAGAAAGGGCATGAGCTTCACGAGGAGCTTGAGGCTAAGGAGCTTCTTGACAGGCTATCTAATCTGACGCAGGAGTTGGGAAGGCTTGAGGGTAGGGTGTCAGCTTTAGAAAGGGAGAGACGGGAGGCTCAGCTCAAAGCCGAGGAGCTTTCTGGTCTTTTGAGGGGTTATAGCCTGACGGACTTGGAGCTTAAGGTAAGGAGGTTGGAGGAGCTAAAGAGGACGCTAAGCATGGAAGAGGAGGAGGCTTTAAAGCTTAAGGAAGAACTCAGAAGATTTCAGGAAGAGCTTAAAAGGCTTCAAGAAGAAGAAAGAAAAAGCTCTGAAGAATACAGGGCTTTCAAAGGCAGGGTGGAGGCTCTTGAAGGAGAAATAAAAGCTCTATCTCTGGAGCTGGGCGATGAGGAAAGCCTCATCAGGAGGATTGAGGAGGCAGAAAGGTCTTACGAAGAACTTTTGAACCTAAGAGATAAGGAGAAAAAATACAGGCAGAGGCTTGAGGAACTCCAGAGGCAGATAGCAGAAAAGGAAAAGGAAATGGCAAAGCTTTTTGGAACCCGTTCTGAGCTTGACAAAAGGCTTGAGGAGCTGTTAGAGCGTATAGAAGGGTTAAGGGGAGAGCTTTTAAAAGATGGAGTGGAAGAAGAGCCAGAACTCGCAAGGCGGAAGCTCAGCAAAGAGGCGGAAGACATAAACAGGAAAATAAAACAGACGGAAGAAGAATACAAGAGGGCTACCGATTACTACCAGAAACTTCTAAAGGATGAAAGCCATCTGACCAGCAGTTATAAGGAAAAGGGGGCTTTCCTTGAGAAGATAAAGAATAGGAAGGCGGAGCTGGCAGGTGAGATATACCATCTTCTGGAAAGGTTTGGAAGTTTTGAGGCGGTGAAGGCTCTTGTGATAAAGCCTGAAGAGCTGGAAAGGCTAAGGGCGGAGGTAGAAAGCTACGAGAAGGAGCTTCACAGCCTTGAGCATGCAAGAAGCTCTCTTTCAGAAAGACTGTCTCAGATGGAAAAGCCACCGGAGGAGGAAGTATTACAAAGGGAGCTTAGCCAGGTGGAGGCAAGCCTTGTGGAGCTTGAGAGGGAGCATGGCTCCATAGAAGGGGAACTTCAAAGGGTAAAGGATGCCCTTGTCAGGAAGCGGGGGCTGGAAGAACAGCTTGAGAGGCTCAAAAGGGAAAGGTCCATCTATGAAATACTCAGGTCCGATTTCAGAGACAATGAGTTTCCGGAGTTTGTGAGTCAGATAATGCTCAAAAGAATCGTGGATGTGGCGAGCAGGTATCTTTTTAGCTTTACGGGTGGGGCTTACAGCTTTGAAAAGGAGGGTGGCGACCTTTACATAATGGACCATGCCCTTGGTGATAAGAGGGTAGTGGCAAGCCTGAGCGGTGGGGAAACTTTTCTGGCAAGCCTCTCTCTTGCCTTTGCGGTGGCAGACATTCTCTCTGAAAAGGCACCTTTGGAAAGTCTTTTCATAGATGAAGGCTTTGGCTCCTTGGACAGGGAATCAAGGGAGAGCCTCGGGGAATTTTTTGAAACCATAAAACAGAATACTTCAAGGATGGTAGGAATAATCACGCACGTGGAAGATATAGCTGAGAAATTCGAACAGAGGATAGAGGTAGAAAAGAAAGGTGGAAAGGCAAGCATAAAAGTCATATATTAAGAAGACATGAAAACCATCACACCTGAAGAATTAAAAAAGCTTTACGAAAAGGACTTTGTCCTGTGGGTTGAAAAGAATCTGGAGCTTCTCAGAGAGAAAGCTTATGAGCTGATGGATTGGGAGAACCTGCTTGAGGAGATAGAACATATGGCAAAGTCTGAACTAGAAGCCTGTATAAGCCAGCTGGCTCGCATACTTGAACACCTATACAAGTATGAGTATCTTAAGCCTTTGACCTACGGAAAAGAGAAGGGTGGCTACTCGTGGATAAAAAGCATAGAAAATGCAAGAGAGAAGATATACAGAAAGTTTGACCTCTATCCAAGCCTTAAGGGTAAGTTGCCTGAATACATGCCTGTTGCATGGAAGTGGGCAAGGAGAGAGCTTTTAAGATGGCTGGAGAAAAACAGAATAAGCCATGAGTTGCCTCATGAGTGTCCTTATACCTTTAAACAGGCAATGGAATACGCACCATGGAAAAAGTAAAAATCCTGTATATATTACTCTTGGAGGTATTTTTCATGACAGCCTTAGCTCTTGCAGGTGAGCTTAAAACCTATAGACTACCGAACGGTGCAAAGCTTGTTATAAACAAAAGGGAAGATACACAAGCGGTAGCTCTGCAGGTGTGGTTTAGAGTAGGCTCCATATATGAGGATTACACGCAGAAAGGAATGGCTCACTTTCTTGAACATATGCTCTTTAACGGCTCTGAAAAGTATCCATACGGACAGATAGACTATATAGTGGAAAGCCTCGGTGGAAACATAAATGCAGGCACTTCCAAAGAATTTACCTTCTACCACATTACCATAGCTAAGCCCTATTGGAAAACAACCCTTGAAGTACTCTATCAGTTAACCCAAAAACCTCTTCTTTTAGAAGAGATGGTGGAAAAGGAAAAACCCATAGTGATAGAGGAACTAAGGCGTGGAAAGGACAGCCCTACCACCGTCCTATGGGAAGAGTTTGAAAAAACAGCCTATAAAGTATCACCCTACAGAGACCCCATAATAGGCTATGAAGAAACCATAAGCAAATTTACAAGACAGGCTCTTTTAGACTTTTACAGAAACTTCTACCAGCCAAAAAACATGTACATAGTGATAGTAGGTGATGTAGAACCTGAGGAAGTCTATAAGGAAGTACTTCAGACCTTTGGAAGAGAGGAGGGTCGTCCAGTTCCGCAAGTTCAGATAATGCCAGAGCCTCAACAATTAGAAAGCAGGAGTAAAACTATAAAAGACAAACGAATAGAGAAAGCTTACTGGCTCATAGGTTGGTGGGTACCGCCCATAGGTTCAAAAGAATACTATGCCCTTGTGGTTCTCGACCAGCTTCTGGGAAGTGGCAGGACGTCCCTGTTCTATAGGGAGCTAAGAGAGAAAGGACTTGTTTATTCAGTTTCTACTGGAGACTTTGCAAGACCAAGGGATAACATCTTCTACATATACGCCACCTTGGACCCTCAAAAACTTCAGGAGGTAAAGGAGAGGACTTTTGAGTTAATAAAGTCTTTGAAAGAAAACCTATCGGAAGAAGAAGTTCAAAAGGCAAAGCAAAGAATAATTAACTCTACCGCTTTTGCCCTTGAAAAAGTGGATAGCGATGCCTATTACATAGGATACTCTCTTACCGTAGTTGGAACGCTGGATTATTATAAGTTCTTCGATAACAATATAAGGAGCGTCCGAAAAGAAGATGTACTAAGAGTACTTAATTACCTTATAGACAAGCCCTATAACGAAGTTATCATGCTTCCAGAAAGATGAAAGCTATAATAGTTCTTTTTTTACTTCTTAGTCTGTCCTTTGGAGGTGCAAAAGTGCAGGAGTTTGTGCTTGAAAATGGTGTAAAACTTATAGTGAAGGAAACTACAGGAAAGGGAATAGTTTCTGGTGTGGTTTTTATAAAATCTGGCACATACGGTGAGGAAAAGAAAGGCACTACAGCTCTTATGTCAAACCTGCTGATAAGAGGCACAAAAACTTATGATGCATACAGCATTTCCGCCGTATTTGAAGATTATGGAGGAGGTATATCTGCAAGTGCCAGCGATGATTATGTGGAAATAGACTTCTCTACCAAAGTGGAAGGTCTAAAGGAAGGTCTAAAGGTCATAAAGAGTATCTTAGAAGAACCTCTTTTTAGAGAAGAAGACCTTGAGAGGGAAAGAAACAATATTCTTCAAGCTCTTCGTTCAAGGAAAGAAAAAGGATACGAGCTTGCCATGGATACTTTAAGAAGGCTCACCTATAGAAGCTCCAACTACGAATACTCTCCCCTTGGAAAAGAAGAAGACCTGAAAGAAATAAGAAGAGAAGACCTCATAAAAAGGTGGCAGGAAATTCTAAAAGGTCAAAATGTGGTAGTGAGCCTCGTAGGAGATTTCAAAACAGAAGAGGTTTTAAAACTTCTAAAAGAAACCTTTTCTCAGATGCCCGCAGGAAATTACAGAGTTGAGCCTGTTGATGTACCGATGAAGGAAAACCTACTTGAAGTAGTGAAACGTCCCGGCTCTCAGGCTACCGTGCTGTGTGCCTTTGATGCACCAGCCTTTAGAGGAAAAGAATACTTTGCCTTTAAAGTATTAGATGCGGTGCTTGGAGATGGTATGACTTCAAAGCTTTTTAAAGAACTGAGAGAGAAGAAAGGTTATGCCTACGCGGTCTATTCCATGTATCCTACAAGACTTTCCTCTCCTAGGCTCATAGCATACATAGGCACCTCTCCAGAGAAAAGACAATCCGCTCTAAAAGACCTTGTGGAAGTGGTAAAAAATACGGATATCACACCAGAAGATATAGAATTGGCAAAGAACAAGATAGTGGGAGACTTTCTTCTTGCACATCAAACAAGAGCAAGGCAAGCGTGGTATCTTGGCTTTTTTGAAATTATGGGCTTTGGCTGGAAGATGGACGAAGAATACCCAGAAAGAATTAAAAAAGTGAGCTTTGATGATGTCATAAAAGTAAGGGAAAAATATCTTAAAAAAGAACACTGTGTGGTGGTGGAGCCCTAACATGGCAGATTTTACAAAAGCAGGACTTGACAAGGGAGACCTTCAAAAAGAGCTGGAGCATACGCTCATATCCGCAAGGATGCTCTACAGAACTTATTCCGTTAGCGTGGAAGAGCTTACCGAAGAGGAACTAAGAGCGGACCTCACCGAATACTCAGACCAGCTTGAACGTATAATAAAACCTCTGGTAAAGAGAGCGGAAGCTACAAAGAATGCAAAACTTGTAGATATGGCTTACGAGATAAGATACACTTACGAGAAAATTCTTGAACTCATTCAGCAGAGGTTAAATACCTTTTGAGCTTTTCTATCGCCTGAGCCTTAATTTGAGAGACCCTTGCCATAGAAATACCTAAAAGCTTTGAAACCTCCTTCAGAGGAAGCTCTTCATAGTAAAGGAGCTGTAAGACCAGTTTTTCCCTTTGGTCAAGCTTCTCTATAGCCTTGAGAAGCCTTTCTCTCAGGTCTTTTTTTATTACCGCCTCTTCTGGTCCTTCCTCCTTGCTTTCAAAGAGTTCTTCGTAGCTTCTTCCTTCCTGAAAAAGCTCATCAAGGCTCAGCATGTATGAAAAGGATATGGCTTGAAGGTCTTCCCTGAGCTTTTCCGGGTCTTCTCCCATAAACTGAGCCAGCTCCTCGTCGCTAAAGTCCTCACCCTTTTCCATCTTAAGCCTGTCCACAGCCTCCCTTATAGCCTTTTCTCTGCTCCTTATTCCCCTGCTTGCAAAATCAAGACTTCTGAGGTAGTCATACATGGCTCCCCTTATCCTTAGCTTAAGATAGGCATTGGGATTTTTGTTCCTGTCCAGCTTTGGAAGAGCTTCAATGACTGCAAGTATGCCATAGCCTATAAGGTCCTTTACATCCACAGAGGGCGGAAGGTGTCTGTGAACCTGATAGGCTATCTGCCTTACAAGAGGAAGGTAAGATAGCACAAGCTCCTTTTCTTCCGCAGAAAGCATGTAGATATTTTACCCGCATGAGCCATCTCATGTTTTCCAAGGTACATAAGTGTATATTTACTTAAAAAATGCAGGAGGCTATAAGTAATGATTAGTCTTAAACCCTGCTTGACAGCATTTGAGAGGGGGTCTATATT
>FPIC01037334.1_pt1 | contig 11855 bp, 14 predicted proteins | sample 1504481 | NCBI WGS metagenome assembly FPIC01 (sample SAMEA4475357, study PRJEB15587) | soil metagenome | biome: Soil; feature: Field | place: India | collected 2015-03-11 | depth 0 m
AGAGCCAAAGCCTATGTAGTCTATGGGAAGGTGTTCCACTTCCTTTAGCTTATCCACCGAATTGACCGAATAGCCTATATACAGCTTATCACCCACAAGCCTTCTTACCACATCGGGTGGAAGGTCCTCCTGTCCCACATGCACACCGTCCGCCTCCACTGCAAGGGCAAGGTCTACCCTGTCATTAACCACTAAGTCCACGCCATGGCGTCTTGTTAATTCTCTTAAAACCAGCAACTCTTCATACATCTGACGGGCTGTCTTGTTTTTGAACCTGTATTGAAGTGCTGTTATACCACCCTTTATGGCGGACTCTATGGTCTGCACCAGGTCCCTGTCTTGAAAGTAGGCATCATCGGTAACTAAATAAAGGGTCAGGTTCATTTTCTCCTCCTTGCAAATGAAACTCAGTTAGCTTATATTATATGCCATGCAAATTGAAGAGCTTAAACATAAGTTTGAGCAGTTTTTGAGGCAGAGGGGGTATAAGATAACCAAGGGCAGGTTTGAGATAATTGACAGGATAGCCAGCTACGGACAGCACTTTGAGATTGAAGAGCTGGTAAGGTGGATAGCCAGTCAGGACAGGTCAGTGGCAAGCAGGTCCACTGTTTATAGAACGGTAAGGCTTCTTCAAGAGTTTGGTGCCATAAGGGAAGTGATAAAGCTGGGCAACAGAACCATATATGAGTTTGTGGCGGGAAAGCCCCACCATGAGCATCTTATATGCGTAGAATGTGGAAAGATAATAGAGTTCTATAAGGAAGAGATAGAAGACCTTCAGGACCGAGTCTGCGAGGAGCACGACTTTACACCCATAAACCATCGGCTTGAGATATTTGGCATATGCTCTGAATGTAAGGGAAGGAAAGATGAGAATAGAAGACTTCAGGCTTACGCTTAAGACCACAAGGGAAGAGCATATAAGACCTAAGGAAGACTTTTCAAGCCTTCTTCAGGAGCAGTTAAGCTCCTTAGAGCCTGTAAAGACCCGTAGATGGCAGGAGCCTGTTGATGCAAGAATTCAGGCAAAGGTGGAGGAGGTCTCTCAGAAGTATGGCATTCCAAAGGAGCTTATATTGGCGATTATCTCCGTGGAAAGTGGTTTTAACCCAAGGGCATACAACAAAAACAAAGACGGCACGGAAGACAGAGGTCTCATGCAGGTAAATTATCAGCATAACATAAGGCTCATGAAGGAGTATGGGATAGAGGACCCAAATCAGCTCTTTGATATAGAAACAAACATAGAACTCGGAGCAAGGATACTGTATGAAAACTTCAAAAGGTTTGGAAACTGGGTAATGGCGGTAAAAGCTTACAATGGGCTGAAGGCGGACAACTGGGACTATGTACGGAAAGTTTTTGAAAAAACTGGTATGAGGTAAGCCATGAGGATATCAGAGCTTGAAGAAAGGCAAAAGGAGTTTTTAAAAAGGGTCTTTGAGCTAAAAGAGCTTCCTGAAGGGCTGGACTTAGAGGAGTTTTTAGCCTCGATGGGTTGCAGGCTTTATGAGTGTCTGTCCTGCGGAAGGCTGATATTTCATGATAATTATGAGTTCTGGAACTTGAGCGAGTGCTGTGATGACAACTCAAAGCTGGTGGAGGGCGGGCTTTTATGTGAGCTTTGCTACTCAAGGACTCCTGAAAACTTAAAGCACTGGATATTTTTCAAGCCCACCTATTACAAGGAAGTGGAGTTTAATTTAAAATTTTCCAATGCCCCAGATAAAGGACATAGAGGAAGTTAAAGCCTTCATAAGGCAAACTTCTGAAAAGTCTGCCGTCTATGTGGGGTGCGATTCAAGGCAGGTAAGAGACTATACGGTTTTTGTCTCTGTGGTGGTGGTGCATATAGATTCCTGCAAGGGTGCGAGGATATTCTGGAAGGTGGATAGGGTAAGGAGAATAAGGTCTCTAAGGCAGAGGCTTTTAGAGGAGGTTTCAAGGGCTGTCTTCCTGGCTCTGGAAATATCGGAGGTGGTGGGTAAAAGACCCTTTGAGGTGCATCTTGACATAAACCCAAACCCCCAGCATAATTCCAGCCTTATACTGAAAGAAGCCATAGGGTATGTGCTGGCTCAGGGTCTAAAGCCGGTGGTAAAGCCCCACTCTATAGCCGCCACTACGGTGGCAGACTACATTACCAGCAAATACTAAAAGCTATACTCACCAGATATGAGCTTGTTTAGGAAGCTCTCTGGCAGGAAGGCGTGCCTGTGCATGTCTGCAGAGTAGAGCTTTGTCTGAGCCTTTACCTCTCTTGATGGCTCTCTGACAGGATGTTTCTTTGAGCCTATGGACATGGTCCACCAGTAGCCTGCATAACCCGGAATCACTGCCGTGTATAAATCCACTATGGGGAAGACCTTCCTGAGAGCCTTCTGCACCCTGCGAACTATCTCTAAGTGGTAATGTATGGATTCGGTCTGACCTACATATATGCCATCCTCCTTCAAAGCCCTGTAGACATACCTGAAGAACTCCTCGGTAGTAAGCACATGGGCAAAGCCCACAGGGTCAGTGGAATCCACTATTATTACATCAAACTCCTTCTCGTAGTCCTGTATGTATTTGTATCCGTCCTCGTTCAGCACTATAGCCCTCGGGTCTTCGAAGGCTACCGCCATGGTGGGAAGGAAACGCCTGGAAACCTCTATAACCTCTTTGTCTATATCCACTAACACGGCCCTCTTCACTTCTGGGTGTTTGAGAACCTCTCTCAGCACTCCACCGTCTCCACCTCCTATTATGAGCACGTTCTCGGGGTTTGGGTGAGCATAAAGGGGCACATGTGCCATGAATTCGTGGTATATGAACTCATACCGCTCATCGCACTGAGCCACGCCGTCCAGCACCAGTATCCTTCCAAAGTGGGGCGATTCCACCACCATTATCTCCTGGTATTCGCTCTTGCCGTGATAGAGCACGTTGGTGATGGGGTAGCAGTGTCTGATGGGTGCGTAAGGGTCTCTTTCCATGAAGAAGGTGTCCGTCATCTCTGCTCACCTCTTGCCTTTTGCCATGTATTATACAACAAAAGGACCTTCTCTACGCTTAGGCTTTCCACCCTTGCCATGGGGTCTATGCCCGCTTCAAGGAGCAGGCTTTCTGACAGTTTGTTTTTAAGAGCCTTTCTCTTTAAGGCATAAAGAGAGGTCAAAAACCTCTTGTATTCTTTAAGGTCAAGCTCAGGAACTTCCTTCTTCCTTTTTAGCCTTATAAGTCCTGACTGCACCTTAGGTGGTGGCATAAAAAACCTTGCGGGTAGGCTCATAAGATACTCTACGCTGTAAAAGGTCTGCAAAAAGGCAGAAAGCCAGCCGGCACCCTTTTGAAGCTTTTGAGCCACCTCCTTCTGAAGCATGTATATGGCCACGGGCACGCATCTGTGGTGAAAGACCGTGTTTTCCACTATAAGACTTGCCACGTTGTAGGGAAGGTTTCCAAAAACTTTTAGGTTTTCACCGAGGGAGCAAAGGTCAAACTTGCTCGCATCCGCCTGATGGATAAAAACCCTGCTGTCCTTTATTTCTTCTCTTAACCTTTCTATCATCTGCGGGTCTATTTCAATAAGGTGTAGTTCCTTAAAGGGGTATTTTAGCACTTCTTTGGTCAGGTTTCCCGTGCCGGGACCGATTTCCACAAGCAGGTCGCTCTCCTGAGGACTTATGAACTCCACTATCTTTGAAAGAACCCCCTTTGCCACAAGAAGGTGCTGACCAAGCTCTTTTTTTAAGGGCATGGAGTATAATTTTAGGCTATGTTTCTGTTCCTGCTTCCTTACAGCAAACGTCAGTCAAGGCTAAACATGAAAAACTGCACAGGAGAGAGGTTCAGCCTTGCGGAGCTGGAGCCCTTAGCAAGGGCTGTGGAAAGGGTTTTTCTTTCAAACTCGGAGCTGTCGCCCCTTTACAGAAGGTTTAAAAGCCTCTTCTGGGAAAACCTTGAGTTCTGGGTCTTTCCGCCACCGGTGGCAAAGTATGTAGAAGAACACTCATGGGTCCTGTCGCCCGTCTATGGTCTTGTAAAGCCCACCGCCTGCCTTCCTTATATGCCCGTGGGCTGGGAAGAGCTTTATGAGGGGGAAAGACTAAAAGACTTCTGGAAGAGGCATCTTAGGAACCTTTCAGAAAAACTCTTCAAGGATAAGGTTCTGGTGCCTTTTGTGGGAAAGGTTGAGCTTTCCCTTTTTGACCTGAAAAAAGCGGAAACAATCATAAGGTTTGAATACTACAGGAAAGACCAGAAGGTTAAAAACCCTTCAAGGTACTACGCTTACACGCTTCGCTACATGGCAGAAAGGGGCATAAGCCTTCAAGAGCTTGAAAGGATAAACTTCTATGACTACAGGGTGGAGAAGGTTGTTCAAAGGGGAAGAACTGTTAAGGTGGTCATGAGGTCGGAGGGCAGGTATGAGGTCTGACATGATTTCTATAGTTATACCCGCCTACAACGAGGAGGAAAACATACCCATACTCTATGAAAAGCTAAGGAGTGTGTTAGAGGGGCTTGGAAGGGAGTATGAGGTCATATTTGTAGATGATGGCTCTACAGACGGCACCTGGGAGAGGCTAAAAGAAATTGCCCAGAGGGATAAGAAGGTTAAACTTATACGTTTTAGAAGAAACTACGGACAGACCGCCGCCATGTATGCGGGCTTTCAGCACGCAAAGGGGGAGGTAATAATCACCATGGATGCTGACCTTCAGAACGACCCGGAGGACATTCCAAGACTTCTTCAGGAGCTTGACAAGGGCTACGATATAGTAAGCGGCTGGAGGAAGGACAGGAAGGACCCCTTCCTTTCAAGGAGGCTACCCTCCATGATAGCCAACTGGGTCATATCAAAGGCGACAGGGGTGGAGCTTCATGACTATGGATGCACCCTCAAGGCTTACAGGGCGGACATAATAAAGAGGTTAGAGCTTTACGGAGACATGCACAGGTTTCTTCCAGCCCTGACAAAAAGGCTTGGAGCAAAGATAACAGAACTGCCTGTAAAACATCACCCGAGAATATACGGGAGGTCCAAATATGGCATAGGCAGGACAATAAGGGTCATACTGGACATATTTCTTGTGAAATTTTTGAACGAATACATAAACAAGCCCATGTATGTGTTTGGCACTGCAGGTTTTCTTCTTCTTAGTCTTGGTCTTGCTTTGCTCTTCTACCTTGTTTTTATAAAACTTTTCCTTGATGAAGACATAGGAAGAAGACCCCTCCTGATACTTAGCGTCCTCTTTACACTTGCTGGTATACAGTTCATATCTACTGGCATCATAGCGGAGCTTTTAGTAAGAGTTTATTACAGGACAAGAGAAGACAAACCCTTTATGATAGAAGAGAAGGTAAACATTGAATAAAAAAGGTATGACTAATGGCATTGCCCTTATTTCCTCCACAACATAAAATCTATGCATGAGTATGAAAAACATAGACCTTGACCTCAGGCTTGTGGAGCTTTTCTGCTGTGTGTATGAAAAGGGAAGCATAGCGGAAAGCTCAAACTGTCTTCATCTTTCCCAATCTACCATTAGCTTCCACCTGCATCAGCTTGAAAAGTCTATAGGTCTTAAGCTCTTTTACAAGAAGGGAAGGAAACTATACCCTACGAGCAATGCCCACATGTTGTATCCTTACGCAAAGAAACTCTTAGAGCTTAAGCTGTCCATGCTTGAAGAAATAAGGCTAATGACTGGCACCTATAAGGGCTACATAAAAATAGGTGCAAGCTCCATACCCGGCACATACCTTCTGCCAGAGTTTGTGAGTCAGTATCTGGAAAGGAACCCAAACACACATATAGAGCTTCTTGTGGAGGACTCGGGCCTGGTGCTGAAGAGGGTGCAGTCGGGTGATGTGGATTTAGGGTTTGTGGGTTTTAATTATTCAGAAACGGACTTGGAGGTTGTAGAGGTATGGGATGATAGGGTGGTATTTGTTGGTGGTAAGGGTATAAAGGAGAACCTTACCCTTGAAGAGCTTGTAAAACTGCCCTTTATTTTAAGAGAACCAGCCTCCGGCACAAGACGCTTTATGGAGGAATATCTAAAGTCCTACCGCATTAGCCCGAGAAGTCTTAATATAATAATGACGGTCAATAAGAACGAAGTTCTTCTTGATGTGCTGAGAATGGTTAGAGCGGTTTCTTTTGTATCTTCAAGGCTTTTAGAGAGAGAAGGGCAAAAGGGAATAAAGCCTCTAAAAATAAAAGACTTTGACCCACCCATCAGGAAGTTCTATCTGATATACAGCAGGGAAAGACCACAAAGCCCGGCGGTAAGGAACTTTCTTCAGGAGGTTTATAAAAATCTTCAAAAGGTAAGCCTTTAGACCTCCGCACCTTCTAAAATCTTGTCGCATCCACAGGTGCGCTCCTGAGGTAGCTGGGCTATAAACTTCCTTATAACCTCCTTTATCTCCTCCTCCTTCTGTTTCATAAGATTTATAACCTCCTCACTGGTGAGCCTGTAGCCTGCAATACCTGCCGCCGGGTTTGCCACCACACACAGGCTTGCATAACACATGGTTAGCTCCCTTGCCAGAACCACCTCAGGATAGCCCGTCATACCCACCACATCACCCCCCAGTCTTTCTATAGCCCTTATCTCCGCCGGCGTTTCAAACCTTGGACCTTCTGTGCAGGCATAGGTGCCAGAAGGATGGTAAGGAAGCTTTAGCTCCTCAAGTACCTCTACAAGCACACTCCTCATCTGAGGGCAGTATAGCTGGCTTGAGTCTATATGAACCACTTTACCCTCTCGCAGGAGCTTCGCAGGTTTGTCCTCTCCGCAGACAGGAATGGAATAAACCCCCTCGTAGTAAGTGTCCTTTCTTCCCTTTGTAAAATCCAGAAGGTCCTCAACCACCACAAAATCTCCGGGCTTGAAGAGCCTGTTTATTGAGCCTACCGCAGAAATGCCCAAAACCCTATTTACTCCAAGCTCTCTAAAAGCCCAAAGGTTTGCCCTGTAAGGCACCAAGTGAGGTGGGTATTTATGACCCTTTCCATGCCTTGAAAGGAAGCACACCTCTTTGCCTTCCAGCCTTCCAACCACCACCTCCGAAGAAGGCTCGCCGAAGGGCGTTCTTATGAAAGCTCTTTCCACCACCTCAAGACCTTCCAGCTCATAAAGACCGCTACCGCCTACAATGCCAATCATAGCTCCCTTGAAGGACAGAGGTCATAGAGGGGGCATTCATGATGCTTTGGTTTCTGGGCGGTGCATATGTACCTGCCAAGCAAGATAAGAAGGTTTGAAAACTTTCCCCAAAGCTCTTGAGGAACCTGCCTCATAAGGTCCTGCTCAATCTTCTCGGGCTTTGTTTCCCTTGTAAGCCCAAGCCTCTGGCTCACCCTCGCCACATGCGTATCCACTGCAATGCCTTCATTCTTGCCAAAGGCGTTATAAAGAATTATGTTTGCACTCTTTCTTCCTATGCCTGGAAGGCTTGTAAGCTCTTCCATGGTGTCGGGCACCCTTCCACCGAACTCTTCCATGATTTTCTGACAGGCAGACTTTATAAACTTTGCCTTATTTCTGTAATAGTTAATAGAGCTTATATCCCCTTCAAGCTCCTCAAGAGGAACCTTGAGATAGTCTTCACAGCTTCTGTATTTTTTGAAAAGCTTTTCTGTGACTTCATTCACCTTCCTGTCGGTGGTCTGCGCTGCAAGTATAACTGCCACAAGCAATTCTAGGGGGCTTGAAAAGTTTAGCTCAAGCTTATCTGGAAAAACCTTTTCAAGTCTATCCACTATGAGCCTTGCGTCCATATGGTAAAATTTTAACATGGGCTGAGAGGATTATGTGGCTTTGGGCTTTGCGGTCATATTTTTGAGCATAGCACTTTCTATAAAAAGCGGTATAGTGAGGGAGCTATTACTGTTATATTCTTTTGCCTTCCTTCTCTTTGCGGGTGGTGGCCATGTGGGCCAGTATTTAAAACCTGCCTCCTACATGCTTTATCTTCTTTCTCTGAGCTTCTTTGCCATAACCTTCTTTTACAACTACCGCTTTAGACACCTTTCAAGAAAGGCTTCTCTCAAAGAATACATAGACCCTCTGGCGGGCACGGGCAACAGGCTCTACTTTGAGGAGGTGGTAAAGGCGGAAGTGGAAAGTATGGAAAGGCTCGGCATAAGGTATGCGGTAATCTTTATAGACCTTGACAATCTAAAGGCTATAAACGACACATACGGGCATGAGAGGGGCGATGAATACATAAGGCTTACGGGAAGGGTAATAAAGGAAAACCTACGAGTGGACGACATGGTGGCAAGGTATGGCGGCGATGAGTTTGTGGTGATATGCTCCATAAGGTCCTGCGGTGAAGTACTTTCTATAGTTGGAAGGTTAGAGGAAGGTCTGGAAGGTCTGAGAGGGGAAACAAGCATGGATTATTCCTTCTCTCTGGGCTTTGCCTGCTATCCGGATGAGGGCAGGAGCTTTGAGGAAGTTTTGAGCCTTGCGGATAAACGCATGTATAATAATAAGCTCAAAAAGAGGAATGCAAAAACAAATAGCCCTTCTGTATAGCCCTGACCCTGAAAAGATAGAAAAGGTTTTTATAGACAATTCCATAAGCTATAGAAGGCTGGGGAACGTTTTTCTCTTGCAGTGGGAAGAGTTCTTGTCGGTGCTATCCGAGCTAAAGGAAGAACTTTTAAGGGATGTGAGAATTTCTTTTGCAAAGCCAGAAGAACTTAAAGACCCCAACAAGCTTTTAGAGGTAGGTTTCAGAGCAAGGACTTTAGACCAGTTATCAGAAGAGGAGCTCTTTAAAAACCTCTCAAAGATACTTAGAACAGCTCAGAGCTATTTTCATGCAATAGTGTGCGCAAAGAGTATGAAGATTTATGGCTTTGAAGCTCTCTGTAGGTCTCAGGTACCCGTCTTTAAATTATTTAACGTAAGCAATAGAATAGCTCTTCTCGTGGATAACTTCTGCAGGGAAAGGGCTATATATGAATTCAAAAGAAGGTTCTTGAGGACAGACTATAAGCTTTTCCTAAACTTCCATCCTAAGTTCCTGAAAAACCCCCTTGAAAACGCAGGAGACCTTATATCCCTTCTACACTTCATGGAGGTCTCACCCTCAAGGGTGGTGGTGGAGATAGACGAGTATGAGGGTATGGACCTAAACAGCCTCAAGATGCTCAGAAACCTTCTGGAGGGGGAGGGGGTTCTGGTGGCTTTAGACGACGTGGGTGCTGGCTATGCAGGTTTATACCAGCTTACAGAGATAAAACCCCACATAGCCAAGCTGGATATGGAGCTGGTCAGAAGAATAGACCAGAACCCCATGAAACAGAGCATCGCAAAGGCTCTTATAAGCGCCTTCAAGGATGTGGGTATAATGGTTCTAGCTGAAGGCGTAGAAAGAGAGGAGGAGCTTAAATTCTTTCTTGAGGCAGGTGTGGACCTTTTTCAGGGCTTTCTCTTTGCCAGACCTTCACCACATCCAAACACCTTAGAAATTGAAAAGCTGGCTTATAATTTATTGTCTACATACGCCCGGAGGTAATAGTCATGAAAACCCTTGCTTATGGCTTTCCAAAGCTAGGAGAGAAAAGAGAGTTCAAAAGCCTCCTAGAAGGCTTCTGGAAGGGTAAGCTTTCTGAGGAGGAACTAATAAGAGGTATGCAGGCTCTTGAGGAGCAGAGGGCTTTAACATACAGCCAGCATGTGGAATACTTCCCTTCCGGAGAGCTTTCATACTACGACTTTATGTTAGATATGGCTATAACTCTTGGTGCTGTTCCCAAAAGGTTTGGCTCTTATGAGGGTCTTAGAACCTACTTTGAGATGGCTCGTGGTGGTCAGGCTTTAGAGATGACCAAATACTTCAACACCAACTACCACTATCTTGTGCCAGAGCTTGAAGGCAAGGATTTTAAGCTTTTAGAAAACCTTCCCCTTAGGGACTATCAGTTTTTAAACTCAAAGGGCTACAGCCCACTTCCAAGGCTCATAGGACCCTATACCTTCCTCAGGCTCTCAAAGGTCTTGAAAAGAAAGGAGGAGGGTCCCTTCCCCCTGTATGAGCTTGCTAAATTGGAGGGTCAGGAGGAGTTTGAAGAGTATCTTAATGCGGTCTTCCCCGTGTATGAGGAGCTTCTAAGGAGCCTGTCTTCTGCGGGTGCCAGAAGGGTTCTGATTGAGGAGCCTGCTCTGTGCCTTGATATGCAGGAATGGGAGTGGGAGCTGGTACATGAAACTTACGGATGCCTTAGCAAGCATGCGAACATATGGCTGATAACCTACTACGACAGCGTTTCTGACTACAGGAGGTTTGTGGAGCTTCCCGTAAAAGCCCTTGGGCTTGACCTTGTATCCAACAGGGAAAACCTTGAAAGCATACAGAAATACGGCTTTCCGGAGGACAAAACCCTTATAGCGGGCATAATAAACGGGAGGAACGTATGGAGGGCAAACCTTAAAGAAAAGCTTGAACTCCTTGAGAAGCTATCAAGGTATGCAAAAGATATGCTCATATCCAACTCCTGCCCCCTCTTTCACCTGCCTGTGAGCCTTGAGCCAGAAGACAGCCTCCCGGCGGGTCTGAAGGAAAGGCTCTCCTTTGCAAAGGAAAAACTTAAGGAGCTAAAGACCTTAAAGGAAGCCCTTGAAGGAAGAGAAGAAGCCCTCAAAGAGGTGGAGGAGTCTTCAAGGCTTTCTTCTCAAGCCTTTGCGGTAAAGGAAGAAGTTAGAAGAAGGGTGGCAAGCCTAACAGAGAAGGACTTTGAAAGAGAGATGCCTTATAAGGAGAGGGCAAGGCTTCAGCAGGAGCTTTTAAACCTTCCCTTACTTCCTACCACCACCATAGGCTCCTTCCCTCAGACGGAGGAGGTCAGAAGGGCAAGAAGTGCCTATACATCGGGCAAAATGTCTGAGCAGGAGTATAAGGAGTTTATAAGGAAACAGATAGAGCATGTGGTCCGTGTGCAGGAGGACATTGGTCTTGATGTGCTGGTGCATGGTGAGTTTGAAAGGACGGACATGGTAGAGTTTTTCGCTCAAAGGCTTGAAGGCATTGCCACCACAAGGCATGGCTGGGTCCTTTCTTACGGCTCAAGGGTCTACAGACCACCCATAATATACGGCGATGTTTACAGACCTGCCCCCATGACGGTGGAGGAGATTACCTACGCTCAATCCCTTACCCAAAAGCCCGTAAAGGGCATGCTAACGGGACCTGTCACCATACTCAACTGGAGCTATTACAGAGAAGACGTTCCAAAGCATGAGATAGCCTATCAGATAGCCCTTGCCTTGCTTGAAGAGGTAAAAGACTTAGAAAGGGCTGGAATAAGGGTCATTCAGATAGACGAGCCCGCCTTCAGAGAGGGGGCACCCCTCAAAAGAAGGGACTGGAAGGCATACTTTGACTGGGCGGTCAAAGCCTTCAGGCTCTGCTCAAAGGCAAGCCCCCAGACGCAGGTTCATACCCACATGTGCTACAGTGAGTTCAACGAGGTGCTTGAATACATATATCAGATGGACTTTGATGTTATATCCATAGAAGCCTCACGCAGTAAGGGTGAGATAATTTCGGCCTTTGAAAACTTTAAGGGCTGGGACAGGCAGATAGGCATAGGCGTCTATGATATACACTCTCCTGCAGTTCCTACAAAGGCTCAGATAAGGGCTGTGTTAGAAAGGTCCATGAAGGTGCTTCCCGTGGAGCTTCTCTGGGTAAACCCGGACTGCGGTCTTAAGACAAGAAGGTGGGAGGAGGTGGTGCCCGCCCTGAAAAACATGGTGGAAACCGCAAAGGAGCTTCGTAAGGAGCTGGTAAAGGCATGAGCAGGGACGAGCTTCTTATAAACACCATAAGGTTTTTGA
>FPIC01083142.1_pt1 | contig 11826 bp, 11 predicted proteins | sample 1504481 | NCBI WGS metagenome assembly FPIC01 (sample SAMEA4475357, study PRJEB15587) | soil metagenome | biome: Soil; feature: Field | place: India | collected 2015-03-11 | depth 0 m
GGTCTTGACCCTCTATCTGCCTACAGGCTTAAAAGGCTACTCCTTGAAGAAAAAAGAAGGGGTAAAACGCTACTTTACATTTCTCACATTATGTCAGAGGTTGAAGAGATGGCGGACTGTGTTGTTTTTATCACGGAAGGAAGGGTTATATTTCATGGTAGCGTGGAAGAGCTTAAGAAAACAACAGGCAAAGAAAAACTTGAGGAGGCTGTCCTTTGCTTTTTAAGCTGATAAAATATGAACTTTATGACCTTTTAAAGAGCAGATGGATAGTGGGAATATTCATCTTTTACCTGCTTGTTTTTTATATACTCCTGGAATTCGGTAGGGAGCTTAGAAAATCTTTGCTCAGCTTGGGTAATGTTTCCCTTCTTACCATTCCGCTTTTTTCTCTGCTTCTATCTGCACTCTATGCATACCATAATAGAAATTTTATTGAGTTTGTTCTTACACAGCCTTTGAAAAGAAGCCATCTCTTCGTTTCCCTTTTTTTAAGCCTGAGCCTCTCTGTTATGCTTGCCTATTTTATAAGCTCCTTTCTTGTTTTTTACTACTTTTTCGGCGTTAATTTTTCTTTTATCAAGTTTTCTATACTGATTCTTTCCCTTATTCCTCTCTTTGTTTCCATAGGCATGTTCTGTGCCTTTCTTGTAGAGGACAGGCTCAGGGGTATTGGGCTTTCCCTACTCCTCTGGTTTGCCTTCTGCATCCTATACGATACCTTCCTTCTATACATGGCGGTTGCCTTTTCCGACTACCCCATAGAAAAGCCTTTGCTCCTTCTTACCCTTCTAAACCCCATAGACCTTCTCAGGCTTTCCTTCCTCGTTGATGCAGGTCTTTATGAATTTATAGGTTCTATAGGCAGGCCCCTTTTAGTCTATCTGAAAAAATGGTGGTTTTTGCCTTCCTTATGCTCCTTATTTTATACTCTAATATTCTACGCCCTGGGCTTCAGGGTTTTCAAGGGGAAAGACATGTAAGGAGAAAGACATGTGGTGGTTCATAGCTCTTTTTGTTCTTTTTTCCTGTGAGAGTAAAAAAGAGGAGGTCGTCAATGTGAAAGAATTGTTCAGGATTAGAGGGTGTACTGACTGTCATGATACCAGAAGGTTCCTTGTGGGTCCTTCCTTCTTGGAGGTGGCTGAAAGGTATAGAAGGGTAAAGGATGCGGAAGAAAAACTTATAAGGAGCATAAGGGAGGGCTCATGCAATAAGTGGAAGGGCAGGTATGAATGCATGCCTCCCCAGAGGCTTGAGGAGGAGGAGGCGCGGGCCATGGCGAAATGGATATTGAACTTCACCTCCACGCCACAAAACCGCCCTTAGTTTCATCGTAGGTTATAAGAAGGCTTTCCTTTGTCCTAAGGCTTGTATTGAGCTCAAGCTCTTTTACCTTCTCTGGATGTGCGGTCTCCATAAGCCTTACTTTTAAGACCTTCTCGCCCGGCGTTAGGAAAAACTCTTCATAAACAAATATGGAGGCATCCTTCCTTATACCCCTAGGGTTAAAAACCTTTGAGCTTAAAAGCTTACCGTTTTCATAAAGCTCTATCTTTACCGGAGACCTCTCCTTTATCACGGCAGACTTAGCCTGCATATGTTTTAGACTCCCCATCCTTTCTGATTTTGTCTCCTTCACAGGTGATGACCTGTATTTAAAGCTGAGGACCACAGCTGAGCTGTGCGTTGGATAAAAGGCTATCTTGTGGGTAGTCAGGGGGTAAAAGAGGAATATGGGGAGGGCAAGCACTCCTGAAGCTACTGCGTAGTTTAGCCTTCCAGAGGTGATAAGCTTTACTTCCTGACCCTCCTTTGTAGAGGAGATAAACTCATCCACCTCCTTCTCTATGGACCTCACATAAGGAGCTTCAAGTATAAGCACCCTGCCGCCCATCACCTTCTTCTTCAGTATGGGTCTTCTTTTCCTTTCATACCTCTCCTCAAGCCACTTGTTGCCTTCCCTGAAGTAGCAGTCCTCATACTCGCAGGAGACAACCACCACACCCTCCACCCCCATGCTTAATATGTCCTCTACATAATGTGTGTTTAAGGCACCGGCGCAGGGCAGCGTAAAGGTAAGAAGTTCCTTTCTTTCTGGTGGTACAGCGCTAAAGGGACACCTGAAGGCTACATACCTTGGCTTTTCCTCTCTTATTTTATTCATAACCTCTTCAACGGGGAAGGTGGGTATGTCTATCACTAGGGTACTGCAGGAGCCCACGCATATGCCACAGCCCGCACATTTTTCCTCGTTTAGAACCGCCTTCTTCTTTCCTTCATGCTCCTTCATAACTATGGCTTCGTAGGGACAGTCTATGTAGCACTGCTCGCAACCCGTGCATCTTTCAAAGTCTATGCGGGCTGGTGGGTTTCTCCTGCCCTTTATGAGCCAGGGGAAGACAAAAAGGAAGGTGAAAAAGCCAAGAAAAAGCAGCCAGTTAGCGGACATGGGTATGTATTTAAGGAGAGGATAACCAAAGAGGTAAAACCAGTCCACGCTCATCTCAAAGGGTAGCCTGCTTATGTAAGCTGGTGGGTCGCTCTTTGCGGGGAAGAGGACAGAAAGAAGCACTATCAGAAGGGTTATGGTTATATACAGAAACCTTGGGGGTATGAGCCTCGGTCTTGCGTTTCTCATCACATGCACCCATAGGGTAAAGACTATGAGTATGGTGAGGGCAATGTGAGCAAAGAGAAGTATTCTGAAAAGACCCCCAAGATACTTTATGTCGCTACCGAGGAAGGCGCTCATAAGGGCATCGCCAAAAACGGGAAGGAATGAGAAAAACTTGGCGGTTAAAAGACCCGTAAGCTGTGCCCTTTCGTCCCAGACCAGTATGTAGCCGGAGACACCTATAGCTAAGAATATAAGAAGGGTTGCCACGCCCGTGACCCACGCCACCCACCTGAACATGCGAAACCTGTCCGTTATTATCACGTGCACCATATGGGCAAGGGTTGTAAGAATCAGGGCGTCTGAAGAGTAGCGGTGTATGCCCCTCATTATGCTGCCTAAGAGGCTCCCGGATATTTTTTCCACCGACTGGTAGGAGGTTTGAGGGTCTATGCTGTAAAAAAGAAAAAGGTAAATGCCCGATAGGGCATCTATGATGAGAAGGAAGATGGCTATAGCCCCAAGGTGATAAAGGGGGTTTAGCCTTGAGGAGAAGAACCTGCTTAAGGTGTAGGATAGCCTCTGAAAGCCCGTATAAAGGGGCTGAATGCCTGCCATATACATGAGGAACCTCCTGTAAGTGATTACTTACAGAATAATATAAGCCCTTTATTACAGTTTTATAGGTTTAAATTTCACTTTAATTTATGATAAATTTAATTATTGACAAAGAACTCTCTTGGTATTAATCTAAGAATTAAGTAAATACTTACAAGGAGGTGTAGCCATGGAGGAGAAGGAAAGAAAAACACCCTTCCTTCAGCTGGTGCTGGACGATTTTATGTTCCTGCTCTTTTTGGGAGTCACCATCTATGCGGTCTCCTACCTCATATGGGGGCTCATAGAGCTTGCGTGGCTCTCGCCCATACCCGCAGAGCTCAAACAAAGCCTTTTAGGAGGTAAGTGACATGGCGCTGCTTCCACCCGAAGAAGGATGGTATTACAAAAAGGTGGCAAGGGATGAGAAGATGTGGATAGCCATAGCCCTCGTTGTATGCCTTACGCTCTTTCTCTGGATGGTGGTATGGCATGTCTATGGAAGACAGAACCCCTCCTTTACCACCTACAGGACAACGCCCCAGGAGTTTAACGCCCTCACTCAGGCTTTTATTGAGAAATACAAGACGGGTGAGATGAACGGCATACCGGTGGTGGAGCCTCCACCCAACAGCGATGTGTTTCTTCTTGGAAAGATGTGGAGGTGGGAGCCTGTGCTGGTGCTGAAAAAGGGTCAGGAATACAGGTTTCACATATCTTCCCTTGACCTGCTCCACGGCTTTTCCCTCCAGCCCGTAAACATGAACTTCATGGTATACCCAGGCTACGACTATGTGCTGACCTTCAGACCTACCTCTGCGGGTGAGTTTGCCATAGTTTGCAACGAGTTCTGCGGTGTGGGGCACCATACGATGATAGGGAAAATTATAGTAAAAGAGTGAGGAGGTAAAGCCATGTTTAGAACATGCGACATAACAGGTTTAAAGGTTGATACAAGGGCGGAGAGGCTCATACAGCTAAACGCTGTTATGGCTGTGGTCTCTCTGCTCATAGGCGTTATCGCCGCTTTGCTTCTTGTGCTAACAAGGTGGCAGGTGGTGCATCTTTTGCCCGTTGATTGGTATTACAGGGTGCTTACACTTCACGGGCTAAACGCACTCATCTTCTGGATTGTCTTCTTTGAGATAGCTGGTCTATACTTTGGCTCAACGGTGGTTTTAAACTCGCGCATGTCCTCCCCCAAGTTTGGCTGGCTTGCCCTAATCCTTATGGTTCTTGGCTTTTTGCTTGTGAATGCCACCATACTGACCGGCAATGCGGATGTGCTTATGACCTCCTACGCGCCCCTTCAGGCACACCCTCTATACTACCTTGGCGTCATCCTTTTTGCTGTGGGGGCTTTGATAGGTGTTTTCCTTTTCTTTGCAAACCTGCTGATTGCAAGGAAGGAAAGAACTTATGGAGACTCCCTTCCACTTTTTACCTTTGGACTCGTGGCGGCTGCCATAATAGCCACCCTCACCCTTGCGTCGGGTGCAATAATATACATACCTACCCTCCTCTGGTCCCTGGGAATAATAAAGAGCATAGATGCAGGAGTCTATAAGCTGGTATGGTGGGGTTTGGGGCACTCTTCACAGCAGATAAATGTGACCGCCATGATAGCTGTATGGTATCTTGGAGCCTTCTTAACGGTGGGTGGGACTTCCATAAACGAGAAGGTTAGCAGGCTTGCCTTTGTCTTCTATGTAATAGGTATAAATGTGGCGTCCGCACACCACCTTCTTGTGGACCCAGGACCGAGCCCAGCCTGGAAGGTATTTAATACGAGCTACATCATGTATATTGCGGTGCTTGCATCCATGATACACGCTTTTGCGGTGCCATCTGCGGTTGAATCCGCACAAAGAAGGAGGGGTTTTACAAAGGGTCTTTTTGACTGGCTCAAGAACGCACCATGGGGAAATCCTGCCTTCTCTGCGGTGTTTCTCTCCATAATCATCTTTGGCTTCATAGGTGGTGTGACGGGTGTGGTGAACGGCATGGAGCAAACCAACATAATCGTCCATAACACCCTTTCCATACCCGGACACTTTAAAGGCACGGTTGTGGGCGGAACTACCCTTGCCTTCATGGGCGCCACCTACTACCTGATACCCTTAATCTTTAGAAAGAAGATAGCCTTCTTCGGGCTTGCGAAGCTACAGCCCTGGGTCTTTGGACTTGGCGTTGCGGTGCTTGCGGTTTCCATGTATATACTCGGAGCCTTTGGCGTCCCAAGAAGGCATTATGACATTACCTTCTCGGGCGGTCCCTTCACCTACACCTTTAATCCAGCCACCGACTTTTTCTGGGTCCTCTTCGCCCTTGGAGGTATAACTGCGGTTGTGGGGGCTTTAATGTGGATACTCATAGTGGTCTATTCCGTCTTTCTTGGAGAGCCCGTAAGGGGACCTCAGGACATGCAGCTTCAGATAGCCCCACCACCACCTCCAAAGGAAAACCATGGCTTTGAGGCACCCGGAACCCTTACCCTGACCCTTCTCTTTATGGGCGTGTTCCTTGTGTTCCTCCTTCTCAACTGGGGCTGGCTCGCAGCCATGTGGGAGGTAAGGTGATGCTCTTTTACCTTTCCCTTTCCCTCTTTTCTCTTCTTCTTGCTGGCTTCTTTGGGCTTCTCATAGCTCTAACAAGAACGCCCGCAGTCTCCTTACTAAAGTCTCCTGAGCTTTTCTACCACTTCCTTGTAGGGCATGTGACCTTTTCCATAACCCTATGGCTCATGAGCTTTACCTTAGCCTACTGGCATTATAAGGAAGGCAGGAAGGGAAGGGTTGCACCTCCAGCCACCCTACTGGGCATGCTCCTCCTCTCCCTCTCCTGCCTTCTACCCTACGGAGAACCTTATCTAAACAACTATATACCCGTCATAGCACACCCTCTGTTTTACGCCGGTCTTTCCATTTTCTTTTTCGGCTTCTTTGTGGAAGCCCTCCTCAGGCTGTCCTCTTTACGGGGGCTTAAGGAAGGCACCCTTTCCAAACAGCTTTATGCCCTTTCCCTCCTTCTTGGACTTCTTACCGTCCTCTCCCTTCTGCCTTCCTTTTTTATAGCCCACCAGGAGGGTGGCATGAAGCTATACTTTGAGAGGCTCTTCTGGATACCCGGACACCTTCAACAGTTCATGTATACCTCCGTTATGCTTGCGGTATGGCACGAGCTTTTAAAGAGAAGCTCGGGTATAAGCCTTGAAAGCTCCCTTTTGAAGGTATCAAACCTCCTGCTTTTATACACCTCTCTATTGCTCCTTACTGGCTTTTTCTTTGGAGACCCTCTTTCAGACAGGTTTAGGCTGGTTGTGGTCTTTTCCTTTGGAGTAGGTATGGGCGTGCCTTTGCTCGTCCATTCCCTTTACATTCTAAAAAGCCTTAAAAAGGGTTTTAGTGTAGCAACTTTGAGCCTCCTGCTTTCCATGGGTATATACCACCTGGGTGCCTTCATAGCCTACGGAGGTATGCGGAGCGACCTGAGGATACCCGCCCACTACCATGGCGTGGTATCAGGCGTCAGCATAGCCTTTATGGGCTTTACCTATTACCTCCTTAAAGAGAAACTGGGGCATGTGGTCTGGGATAGACTTGCTAAATGGCAGGCTCCCCTCTTCGGTCTTGGTATAAACCTTCTTGTGTTTGGTTTTTACCTGGCTGGCAGGATGGGTGCGCCCAGAAAGACCTATGGCTTTGAATATGCGGGCGATGTTATGGTCCTTTTTGCCCTTAATATGGTAGGGCTTGGAGGTGTGCTTGCGGTCATCGGAGGTCTTCTCTTCTTAGCCTATGCGGGTGCCACCTTATGGAGGAGCTACGGCAATGGCAGGACTTTTTAGCCTTTTCCTTTTGCTTATAAGCCTTTCTTTTGGCGATGTGAGCCTTCCGGATGAGGGAAAGACAATAGGAACCTATATACCAAACATAACCATTGAAACCCATGAAGGGAAAAGGTTAAGCCTTAAGGAGATTGCTAAAGGCAAGGTTCTTGTGCTGAACCCCATATACACCAAATGCTCCTCCGCCTGCCCCCTGATGACGGAAGGATTAAAAAGGACCATTAAAGGGCTGAAGGAGAAGGTAGTGGTCCTTTCCCTGACCTTCGACCCAGGGGACGACCTTGAGGACCTTAGGAGCTTTAAAGAAACCCATAGACTTCCAGAAAACTGGTATGTGGCAAGGAGCCGGGAGGTGGATAAGCTTCTTTCCGCACTTGATTACAGGTATAGGTATGAGGAAGGTCTTAAGGAGTATGAGCATCCAAACCTCTATGTGGTGCTTACCCCCAGCCTAAGGGTATCAAGGTATATATACGGCGTGAACCCAAAGCTCAGAGACCTTGAGCTGGCAGTGCTTGAGGCAAAGAGAGAAGTCGCAAGGCTTAGCCCCCTTGAAGGGCTATGGCTAAGATGCTTTCGCTTCAACCGTGAAAGCGGAGGCTATGAGATAGACTGGTTCTTTGTACTCAGCCTGGCTGGAGGTCTTCTTACCTTTACGTTGGTTCCAGCAGTTGTGTGGGGCGGTGATGCATATGCCCTCTTTAGAAGAAGATTTATTAGTAAAAAACTCTTGACATATGGTAAACAATTACTTATATTTATAAAAGTGAGCAAAATCATCTAAGGAGGTCATAGCCATGGGTAAAAAGTTGCTTTTAAGCGGTGTGCTGGGGGCAGTGGCTATAGCAGGCAGTGCTGCTGTCTATGCTCAAAGCCAGCAAAAGGAGGAGCTTCCTCCACCACCTCCTTTGACTAAGGAGGAAATGAAAAGGGCTTCGGAAATCTACTTTGACAGATGTGCAGGATGCCACGGTGCTTTGAGGAAGGGTGCCACTGGTCCAAGCCTCCTTCCAGAAAAGACAAGGAAGATGGGGACAGAGACTTTAAAGACCTTTATCACTTATGGAACGCCTGGTGGCATGCCCGACTGGGGAAGGCAGGGGATACTTACACCTGAAGAAGTGGAACTTATGGCAAAGTTCATACAGCATGAACCGCCACCCCCACCAGAACTGCCCCTGGGTGAGATGAAAAAGTCCTGGAAGGTCTACGTACCACCAGAGAAGAGACCTAAAAAACCTGAGCACAACAGAAACTGGCAAAACTTCATGGCTGTCATACTAAGGGACATAGGCAAGACGGCGATTATTGACGGTGATACAAAGGAGCTGGTTAGCATAGTGGATACGGGTTATGCGGTTCATATAGCAAGGTATTCCGCATCTGGAAGATACCTGTACACCATAGGAAGGGATGGCAAGGTAGTCCTTATAGACCTGTGGATGAAAAAGCCTGACAAAGTAGCTGAGGTAAAGACCTGTTATGATGGAAGGTCCCTTGACACCTCAAAGTATAAGGGTCCAAAGGGAGATTTCCTTGACAAATATGCCATAATAGGTTGCTACTGGCCACCTTCCTTTGTTATCGTGGATGGTCAAACTCTTGAACCGCTTAAGATAGTTGCCACAAGTGCCTACACATACGACACGAACGAATTTTTAAGAGAGGCAAGGGTGGCTTCCATAGTTGCTTCCCACCATGACCCCGAGTGGGTGGTCAATGTAAAGGAGGCGGGTCAGATATGGCTCGTGGATTATTCAAACATCCATGCACCTAAGATAACCATGATAGAAGCGGAGAGGTTCCTCCATGATGGTGGCTGGGACAGCACAAAGAGGTATTTCCTCGTTGCTGCAAACTTCAGGGATACCATATCAGTAGTTGATACAAAAGAGAAAAAGCTTGTAAAGAATATAAAGGTAGGAACAAGACCACACCCGGGTAGAGGTGCCAACATAAATCACCCCAAGTATGGACCCATATGGTGCACCGGACACTTGGGAGATAACACCATACAGTGTATAGGCACAGACCCTGTAAAACACCCTCAGTACGCCTGGAAGGTGGTTGCGAAGGTGGAAATGCCTGGAGAGGGTGGAGGAAATCTCTTTATAAAAACGCATCCCAAATCTCCGCACCTTTGGGCTGACAGAGCTTTAAACAACGACCCCAAGCTGCAAAGGTCTCTCTTTGTGTTTGACAAAAACACCCTAAAGCTCAAGAAGGTCATAGAAATTCCGCCGGAGTTTCAGGGAAGGGCTGTCCACTTAGAATATAACAAGAACGGGGATGAGGTATGGGTGGCTGTCTGGGGTAAGAAAAACGAGCCTGAAAAACAGGCAATACTTGTCTATGACGACAAGACCTTACAGCTTAAGAAGGCTATAACGGGCAACTGGGTGGCAACCCCCACAGGACACTTTAACGTCTATAACACCATGAAGGACATTTACTGATGAGGCTAAAGGCTTTCCTCCTATCCATGCTTTTTTGCTCCCTCTCGCTCGGAGGGGGGGCTGAGCTTTATTTAAAGCACTGTTCTGTATGCCATGGAGAAGACAGACTGGGAAAGGTCGCACCTCCCCTTTTCCCCTTCCCCCCTTTTTTTAACCTAAAAAGCGATGAGGAACTTTCCAAGATAATAAAAGAAGGCTCTACAGGAATGCCCGCCTTTAAAGAATTAAGGGACGATGAGATAAGGGTAATTGTTGAGTTCATTAAAAAGCCCATTGAAAAGGAAAAGCTTGAATGGAAAGAGGATAGGATTAGGGAAAGCCTCCATTCTTTGCAAACAGAAAAGCTAAGGATAAAAAGCCTTTCAGACTACACATTAGTGGTGGAAAGGGGCAAAAACTCCGTATGGGTCATGGAGGGTGAAAGGCTTCTTGCAAAGTTCCCCTTCTCAAACATGCATGGAGGCATAAAGTTTTCCCCTGATGGCACTGCCTACATCCCTTCAAGGGATGGCTGGGTGGGGAGGTTCTCTCCTCAGGAAGGGGAGCTTAAAAAGGTAAGAGCCTGCATATACCTAAGAAACATAGCCCTTTCTGCAGATGGCAGATACCTTGCTGTTAGCTGCTGGCTACCATCTGCACTGCTTCTCTTTGATAGGGACCTAAACCTTCTCAAAAGGTTTGAGATGGAGGGTAGGGTCAATGCCATATATGAACTGCCATCAAAGGGAGCCTTTGTTTTTACCTTTCGGGACAAGCCCCTTGTAGGTTTTTTCAACCCTTTAGACATGTCTTTGGAATACAGGAGCATAGACATACCTCTTGAGGACTTTACCATAGACCCCCTTGAGGACTATCTCATAGCAAGCTCCAAAGATAGCCTGAGGATTTACTCTCTTGATAGTTTAAGGCTTGTTAAGGAGATAAAAGCCGGAGGCCTTCCTCACCTGGCTTCTGTTAGCTTCTGGTATTCAAAGGGTAGCTTTTACTTTGCCACACCCCTTCTTAAAAAGCCAGTCCTTTCCATATGGAAGGCCTACAGCTGGGAGCATGTGAAGGATATACCCTTAAGGGGTGAAGGCTTCCTTGCAAGAAGCAACTACAAAAATCCCTATCTGTGGGTGGATACATCCTCAGACAGCCTCATTCTTGTAGATAAGAGAACTCTTGATGTGTTTGAGATAACACCCTATGAGGGAAAGAGGGCAACCCACGCAGAGTTTACTGGAGACGGAAGGATAGCCTATGTGAGCCTCTATGAGAAGGAGGGGGCTCTTGTGCTTTACGATGGCGTGAGCCTTAAGAAGATTGGAGAGCTTCCCGCAAGCTTTCCTGCAGGTAAATACAACTACATAAACAAGTCAAGAAGACTTGAAGCTGCGGGGCTTGGCTATCAAGTCTTTATGGAAAAGTGCTGGGGCTGTCATCACACCACAAAGCCCGCCTTTGGACCACCCCTCAGGTGGTCCGCTCAAAGGAGAGAAAAGGCTCTTATAATGGCTCAAGTGCTTGACCCTCAAAACACCTACAGACTCCTGGGTTATAGCAGGAACGCCATGCCAAAGGTGGAGCTTAAAGAGGAGGAGCTTAAAGCTCTTATAAATTTCATGGAGGCGCTTAAAGATGGCTGGATGGATTGAGGTCATATCTCAGGTGAGAAGACCACAGCTTGGTGAAGAGGTGCCGCTGCTCGTGTTCAGAGCCTTCAGGGTCTTTACAGGCATATACCTTGAAGAGATAGTTGGAGATAAGGGGGCTTCCACCCTTATCCAGAAGGCAGGAAGAGAGCTGGGGAAAGAGGTTGGGGCTATGCTGAAGGATGAGAGCCTGGAGGCTTACCTTGGTAAGGTTGTGGATTTTGTGAAGGATGCAAAGATAGGTCTTCTTGTGCCGGTGGAACTTACAGAAGAGAGGCTTGTGGTGGCTCTTGACGAGTGCATAACCTGCTCTGGCATGCCAGACATAGGAAAACGCATATGCCACTTTGAGGCTGGTTTTGTGGCGGGTATAGTGGAAAGCCATGTAAAGAGGAGGGTAAGGACTTATGAGAGCAAATGCAACGCCAGCGGAGACCATATATGCGAGGTGGTGGTGGAGATGAACCATGCTTAGGATAACAGAATACATAAGGGATACCCTTGAGGGCAGGAAGCCAGGAGCCTTTGAGGGTGTCATTCTTATATGGAACCTCACAAAGGCCTGCAACCTATCCTGTAAACACTGCTACTCTTCCGCAGGCAAAAGGGAGGAAGGGGAGCTTACACATGAGGAGGTGGTGAGCCTTGTGCATAGATTGCCTTCCGTGGGGGTAA
>FPIC01017449.1_pt1 | contig 11817 bp, 10 predicted proteins | sample 1504481 | NCBI WGS metagenome assembly FPIC01 (sample SAMEA4475357, study PRJEB15587) | soil metagenome | biome: Soil; feature: Field | place: India | collected 2015-03-11 | depth 0 m
GGCCTGCCGAGGTATACGCCGCCCTCGGCCCGGCCGGCGGGCACGGTCACGGTCCGCCACCGCCTCAACAGCGCGGTGGTGAAAGATGCCGCCGTCGGCGGTTACACCGTATGCGGGGCCGGACGGGATCTATGGACCCAGTGGGGGGAAACACCGGAAGGGTTTTACAACCCGGAGCGGAGCGACTTCAACATCCAGAACCAAATCGATATCGCGGACTGGCCGTGTTTTTCGAAATACTACGTCACCTTCCCCTTGGATGCGGTGCCGCGCGGCAAGACGATCCTGTCCGCTACGTTGACCCTCCACTTGATGGGGAACGCCGGGCCGAATCCACCGCCCTCGTGGATCCAGGTGCTCACGGTAGGTCAGGATTGGGACGATCAGAATCTGACCTGGAACAACGCGCCGCTGGCTGTGGAAAACATCGGGGGAACGTGGGTCTACCCGGTGACGAGCTGGCCGGGATGGCCGGGGATCCCTTATCGCTGGGATGTGACCTACGCGGTGGCCCAGGCGTATGCGGCCGGCCAACCCCTGCGCCTGGCCATGTATTCCGCCGACGCTGGTTATCACAGCGGCAAATACTTCGTGTCCTCGGATACGGGCGACTGGAACGAAACAGGGCGACCGACTCTCATGGTTGTGTGGGGGGAACCGTAGCGGACATTTTCACGCCAGGCGGAGTCCTTCGCGGGCGACGGCACCCGCAACGCCGCGCCCGCTTCGCTTGCCTTCCTCCAGCTGTCGGGTGGATTGCACGAATATCTCCACCGGAACCGGTGCATCCAGGAAGACTTCCAGCGCCTGATCCCGAACCTTCTCCCGAAGCTTTGGATCCTCGGAAGCGATCTCGACCACGAGATCCGCATCGCTCCGAGGGGTAGCCTGACCGGTTGCAAAGGATCCGAATAAATACACGGCCACCACTTCGCCGCATCGATCCCTCAGCTGTTGGGCACAACGGCGCAGAGCTTCAAGAACGGCTTCCCGATCGATGAACCTGCTGCTGGCAAAATTCGTAAATACGCTGCGCGTCATGAATGGCCTCCTGGGCCTCCGGCGCAGTGTAATAATCCGATGGCGCCCCCACATCGAATCCGTTTGGATAGCGGGAGGGAATGTAATGCTTATCCAGACGCTGAGCCATCCGGATCAAATCCTCCGGAATCGGAACCCAATGCCCGGCATCTTTTAACAAACGAGTGATGGAATGTCCCTACCCTTCCCCTCCCAGGGCGAGAAGCAATCCTTTCACGGCCTTTTCGGCCGCTTGATGGGCTGCAAAGCAAGCCCAATCGTAATCCCCATCCTCTAGAGCATGCCGGGCATGGTTCAGATCGTGGAAAGCCCGGGCCAGCCGGTCGAGAGCGCGGTTGGCCATTCTGATTCCTCCCAGCTTCCCTTTCCCGCCATTTCAGGGCCGAAGGCATCCGAGCCAGCCCCAACAGATCCTCCCCAACGGATCCTCTGCTTCTCCTCTCCCCTTGCAGCCCCCAGGTCCGGAGGAGGGGAGGACCATCCACCTTCCTCCCCAGTCCCCATCATCCAGCCTCTTGGTGAACCTCGCTTGGCCGCGGAAGGGCTCCATGCCCCTCGATCATGCCCCTCGATCTCCCCTCCCTTCATGGCCTCTGGGCTGTGGGGAGGAGAGAGCGAAATCTTCTTGAGGGCAGCACGGCGCGCCAAAGGAATGTCCCACTGCTCTCTAACTTTTAACACAACGGAGCTCTATTTTCCTTCCTCCGAGAGGAACGTTTTCCTAACCTTCTGTTTATCCCTACCCAACCCCTCCCCGTTACCCTAGGGGCCGTAAAGAGTCCACCTGAGAGGAGCCGGGGTCCATGCTGCTCATCGCCCGCGCGCCGGTCCGGATCAGCTTCGCCGGAGGAGGGACCGATCTTCCTGCCTATTTCACACGCTATGGTGGCCAGGTGCTCAGCGTCACCTTGAACCGTTACGTTTACACCATCCTATCCCCAGCGCCCCGGGCGGCCCATCTGATCTCGGCGAACTACAGCCTGTTCCACCAATACGCACCGGACCGAGATGCGTTGTGGGATGGGAACCTCTCCCTGCCCCGGGCCATCCTGGAGGCCTTTGGGAACCCAGGCGGAATTGATCTCTTTATCGCCGCCCAAGTTCCCCCAGGCACCGGCCTGGGTTCCTCGGGGAGCTTGGCAGTTGCGATGATCGCTGTCCTGGCGGCCTGGAGCGGCTGGTCCCTTTCGCGGGCGGAAATCGCCGAGCTGGCTTGTCAGATCGAGATCGAGCGCCTGGGGATGCCGGTGGGCAAACAGGACCAATACGCGGCGGCCTTCGGAGGCCTGAACCGGATCCGGTTCGAGGCGGGTGGGGTGACCGTGGAACGGGTTCCGATCGCCCCCGAAGTCCGTCAGGCGTTGGAGCGTCGGCTGCGGCTGTTCTACACCGGGCAAGCCCGTCCGTCCTCAACCATCCTGAAAACCCAGCAGCGAGCGACGGCGGAGGAGGACCCCCAGGTGTTGCGGCGGCTCCATTTATTGAAAGCCCTGGCGGAGGAGATGGAGGAACGGCTGACGGTAGGGGATCTCGATGGCTTTGGGCGCTTGCTCCACGAGGCCTGGGCTCTGAAGCGAGGGCTGGCCGCTTCGATTTCCAACGATTTCATCGATCGTTGCTATGCGGCCGCGCGGGAGGCAGGGGCGATCGGCGGCAAGATCACGGGCGCCGGAGGGGGCGGCTTTCTCCTTCTTTACTGTCCAGAACACGCCATGGAAGCCGTCACGAAGGCGATGACGGACATGGGCCTGAAACCGATGGATGTGGCCTTCGACGATCAAGGTGTGCAGGTCTTCCGGGTGGAATGAGACGATGTGGACTCAATGGATCGAGGAATATTTCGACGGCATCCATCGCACGCTGACCGCGTTGCCCCGCGATACGCTGCTTCAAGTCATCGCTCAGATTGAGGCCGCGGCGCGGGATGGCCATACGATCTTCCTCTGCGGGAACGGAGGCAGCGCCGCCACGGCCTCCCATTTCGCCTGCGACCTGGCGAAGGGCACCCGGCGGCCCAGCGCGCCCATGGTTCGTGTCGTGGCCCTCACCGACAACGTCCCTCTGCTCACCGCCTGGGCCAACGACACCGAGTATCGCTACGTGTTCGCCGAGCAGCTCCGCCCGTTGGTGCGGCCCGGGGATCTATTGATCGCCATCAGTGGGAGCGGGAACTCCCCCAACGTCCTGGAGGCGGTCCGCGTCGCCCGTGAGGCTGGAGCATTCACGATTGGCCTCACAGGTTTTCAAGGCGGGAAACTGCGGGAGCTGGTGGACCTCTGTTTGATCGTCCCCAACACCTGCATGGAACAGATCGAGGATATCCATTTGATCCTTCAACACACCATCACCACGGTGCTGCGGCGGACGTGGGAGAACGCGTGGGCCGCGGTGCCGATCCTCCATGAGGAGCCTTTGCCGGATGCGCGCCGTGTTCCTGGATCGTGATGGAGTGATCTGCGAAAACCGGCCGGATCACGTGAAGTCGTGGGGCGAGTTCCGTTTCCTGCCGGGGGCGCTCTCTGCATTGCGCCGCCTGGCAGAGACCCCCTTCCCCATTGTGGTGGTCACCAACCAGGCCATCATCCATCGGGGGATCGTCCCCGCGGAGATAGTGGCTGAGATCCATGCGAGAATGACCTGGAGCATCCGGCGATTTGGAGGGCGGCTGGATGCGATTTATTGCTGCCCGCATCGCCCGGAGGAGGGTTGCTTTTGCCGCAAGCCGAAGCCGGGGCTGCTGTTCCAGGCCGCCAAAGATCTGGGGATCTCGCTGGAGGATTCCTACCTGATCGGGGATGCCCTGACGGATGTGGAGGCGGCCCTGGCAGCGGGATGCCAGCCCCTCTTGGTTCGAACCGGGCGAGGCGCCCTCCAGAGCGATCTGGTTCTTCGCCGCTATCCTGACGTTCCGATTTTCCAGGATCTCTCGGAAGCGGTGTCCTGGATCCTGCGCCGCGAGGCTCAGACCATTCTGATCCGACAGATGACCGATGTCCCGCTGGCCGCGCCGCTGGGTTGAGGCCCTCGATCTATATATCCACACCCAATCCACCGGGTGGGGCGCTTACCTGCTGGAGCAGCTCTTAATGGCCCTCCTTCGCGACCTCCCCGGGCTCATCGGGATCGGGTTGCGAGGGGTAGCCTATCGGTTGCTCCTGAACGCCCGAGGCATCCCCTACATCGCCCGGGGCGTCCGCCTGGCCCAGCCCCGACGGATCACCCTGGGTCGAGGGGTCTACTTAGATGAAGGAGTTTACCTCCACGCCTGCCCGAACGGCATCACCATCGGCGACGGCACGGTGATCATGCACGGCTCAGTGCTCCACGTTTACAACTTCCGGGGGCTCCCCCACGCTGGCATCACCATCGGGCGGCGGTGCTTCATCGGGGAATACAACGTGATCCGGGGTCAGGGTGGCGTGACGATCGGGGACTTTGTCTACACGGGCCCGTTGGTTCAGATCTTGGCGGTCAACCATGTCTTCCAAGATCCCCATCGCCCCATCGCCGAGCAAGGGATCACCGCGCGTGGGATCGTTATTGAGGATGATGTCTGGTTGGGTGGAGGAGCCGTCGTCCTGGATGGGGTGCGCATCGGGCGGGGAGCGGTGGTGGGCGCAGGAGCGGTGGTGACGGAGGACCTTCCCCCTTACGCCATCGCCGTCGGCGTTCCAGCCCGGGTGGTTGGAAGCCGGCTTGATCGCTCCCGATCGGCCGAGGGTCCGATCTTCCACGGCGGTCTTCCAACGGTGCAGGCCGCAGTTCTCACTCGGGAGGAATTCCGATGAGCACACTGTCCATTGTGATCCCCGCCTATAACGAAGAGAACGCGATCCGGGCGGTATTGGATCGGGTGCGGGCGATCGGGCCCGCCTTGCGTGAGGCGGGGCTTGTGGAGTGGGAGGTGATTGTGGTGGACGACGGATCCCGGGATCGTACGGCGGAGATCGTGGCGGCTTACCCGGAGGTCCGTCTGATCCGCCATCCGGTCAATCGGGGCTATGGGGCGGCGCTCAAGACGGGCTTCGCCCACGCCCGGGGGGAGTGGCTGGCTTTCCTGGACGCCGACGCTACCTATCCCCCTGAGTCGCTCCCGGAGCTCTACCGGATCGCCTGTACGAGGGGAGCCGATTTGGTGGTAGGCTCCCGCATGGGCGGGACAGATTCCGAAATGCCATTGGTGCGCCGGATCGGCAACTGGGGGTTTGCGTTCCTGCTCCGCGTGCTGGGAGGCGCCGCGGTCAGCGACAGCGCCAGCGGCATGCGGCTGCTGCGCCGGGAAGCCCTGGAGCGCCTGTATCCCCTGCCGGACGGCTTGAACTTCACCCCGGCGATGAGCGCGCGAGCGATCTATGAGAACCTGCGCGTGGTCGAGGTCCCGATCCCCTACCGCGAGCGCCTGGGACAATCCAAGCTGCACCCGCTGCGCGACGGCATGCGTTTCCTTCACGCTATCATTTGGACGGTGATGACCTACAACCCAGTGCGGGTATTTGGGATGGCCGGCTTCGGGCTGGGGGTGCTGGGCCTGGCCCTGGGAGGCAGCGCGATCCTATGGCCGGGGCCAGGCGGTTGGCCTTTCCCGCGCCTCTTCGCCGCAGTGGTGCTGGCGGCCCTCGGCCTGCATTTGTTCGCCATCGGAACGCTCTTTAATTACATCGTCTCGCTGTTCTATAAACGCCCGATCCGCCAAGGTCTGTTCGGCCGTCCTCTGTTCCGTCGTCCCCTGGAACAGCGCTTCCTTCCAATGGGAGCTCTCAGCATCGCGATCGGCCTGGCCCTTTATGGATGGGCGGCCCTGGCCGGTCTGACCTCGCCGCCCTTCCCGGCCCCGTGGTTCGTCCCGGCGGTCAGCGCCCTGGCCGTGGTGATGGGAGTGGACCTCCTGACCGCTGGGATCCTGGTCCGCGCGCTGACCGAGCTGAGCCAGCGGGAACTCCGCATCCGCCGGGATCTGGAGGCGGGACAGGCCGTTGCTCCAGCGGCGGAGCCGATCCCACAGCCGGCCTCCGTTTCCCGCTCCGTGTAGCGGTCCCAGGCGCCTAATGGGGGGAACGAATCATCCTCACGACCATGGCAATTCCCCAATAAGCTGCTGGCAAAGGTTTCCACTGCAAATGAGATGTGGGGTTCTACGGACCTTTTTTCTGAGCGGATTATTCCTTGCCCTGCAGATGCTTTCGGCGCAGCCCCCAGCGAGGGTGGACGCTGCCGGTGGGTTCTCCCTGCGCTTCTACGGCAACGGCGGCGGGGATATCGACCGCGTCAAGATCCTGGTGGAAGGCCGCTCCATCAACGTCGGTGGGGATTTCACGCTGGAGTGGTGGATGAAAGCAACCGCAACGGAGAACTCCAGTTCCGCCTGTTTATCGAGCGAAGGGGATCTCTGGATTTACGGCAACATCATCTTCGATCGCGATATCTTCGACCCAGGCGACTATGGGGATTACGGGATCTCCCTGGCCGGCGGACGGATCGCCTTTGGAGTCAACCGGCTCGGGAACGGATTCACCCTCTGCGGGACGCGCCCGGTTGCCGACGGCCAGTGGCACCACATCGCCGTCACCCGTCGTCAGAGCGATGGACGGATGCAGATCTTTGTGGACGGCCAGTTGGATGTGAGCGGATTCGGGCCGCCGGGAGATATTCGGTATCGGGATGGTCGTTCCACGTCGTATCCGAATGACCCCTATCTGGTCATCGGGGCGGAGAAACACGATTTTAACCGCGACCTTTATCCTTCCTATAGCGGATGGATCGATGAGGTACGGCTTTCCCGCATCGTGCGCTATGATGGGCCCTTCTCCCCGCCGACCACGCCCTTCACACCGGATGCCGATACGGTCGCCCTTTATCATTTCGATGAAGGGCCGGAGGGCCCCTGTATGGATGGGGTGAGCGATTCGATGGGGGCCAACGATGGCGAGTGTCGATACGGATCCGTCGACCGGCCAGCTGGGCCGGTTTACAGCCGCGATACCCCCTTCGGGACCAACGCGCCACCTACCATTCTCTCCGGACCCACGGTCTCCCCGATGGCCACGACGGCCGTGGTGAACTGGACCACTGATGTGGATGCCACCAGCGAGGTCCGTTGGGGGACCTCTTGCGGCACGTGGTCATCGTCCCGCCAGATCTCCACCCTGACCCGCTCCCATGCGGTGGCGCTCGATGGCCTGAGTCCCAACACCTCGTATTGCCTTCAGGTCCGGTCGACCAATGGGGCAGGAAGCACCGCCTGGACCCCAGCGGAAGGTCTGAGCTTCCTCACGCTGTCCACCGAGTTCCGGATCTATCTTCCCCTGACGCTACGTTGAACGTCGATTGGGGAAGCGGGACAGCCGGGAAACTCTACCGGGAGAAGGGGTTGGACAGAAGCAAGGAAGGTCGGCAAACGGAATCGAGGATAAGCATGGATCTGCAGATCGTCTTGCGTTCGTGGCTTCTGAAGCACCTCCCCCAGCATCGACCCGGGGGGCTTGTGCTGGGGATCCTGATCGCCCTGGCGCAGCTCACTCCCGCACGGGCGTGGACCGCCCATGCGCAGGGGAGCTGGGAGAGCTGGACGGTGGACTGGCAGGGGGAAGCCCATGAGGTGCGGGTTTACCGACCAGCCGGTTTTCCCTCCCATCGGCCTTACCCGGTGGTCTATCTGTTATCCGGATGGGCCATGGGGCTGGGGATGTGGGAGCGGCCTGAGCTCGAGCAAGCGGCCGACGCAGCTCAGGTCCTGTTGGTGGCCTTACAAGGGGAGGACGAGGGGGTTCCATCTTACTATTCCATTTATTCCGGTCTCCCGTGGCCCGGGGGTTCCGCCTGGCAGGTTTCGTTTTACGACTGGTTCTTCCAGGGGGTCCTGCCGTGGGTGGAAGGCCGTTATCCGGTGCGACGGGATCCCGGCGGGCGGGCGCTGGTGGGGTTCTCCATGGGGGGGAAAGGGGCCTTCTCCCTGGCGGCCCATCGGCCGGACCTGTTCGCCGCGGCGGCTTCCATCGCCGGGGTGTTGGACCTGAGCCTCCATGACTCGCAGGCCATCCGGGCGGTTTACGGGCCCCGCGGGGCGGATCCGCTCCGGTCCGCGGCGGACAACCCCATCGAACTGGCCCCCAACCTGAAAGGACTGTCTCTCATGCTCTTCCATGGCACCGCCGATCCGGAGGTCAGCCCCGCCCATAGCCGCCGAATGCACGAAACCCTTCAGGCCCTTGGATATCCCCACCAATGGGAGGAGATCTCTGGACTGGGCCATGAGCTTTCCCCGACGCAGATTGCTCGGATCTTTGAAGAGCTGGATCGCGTTTTTCGATCCCCCCGCCGTCCACCGGATCGCTGGTCCTACCGGTTCGCGATGACCCGGGCCCGGACCGTCTACGGGATGACCGTCATGAAAACCGATCCAAGGGCCTGGACCGAGCTCTGGGAGATAGCCCCGCAGGGCTTTGAGATCCGCAGCGGGGATCCGATCACCGTGATCACACCCCGTTGGTATCCCAGCGGGGCTCGCTTATACGTTCGGATTCAGGATCAGGCCAGTGGAGCGGTAGCGAGGGAGGGCGCAGTTATCGCCCGGGGAGGGCGCTTGCGGCTGGATGTGCCCGCCGGCCACTGGCAGGTGACGATTGAGCACCGCACCTTAGCCCCTTCGGAAGGCATTCTGCCTCCCTCCGATGCACCCTTTCCCATCACACCGGATCCTGTCCGGCCGTTGCGCCGCAAGCCCCTCTGTTCGGACGCGGATCTCATTTGCTATCGCTTTTGAGGGGGACCTATGGGCAGAGTCAAGCTCCCACCCCGTGGGATCCTTGTGGGCTCCTTCATCGCGCTCACCGCGGGTTTGCTCTGGAGCGGGCTTGCTCTGCGTATCAGCCAGGCGCAGTCCCCCACCGCGGTGCGCATTGGGGTGATCTGGGATCCCCTCGCCCCTAACCCCTTTGGGTCCTATCTTCCGGAGATCCTGAAAACCGAAGGCTGGATGGCTTATGAGGTCTGGCGTCTCTCGGAGGTCTCTCCGGACATCCTCCAACGCTATCCGGTGATCCTCCTCGCGGAAGCTCCGCTGACTCTGGAGCAAGCAACGCTCTTCCGATCGTACGTGGAGAACGGGGGCGACCTCATCGCCATGCGGCCTGCCCCCAACCTGCGGGCAGTCTTTGGGTTGGGCATCGCTGGGACGCTTTCGGAGGGCTACATCCAGCTGGACCCCTACCACCCGGCAGGTGCCGGGCTGGCCTCGGAAAGTATGCAGTTCCATGGCCAGGGGGATCTTTACCTTCCGGAGGGAATGGAGATCATCGCCCGATTTTATAGCGATCGAAACACGGATACGGGGTATGTGGCGGTGGGACGCCGGCAGGTGGGAAACGGGCGCCTGACCATCTGGGGATATGATCTCGCCCGCAGCATCGCCCTGACCCGTCAGGGGAACCCGGCATGGGTGGGGCAGGACCGCGAGCCGGATGGGATCCTTCGGACCACAGATATCTTCAGCGGCTGGATCGATCTTGAGCGCGTCGCCATCCCCCAGGCGGATGAGCAGATGCGGCTGCTCTCCCGTCTCATCCGAGACGGCATGGCAAAGGCCGCTCCGATGCCCCAGGTTTGGTATTTCCCCAACGGTGCGCTCAGCATGCTGATCCTCACCGCCGATGCCCACGGCAACATGCAAAACCAGTACGATACGGAGATCCAAAGCATCGAGTCTTTTGGGAACCGGCTCACCCTCTTCCTCACCCTGAACTTCGACAGCTGTCCGTCCGCTCCAACCCTCGAGGCGGTCACCCGCTGGCGAACCGCTGGCCACACGGTGGGTGTTCATCCGTACGTCGGTTACGATGCGGAAACCGGGAACGACCATGGCGATTTCCGGACGGCCACCAACGCCACCCGGCAACGATTCCTTCGCTGTTACGGACCCCCTGTTTCAGGGGCCATTCGCACCCACCAGATCCGAGCAGGGCCCGGTTGGGTAGGCGGGGCCCAGATCCATGCGGACCTCGGCTTCCCTCTCGATTTGGATTACTACATGCGAGGTGCCGTCCTCAGCCGGCCGGATGGGACACAGGCGCATGGCTATCTCACCGGAAGTGGCCTCCCCATGCGCTTCATCGATGAGAACGGCGCGATCATCCCAGCTTTCCAACAGCTCACGAACATCGTGGATGAGCAATACATGGCCCAGCCTTTCTACCCCGACTGGCAGCGCGATTTCGCTGAGATCCGCGCGATGCTGGACGCGGCGCTCGGAGGCTATTACACAGCCTTCGTGGCCAACTTCCATGTGGATTACTACTCGTGGGGGGAGATCTACCCATGGGCGGAGGCCATCATGGGGGCGGCCCAGGAGCGGGGGATCCCGACATGGAACGCCGACCAGTGGCTGGATTATGTCTTGAACCGGGATGCGGCGCGAATCCAGGATGTTCAGTGGAATCCGACGGATGGAGACCTGTCGTTCACATTCATCGCCTCGCCCACTCTGGCTTTCTCCCATACGCTGGTCCTCCCCCAGCGATTCGATGGGAGGGATCTCGAATCCGCATGGGTGGATGGAGCTTCGGCATCTACGAGCCTTCAGACTCCGAGGGGGATCCCGGTTGCTTTTCTGAACGTGCAGCCTGGAACCCATCAAGTGAGGGCGCGCTATCTTGTGCGCAGCACACCAACCGCTTCGCCCACATCCACCCGGACGCCCTCCTCCACTCCATCCCCCACGGCGACCCGCACGCCAACGAAAACACCCACACCCACCCTGACTCCATCCCCTACCCCCACCCGGACGCGGACGCCTTCCCCGACTCCATCTTTCACGCCGACAGCGACCCGCACGCTCACACCGAGTCCCTCCCCGACGCCGTTTGCGCAGATCCAGGCTACTATCCAGACGAGCCCGGCGACCCCCATTGCTGGCATGCCTCTCACATTGACGATCGTCGTGACCAACACCGGGCCTTCCGGAATCCCATCCCTGATTGTGACCGCCAGCCTCTCCTCCGAAGTGAGCGGCATCGGATGCACGCCACTCCCATGCGAAATCCTGGATACCTACGGACGATGGGAGATCACAGGTCTCTTATCCGGACAGGCGATCACCCTTACGGCTGCCCTCCAAACGGATCCGGAGGCTACAGAACCCTTGGGATTCGGGATCCAGATCGCCTCGCCCCAGATCGTTCTGGAAGGAGATACGCATCTCGAGACTGAGGTCCCGATCACCACCGCGGCGGATCTCATCTGGGAGGGAGTTTTGGAGCCGAACCCTGTCGTGGCGGGAGAACCGTTCACCCTTTATCTCGGGTTGGAGAATCAGGGGCCCAGCACCGCCCGTGCGATCCAGATCACGGTCACTACCCCGCTCACCCTCCAAGTGCTTACCTGCGCACCGGCCTGCCCACCACTGGCCTATCCTGCTCTTCCCCCTGGGGAGCCGTTGCCCTTTGCGCTGGAAATGCGTGTCGATCCGGATTTCGTCGGATCCCTGGAGATCTCGGCGGAAGCCACCTCGATGACCCCTGAAATGGATCCGATAACAAATTCCTATCGATTTACCATCCAGGTCCTAACACGGTTCCGTTATCGTGTATTTATGCCGATGGTCCTACGAAATGATCGTCCATAGAACGTTGTTGGACATGGGAAGCTTACATCCTTTGGTGCTGGTCCAGATTCCGTGTAGAACGCCTTGATTTACAGGAGGGGAAAGTGGCTACCCAAACACCAGTTGAGGTGATGAGCCCAGAGGAGCTGCGCCGCAACCTGGGCACGCGGCGGATCCCGCCG
>FPIC01037779.1_pt1 | contig 11803 bp, 13 predicted proteins | sample 1504481 | NCBI WGS metagenome assembly FPIC01 (sample SAMEA4475357, study PRJEB15587) | soil metagenome | biome: Soil; feature: Field | place: India | collected 2015-03-11 | depth 0 m
TTTTTTTTATACTTGCATAGCATACTATTGCCCACCAGCAGCCCTTAAACCTTGAACACCATCAACACCCACTTCCGGCTCTCCCACCAGCTACGGGACGAAGCTTTTCAGCTATCGCAGGCAGGTAACTGCAACCTGTACATTTCCATCAGTTCACGCGCCCTCCGTTTTGCCGTGGTAGATGTGGAGCGCAACAAGTTTGTGGCGCTGGAGGATTATGAACTCATCACGGTGTTTACGCCATTGCAAGTGGCTGAGCAGCTTCGCCTCATTGCCGAGCAAAACCCTATTCTGCAGGAGCAGCGCTGGCTCGATATACGCATCAGTGTGAGCAACCAGTTTTTCACGCTGGTACCCGAAACGCTCTTCGACCCGGCCCACCAGCAAGACTACCTGCGCCTGCATAGCAACATCGACACGCAGCAGCAAATGGTGCTGTTTAACCGCACCTGCGGACTGGAGGCCGTAAATATCTTTGCCGTGGAGAATGCGGTATACCGAATGGCGCAGCAGATCTTCCCGGAAAGAAACATTCAGTTTGTGCACCAGACTAGTTCACTCATTAAAAGCGTGCTGCACCAGGCCGATCGCAAAGCGGGCCGCAGCATGCACCTGTTTGTGGAGCGCAACTATCTGACTATCCTGGTCGTGGACGAAGACGGCCTGCAGTTCTGCAACGTGTTTCACTACCTGAGCCCAGAGGATTTCATCTATTTCGTGATTTTCGTGATGCAGGAACAGAAGATGAATCCGGAGCAGGAGACCATCACGGCTTGGGGCGACATCACCCCAGACTCCAGCCTGTTCAACATGCTCAAAAAGTACATCCGCCAGGTACGCTTCGGCAAACGCCCCACCGACGTTGGGTATAGCTACAAGTTCGACGACCTCTTTGAGCACCGCTATTTTGAGCTTTACAGCCTGCATTTTTGTGAGTAAGTTGAAATATTTAGCGGTTGAGTGAATGAGTGAGTTAGTGATTGGGAAAAATTATTTAGAGAATTGAAAATCAGTTATAACTCACTCATTCAAAATCAAAGCACATCACTCATTTATTCAAACACTCATTCAAAAATCAACTACTCACTCATTCACTCAATGAAAACATCCTTACGCTTACTTTTTGCTTTCTTTTTGATTACGCACTTACAGGTCTTTGCCCAGACGGCCTCCCCTCGTGCCTATGTAAATGAGGCATTGGATATCATGAAAAGTCGCTCCGTAAACAAAAGCAAAGTGGACTGGGAGAAAGTATACGCCAGTGCGCTTGCCAAAACAGATACGGCGACTTCCATCAGAAATACCTACCCCATTATTGCGGCGGCCTTAAAGCAACTTAAAGACCATCATTCAGGCTTTTATCCTCCTGAAATGATAGAGGCCTATAAAAAAGGCTACAGGGCGCTGGGTATGGAATTTCCCGCGCCTGAATTCAAAATGCTGGATAACAAATATGCCTACATTCAAATCCCTCCGTTTGGCGTAATAAACCTCGACGAACAACGAGAATATGCTGCATCTATTCAGGCAGCCATCAAGCAGTTAGATAAACAAAAGCCAAAAGGCTGGATAATTGACCTACGTGAGAACGGTGGTGGTATGTCGAAGCCCATGACGGCTGGTCTAGGTCCGTTTGTAGAGAATGAAAAAAGTGCGGGCTGGCGCGATGCAGATGGCCAGGATACGTATTGGATTTATAGAAATGGACAGGTATACCAGAATGATGAGCTTGTTTTTGATTTGAATTCTCAGCCGTATAAACTTAAAAGCGGTAAGAAGCCTGTAAGCGTCCTCGTCAGCAAAAAAACAGCGAGCTCAGGCGAGGTATTGGCAACTAGCTTTGTGGGCAGAAAAAACACAAAATTGATTGGCACCCATACGCAGGGTCTAACCTCATCAAACAGCGAGCACGAACTCTCTGACGGTGCCTATCTGGTGTTAACCGAGGGAAATTACATCAACAGGTATAGCAAGGAGTACGATACACCTGGCGTAGGTATAGCTCCGGATATTGTGCTTGAAAATTTATCAGAAGATGCTGCTGCCAATGAGGCGCTATACCTGAATCGGGCGAAAGAGTACATCGACAAGCGCAAATAAAAATCACTCATTCACTCAACCACTTATTCAAAAATCAAAGTAAATCACTAAATGAAGAAGACCGCCATATTCCCAGGTTCATTTGACCCTTTCACGAACGGACACCTGGATGTGGTGCAGCGGGGTGCGCGCATGTTCGACGAGATCATCATTGCCATTGGCAACAACAGCAGCAAGTCGCGCTACATACCTGTCGAGAAGATGGTGGAGGTGATAAACGGAATTTTTAAAGACCAGCCCCATATCAGGGCGCAGGCCTACAAGGGACTGACGGCAGAATTTGCCCGTGAGGTGGGTGCCACATTTCTACTGCGCGGGCTTCGCAATACTACCGACTTCGAGTACGAGAACACGATTGCCCAGGCCAACAAACACATTAACCCGGAACTCGAAACGGTATTCCTCATCACCTCACCTGCCCTGGCGGCGATCAGCTCCACGATTATCCGTGAGATTCACCGCTTTGGGGGCAATGTGGATGATTTTATACCTTTCCCGATTTCAGCGATTGGAGATACTCCCGCACAATAAAGGCGATGGAGGTATAGGCCTTTGGTAGCACCTCCATGGCCTCCTCTGGTGTCATCCAGCGTACTTCTTCGATAAACTCCTCGGCCTGCGGCTTCATCAGGCTGTCGTCGGTGCACTGCATCAGGTACCAGCTGGTTTTCTTCAAAATCTTCTTGCCTTTGTAGGCATACGAGTGCCAGGTTTTGGGCAGTTTCTCGAGTACCTCGACCTTGATGTTACACTCCTCCTCCACTTCACGCACGGCGCCGTCCTGCACTTTCTCGCGCTTGTTCAGCTTGCCCTTGGGCAGGTCCCATACGCCAAGACGGTAGATCATCAAGATCTTTCCGTCTTTGAGCACCAGTCCGCCCCCTGCTTTCACGATCTTGAACTGGTCCTTGAGGTGGGCAATAAGCTGTTTCTTCTTGTTGGCCACCAGTGTCAGCGAGTTCAGCTTCTTGAGCTTCTTCACCTCCATAAGGCGCACGATGCGGTCTATCAGCTGCGGGTCCGCTTTCTTAATGAGCACATCGCCTGTCAAATCCTTGGAGGTGAACTGGCTTTCGGCCTCGAGTACCAGATCGTAGTGGTGACGGTATACTTTCTCGTTCGACTTCTTGAGGATTAATGGGATATCGTTTATGAAAACGTTCATAGGGTCAATGCTTGTGTAACAGGTCTGAAATTTACACAAATGATTCAATATTTCGCTGTAAAGAAACCACAGGGCACAGAAAAGGGGAAATATTTATTAAATTCGGCCATGGATAATCAGACAACAGCACACAAAGTAGCCTCCTTTCTGCTTGAAACCGAGGCCGTGAAACTAAGACCGGAGCAACCCTTTAAATGGAGCTCGGGCTGGAACTCACCGATTTACTGCGACAACCGCGTTACCTTATCCTTTCCGCACATCCGCAGCTACATCAAGCAGGAGTTGGCAGAACTCATCAAAAAGCACTTCCCGGAGGCCGAAGCCATTGCAGGCGTGGCCACCGCAGGTATAGCCCAGGGTGCGCTGGTGGCCGATCTGCTGGAGATGCCTTTCCTGTACGTGCGTCCGCAACCCAAGAGCCACGGCATGGCCAACCAGATTGAGGGCAAGCTGATTTCTGGCCAGAAAGTGGTGATGGTGGAAGACCTCATCTCAACAGGCGGAAGTTCACTGAAAGCCGCAGAGGCGGTGCGCTCGGCGGGTGGCAACGTGATTGGTATGGCAGCCATCTTTACCTATGGCTTCTCGCTGGCTGAGGAGAACTTCAAGGAGGCAGGTATAGAGCTGCACTGCCTGAGCGACTACCAAGCCCTGACGGAAGCCGCCATGCAGAACGGCTACATTCCGGAGTCTGCCATGCCGACGCTGGCCGAGTGGCGCCAGTCACCTGACACCTGGAAAGCATAGCAAAAAACAAGCAAGCGCATGAAAATAGGCCTCCTCTCTGACACACACGACTACCTGGACAACCGCATCCTGGAGCATCTCGCCCCCTGTGACGAGATCTGGCATGCCGGCGACTTCGGAACGGCCCGCGTAGCCGCGCAACTCAGCGAGGTGGCCCCCCTGCGGGGCGTGTACGGCAACATCGACGGGCAGGACATTCGGGCACTATACCCCAAGGTACTGCGTTTTGATGCGGCGGGGCTGGATGTGCTTATGACCCACATCGGCGGTTACCCTGGCAAGTATCACCCCGACATCCGGCAGGAAATCAAGGACAATCCGCCAGGTCTGTTCATCACGGGGCACTCGCATATCCTGAAAATCATGCCCGATAAGAGCTATAACAACCTGTTGCACATCAACCCGGGGGCTGCCGGTCGTCATGGTTTCCATAAGGTGCGCACCATGGTGCGGTTCGACATTGAAGCCGGCCGTGTGACCAACCTGCAGGTGCTGGAGCTAGGCAAAAGGGCATAAAAAAAGTATGCCTGCTGGTGCAAGCACACTTTGAATTCTTGTGAAAACCCGCCAACCTAAGCTTTCATAGCGTTGGCAGGCAGATGGTTTTACTTGGCCGTAAGCGACTACTCAGCAGAAGTTTCTTCTTCTTTCTTGTTCTTTGGCGCTTCACCGAACTGAGCACGCAGCTCGTCCATGTCCACGTTCTTGATAACTGGTGTCAACAACAATTGCTTAATTCTGGCAACCTTGTTGTTTGCTCTTGCCTTATTCTTACGGTCTTTTCTTTTAAGTCTAGTAACTCCCATCGTTGCAAAATTTAAATTTGAAGGGCAAAAGTAAGTTATTATTTTTACAAAGTAAAGTATTTCTACTATCAAATTCAATATGATTATAACAGACCTCCGCTCCGACACCGTCACCAAGCCCACGTCAGCCATGCTGCAGGCTATGTTTGCCGCCGAAGTGGGTGACGATGTGTACGGCGAAGACCCCACCATCAATGCGCTCGAACTGAAAGCCGCGAACCTATTCGGCATGGAAGCCGGCCTTTTCTGCCCCTCCGGCACCATGACCAACCAGATCGCCATAAAGGCGCACACCGAGCCCATGACCGAGGTGATCTGCGACATCACGGCGCATATTTACCAGTATGAGGGGGGTGGCATCATGTTTAACTCAGGCGCTTCGGTGGCGCTGGTACACGGCGAGCGCGGCAAAATGACCCCGGCCCAGGTAGAGGCCCACATCCGTCCCGACAACATCCACTACCCTCCTACCCGACTTGTGGCGCTGGAGAACACCTGTAACAAAGGAGGCGGCTCGTACTATACCCTGCCCGAGATTGCGGCCATTGCTGAGGTATGCCAGCGCCACGGCATCCCCCTGCACCTCGATGGCGCCCGTGTGTTCAACGCCCTGGTCGCCTCCGGTGAAAGCCCGCAGGAGTACGGCAAGTACTTCGATAGCATATCCATTTGCCTTTCCAAAGGACTGGGTGCACCCGTGGGTTCCCTCCTGCTCGGCAAGGTCGATTTCATCAAAAAATCACGCCGCATCCGCAAGGTCTTAGGTGGCGGCATACGCCAGGGGGGCTATCTGGCTGCAGCCGGCATCTACGCCCTCGACCACCACGTGGAGCGACTGGCCGAAGACCAGCGCAAAGCCAAGCAGCTGGAAGCTACGCTCCTGCAGGCGGATTATGTGGACTACGTGCTGCCCGTAGAAACCAACATCGTCATCTTTAGGCTCAATGACAGGTATAGAGATGCTGATTTTGTGGCGGCATTGGCTGAACAAGGTATACGGGCCTCCAGCTTTGGCCCGCAGATGATTCGCTTTGTCACGCACTTGGATGTGAGCGACGACATGTTGCAGCATGTGCTGCAAGTTCTACAGCAACTGAACCAGACCCAAGAGGTATAGCCCCAGGCTATACCTTTTACATTTTCATACCTGCCTATTCCTCTTCCCATACCCACGCATGAGCATCACATATTTCCCAGACTATCCCGGCTCCCCCGCTATGGCTGTATTCGCCAAAGATCCCGTGTTGGTGGAGATCATTCGACGTGGACATCCCCTGGAGTCCCATAAGTCCGAGGACCTCTACCTGAAACTGCTCAGCGCCATCGTCTCGCAGCAGCTGAGCACCAAAGCGGCCGCTACCATATTCAGCCGTTTTCTGGCGCTATTCCCGGAGCAGTACCCTCAGCAGCATTTGCTGCTGGCTATTCCTGACGAAGTGCTGCGAGGTGCGGGCCTGTCCTTTCAGAAGATAGGTTATGTGCGCAATGTGGCTGCCTTTGCACAGGGAGGCAATCTGGAGCACGCCGTGATCGACGCTATGGAGGACGAGGCCCTGATAGAACACCTGGTACAGATAAAGGGCGTGGGGCGCTGGACCGTGGAGATGCTGCTGATGTTTGCCTTGGAGCGCCCCGACGTGATGCCCGTGGATGACCTGGGTATACAAAATGCCATGAAGCGGCATTACGGCCTGGAAGAGACCGGAAAAGCATTGAAAGCTAAAATGCTGGAGATTGCCGAAAACTGGCGGCCTTATCGCACCATTGCCTGTAAATACCTGTGGCAGTCCTTAAACAATACGCCGACTTAATGTACATTGATCGGTCATATACCTACATAACTTGCTTCCAACTCATAACATTGTGAGGGAAAGCCTACTTATAATATGAATTTATTTTCATATTATATGATTATATATTTAAAATACGTATATTTTTTTACCACCCAGTTTTTGCCATTCGCCAAGGGACAGGCACAACAAACTAATAAATCAAGTTTATTAGAAGTAAAATACTAAACCTGCCCGTATATACTTTCAGACCGCCCCACGGAACCATGATAAGCAGGGAACAACTGCCTCAGGCTTATCCAGTACAGGTGAAACAGGCAATTACCATCCAACCTATTTGTCACACCTGCTTAGCAATGATCATATAGTAAGAGGTCATGCTTTACTGATATTAATCAATCAACCAAGAGCAAATTTCTGTGTCTATTATCCATGCTATGGTAACAACTATGTTTACTCCTCTCATACCTCCTGGCTAATCCGGCCGCATTAAGTCAAGTAAGTAGCTTACCAAATCAATAGCTTTAACCAACTCCCCGTTCCTGTGCATTTGCACGGGCTGGCATTGCTATGCCAACACTTGACACCATAAACATATACAATTTAATTTTTCATCAAACCTTAAACATTTAATATCATGAAAGCAAGATTTTTTAGTTTCATTATCGCGCTGATCGCGCTGTTTGCATTTAATGATGCGTCTGCTCAGAATCCACACCTACAGGGCCCATTGTACGCAATTGACCACGGGGATTATCTGGAAATATGTTATGATTTTGCAGGATTAGGCAATGTATCTGAAATTCCAATGCAAGTAAGTTATACACCTACTATTCATACTGAATGTGAGAATCCACAAGGCCATGTTGCTCCTGGTCAAAGTCGTACCTTACCACGTACATCACAAACTGTTCCAATAGAAGTTAGTAATGGTAGAGCAAGAGGATGTAAAACCCTGGATAAAGACACTTACTCTGCTGGTCCAGGACCAAATCCAAAATGGACATGTAAAGTTGTAGATGTTTCATATAGCAACATAACTGTGAAAGTAAGAAACAGAACATTTGAAGTGACAGATATAAGATATCCTTCCAACTAGAGATTTTTAGATAGTAGAAAGCGAAGGAACTGTGTAATCCTTCACTTTCTACTATCTAAAAATCTCTAAATCTTTTACGTTCTAGGAGAGAACATTTAATATCTTAATCTTATACGTATTCTTTAAGCTGATATATGCTAAGAAATGCTAGGACACAGACTTATAATATATATATTCAGCATGTTAGCAATGTTAATTTGGTGTGCATACTTTTCTGTTTCTTATGCTCAATCATTTTCACAAAAAATTACAGTAATAGGAAAAACAATAGACTCTACCAATCTTAATACATTGGATTATGTCACAATTACAATAATTAATAAAAGTAATAAAGAAGTTATTGAGACAGTTTTATCAAGTAATAATGGCAATTTTAGTTTTACTAGATTAAATCCAAACCAGTATGTTTTAATCCTCTCATACGTCGGCTACAAAACCAAAACCATAACGCTCCCCCCTCTCAAATCCACCACACTTGATCTCGGCACCATATATCTTATCCCCATCTCAACCCAATTACAAGAAATACAGGTAACAGCCCAAAGATCTCTCATTGAGCGAACCCCGGAAAAGACAGCCTATAATGTCGAATTAGACCCCGAAGTAAGTCTGCTCAGCACATTCGAGATGATGCGCAAAGTACCCATGCTGTCGATTGACGCGGAGGATAATATCATGCTCAATGGACAAGAGAGTTATCAAATCTTAATCAATGGTCGGCGCTCTGCCTTATTTACAGCAAGCCCAGGAGAAATATTAAAAAGTATCCCCGCTGCATCCTTTAAGCAAATCGAAATCTTTACCAATCCACCTGCGCGGTACGAGGCATCCGGAAACGGCGGTGTCATAAACATCATTACCCATAAACGTAGCATCACCGGGTACAATGGTTCTGTCAATTTAAACGGCGGACATCCTGCGTCCTACAATGGCAGCACATCGCTAACAGCTACGGCAGGCAAGGTTGGCTTAACAGGTAGGTATAGTAATAGTTACACAAATAGACCAGGCAACAGCAGTCGATTCTACCGACTAGACTACTCTAGTGGAACCAAGCTTGAGCAAAAAGGCGAGGGAAGCAATACGGGTAGAGCCCAATACGCTGGAGGTGAGTTAACTTGGGATCTAAGCCCTACCGATCAGCTTACGGCTTCATTCGGACTAAACGAGAGTAAAACCACAGGTAATTACGTTCAGCAAGTAAGGCAACTAGGAGCTGGAGGTGAAATACTAGAGTCTTTTCAGAACATTAACAGTAGTCACAATGAGGGAAAGAATAAAGATATCACCCTCAGCTACCAGCGCAGCTTCACTAACAATGACAGTAGGAGCCTGTCCATCGATCTAAGCCTTAACGACAGTGACAATGGCACCTCTTCCGAATTTACACTACAGCCATTGGTTAATTATACCGGCCGCCAGAGTGTAACGCGGAGCAGCGACCTGATGCGTGAATATAACCTGCAAGCAGATTATGTACAGCCCCTGGGCAAGCAGTCACTAGAAATGGGATTCAAATCTATTCTCCAGGAAAGTAGCAGCAATTATTTCTATAAAAACATGGAGCAGGAAACAGGGCTTTTTTTACTCGATTCTGCCTTGAGTAATAGCTTTGACTACCGACAGGACGTTCACGCTGCCTATGCATCGCTTCATCTCCGCAACGACAATTGGTCGCTCCGTACCGGCTTTCGGGTAGAGGAAACTATACTAAGTGCCAATTTCCGCACATCCGCAACAGGTGCCCGACAACAGTACCGGAACCTCTTCCCCAACCTTACCCTGACCCGCATGCTACAGGAAAGCAGCAGCCTGAAATTCTCCTACAGCCAGCGTATACAGCGTCCAGGTCTTTATGACCTTAACCCCTATGTTGACGCAACCGACCCGCTCAACATCAGCTACGGTAACCCTGAACTGGCACCAGCAACCAGTCATGTACTGCAATTGGAATATGCCAAATACATTAAAACCACCTCCCTGAACACCAGTCTTTCCCATCACTTCACCAACGAAGCCATCCAATACTTTACTGTGTTGGGCGAGGACTCTGTTGCCCGCAGCACGTATGGCAACCTGGGCCAGGACCGCAGGTATAACTTAACGCTAAGCAGCAACACAACTATCGCCAAAAAACTGAGCCTGAGTGTAAATGCGATGGCGAACTACGTGAGCTACAGCAGCTCGATCGAGGGCAATGAGCAATCACGGGAGGGCTTCACCTACAACGCTAGAGCGAACGCCAGCTACCGATTCGGAAAGAGTTGGCGTGTAAGCGGCAACGTCAGCTACAACTCGCCCAACCTCATGCTGCAGGGCCGCACGGCGGGCTATACCTGGAGCTCGCTAAGCCTGAATAAAAACTTCCTGAAAGAGGACAAGGCGAGCATAGGGCTTTCTGTCAGGAGCCCTTTTGAGAAGTTCCGCAGGAGTGTAAATGAGGTGGATGATCCCAGGTTCTATCAGTTCCGCGAGTCTTTCTCCATTATGCGGCAGTACAGCCTGGCATTCAACTATAGGTTCGGGAAACTAAGGTGACATGCACTTCTCAAAAAGCTGGTATGTCGAAAACCAGCCTATTTTATAAAAGTAATTGGTTGATAAATGTGTTTATCAAGAAATTCGCCGGCATTATGCTGGCGATATTTTTGGTATAGACTATACCTACTTCACCTTAGCCCGCTTCACCAGGTAACTATACAGCACCTTGTCAAAGGGCTCGTGAATATCCACGGGCACGAAGTCAATCTTATACTGGCCGCACTTCAGCTCCAGTTCGCGCTTGTAGTCGGCCACGGCCTGGCGGTAGTGGTCACGCACCTGTGAGGGCTGCAGCTTGATCTCCTGCCCCGTCTCCACATCCACAAACACATAGGGCCGCTCGGCGAAGTCAAACTCCTCCTCTGTTCTACGGTCCATCACATGGAAGATGAGCACCTCATGTTTCTGATGTTTCAGGTGCTGCAGCGCCGCAAAAATGGACTCGCTGTTTTCGTGCTGCCCCAGCATGTCGCTGAAGATCACCACGAGCGAACGTTTCGGGATCTGCTGGGCTATTTGGTGAATGACGCTGGACACATTGGTTTGGGCCCGGGCAGGAGCCTCCTCCAGCTGCTTCTGCAGGAGCAGTAACAGGGTATGCAGGTGGGAGGCCGTGGAGCGCACAGGCGTTTGCTGCTGTATGCTGTCGGCAAAGGTCACCAAGCCCACGGCATCGCGCTGTTTGCGCAGCAGCGTGGCCAGGGCGGCGGCGCAGAGTACGCTAAATGTCAGCTTGCCGCGACTCTCGGCGGGGTAGTGCATCGAGGGCGATACATCCAGCAGGATGTGGCAGCGCAGATTGGTCTCCTCTTCAAAGCGCTTCACAAACAGCTTGTCGGTGCGGGCGAATACCTTCCAGTCGATGTGGCGGGTGCTCTCGCCGCTGTTGTAGAGGCGGTGCTCCGAAAACTCAACCGAAAAACCGTGGTAGGGCGACTGGTGCAGGCCTGTGATGAAACCCTCGACGAGCTGCTTGGCCAGAAACTCCATGTTTTCAAATTTCTGAACATCGGCGAGCGTGAGGGGCTTTTTCATAGGCGGGGTTTTGATTATTTCTTCTTGCCGGTCGGCACTATCTCAGAAACGAGGGTGGCCATTTCTGGTTGTCCGGCATCTGGCAACTCGTGCAGTTTCACGGTGCCTACACCTTCCCGTATCAAGTCCAATTGCTGGGCAGCTGCTCGGGAGAGGTCGATCAATCGGTGGCGGCTGTGTGCCATGCGGTCGTTGATGCGTACAACCACCGATTTACCGTTTCGCACATTGATTACCTCCACATACGTATCGAATGGTAGCGTGGCGTGGGCGGCCGTGAGCTGGGTCTTGTCGTAGCGTTCGCCGCTAGCGGTGCGATGGCCGTGCATGCGGTCTGCGTAGTAAGAGGCTTTGCCTCCGGCGGTATAGAGTGCTGATTCTGAAGGGAAAGAAAACAGCAAGAATAGTATAAGTGAAACTAAATTCATGCTATACTAGGTTGGTCCGACAACAAATATAGAATTATAATTGTAGACACGAGCAAAAACGCAAATTTTAAATTCAAAAATTTTTATATATC
>FPIC01030143.1_pt1 | contig 11763 bp, 14 predicted proteins | sample 1504481 | NCBI WGS metagenome assembly FPIC01 (sample SAMEA4475357, study PRJEB15587) | soil metagenome | biome: Soil; feature: Field | place: India | collected 2015-03-11 | depth 0 m
CGGCTGGACGGGTGATTCAGTACGCCACGCACGCCACCGCCCTGTTCGAACTGCAGCAGCCCGCGGGCCGGCCCGGTCGGCCACTGGCGGCGCCGTTGCTCCGGATCTTCCTGCTGCGTGATAGCCAGCAGCATGATCTCAGCCTCTCGGCTCGACATACGCGCAGGCAGCAGCGCGAGAGCGGGCGCTATGGCTCGCTCCCGTATTTCAGAGAGGGTCATTGATTTTCTTCCAGGCGTAAAAAAGCCCCGGCTGGCGGGACTAGGTGAAGGTTATCGCGTGAGGTCCGGCCGGTATGGGGTTTGCCGAGATTGCAGTCGTGCGGAAATACGTCTGCGATGAATCCTGGTAGAACACTGAGAATCCGCCGATCACGAGGCTGCCGATCTTCACTGAGGCGAACGGGACGCTTGCGTAAGGGCCGCGCAGAGCCACAAACAGCCGGTGCGCCGGCGCCGAGGAGTGCCGCTCATAGATGAATTCCAATATCTCCCCGTTAGCGCCGAGCACGTGCGAAGCACCGGGAATACCGCTCGCCCCGGCTGGCTCCATCGATCCTGGGCCGCCGTACAGCCGATACCCGTATAGGTCCAATAGGCCCGGCCCTAAATCACCCGATGCCCGCGCCGACGTTAGCGTGATTTGAGCGCCGCCAACTGCCATCGGAAACCCCGCCACCACACCGGGCATCATGCCGGCACCGTTTGGCCGATCACGTCCCATTCGTTCGTGGCGACCTTTTTCAGGGTGACCGTCATGCGCGCGGTCATGCTGAGCGTGCCGCCCGAGGGGGCGTTGAGGGTGACGCCGCTGGCCGCTGCAAGAGTGACATTGCCCAGCGCGCGGACGGTGATCTCGGTTCCGATCTCGAACGCCACGGATGCGTTTGTTGGGACAGTCAGCGTGATGGCACTAGTGGTGCCTGGGCGCACATAGTTCCAAGCATCAGTCAGGGCCAATGTGCGACTTGTGGCTGAGGTGACGAGGGCGGACTTGTCCTGCTTGGTGGCGGGGTCGAAGTTGCCGGTGTGCCACTCTTCCACCCAAGAAGCCCAAGCTCCATTCACTTTACTGCGCGTCATTTTGCGCGGATTGGACAACGTGAGCGACACCCACTCCTGTTTCGCATATCCAGTAGTTTGGAAGTTGGCCGTATGTCGAAGTGAGCCCTGATTTGCCCCATTTGTCCCGGGGGATGGGCTACCTATCCATGTAGCTCCGACCATATAGTCGCCAGTCGCAGTTAGAGCATCAGCATCCGTCACATATGTGCTGCTAGGAAATGATGCAGCCCCTAAACCAAACGCTCCAACCGCCATCAGCGCCCCGGTAGTGGTGGCGGTTGCCGAGGTCTGCACATTCGCATTCGCCGCCGTACCCAGCAGATTGAGTCGAGCCTGCAACTTCCCCAGCGCCGACAACACGCTATCCGCCGCCGTGACTGCCGTAGACACGGCGAGGCTCAGCCCCGTCAGCACCGTGTTGCGCACGCGGTGCTCGCTGAAATACAGGTTCGTCGAGCCCTCAGCCAGAACATCGGTCGTGCCCGGCGACGGGTTGATCTCCGCATACACCGATCCGGTCCAGCGGTACTGGCGGGTTGGGTTCGCCGCGGTGCCCTGGTTGACGGCGATGTAGATTTTCCCGCTCTCGCCCGTCGCGGGGAATTGCGCCGTCGTCGCGTACTCGAGCACGTCATCGACGTAGCTCGGCAGCTGGCTGGCAGGAATCCGGGCGAACTGGTCCAGCGTAGCGATGCCGCCGGAAACACCACGCTCGCTGGTGTTGATCTTGTTATCCAGCGCGGTCTGCAGCCCGGTCACGGTGCTGATCGCCTGGCTGCCGGTATGAGTCGCGCGGTCACGCAGCTGGGCGTCGCTGGCGTTTGCCGTGGCGCCGGTAGCGACGCCGTCGAGCTTGGTCTTGTCGGCGGCTGTCATTACGCCGGCTAGACTCGTGGTCGCCGCCCCGAGCGTTGCGCCCGTACCTGTGCTGCTGGTGACTGGGACCGCGGTTGTGGTGCGTGTGCCCTGCGCCAGGTTCGTAGGCACGTTAACCTGCGCGCCAGCCTGGATACCGTCCAACTTCGTCTTGTCGGCCGACGCAGCCCACCAAGCTGCGACCGCCTGGAAAACGCGCTGGGCGGTCCAGGCACGACGAGTCGTGGCTGTGCCGGCTTCGGCTTCGGCCTGGCTGACGGTGGATGCTGTCCACTCGCGGGCGTCGGTAAGGCGGCTGTCGTTTGTGGCAATGCCCAGCTGCTTGACGGTGTTGTCGCTGTGCTTGGTGTATAGCTTGGCGTCGGCGGTATTGACCGCCAGTTCGCCAATTTCGAGGTCGGTTGCAAGCGGGACTTTAGCCGCCACGGTCGACTTCTTGGTGAGTACGCGCGCCATATTGATGGGCTCCTAGGGGGATTAGAAGGTGCCGCCGTCGACCAGCTCGACAGCCAGGGTGACGAAGCCATTGCTGGCGTCTTTGGTCATTGCCATTGAGGCGTTCATGCGAAGCACGCCGTCGGTGCCATCGGTTCCCCACAGGTAACCGGAAGTCCCGCCAGCCACTACGGCGACCTTTTCATCCACAGTCCCCTCTGGAATGTTCAGCGCGGTCTTGAATGCGTTGAAGGTGAGCTTCTTCTCCTTCTGCCCGGCCGCCTCGCTGGCGTCGTGAATGATCAGGAGGTCGGTTGCGCCATCGACTGCGGCAAGAGTTACCAAGTCGTCGATTGCCGGAACGACTGGCAGCTTCGTTGTGGCGTCGGTCGCGACGTGCAGGGTTCCGCGGTCAGTGGTGACCATCGGCTCGCCGGCCAGCATTCCGGAGGTGGGCAGGTTGGCCTTGATGCCGCGTTTCAACTGAAGACGTGTTGCCATGGGTGTGATTCCTTAATTGAAGGTGCCGCCGTCGATGGTTTGCAGGTCGAGGTTGGCGCGCGCCTCGGCCTTGGCTTGTTCGGTCGTGAGTTCGGAGAAGCGGTTGCCAACTTGGAAGAAGTCGCCAGTTGCGGAGTTGACGCCGGGCGGCCCCTGCTCGCCGGCCATGACGACGACCGTCTCGGCGTCCGGCTCAAGGCCGACGGCGTATTCGATGCCGGGATCGATAACCAGAACCTCGGGGTCACCGCAGATCGCTACGGTGCTCATACGGTGACCTCACGACTGACGGTGACGGCGCCCTGCAGGTAGCGCTGGACGGTGCCGTCGGCGTACTCGACTTCGAGGTCGTAGACGCCATCGGTCCAGGTGAGGGCGGCGGTTTGCGCAGCGCTGATGGTTCGCGTGATCGTTCCGGGGCCAGTGATGGCCAGGCCACCGTTGGCAGTGGTCAGCTCGAGCAGCACCGCCCCGCCGATCTGCGCGCGGATCTGCATGCGCACCGTGGCGCCGGCCAAGTCGACCGGGGGCTTGTAGATCAGCTGCCCGCCGCTGGGGTTGAGGCCGAAGGCGGATAGCGCGTTGATTTCCAGCGTGCCTGGATCCACTACCGTGACGCGGTGCGGGCGCTCGCGCTGAGAGCGGTTGACGCCCTGCATGCCGGTTACGCCCTCCACCCAGGCGAGCCAGTTGCCCGGCAGGCCATGGTCAACGGTGAGCAGCAGCGGTGAGCCGCTGATGGCGGTGATGGGCCGATACTCCAGGCGCGGCTGCATCAGGCGCAGGGTGTCGCGCAGGGTCGCGCCCTGCACGATGTGCAGATCGAGTTTTGCTGGTTGCATGGTTGCTCCGGGCGTAAAAAAGCCCACCGGAGTGGGCTGTGTTTGGCGGGTCAGACCCAGGTGCGGAGGCCGACAGGCGAGATATCAACCTCGCCGCTGACAGGGTTATACGAGCCGTGCATCCGTGCAATGGGGTCATAGTCAGTTGTCACCAGCGGTGCGGGTGCTGGCTCGACCCCTGTCGGGTGGCAGGCCGGGCCATAGCGCGTGGTGTACAGCCAGTACGGGGCGCTTGCCGTCGCCTCACGTGAGGCGCTGTAGAGCGACACCAGATTGTTGCTGTATTGCCGGATGCCAACATTGCGGTTGGTAACGCCGTCCCCGCGCGACCAGTGCAGCAGTACGTCAGGGCTCAAGGCCGGTGGGCGCGGTACGACTCTCAATTCAGCCGGCGCACCAGCCACCGGGTACAGCACCTCCTGGGTTACCGTGTCGTCGCCGAACTGGCGCGTGCGGCTGCTGACTCTATCAGGCGCAGGCAAGGCACCGGGCGCGGTTCTCAGGTTTAGTGGCCTGGTGTCGTCAACGTCGCCGTGATCCGTGAACAGGTACTGATCAACAGGCTGCCCATCAAACCCGTAGAGCGTCAGCGACTGCTCCATGCTGTAGCTGATGGTGTAGTGCTGCAGGACATAGGTTGCGCCTGACTCAAGGGTGCCCACCAGTCGAAAACCGTTGACGTCGGTGTGCTGACGGTCCTCGCTTCTCGTCTCTACCCAGCTCACGCTGTAGCGGGCCGTGCGCACCACGCCATGCTCATCATAGTTGGCTGCAAGCAGCGCACGGTCGATGCTGATATCAAGTGAGTTCGAGCGGGTGCCGGTGTCGAACTGTATATAGCCGAATTCTGGCGGGGACTCAACGCGCTCTACGTAATAGTGCAATTCGCCATCGACCGTCTCAATTCGACTGGCTGCATAGACCCTTGTCATGGCGTCCGAGTCGCTGACCGTATCCGTGATCGTGCCAAACGCCGCCGCGCGATCCTCGATAACCCGAACCGTGCAGGGCGGAATCCCGCTGCTGTCGGGCGCACCAATCTCGATCTCGATCAGCCCGAACGGCACGTCGTTATTGATGATCCCCTGCCCGATTGATGATCTGTCGTTCCATTCGTATCTAGGCGCGCCAGAATCCCAACCAGACGCGCGGACCAGAAATAGCAGCTTGTTCTTCCAGAAATCCGCAAGCTCAAGCCGGAAGGCATTAGGCCGCACTAAGTAGTTGGCGCCCGACAGGCTTCCTCTAATATAAATATCAGGCTGACCCGCGCCCTGCCCGATACCCGCAAGAGTGGTCGCAATATCAATAACAACACCGCCATCTAGTGTTGGTTGGTCAATCTTAATCACCAGGGATGAAGCATCAGCCGACAAAGAGGCGCGGCAAAATCTGTGTGTCCAGATATCACCCGGCAGGGTCAGCGGTACGCCATAAGATGAAATCCGGCAGTGATACCCGGCGATGGTCGTCGATGCCGCAGGCGACCAGTTGACGATTGCCCGACTCCAAAGCTCTCCGCCCAGCAGCGTGACTGCATCAGGCGTCTGCGCTGGTGGCAGGCCAGCATCGAACACGCCAGTCGATTGCCCCACCATTTGCGCAGCGATATGCCGCCCATTGGGTAGGTCGAGGCCCATGTCCTGGCGGATCAGTCCATGCCACGGGCAGCCAAGCAGGCGTTTTGCTCCATCACCCGGCCCGATCATTCCCAGATCGCCACTTCTGCAAACTCAAACGCAACCGGCTCGCCGTTGGCATCGAGCATGTGCATGGTTTTGGTTGGTTTAAATTCCATGAGAATCAACCCGTCTGTGCTACTGAGGTAGCTACTGTCGTAGTAGGTGCGTGGATTTGCCGGATCTTCGATAAGCGGGCTAGCAATGCCGCCGCCGCCAGTAGCAGGCGGCGGTTTGTACACACCTCGCCCTCTGGTTGGCGGCAGCGCGCCGACCGGTTCGATGCTGCTTAATGTTCTGCGTGGTGGGCGAGGTTCTGTGAGGCGATTGATGTCGTCGGCCACAGTAGTTCCGGTGCGGCGCTCGACCATCGCCTGCCCGCCCGCCTGCCTTTGGGACTGTCCAGTAGGCGCACGGCTCGCCGCCATGCCGGCAGCGATGGCCTGCCGCTGTTGCTGCAATGTGGACATATGTGACTCCAGATCAGATTACGCCGCGATCTACGGCGCCAAGGACTCAAACAGCGGGGTGATTGTCAGTATAATTCCACCGTATAAGGTGGCTTCCGTGACAGCTCGGAAAGGTCCCGGCGCGCTGTAGTAGCGATAACCGCTCACCGTGTTTTCTAAAAGCTCGACATTCGAAAACACGGCGAGGCTGCCAGTAATGCGCAGCTCGGCCGGATTGCCCTGCATTATAATATCGCTGCCCGCCTCCACTATTTCGTAGACGGCTTGGATCGTTGGAACTGCAGGCCACTTCTCCAGCAGCTTCACCCATTCGGTATAGCCGGGACTCTCACCATCGGCCGGCTCTGAATAGGTGGCCAGCCACACTTCGTCGGAGTCCTGGGCATTGATGTAGTGCGAGCCTGACGGCGCGATAATGCCGAGATCTTTCGGACTGCCATCGCCGTGAAATACGTGCTGTACGCTCATGTCATGCTCCTGTCAGGTAGTTACCGTTGCTGTCGGTCAGTGCGTTGCCGTTGCTGTCTGTCAGCACGCCAGCGGGCAGGCCCCCGCCCTGTTCCAGCGCTTCGATCCGTGCGACCAACGCATTGAGCTGCCCTGCCGTGACGGCGCAATAGATGCTGCTGCCTGCTGGCCATGGCTGGCTGGTTGTGCCCTCCAGTGCGCGGGTGAGAGTGGCGCTGCCGCTGACAACCACGGCATCGACGATTTCCCACGCATTGCCGTCGGCGTTGGTCAGGGTCAGGCGGTATTCGCCATCGGGTAGCGACAGCGAGGCGGTTGTCGCGCCCTGCGCCAGCTCAATCGGCTCGCGGTAGTTATTGATGTAGGCCATCACAGCTCCAGGGTGTCGTTAGGGATGCCGACGCGGTAGAGCACCGCGGCATCAAGCAGTTGTTCGTCGCGCTGCGCAGCCGGGATCTCAGCGGCCGTTACGCTCAGCCGGCGCGGGAAGACCTCAGCGTTCGGATTGTTCTGGCTGTAGTTGCCGGCGAACCCATCCAGCTCTTCGTCGTAGGGAGGAATGCCGGTTCGGCCGCCGAGCTGGGTTGGCAGAGGCGTGTAGAACACATTGCCCTCGCCCTCGCCGATCTGTCCCTCGCCAAGCCGGCCAGGCAGCGTGAGAGGATCGCTCACCCCGCCGCCACGCATGATGGCGATGCTGATCGTGGTAACGGCCGAGCCAGAGCCGAGGTCGAAGCTGTCGACGATGCGCCGGCACTTGCCGCTGGCGGTTACGCCCTGATCGGCGACCTGCAGCGTGTGCACCAGGTCTACGCCCAGCGCCATGCTGGTCGGCACTTGCCACGACACCGTTGTTTCGCGGTGCGCGCCGATGATCTCGACCTGCCCCATGCGAAGCGCCGCAACCATGGCCGCATTGCGGCGGGCGTCGTTCGGGATGTCGAATGCCCCGCCGGAACCGTCGATCGGTCCTTCGGTCCAGGCCTCAGCCATATCGCTCTCGACGTTAACCGTTGCCGACGAGCGCTGCACGATCCTGGTGGCCTCGGCCTCGCCGGCTGCGGTGGCCAGCGTGAGGCTGTACGTCTCGGTCACGGTCTGCACCCAGCGCCGCGCGCCGGTCCATGTCACGCCGAGCAAGAGGTCGTCGTAGACGTTGGTCCAACCGACACCTGTGCCACATGGGTCGGCCATGGTCAGCGGCAGCCGGTAATAGTCCGGGTTGAGCACCGTCTGCCCACTGCCCGAGGCCGCGTCCTCAACCATGCCAATCTGCGGCAGCTCGGTTGGGTCGGTGCGCCATTGGCAGAAGCCGGCCATCCCATCCAGCCCCAATGTACCCGGGTGGCGCCAGACATAGCGCTCGTTCAGCTGCCACAGCCGGTTGTAGCGATAACCGAATTCGATCTCGACGCGATTGGTCGACTCGTCCAGGTCCGACTGCTGCAGGTCAACGGTCTGATAGAGCGTGGTCCCGGGCCCGTAGACGACATGTGGAGAAACGGCGTACCAGCTGGTGACCCGCAGATCGCCAGTCGGCGAGCAATCGAGGCTTACCGGCCGAGTGCTCAACCGCTCCTGCGCGTAGTCCCAATGACTGCGGCCCTCGACCGGCTCGAACAGATCTTCCGACCATCGCCCGCCGACCAGCGCATCGATAGCCGCAATCGTCATGCCCTCGACCCGCTGCTGCAGCTGGTCGGAGCACTCGCAGCTCAGGATGCGATTGACCGGGTTCCAGTCGGCGCGGCTGATCTGCCCGGTGAACTTGCGCGCCTCGGTCGTTTCGCCCTGGCTCGTGCTGATGTAGTCGATCGATACCGCCCGGCCTTTCCAGTCTGGCGGCACTACGGCGACGCCAGGCGCGATGAACAGATCGAAGCCAGCGATGCCGGCCGCACCCTCTTCCCGGTCAACGGTGACCGATCCGGTGAGCATCGGCGTGAGGTTGAGCCCGCCCACCATCAGCCGCAACGTCCAGACGAACGACTGCCCGCGGACGATGTACTCCGGCTCTACAGCGGCGCCAGTCACGCCATTCAGCGGCACGGCGTTGAGTGGCGAGGCGTTGAGCATTTAGGTTTCTTCCCAGGTGATGGACCAGCTATGGCTGGCGGATCCTGAATCTTGCGTTTCTGACGGCCGCTTGGCCTTCACGCTGTAGATCGGCATCCAGCAGACGCGGTAGAGCGCAGCGCCTGCGACGGCCGTTACGGTAGCGACGCCATCGGTGACACTGCAGGCCGTATTGACCCAATCGTCACCGACCAGCGCCTGAGCCCACGGCGCAACATCTGGCCGCGGCGTTCCGCGCAGCGTGTGTGCCAGGTCTGTGCCCGTCACGCTCTGCACCTTGGTCGACCGCAGCTCCATCGGCTGGCTGTAGTCCAGTCCGTGCAGGCCGGGCGGCATCCAGCCAGTCCCGCTGATTGAGCCGGACATGCGCTCCCAATGCGTCATCGATACCAGTGCGCCGTCGCTCATCCGCATCGACGTTTCGCCGCCAATTGGCTCCTCGCTCAAAACCGGCGCGCCAGCGTGCAGCACGATCGGCACGCCGCCGAGCATGATTTGAGGTTGTGGCATGGTTAACTCCGGGCAATAAAAAGCCCCGCACGATGGCGGGGCTTGTGTATCTGAAGCGCTTACAGGGATTTGTCGTCAATCGTTACTTCGAATGAATCAACGGATCCCTTTGCAATCACGGCTCCTGTCTTCCTATCACGGACTTCTATGATGCCGGCCCCCAGCCACCGCTCCCCTGGGAGTAAAGCATCCGTGCGGATAGGTTCGATTGCTCCAGGCACGAAGCCGCCCGTTTTGTAACCGGTTCCGCGGATGGTTTCGACGAGACGTTTTAGCATTAAAGCGCACTCCTTTTGAGTGACCTAATATATCACTTATGAGTGCGTCCGAACTTCTTGGCTGCGATGCGTAGCTGATCGGCTTGGCCGGGGGTGGCCAGCATCTCTATGATGGTGTCGCCACCAAAATTCAGATCTACCCTTCCAATTGGCTCTGGCGACGTATCGAGGCTCGCAACCGTCCCAACCATGCCGCCATCGGCGAACCGAGGGATGGGGATGCCGCGGTTGAGCATGTCGAGATGCCGTTTGCCAAGCTTTCGCACGGCCGCAGCGTTGATGACGTACTCGCCGTTCGACAGATAGGCCGGAATGCTGTCGCTGGTTCCCGTGCCAGGCCCACTGATATATCCGCCTGTGGCGAACTTCTGCGGCGCCGGGCCAGGGTCTTGCAGCGTGTACTCATTTTCGAAGTCGTACTGCGCGCCGACCTTGATGATGATTTCGCGCTTGGCCAGGGCATCCAGGGCGGCCTGCACTCGCGCCAATGCCGCCTCGTCCATCTCCACGCTGACGGGCATATCCTTCAGATCAAGCGCCTGCTCTTTGAGCTGTCGCATTTCATCCTTGATCGCTTTGATCTTTTCTTCAGCCAGTCCTTTCTCGATGTCGTTTGCAGCAAGCTCTATGTCGCGAAGCTCGCCGATAAACCCGGCGAATCCGTAGGTGTTGGCGCCGGCCGCCTGCAAGTCCTGAAGCATCTTGAGAGCGGCTTGTGCCTTCGCCTGTGCTCCTTCAACATCACCTGCTTGCAGAGCCTGCCGCGCCCCAACCTTCAGCGCCTGAGCGGCGCCATATGAGGCCTCACCGCCAGCGTTCATGCCGGCAATAGCGTCTTGGTAGCGCTTCTCGATATCCAGTCGAGCGTTGCGGACCTTTTCCAGCTCGCTGTTGGCCTTCTTCTCGGCAGCGATCAGCGCTTTCACACCCTGCTCGGATGCTTTGATCATGCGGTCTTGCTGAGTCTTCAGTTCCGCAATGTACTGGTTGCGCTCGCTGACCTCCTTCTCGCGGGCGGCTTGTGCAGCAGCGGCTGCAACATCAGAGAGGAACTGCAGTTCAGCATTGAGGCCGCTCTGCTGCTCGACGATGGCAGCTCGGAAAGCAACGAGCGCGTCCTTCTTCGCCTGAAGCTCTTCCTTAGAGAACAGGAGCCCGTCAATCGTCGTGCTGAGGCCAGTGCCCTTCAAGCTGCGGTCCAGGTCGGCGATCTGCTGGTCAACCTTGTCCAGCTCGGTGACCATTCCTGAGGCATTGGCAGCCACGAAGGCAATTCGCTTGCCAAGATCGACGAACTCAGACGCGCCTTCGACAGCGGTGCCTGTCAGCGTGGCGAGCGCCGAGGCCAGCTTGACCAGGTTGTCGACGACGACAGGATCGCTCAGCGTCTCACCAAGGCCGTTGATCGCGTCGATCAGCGGCTGCACATTCGCCTGGCCGATCGCTTCATTCCAGCGATCAGACAGCGCAGTCATGGCGCCACCGATGGTTTCCGGCAGTGATTCAGCCTCGGTACGCAATACGTCGAGCTGCTCGACCAAGGCGGAAGTCACGACGTCAGCGGTCAGCAAGCCTTGCGCGGCCATCTCCTTCAGCAATCCGATCGGCACGTTCAGTGAATCGGCCAGCGCCTGCATGAGGCGCGGCGACTGCTCTGCGACCGAGTTGAACTCGTCACCACGCAGCGCGCCAGCACCCAGCGCCTGGGCAAACTGAATCACGCCGTTTTCGGCTTCCTGAGCGCTCGCACCAGAGACACGGAACGACGTAGAAACAGCCTCGGTTACCGCAAGAATGTCCTTTTGGCTACGCCCGGCCTCTTTCAACGGCCTGCTGATGCGCTGGTACAGCGTTGCCAGAGACTCCAGCGGCGTCTGAGTTGCCTGTGCAATGCGGCGCAGCTCGGACTGCGCGGTGTTGAACTCTTCCTGCGATTCGGTCGCCAGCTTCAGGCGAGCGTTCATCAGGTTGTAGCTGTCGGCCGCATTGGCGATGCCGCGCACGGCTCCGGTCAGCGCAGACACGGAGAACACACCGATAAGCGCCTTGCCGGCCGTGGCCAGCTGCTTGTTCATGCTGTTCAGTTGCGAATTGACTTCATCGAACGCTTTTTTCGAGTTGTTCTTGCCGTCGATGACCAGCTGAGTCTTGACTGTAGCCATCAGGCGAAATCCTTGAGTAAGCGTTTGAAGTCTTCGGGCTTGGCGTTAGCCGCGCGCGCAGCGATCAGCGCAACCCGGTTCGCGGCGCGGTCTTCTGCGTCGATCGCTTCTAGGAATGTCTCGATCTGCCGCAGGGTGTATTCCTGCACATCGGCCATCGAATGGCCGGCGCCAATCAATCGCTGGACGACGGAGCCCCACTCAGCGCCCTTACCATTGCCGGCAGGGCTTCGCCGAAAAAACTGGAATTGACCCGCACCACCTCAACGAACAGCTGGACGGAGACGGTTGCCGGCAGGAACCACAGCTGCCAGCGCTTGAGGCTGGTCGTAGCGAGCAGCACCTGGCGCAGCTCGCGGCTGTGCGTGGCGGCATAGCGGTTGATCTGCTGCACGCTGGCCT
>FPIC01005562.1_pt1 | contig 11712 bp, 10 predicted proteins | sample 1504481 | NCBI WGS metagenome assembly FPIC01 (sample SAMEA4475357, study PRJEB15587) | soil metagenome | biome: Soil; feature: Field | place: India | collected 2015-03-11 | depth 0 m
AGGAATGCCTTGTTGATACCCCAAAAGTATGCCGTCCATCTGCGTACAAGGTTTTTGTAGCTGAGAACCTTTTCGTGCCATTTGCGGATGTCTTCTGATTTTGCGGCTGGTTGTTGGTCTTGCTCTTCTTGCCCGAATTGTTCTTCAAACGGATTTTGTTTACCTTGTTGCATTGGATTAACCTCCTTGCAGATGAGTTTTGAGGATGGTTACCAGTGGGGGGTGTATACATACGTATACATATAATACCAAAATTTTCTCCCCTATGTCAAGGGGAGAGTGACAAGGGAAAGATACAAAACGCATGCCAATTAGATGTATCTACTGAGTTTTACACTTTCTTTGGATAAATTTTTTGTTCCACGAAGGGATACAACTAATTGGAGGTGGTTGTATGGCGAGTATGTCGAATCCGTTCAAAATTGGTAAGTTGTACAGTGCTGAAGATTTCATCGATAGACGGAAAGAATACAAGAGCCTTTGCAGTGTAATCGAAAGTGGGAACAACGCCGTGGTTGTTGCTCCAAGAAGGTTTGGCAAGACTTGGCTGCTTCAAAAGTTCATTTCTGAAAGCGGTTATCCTGCGGTCTATGTCGATTTGTTTGGATTATTTTCACTGCGCGGGTTTGTGCAAAAGGTTGTGAAGCAGGTGTACGAGCTTTTGAAAGAAGAAAGTCCTTTGGTGTTTGTTGGTAAGTATTTGAAGAATTTTGCAAGATACGTGAAGTTTTCAGTTGATTTGGGAAGTGTTTCATTTGCGCTGGATGGTGATGTGAGTGATGATGTACTCATTGAGCAGATGTATGAGCTGTTGGAAGGTGCACAGAAGGCCGTTGGCCGAAGGCTTGTTGTGATTTTTGATGAATTCCAAGCCTATGGAGCTATATCTGAAAGGTTGCCCGAGAGTTTGAGGAGTTTTTTCCAGACAAAAAGCGATGTGCTTTTTGTCTTTTCCGGCTCGATGAGGCATATGATAGAAGAGTTGTTCTTTGAAGCATCCGGTGTTTTATACCATTCCTGTTTGCGAATCGATGTGACGAGCATGTTGCCTGAAAATGAGTGTGTCGAGTATATCCTCAGAAAGTTTGAGGAAACGGATAAGAATATAAGTTTAGAGAGTGCAAGGAAGGTATACGAGCTTACGAAAGGGCATCCGTATTTTCTTCAACTTTTGTGCTATGAACTTTGGAACAAAGCAGAAAGTTCTTCGGGTATCCAGCAGGTGGAAGAGGTATTTGATTATCTGTGCGATAGGGAGGCGTATGGGTATGATATGATAATCGAAACACTCGACTACAAGTATCTGAGAAATGTGCTAAAATTAATAAGTGAGCAGGATGGGGATTATTTTAGTGCGGAGAATTTGGAAAAGTACAAACTCCCCAGTGCAGGTGCACTGAACAAATTGCTGAAAAGATTGACGCAGCACGGCATACTGGAAAAGCAAGGCAGAGGGAAGTATCAGATAATCGATCCGCTGTTTGAGAGGTATGTGGTAAGAAGGTTGGGCTGAAAAATACGGTTCATGGAATTTTACAGTGTTTTCAGTCAGCATCGGGCTAAGTAAAAGAGGTGAGGTAATGAAGATTGCTATAGTTTCCACAGATAACTCGAGAGTTGTAAGGTTAGGTGGGAAACATGTTCATCAAAACTTATTGGAACAGGCGTTGAAAGATCAAGGACATGAGGTGTTAACATTTTACCCAGAGCCGATAGTTAAAAATCATGAGTTTAAGAAAGCAATGTTAGCATTTCTCAGTGAACCAACAATAGTTTTTGCAAGAACGGTTGAAGAGTTAAAATATAAAGCTAAGCTTGGATATTACCGATGGTTTTTCAAAAGGTTGGCCCTTAGGGAGTTTGATGTAGTCCACTGTCATGACGTTTTATCGGCATCCTCGGTTAAGGCAAAACGTATAGTTTTGACATTACACGGCTACTTTGCAAAGGAGGTGCTTAATTATAACTCCTTTCCGGATATTTTACGGGAGAGAGTATATAATTACTGTCTTAAAATTGAGAAGAAAGGCATCGATAAGGCTTCTCATATCATATGTGTAGACTCTCGAATAAAGGAATACGTAGTTGAAAGCTTTGGATATCCTGCGGACAATGTTTCCGTGATATATAATGCGGTAGATACCGAGCGATTTCATCCCGTTTCAGACGAGGAAAAGATTTCTCTGAGAAAACATTTATCTTTACCAGTTAATAAGCTCATCGTTTTAGTACCGCGGCGATATGTTGACAAAAATGGGGTCGTTTATGCTGCAAAAGCTTTTAGCAAAATGGTAGACGAAGATTTTTACTTTGTCTTCGCAGGAGAAGGTCCGTTGAAAGCGACTTTGGAAGAAATTTTGAGAGGGAAAGAAAATGCAATAGTCATGAACGGTATTGATAACGAGATAATCGATAAGTATTATCAGGCGAGTGACGTAGTTTTAGTGCCAAGTATAACGTCAAATGAAGGTGTTGAGGAAGCGACATCATTAAGTATGCTTGAGGGTATGGCATGTGGGAAAGTTGTTGTTTGTACAAATGTTGGTGGAATGAAAGAAGTTATCAAGGATGGAGAAAATGGTTTTCTGATAGAACAAAAAAACGAAGACGTAATAATTGAAAAGCTACTTTTTATTAAGCAGAACATTGGTAATCTTGCAGATTTAAGGAAAAATGCAAGAGAATACGTCGTGAAAAATCACAGTTACATTGAACATGCAAAGAAGGTTTTAAAGATATATGAACTCGTTTTAGCAAAGGATTTAAGGAATCATAAGTAAGTTAATGGAACAAAGCCATACAAAAGTAGGAATAGAAAACAAATCTGTCAAGTCAACACAAAAACGGGGAGAGGGCAGAATGTCAAAAGTTAGTATCTTAATGCCTGTTTACAATGATGAAACCTACTTGGAAGAAGCCTTAAAATGTGTGCTAGAACAGAAAGGAATTGATTTCGAGTTGATAATAGTAGATGACGGGTCAACGGACAAGACGCCTGAGATTATTCAGAAATTTAAAAGTCAAAACGTGATTTACGTTAGACATAGTCAGAACATGGGGCAACTACAAGCCGTGTTTACTGCTTCAGAGTACATAACAGGGGATTATGTAACACTTTTCCATGGTGACGACAAAATTACAGATGATTACGCGTTAAGGGATTTGGCAAACGCGTTAGAAAGCATCAAAGCGGATGGAATTTACTCTGATTTGATAGTAATAAATCCTAAAGGAAATGTAAAAGGAAAGCTCAACGTATCAAAAAAGGTCAAACGCAAAAGCTTAGTTACTTTGCTGGCCTCTGCTGATTCGAATATAGTTTCAGATGTTTTTTTGTAACTAAAGAGTATTTCTTTCATAGTGTAGTTGAAAACTACGTAAAGTGGAATATGCCATATTGGTTTTGCTTGAGTGGGAATGAATTAAAGCTGGGGAAGATAATATACGTGAAGCGTCCATGGTACATGTACAGAGTGAGTGAGCAAGCTATGTGCGTTCAGAGATTGGAGGGTTTGTTGCAGCGAACGGCGTTATTCGAACAATTGTTAATCTTTCTAAATTTATTAGGTTACCTAACATTCCTATCCTTTCCCGGAAGTTAAAAATAAGATTGTGGCGAGTCATGGGAAGATTTCGAAGAAGTGAGCCGAAAGATTTAGGGTTCAGAAGACAGATAGTTGAGCTTTTACGAATTGTGGGTGATACTTACGATGTTGACTGGTTAAGTAATTTGTATTACAAATCATTAATAACTTTTTACTCCGACAATAGATTAGAAACTGTTAGGAAGGTCTATTTAACTGAACCAATTCAGGATCCTATTTTTTATGGAAAAGATGTGAATTTATTCTACCAAGCTCTGAAACATAATAAAGTGCCGGGGGTTTACAAATATCTGCTTGATGAAGCTCAAAAAGGATATTTCGAAGTAGTAACAACTGCGGAAAATGTATCAAAGGTTTCCGATATTTTGAAGTTTCTGAACTTGGCAACAAATATTGAGGTCAATTGAGTGTGCATATTGCACCTAAAAAATGCTATGTATAAGCAAAAATGACCCGTAATATGCCAGGAGGGAATATTTTTGAGGAATATACTACGATCCAGCTTTTTTAGAAAGTACATCTCTTTTTCAGCTGGTTTATGGATAAACGCGTTGATAAGCTTTGTTACGGTACCGGTTGTGAGTTGGTTGATTAATCCTAGTGAGTTTGGAAAGGCTGCAATGTTCTCAACTGTATACTCACTGGCAGTTTTGATTTCAGTATTCGGTATGCCAAATGCCCTGATGAGGTTTTATCATTCTCAAGAAGGAAACAATGTTTCAAAGCTGGTATCTTCCACTTTAGTAGTTCCAATGGTTATATTTTCAGTATTCTCAATTTTGGTCCTTACTTTTTCACAGAAGTTGAATTTCTTTCTTATTGGTGATCAGAAGTCAAATGTTCACTTGATACTGCTGTTAGCGGTTTTTTTCGGTATTCTTCAGACATTTAATCAGACGCTTATAAGAATACAGGAAAGAGGGTGGTTGTTTTCCACCGTCAGTATCGTCAGCTCTCTTAGCAATGTTATAGTGATAATCTTGTACAGTCTATTGATTAATAGAAGTGTGTATGCTGTTCTCTATGGACAGCTTTTTTCTAATATCGTGGCTTTGGTGGTTGGGGTGTATTTTCAAAGAGGAACGCACGATTTTAGAATTTTCGGAAATGTTGACTGGAGTTTGCTAAAGGAAGTAGTGTTATACTCATACCCATTTGTTCTTACCGGATTACTTTGGTGGATTCTTGGTTCGACAGATAGGGCGTTTCTAAGGTTGTTTCGTGATTTTAAAGAGATCGGACTGTACTCCGCTGCGTTCAAAGTAGTATCTGTTATGGGTTTATTTACCACTGGTTTTTCGAATCTTTGGGTGCCACTTGCTTTTAAGAAGTACGAAGAAGGTTCGGATTACAAAGACTTGTTTCGTAAGGTATTTTCCTACATATCATTTTTTTCATTTTCCTTAGGACTTTTGGTAGTTCTTGGTAAGGATTTAATTTTTCTCTTGTTTGCAAAGCAATATCGAGCAAGTGCTTACATTGCACCATTTTTGTTACTCACGTCTATTCCAATGGTGTTAGCCACCGTGGTTGCGAGGGGAATAGATTTTGAAAAAAAGACTTATTGGTACATCGTAAGCGATGGGGTGGCAGCTTTGTTCAATGTTGTGGGTAACCTTTTATTAATACCCATTCTCGGAGCAAAGGGTGCTGCTATTACAACTGGGCTGTCGTACGTGATTGTTTTTCTGATTGAATTCTCAATAGCTGAAAAGGTACATTACGTGGGATACAACATAAGGACAACGTTGATTTCTATGGGGGTGTACATCTTCGTTGCTACGGTAGCAACTTTCGTTGAAAGTACTTTGATAGGTTCATTGGTCGCTATGCTTGGAATTTTCGTCGTCTTCTTTCTCTATCGTCGGTTATTATACAGCGGGTTCGAGTTTCTAAAAAAATTAATCGATGATAAAGACGTTGAGTAGTTAAAAGTAGCATCGAATTGGCTCGTAGATATCCCATCAACTTGGTGTAAACAGTAGTCGTGACAACCCACAAGATTCTGGAAAAGAGAATTCTAAACTATCAAAGGTGGAGGAGAACTTGAACGTTCTTTTACTGACTAACTTATATCCCTGCATCGATGTGTCATCTAGAGGAATATTTATTACAAAAAGATTGCAGCAGTACGCGAAGTTTCGAGTTCAGTTTACTGCTGTGCCTGTTGGTTATGGAAGTTCGGGTTTTCAACGGCTTGTGAAAAAGGTTTTCGGCGGTATAAATTACGAACCTTTAGCTGAACATTACGGAGTTAAATATTTGACACCAGGTTGCAATGGAACATTGGAGTGGATTTTGGTTAGGAGTTTCGGGAGGATAAGTAGGACTCTGGAATATTCTGTTTATTTCTCCTATTTAAAACGTTTTGAAAAATATTTAGAGCGAACGCTTGTTGTTTCTTCATACGATATTATCCACGCACACGGAATGTTTCAGCTACCCGCTGGTTTGTTAGCAAAGATGATGGCAGATAAGTTAAAAAAACCGTATGTTATCACGCTCCACGGCGATGATGTGAATTTCTTGATGAGTGATAGAAATTATTACTTAAGCATACTTGAATCTGCTTCGGCTGTCATTTTTGTTAGTAATGCATTGTTAGAGAAAGCAAAGTCTTTTGGATATTCTGGTCGAAATTCGTTAGTTATCCCCAACGGCTATGATCCAGAAATCTTCAAACCGCTTGATAAAGACGAGATGCGAAGACAAATTGGGATATATGAGAATGGTTGCAAATACGTTGGATTTGTTGGTGCATTAAAAGAAATTAAACGTGCGGATAAGTTGATAGATATATTCGAAAAGATAAGGCAAGAAATAGGTGTAGTTAGGTTTATTGTTGTTGGGGATGGGCATCTAAGAAGTAGAATGGAAAAGGAGGCAAAACAAAAAGGACTAAAGGTTCTGTTCACTGGAATCGTTCCACAAGAGGAAGTAGCGAAGTATATGAATGCAATGGATGTGATGGTATTGCCAAGTAGGCAAGAAGGATTTGGTGCTGTCGTGATTGAAGCTCAGGCCTGTGGAACGTGTGTAGTTGGAAGTAATAACGGTGGAATACCAGAAGCGGTGGGTTTTCCAGAGTATATAGTTGAAGATGGAGAAGACTTTGAAGAAAGATTTGCACAAAGGGTTGCGGATGTATTAAGGAATGGGTATGATAGAGAAACTTTTGTTAGTCGTACAAAAGAGTATACTTGGGAAAAAATAGTTTCAAAGGAGATAATGGTGTATCGAAGTATTTTAAACAATACTTTCTCATAAAAAGATGTTATTCCAGAGAGGTAAATAGGGGGACAAAATTATGTGTGGAATTGCAGGATTGTGAAGACTGATGATTCTCCAGTGCGTCAGGAGGAAATAAAGAAGATGACTAATATAGTTGCACACAGGGGACCTGATGTGGAGGGGTTTTATTTCGGAAAAAACTTCGCATTCGGACACAGAAGGTTGGCGATAATTGATTTAACCGATGCGGGAAAACAGCCGATGAGGTATGAAGGTAAAAATGGTACATATGTTATTACTTACAATGGTGAGGTGTACAATTACATAGAATTGAAAGAGGAACTTATTAAAGACGGGTATGTATTCAATACGCACACAGATACAGAAGTAATTCTTGCTGCGTACGATAAGTGGGGAAGGGATTGTGTTAAGAGATTCAACGGGATGTGGGCGTTTGCAATATACGATGAGAAGCGGAATGAGATATTCCTCTCAAGGGACAGGTTTGGAATAAAGCCGCTTTATTATACAAAACTCGGTAATTATTTTGCGTTTGGTTCTGAGATAAAGCAGTTCACAGTGCTTGATGGTTGGAAGGCTAAATTAAACAGAGCAAGGGCGTATGATTTTCTTGCGTTGTCAATTTCAGATCACACCGAAGAAACGCTTTTTGATGGTGTATACCAGTTATTTCCAGGGTTCAATCTTGTGTACGACCTTTCAACGCACAAATACGCACTTTTTAAATGGTATGACCTAAATGATATCAAAGAAAATAAAGATATCTCCTTTGATGAAGCCTGCCGAATGTTTAGAGAACTTTTGTTCGACTCGGTGCGGATACATCTAAGAAGCGATGTGAAGGTCGGTTCGTGTCTTTCCGGGGGACTTGATAGCTCGACTTTGGTGTGTGTCATGAACAGGTTGATAGATGATAAAGAAAATCAGGAAGCGGTATCAGCAACGACTGAGGTGAAAAAGTATAGAGAAGTTGAATATGCCGAAGAGGTTGAAAGATATACAGGTATAAAACTACATGTTGTTATACCAGAATTCGATGAACTTAACGACAAACTTGAAAATATCGTCTGGCAACATGACCTGCCCTTTGGTTCAACTTCGATATTCGCTGGATGGAAGGTTTTTGAGACAGCCCGGAAGAATGGATTGATAGTGATGCTCGATGGTCAGGGGGCAGACGAGATTTTAGCAGGGTACCACCATGTGTATGGACCTTTCCTGGCTTCTCTTGTTAGAAAATTGGTTATACCAAGGTTTTTTAGAGAGTTTAATGCGATTTCAAAGCTGGGATATTCGAAATGGTCAATTCTTAAGCTTACGCTGGCTAATTTAACGCCGCAGTTTCTTGCAGTGAAGTTTAGAAAATTAAGGCGTAAGGAGTCTTTTTTTAGAAGCGTCGAAGGTTCTTCGGATTTCTCATTTACGTACAAAGATATACGTGATTACAGGATAGATATGTTTTACAAAACAAGTTTGATTCCTCTTCTGAGGTACGAGGATAGAAACTCTATGAGATTTTCCGTCGAGGGAAGAGTGCCATATCTTGATTACCGCCTTGTTGAGTTTATGCTTTCGCTTCCTGAGAAGTATCTTGTTCAAAACGGAGTTACGAAAGTAATTTTAAGAAATGCGATGCGCGGGATTGTACCGGACAAGGTACTTGATAGGAAAGATAAGCTGGGATTTGAAACACCAGAGAGTGTCTGGATGAGAGAACATGGGGATTTTGTTCTGCCAAAAGTGAAAGAAGCCATAGAGCTGTCTGGAGGACTTGTAAGCGAAAGATTCATAGATTACGTAAGAGACTTTCTTGAGTCGAAAATACAGTACGATCGAGTAATATGGAGAGTACTCATCTTTGGAGAATGGATTAAGAAGTTCGATGTTCGAATCTAATGGAGTGATAGTAGTGAATGTACTCATAATCGGATATCTCCATGACAAGTACGATAAGCGTGTTTTTAGGACAGTGAATGCGCTTTCAAAGAGAGCAAAAGTGATGTATCAGTACTTCTCAAAACAACCAGCAAAGTCATACTATGAAGGTAATGTTCATTATTATCCTCTGACTAAGTCAAGCGAAAGAAATCCTTTAAAAAAGATTAAGAGCAGGGTTGATTTCGATAGAAGTATCGTAAAACTTATAAAAACTGCAGAATACGACATCCTTTACATGCACGCTTTTCCTTTTAGTATGCCGCTGGCTGCTTTTAAGTGGGCAAAGAAAAGGAATAAAGTGGTTGTCTATGACCTTCACGAACTTCATCCAGAAGACATGTTCGAGAACTTGCCTGCTCCGTTGAGATATTTGAAAAGGTTTATCTTTTGGAATGTTTTTCGCAAGCAAATAGAACTGTGTGACAAGATAATCTGCGTTTCACAAGATACAGAAACTACAATATTTGAAAAGATAGGCCTGAGAAAGCCGAGTCTTGTTGTTCCGAATTATGCTTCCCTTAAGTTGAGCAGTCCATCGAAAAACAAGGAAATATGCATAGTTGGGAAGACACCGAGAGGTTTATCGCAAGCACATATAAAGTTGCTGAGTAGATTAAATGAGGCAGGCTTTTTGATAAAGGTTATAGGTTATACACCTAACTTTCCAGACGATTTGAAATACATCAGTTTGGAAGCTCTTCCGTATGAGAGAATGATGGAGGAGATTTCAAAATCGGCTTTTAGTTTTATTTCGTATGACCCACCTTCGGGTAAATCAAGTAGGAACTATATGTTTGCTTTACCAAATAAGTTTTTTGATTCAATATCAGCAGGAACACCAGTGATTGTCAGGGACAGTTTTGTGACGATGAGCAAGCTTGTGAAGGAGTTGGGAATAGGAGTGGTTATAGAGCCAGAGGATGTTGATAAATCGGTGGAAGATATACTTAGAGCATATGAGAATTACGAAATACTTTTTGAAAACGTGGTGAAATACCAAGACATGTTCGTTTGGGACGAGGTCAAGGAAAAGGAGTTTGTTGAGTTTGTGATTGGATAAATAGAGCTATGCATCATATCAACACAAGCCAGGCATGCGGTCTGGCTTTTTTTGTTTGTTTGGTTAGGTTCAAACGTTGCAATTTTTCTTTGGCGCTTCGATTTCTTAGTAGAAGGCACTTAAATGGTATGATAAAATTAGTTAGCGAAGAATTAATTGTGTTTTGGCTCTCAAAAGGAGATAATGTCAAAAGGAGAGTGGATTGAGAATGCGCATTGGCATTGTCTTTGGCACAAGACCTGAAATTATCAAGGTTGCGCCTGTGTATTTAAAAGCCAAAGAGATGAGTTTGGACGCAGATTTTATCTGCACAGGTCAGCATCGGGAAATGGTTGATATGATGAAAGGGATATTCGGAGTTGATTCAGATATCGACATGAACATCATGACGGCAAACCAGACTTTGAACGATGTGATGTACAAGGTTGTTAAAGGTTTTGAGGAGCTTTTGAAAGAACGTAAATACGATTGGATTTTGGTTCAGGGCGATACGACAACAGCGATGGCAGCCGCACTTGCTTCGTTCAACAGGGGTGTTAAGGTTGGGCATATAGAAGCTGGTTTGAGAAGTGGGGATTTGTACGACCCGTTCCCTGAAGAGATGAACAGAAGAGTCATTGACCAAGTTTCTGAGAAGATGTTTGCACCAACGCAAAAGTCAAAGGAAACACTTCTGAGGGAAGGATTCGACGAAAGTAGAATTGTTGTTACTGGAAATACGGTGATAGATGCACAGATGTACGTGATGAATCACTTCGACCTTGATGGCATCAGGAAGAAGATAATTGACCATGAGAATTACTTTCTTGTCACGTTACACAGAAGGGAGAACATAGGGCAAAGGATGAGGAATATTCTCAGCGCACTGAGAAAGTTTTCAGAAAGAGAAGGAATTGAGATAGTTTTTCCTGTGCACAAAAATCCAAAGGTGAGAGAGGTTGTTTACGATGTGCTCGAAGGATGCAAAACGGCACATTTATTGGAGCCTGTAGATTACGTCGAACTCACTGCTCTTTTAAAGGGCGCAAGGTTTGTTGCTACAGACAGCGGTGGGATACAGGAAGAAGCACCAACGTTTGGAAAATTCGTTGCTGTGTGCAGAGAAACAACGGAGCGGCCTGAGTTGATAGAAAGCGGATTTGGTGTTCTGGCTGGCACGCAGGAAGAGAGCGTGTTGGATGCACTCTACAAAGCGGTTGATTTTGAGCCACACGATTTGAGAAATCCGTTTGGTGATGGGAAAGCATCCGAGAGGATACTCAAATCGCTCATGGAGGAAAATAGATGAAGAAGGTACTTGTAATAGGCTACATGCATCCAAAAGAGGATAAGCGTGTGCACAGAACGGTGAAAGCGCTTTCAAAAGTTGCACACGTGTTCTATCAGTACTTGACCGATAGACCTGAGAAAGAATACAGAGATGGGAACATACATTATCTTCCCATTGAATGGCACGAGAATTTGAATGCAAACGCTTTCGTTAAGCTTTGGAAGAGGCGAAAGCTCGATAAAAAGATAGTGGACTTAATAGAGAATTCGGACTTTGATATTCTTTACATGCACCACTTTTTGCCTTCAAAACCAATTGAACCTTTTGTGTATGCAAAAAAGAAGGGGAAAAGAATAGTTTACGATGTGCATGAGTACCATCCAGAGAATTTTCTATCGAATTTTTCTGGAATAATTGGAAAATTGAAGACTGCGATTATGAGAAGTATATTTGAACGGCAAATTGAGTTGTCTGATAAGCTTGTGTTTGTGTCTTACGAACAGATGGAGTATTCGTTGAGAGGAAGAAAAAAAGAATGCTTGGTTGTTCCAAATTATGCGAGTATCGTGTTATCGAGTACCGAAAAG